>Ga0265293_10005634_pt1 | contig 20749 bp, 16 predicted proteins | sample Munlanlewell138R_FD_192505 | JGI IMG/M metagenome (GOLD analysis project Ga0265293, IMG submission 192505) | Leachate microbial communities from a municipal landfill in Southern Ontario, Canada - Leachate well 138R | ecosystem: Engineered > Solid waste > Landfill > Unclassified | place: Canada... | reverse complement strand
GAGCCCTACAGCAGAGCCTGTCGCCGCAAGAATAAAGGTCCAGCGGCTCGACCAGGTCCCGTGGAGGCGCCGGTTTGAATCATTCACGGCTCAGTTCCCATAATTTTTGCCGATTGTACCCCGCAACGCCTGCGCCACAAAGCTGCCTCCGCCCCATCGCAGCTGTATCCAGTTATCGTTCCAGAGCCTATAATCACCGCCATGTCGACCAAATCCAGAAAGAAGAGCACCGGCTCTGCCACCATCGCCCAGAACAGGCGCGCCCGCCACGACTACTTCATCGAAGAGCGCTTCGAGGCTGGCTTGTCGTTGCAAGGCTGGGAGGTGAAGAGCCTGCGAGCGGGCAAGGCCCAGCTCACGGACAGCTATGTCTTTTTCAAAAACGGCGAAGCCTGGCTGCTCAATGCCCTGATCACGCCCCTCAATACGGCCTCCACTCATTTCGTGACCGAACCGACCCGACCGCGTAAGCTGCTGCTCAACCGCCGCGAGATCGACAAGATCGCCGGCGCTGTACAGGCCAAGGGCTACACCTGCGTGGCCCTGTCCCTGTACTGGAGCAAGCACATGGTCAAGTGCGAGATCGCCCTCGCCAAGGGCAAGGCCGACCACGACAAGCGCGACTCCCTCAAGGAGCGTGACTGGCAGCGCCAGAAGCAGCGGCTGATGCGTCATGCCTGATGCGGAAGCATCACATGGGGAAGAAGACGAAAACGTCTACTGCCCCTTGAAATATGCTAGAGTGGCACCATCTACTGTACTGTAGCGGCAGGAAGCCAACACCCGGAGTCGTTACCGGGTAGCAAAGGACTGAGGTATATCGGGGGCGCTTTGGATTCGACGCCGGTTACGAACCCCGAGGTGCATGCCGAGATGGCGACAAATCTCGTAAATCCCAAGTCGCAAACCTATAGTTGCCAACGACGACAACTACGCACTCGCTGCTTAATACCCAGTAGGGTGCCGTCTGACCGGAGCCGTGCTTGTGCGTCCGGAGCTGGAATCCCCCCGGGATGAAAGCGCTCAGGCGTCGACTCTCACAAGCTCGCAACAAAGCTCGTCCGGGGTGGAGTTGCTAAAACCTTACCGGAATCGCAGTCGGTATTCCCTTCCCATCGGGTAGCCGCCTGTTAAATTTAATGATGGGATAAGCATGTAGAGCCGAGGGCAGAGGGCTGACGGACAGGGGTTCAACTCCCCTCGCCTCCACCATTTAGAAAAGACAAACCCGTCTCTCTGGGGTCGTTCTCCGGGGTGACGGGTTTTCTTTTTCCCCTTGTTTCTAAAGGGTTTGCGCCCGTTTCACATCTTTCCAAAGCACCTCTCCGCTCCATCGATTCTCCCCATCTTCCCGCCTTTCTTTCTCTGTTTGGCCCCTGATTCTCTGTTTTCTCCGGACCAAGTCCGAAGCGCGTCCGGAAAGCTACATCCTTGATTGATATGGGTTTGTGGCTGATTGCCGTTTATGGCGGTTGTCTTAGGTCATCGTTCGATGCCGCAACCGGACGTTTTTTTGAAATCACCCGCCTCGGCCATGAAAAGAAGCGTGGTCAACTCCGGTTTCCTGCCCCCTAAAGAAGAAAAGCCGACGCAGATGGTCGGCTCTCTGGGGCGGTCTCCAGTCCGGTCGTCAGTCGGTGGCGAAACCGAACTGGCGGCGCTGCTCGGTCCAGTCCTCGGGAAAGGTCTGGGTCAGCTTGGCCAGTGAGAGCCCGTTGGGTTCCTCGCCGTTGATCAGGGCTTCGACGATGTCGGGGGCCAGGGTCGTCAGCTTGAGAATGCGGGCCACATACGAGCCATCGACGTCGAGGGTACGGGCAAGCTCGCTGATGGACCTGATCTGGCCGGATTCGAGGATGTCGGCCCAGGAAAAGGCCCTTCCCAGCGCCTGGAGGACGGCGGACTGCACCGGTTCCTGCGCCCCGGGGATTTCTCCATCCAGTGCCTGGGGAGCGATGACCGTCTTGCGGCCGCGCATGCGCCGGATCAGCATCGGGATATGGATCTGCAGGTTGCCGTTGTCGGCAACGGTAATGGTCGGCTTCATTTTCATCGGCTTACCCTCCGTTCGGTGACTTCGCATGCCAGACCAGCCAGCTCGGCGATGAGCGTTGTCAGCCCGTTGGCGCGAGCTGGAGGTGCCGCCCATGACCATGCTCACCATCCGCCACGAGAATCTGCGGGCCATCGAAAACAGCGAATTCCGCTTCATACCCCAGGAGCGCAAAGGGACCCTGCCCGAAGGAGTGAATGTATGAACATTGGAGACACCGCGAAGCTGACAAATCCGCAGGACAGCGGATTTGGACGCACTGAAAGTGCGCCCGCAGGGCGAGGGCCAGGGACGGCCCGAGTCAACACAAACCCAGAAGACAGTCCCGAGACCATCCTCCGACTCTTCGTCTACGGCACCCTGAAACGGGGCTACTGGAACCATCAACGCTTCTGCGCCCAGGCCCGCAGCATCGAACCAGCCGTGGTCTGGGGCAGGCTCTACCATCTCCACGCAGGGTTCCCGGCCCTCGAAGTGCCGGAAGGCCTGATTCTGGCCCGGGGCACCGCCGATCCACTGGCCGACGCTTGCAGGCAGCAGGAGATCGGCACACCACGCTTCGGCCGCCCGACCGGCGACTGGGATCTGATCCATGGGGAACTGGTGACCTTCACCGACCCGCAGCGCGACCTGCCGCCCATCGACCGGCTGGAAGGATTTCGGCCCGGTGGGCACAGCATGTACCAGCGGGTGATGGTGGCGGTGCTGTGCGGGCGCACCTCGATTCCTGCCTGGACCTATCGGATGCCATGCCCGCCTTACGCGGAAAGAGTCGCCAGCGGCCAGTGGTTACGCCCGTGAACCGATCTTTGCGGCCTTATCCGGACGAAAGCGTTTGACAATCGGCCCCTGCCTAAATATATTAAAGGATGTTTTAAGTTGGGGAAGCTGCGCCCAGCATCCCCGTTACCGCCTCTGGCGTGGCAAGAAAACCAATCGCCCATGAGGAGCTATAGAAATGGCCGAGATGGAAGACCGCTGGTTATCAGTAGACGAGATAGGCAAGTACCTCGGTGTCAGCAGTGACACCGTTTACCGCTGGATCGACAAGCATGCGATGCCCGCCCATCGCATGGGCCGTCTTTGGAAGTTCAAGAAAGACGAGGTCGACGAGTGGGTGAAGGCTGGCGGCGCGGCGGACAAGAGCAGACAGGATCAAGCTGAATGAGCAGGAAGAACGGAAATAACAATTCAGTCGATCTGGATATCGGGACCCTCTCCGGGCATCTCTGGGAGGCGGCCAATATCCTGCGTGGTCCTGTCGACGCGGCCGACTTCAAGACCTACATCTTCCCGCTGTTGTTCTTCAAGCGGCTCTCCGACGTCTATGACGAGGAGTATGCCGTGGCACTGGATGAGTCAGACGGCGACGTGGAATTTGCCCAGTTCCCCGAGAACCACCGGTTCCAGGTTCCGGAGGGCTGCCACTGGAAAGATGTCCGGGCCAAGAGCGCCAACATCGGACATGCGCTCCAGAAGGCCATGCGCTGCATCGAGCAGGCCAACCCGGACACCCTGCACGGCATCTTCGGCGATGCCCAGTGGACCAACAAGGACCGCCTTTCAGACGCCCTGCTCAAGGACCTGATCGAACACTTCTCGTCGCTCAACCTGGGCAATGAGCACTGCAAGGCGGACATTCTCGGCCAGGCCTATGAATACCTGATCAAGAAATTTGCCGACCTGACCAACAAGAAGGCCGGTGAATTCTATACTCCGCGTTCCGTGGTCGCGCTGATGGTTCGCATCCTTGCGCCCAAGGCCGGGGAAACCATTTATGACCCGGCCTGCGGGACCGGCGGCATGCTCCTCGAGGCGCTGCACCATGTCAAAGAGCATGGCGGCGACGAGAACCTCATGCTGGGCAAGCTCTACGGCCAGGAAAAGAACCTGACCACATCCTCCATCGCCCGGATGAACCTCTTTCTCCACGGCGCGGAAGATTTCCATATCGAACGCGGCGACACACTGCGATTGCCCGCCTTTTATTCAGGCGACAGCCTCGCCACCTTTGACTGCGTTATCGCCAATCCTCCCTTCTCCCTGGAAAAGTGGGGGGACGACGTCTGGATCAACGACCCCTACGGCCGCAACTTTGCCGGACTGCCGCCAGCCAAATCCGGCGACTTCGCCTGGGTTCAGCACATGATCAAGTCCATGGCCCGCAAGACCGGCCGCATGGCTGTGGTGCTTCCCCATGGCGTGCTGTTCCGCATGTCCAAGGAGGGCGAGATTCGGCGCAAGCTGCTGGAGATGGACATGCTCGAAGCGGTGATCGGCCTCGGTCAGAACATTTTCTACGGCACCGGTCTCGCGCCCTGTGTTCTGGTCTTCCGCGACAGCAAGCCCAAGGCCCACCGCCAGAAGGTGCTGTTCATCGACGCCTCCAAGGAGTTCAAGACCGGTCGCGCCCAGAACGAGCTACTGCCGGAACACGTGGACAACATCCATCGCTGGTACGAGGGCTATCAGGATGTGGAAGGGATCTGCCGGGTGGTCACGCTCGACGAGATCCGCGAGAACGATTTCAACCTGAACATCCCCCGCTACGTGGAGCCGGTGATCGAGGAAGAATCCATGACCATCGATCAGGCCATCACCAACCTCAAGGAATCGCTGCAGGCAGCGTATGCGGCCGAGGATCGCCTGAAGGGGCTGCTGCTCCGGGAGGGTCTGCTGTGAAAGTCTACCAGTACAAATCACCCACCGGCCTCTTCCTCATCAAACCGCAAGCCAACGGTCGTTGGGGGCTGTGGTTCAAGGATGACCTGCTCGGCTCCTATCACTCGGCCATGGCGGCCGCCGATGACGTCTACATGCAGGCGACCGGCGATTACGACTGGGACTCCCTGGATGGCGTCGATATTCCAACGGACATTTCTGAATGGGAAGTGGTAGCGCGATGAAGAAAAGCAAACACATTTCCCAATCGGAGCTCGAATCCTACCTTTGGGGCGCGGCCACCTTGCTGCGCGGCTACATCGACGCCGGGGACTACAAGCAGTTCATCTTCCCGCTGCTGTTCTACAAGCGCCTGTGCGACGTCTATGACGAGGAGCTGGCCGATGCGTTGGAGGAATCCGGCGGCGATCAGGAATACGCCGCGCTTCCCGAGCAGCACCGCTTCCAGATCCCGGAAGACGCCCACTGGAAGGCCACCCGAACCAAGGTCAAAAACGTGGGCAAGGCCATTCAGGATGCCCTGCGGGCCATTGAGACGGCCAATCCCGACACTCTGTACGGGGTCTTCGGCGACGCCCAGTGGACCAACAAGGACCGCCTGCCGGACCACATGTTGCGCGAGCTCATCGAGCATTTCAGCTCGCAGACGCTTTCTCTCTCCAACTGCCCGGAGGATGAGCTGGGCGTGGGCTACGAGTTTCTGATCAAGAAGTTCGCCGACGATTCCGGACACACCGCTGCGGAGTTCTATACCAACCGCACCGTGGTCCATCTGATGACCGAGATGCTCGAACCCAAGCCGGGCGAGTCGATCTATGACCCCACCTGCGGTTCTGCGGGCATGCTGCTTTCCGCTGTCACCCATCTGAAGCGGCAGAACAAGGAGTGGCGGAACCTGCGGCTATTCGGCCAGGAGCGCAACCTGCTCACCTCCGCCATCGGCCGGATGAACCTGTTCCTGCACGGCATTGAGGACTTCCGTATCGTCCGGGGCGATACCCTGGCCAACCCAGCCTTTGTCGAAGGCGACCGGCTCATGCAGTTCGATGTGGTGCTGGCCAATCCGCCGTACTCCATCAAGCAGTGGGACCGCGATGCCTGGTCCGCCGATCCGTGGGGCCGGAACATCTACGGCACCCCGCTCCAGGGCCGCGCCGACTATGCCTTCTGGCAGCACATCATCAAGAGCATGAAGGCCAAGAGCGGCCGCTGCGCCATCCTTTTTCCGCATGGCGTCCTTTTCCGCAACGAAGAGTCGGCCATGCGTGAGAAACTGGTCGCCCACGACGTGGTGGAGTGCGTGCTGGGCCTCGGTCCCAACCTCTTTTACAACTCGCCCATGGAAGCCTGCGTCGTCATCTGCCGGATGAACAAACCCAAGGAGCGCAGGAACAAGGTGCTCTTCATCAACGCGGTGAACGAGGTGACCCGCGAGCGGGCACAGAGCTTCCTCACCGACGACCACATCCAGCGCATTGTCGATGCTTACCAGGCTTTCGGTGACGAGGACGGCTTTGCCCGGGTGATCGGCAATGACGAGATCCGGGAGAAAGGCAGTAATCTCAGCATCCCGCTCTACGTGCGGGCGGACAACGGAAATGGCAATGGCAACGGCGCGACCGAAACAGTCAGCCTCAAGCAGGCCATAGCAAACTGGCAGGAAAGCTCGATGGCTTTGCGGGAGTCGATGGACGGCCTCTTCGAGGTGCTTGAGGATGCACGGGTGATGGGAGGTGCAAAATGAGTGCGCAATCCCTGAAGCCCGGCTGGAAGATGGTGAAGTTCGGCGACATCGCCCAAAACGTTGCTGTGCGGGTGGACCCGGCCGATGCCAAGACCGATGTCTATGTCGGGCTGGAACACCTCGATCCCAGTACGATTCATCTGCGCCAGTGGGGTCACCCGACCGATGTCACCGGGCAAAAGCTGGCCTTCAAGAAGGGCGATGTGATTTTCGGCCGCCGCCGTGCGTATCAACGCAAACTCGCCGTGGCCGAGTTTGACGGCATCTGCTCGGCACATGCCATGGTCGTCCGCGCAAAACCCAAGATGATTCTGCCGGAGTTTCTGCCGTTCTTCCTGCAATCCGACATGTTCATGGAGCGGGCCATCGAAATATCGGTGGGCTCGCTCTCACCGACGATCAACTGGAAGACGCTGAAAGTGCAGGAATTCCCGCTGCCGCCCATTGATGAACAGAAGCGTATTGCCGAGATCCTGTGGGCTGCGGATGAGGCGGTATCGGCCTACCAAGAAGCCCTTAACCATATTCATATCGCTGCTCAAATTCGTCTTGAGCACACTCTCAACACGCTGAATTGTTCTGAATTGTCGCTACCAGATGTTCTTTCCGGCAGCCCGGAAAGCGGTTGCTCAGCCCCACCATCATCCGATGAAACCGGCCACTGGGTATTGTCCTTAGCCGCTCTTTCCGCCAACGGGTATGTCCGAGGGAATCTAAAGCCGGTCGCGAAAACCAAAAAGATGATTGGAGCCACCCTGTCCAAAGGTGACTTGCTCATTTCACGCTCGAATACGGTCGAACTGGTTGGGTTTGCAGGGATTTTTGACGAAGATCGCACAGATGTTTCTTTCCCTGACACCATGATGCGTTTACCAGTAAATACGCAAAAAGCGCTTCCTGATTATCTTGAACTGGTGCTTCTTTCCAATCGGGGTAGACGCCACATGATGAAGACGGCATCAGGCACCAGTAGCAGCATGAAAAAGATCAATAGGAAGACCCTTGCTGAATTCAGATTCCCTGTTCCAGACCTTGATACCCAGAAACGGATTGTGTCGGAATTCAATGAACAGAAGAAGCATCGAGAGGCGATAGCAAATCACGTTTCTAAGACGCAAAGGATGCTCTCGCTGTTCAGTAATGAAACGATAGGAGCCGCCCATGTTTAACGAAGAAAACACGGTCGAACAGATGGTTCTCGACACGCTCTGCGGCGGCGTGACTTCGAACATGGTTGCCGAAGAGCTCGCCAGCTACGGCGGCGAGATCAAAGGCTGGCGCTTCGTGTCCGCCGAGGAGCTGCCCCGTCAGCACTCCGACGTGCTGGTGGAGTCGATGGTGCGCGACGCCCTCATCCGCCTGAACCCGGAAATCAAGGCCCAGCCCGACCGGGCCGACGAGGTGCTCTACCGCCTGCGGACCATTCCGCTGTCGGTGCAGAGCGAAGGTCTGGTGCGGGCCAACGAGCTGTTCGCCGAATGGCTGCGGGGCGAGAAGTCCATGCCCTTCGGCGAGCGCGGCGAACACACGCCGGTACGCCTGATCGACTTCGAGAATCTCAGCAACAACGATTACGTGGTCACCAACCAGTGGGTCTATCCGGTCAAGGAAGGCGGCCGCCGCTTCGACATCATTATGCTGGTCAACGGTATCCCGTTGGTGGTCGGCGAGGCCAAAACGCCGGTGCGCCCGGCGGTGACCTGGGTGGATGGGGCCAGCGACATCCATAACGGCTACGAACAGAGCGTGCCGCAGATGTTCGTGCCCAACGTCCTCTCCTTTGCCACCGAGGGCAAGTGCTATCGCTACGGCTCGGTGCGCATGCCCATCGATATCTGGGGGCCGTGGCACGAGGGCGAGAACAAGGCCGAGGGGACGCTGGCGGACGTGCAGCGCTCCATCCGTTCCATGCTGCGCCCTCATGTGGTGCTGGACATCCTGCAGAATTTCACCCTGTTCGCCACCGACAAGAAACACCGGCGCATCAAGATCATCTGCCGCTATCAGCAGTACGAAGGCGCCAACCTGATGGTGGCCCGCGTGGTCAAGGGCTACCCCAAGAAGGGTCTGATCTGGCATTTCCAGGGCTCAGGCAAGTCGCTTCTGATGGTATTCGCGGCGCATAAGCTGCGGATGCACCGCAAGCTCGGCAACCCCACGGTGATGATCGTGGTGGACCGCATCGACCTGGACACCCAGATCACCGCCACCTTCAACGCCGCCGACATCCCGAACATGATCGGAGCCGCCACCCGGCAGGAACTGCAAAGCCTGCTGGCGGCCGATACGCGCAAGATCATCATCACCACCATTCACAAGTTCGGCGAGGCGGACGGCCGCCTTAACGAGCGCTCGAACATCATTGTGATGGTGGATGAGGCGCACCGTACCCAGGAAGGCGACTTGGGGCGCAAGATGCGCGACGCGCTGCCTAACGCCTTTCTCTTTGGTCTGACCGGCACGCCGATCAACAAGCGGGACCGCAACACCTTCTGGGCCTTCGGCGCGGACGAGGATGAGCAGGGCTATATGAGCCGCTACTCGTTCCAGGACTCGATCCGGGACAAGGCCACGCTGCCACTGCATTTCGAGGCGGTGGACGTGAAGCTGCACATCAACAAGGACGCCATCGACGAAGCCTACTCGCAGATGACCGATGAGCTGAGCGAGTTGGATCGTGACGACCTGGCCAAGCGGGCCGCCAAGATGGCGGTGCTGATCAAGGCCCCGGTGCGGGTGAACGCCATCTGCCAGCATATCGTCAAGCACTTCCAGGAGAAGGTGGAGCCGAACGGTTTCAAGGCCCAGGTGGTGACCTTCGACCGTGAATGCTGCGTGCTCTACAAGAAGGCCATGGACGAGTTGGTCGGTCCGGAGGCCAGCGCCATCGTCATGCACACCCAGGGTGGAAAGTCCGACGAGTACGCGGAATGGAAGCTTGCTAAGGATGAAGAGGAGAAGCTTCTCGACCGTTTCCGCGACCCGAACGACCCGCTCAAGTTCCTGATCGTCACTTCCAAGCTGCTGACCGGCTTCGACGCGCCCATTCTGCAGGTGATGTACCTCGACAAGCCGATGAAGGACCACAACCTGCTGCAGGCCATCTGTCGCACCAACCGTGTTTACCCCGGCAAGACTCATGGCCTGATCGTGGATTACCTCGGCATCTTCGATGACGTGGCCACGGCCCTCGATTTCGATGAAAAGGCGGTGCAGAAGGTCATCACCAATCTGGATGACCTCAAGAAGGAGCTGCCCGGTGTGGTGGCGAGATGCTTGGCGTTCTTCCCTGGCGTGGACCGCACAGTTGGCGGCTACGAGGGGCTGATCGCGGCGCAGGATTGCCTGCCGGATAACGAGACCCGGGACAAGTTCGCGGCGGAATACTCGGTGCTCTCCCGTCTGTGGGAGGCGCTGTCTCCCGATCCCTGTCTCGGCCCCTATGAAAAGGACTACAAGTGGTTGACCCAGGTCTATGAATCGGTGAAGCCGCCGAGCGGCAACGGCAAGCTGCTCTGGCACGCCCTGGGGGCCAAGACCATCGAGCTGGTGCATGAGAACGTACATCTGGAGACGGTGCGCGACGATCTGGACACCCTGGTGATGGACGCCGAGGTCCTCGAAGGGCTACTCGATGCCAAGGACCCGGACAAGAAATCCAAGGAAATCGAGATCAAGCTCATCGCCCGCCTGCGCAAGCACAAGGACAATCCGAAGTTCGTCGCCTTGGGCGAACGCCTCGAAAAGCTCAAGGAGCGGCACGAACAGGGCCTGCTCCACAGCCTCGACTTCCTCAAGGAGTTGCTGACCCTGGCCAGGGAGGTCGTCCAGGCCGAGAAGCAGGTGGACCCGGTCGATGAACAGGCCAAGGCCAAAGCGGCCCTAACCGAACTGTTCGCCGAGGTGAAGAACGGCAAGACGCCGATGGTGATCGAGCGGATCGTGACCGACATCGACGAGATCGTGCGGCTGGTCCGGTTCCCCGGCTGGCAAAACACCAAGGCCGGAGAACGCGAGGTCCAGAAGGCCCTGCGCAAAGTGATTTACGTGAAGTACCAGGTCAAGGACCAGGATCTGTTCGACAAGGCGTTCGGATATATCCGGCAGTACTACTGAGAAGGGATGGTAATGGGGCTCTATGGCTAAAACAGGTCAGGCAAAGCAGATCATTGAAAACCGCAGAGGCGACACCTTTGGCGGTTGGCCTGCCCGTACCCTGCTGGAGGCGGGCGACATTCCCATTGCCCAAATCGCCGAGCTTGCCCTGCGTGAAGGTCAGAGCTCGAATCCTTTGTACCGGGTCCACCGCTGGTTTGCACGCCGGGTGGGCTCTCAGTTCCGTTCGATCATCACCGCGCTGACCCTTCCCCCTGACAAGGCCGACGCCTTTTGGGATACCTATCTCGGCAAGACCTCCGTGCATGGCGCTGTCGTTCTAGATCCCTTCATCGGTGGCGGGACAAGTTTGGTGGAGTCCATGCGCTGCAATGCCCGGGTGATTGGTTTTGATATCGACCCGGTCGCGACCTTTATCACCCGATTTGAGTTGGCCGCCTCCCGGATGGAGGATCACTACCCGGAAATCGAGGAGATTTGCACTGAGGTCGCCCAACTCATTACGCCGTTGCATCGGACCATGGTGGATGGCGTCGAACGGGATGTTCTTCATCATTTCTGGGTCCAGGTGAAGCAGTGCTCGAATTGCCAGAGCGATGTAGAACTCCATCCCCATTTTCAACTGGCCTACTCCAAGGAGAAGGGTCTGCAGTGGGTATTCTGCAAGGACTGTCATGCGGTCCACGAATTGCCGATTGAGCGTAAGGTGCTGCAATGCTCTTGCGGTAAGCGCACCACTATCAGCTCGGGCACGCACGGCAACGGGATCATGACCTGCCCGACCTGCAAGCACACACAGAAGATCGCAGCGGATGACCTTGACGGTGCCGAACGCCCCGCTTGGAGGCTCTTTGCCCAAGAGTATCTGGTCGGAACCGGCAAGAACTGCACAAGGCATTTCAAGCGCGTCGAAGAGGCGGACCAGGCGTTGTACGACCGAGCCACCCGGAAGCTGCGGATGATCGGGAATGGCTTGCTTGTGCCGACGAGAAGCATTCCCCGCGAGGGGCGTTCGGATGGACGACCATTGATCCACGGGATTCGCCATTACGCAGACTTTTTCAACAACCGGCAGAAGCTCCACATGCACCTTCTCGGTTCGGCCATCGGCCGAGTGGAAAGCGATGAGGCGCGGCGCTGCCTTGAGCTGGCCTTCAGTGAACATCTCACCACGAACTGCATGTACACGGCCTATGCGTTTGGCTATCGCCGAACGAGCCCAATGTTCTCCATTCACTCATACCGGCACATCACTCGTCCGGTCGAGCTGAACCCTTGGCAGGATGGCGTCGGACGGGGGACGTTCATCAACACGGTCCGGAAAATATCGAAGGCGATTGCGTTTGCCAAAGCGCCCCAGGAGCTGCATCCGGAAGGTACCAGAGTCGCTTATGAAGATGATTTCGAGCGCGAACAAGCCTGCCTTGGCTCTGTCGATGATGTATTGAGCGGCAGCGCTACGGCGGCGATTGAAACCCAGTCTTCCGAGGAACTCCATTTACTACCGGACGGCTCAGTGGATCTCGTGCTGACCGATCCGCCGTATTTCGACAATCTGAGCTACTCGGAACTCTCGGACTTCTATTTGGCCTGGCATCAGGCTTTGGGAATCGCACCGCCCCCGTATGACGACAACGTCACTTCGGCTCCGATACTGCAGAACCTGGCCATCACGCGACGGTCCGATGAAGCCATCAAGGGATACCAGGAACGGCTTCAGCAGATTTTCATGGAATGCAACCGAGTGCTCAAGCCGAACGGGATCTGCGTGTTCACCTACCACCATAAACTTGCATCGGCATGGGATGCTCTCGGCACGGCTCTGCTTCATTCGGGACTCTCGGTAACCAAGGTTCTGCCCATGCGCGGAGAAGGCCAAGGAGGCCTTCACACTTACGATGGCACCATCAAGTGGGATGCGGTGCTGGTCTGTCGCAAGAAGAAAGGCGTCATCAAAAGGGGCGTTCCGGTCATCAGCGAAACCGCCTTCAAAGACGCTGTCGTGGAGGCGGAATCTCACTTTGATGCCTTGTCCACCCATAAACGGATCGGCTTCAAAATACCTGATTTCACAAATTTGGCTCGGGCGTTGGTCGTCAGTAGAGGTTTCTTGGGCGAGGCGGATACCAGCACACGGCCGATGTCGGATGCATTGAAGAACATACCAACCCCGGGAGAGTTGTGATGGCGAAACTCGATAAAGGAACGCTTGCCCTAACATTCAAATTCGATTGTGACCGGTTTCTCCGGTTTCGTCTGGCCAGTGATGCTGAAAGGGACTCACTTGGAGTCTCGGCCGAAACCTACAAACGCCCTGGTATTGAACTTATCAAAGCGGCCGGGCGGCGTTGGGAAGCCGACAAATACCAGGATCTGATCGACACCTCAGATGATGGGAAAGTTGTGTTCCTTCTCGAGGACAAGGTCGATGATCTTCTGGGACGGAAGCCCTTCAAGAAGATCCAGAACCTTTTTGACATCCTCCGGCAACAAGAACCACCGCAGGCAATTATCGAGGCGGAGTTCACGGTTCCCACAAACCTTACTCCCGGTCTTCAAAAGGCATACGACGATTTCGGTCTCGACCAGGTAAGAGTGCGCCCGGACATCCTTTGGATACGTCCAGGCGGTACTGGTGCGCCGCTGATCGGCAATGGGACTGTGCCTGAATACGAAATCCATATCATTGATGTGAAAATGGCTGCGGAGCCATCCCTCCGGCACTTCACAGAGGTGACCTACTACGCTTTGGCGTTGGCCACAGCCATCCAGCAAGAAGGGTTTGGCGGCAGATATGCAGTTTCGGCGGAAGGCACCATCTGGCCAGGAAGCCACGACATCAATGCGTTCAGGAACCTGGTCCAGCTTTATCAGGCCAAGGGAGCCGCAGATCCCGTTTCCGAGGCCCTCAGCGAAACGCTGATTCGGGTTCCCTATGAAGTCTATGAAGTCCACGTGAAGCAGTTTTTCGAGGATCGCCTTCTCCGGGTTCTACAGACCGATATGGAGGATGCCAGTTGGCATGTCGGTCCCAAGTGCCAGCTTTGCGACTACGTTCGCTACTGCCGAGACAAGGCATCCGAATGCGATCATCTTTCCCGGCTGGCCTGGCTCAATCAGGGACAGGCGGAACTGCTCCGTTCAAATGGCATTACCACTACAGCGGAACTGACCGAAGCCGTGACTACCGCCGATGATCGCTGGCAATCCGTTATCGACTCCAGCCACCAGTTGCGGGCGGATGGGCCTGCGCTGGCCACTCGCGCCCGTTCCTTGACCGAGGGGGCACCCTTACCGGTCGATGGACGGCGCAGCGCCATGATCCCCGCGTGGACTGACCAAAGCATCTTTATCACGATTCATTTCGACCCGGGCTCTGGTATCTCCTTTGCCCTGGGCGCGGCGCGGCTCTATTTTCCGCACGGCCGCAAACCCGGCGATCCTCCGGTGACGGACGAAAAGATTTTCATCGTCGACCGTGTCGATGCGATGAACCCGGAAACGGAGCGCGAGAGGCTAAAGGAATTTGCGACCGTGGTTTCTGAGTGGTTAGATGAGGTGTCGACCGTCAACACAGGTCTACCGGCTCGTGACCGTCTCTCTTCCCACATCTTCTTCTGGGACATGCTGGAGGTGCGTCAGCTCAAGCGCATGTTCGAGCGTCATATGCAGAACCCTGACGTGATCGAGCTGATCGAGGTACTTACCCGATTCTTCCCCCCGGACAGCCTGTTGCCCGATCCGGATGCTTTCAAGTCTCAGCCAGGTACCATCGTCAAGGAAGTTCTTCGAATGCTGGTTGGGCTGCCGGTTGCCCACGATTACTCCCTGTTTGATGCAGCGAACAGTTTCTTCCCAAATGTTCGGGAGGATGGCACCCCGTATAAATTCGATCTGCCTTTTGGGTTCGCTACCCCAATGAGCGATCAGATCCCATTCGAACGGGCCTATGAGCTATGGCAGGACAAAATTTTCGTTCGCCATTTCAATAAACTTCATCCTACTGACCCATCCAAGTGGAGACGCTACACCCGGGACGAACTCTACGATGGCATTAAGCGGGCCACGAAGGTTCACCTGCAAGCTTTGCAGCACATCGTCCGGCGACTGCGTGAAAACTACAAAGACCGGTTAGTGCTGAAAAAGAGCGGCTTCTCTGCCGCACGATCCTCCCAGGCAAGTGTTCCGGAGGCGGCAAGAAGCCTGATCGCTTTTGAGAAGCTCAATGTCGCGTGCCAGGAAATGGAGAACCGGAACACTCGCTCACTGCCCGTCGATGAACGGGAGGCGAGGTTTTTCTCGATACGCGGGTTGACCTTGAAGCCTCAAGCAGAGGCTGATCCGATCATCGATGAGATCAAGTTCGCGAATCCACAGTACCAACCCGAAACGCTCTATGTTTTCGATTTTTCTCCGACCAGCAGGGACTCTCGAATCAAGGAAGGTGATTTTCTAGTCGCAATCTCGAATGAAAACCGGGAAGACTTAGATGAGCCTTGGCGCAAATTTCTGGGAATCGATTTTTATTCTGCCAAATCCATTCTCGAAGAAAGAGGGATCTGCAGGAGCAAGCGAGATGAATGGAAAGTTAATAGTTCTATCGGGAAATTGCTGCAAGTCGAAATCATTGCATTAGAAGCAATGCGAGAAACTCCGTATGTAGTAATAAAGCAAGGAAATGCACAGCTATTTCAGTTTGCCTTGGACAATGCTCTTGTCGATCTCGGCAAGAAATTGGTTCTTGATCCTTTATTTGTTGATTTCACGAGTAAGAGGATAGATCAAGCTTTGAGGGCAGTCGGCGGCAAGGCAGCACCGATCAAACGTGCCAGGAAGCGGAGGTAAGGCAATGGCTAAGAGACCGACAAAAATGACTGAACCAGCCCATAGCCTGATGTATACCCCCGGCTCGCTGGCAGCAGGAAAAACATTCGCGGACACCAACCAGTTGTACGCAAAGGTAACACCATATCTGAAGGATGCCTTTAACGAAAAGCAGGAATCCCTTTTCCACGATGCTTTCGGAAACAGGATTTCTTTGCTTTGGGGGCCGCCGGGAACAGGAAAGACCACGGTTTTGGCCGGGACTATTCTCGGTTGGATTGAGCATTATGCCGAAGCGGGAATTCCGCTGCGTGTCGGTATCGGGTCCAGCAACTACAACGCTATCGATAACGTCCTCAACGAAGTCCTGGAACTGATCAATAGACGGACGACCTCGGTCGGAGCGTTAGCTTGTCCGGTTCGTGTCACAAGGGTGAGGAGCGACTCCTCTGCACCTCCCTTGAGTGATCAGATCGAAGATATGCCGAGGAACTCCGCAAGGGCTCAGGGATTTGTGAATGCCCTGAAGGGCGACGACCCCGGGATCATCATCGTGGGTGGAACATGGCAGCAACTTGGGCGTCTGGCCGAGAAGGACCACCAGGATAGCGAGCCGACCGCCGAATGGTTTGATCTGCTGGTGATCGACGAGGCATCACAGGTTCAGGTTGCTGCGGCTGCGGCCTACTTTCTGCTTTTGAAGTCTGATGGGCATGTTGTTCTTGCGGGTGACGACCGGCAGCTTGGGCCGATCTACGGCTTCCAGATGAAGGACAGCGTTCAAGGGCTGTTTGACTGCATTTTCTCTTACATGAAGGAGACGCACGGCATCACCCCGGTGCAGCTTAAACACAACTACCGGACCAACGTGGAAATTTCCGCATGGCCCTGTAAGCGTTTTTATAAGAACGAATACGAGGCGTTCTTCCCCGAGAGAAAGCTGGATCTCGCCATCAATATTGATAAAAGACCTGCCGACTGGCCTGAGAAGTTGCCATGGTCCGATCAGTTTCTCCGCATTCTTGACCCAGCCTGCCCTGTGGTTGTGATCAGCTACTCCGCCAACACCTATACGTTGTCGAATCCTTTCGAGGCTCAGATCGTTTCCGCCTTGACCCTTTTGTACAAGAAGCTGGTCGATGCCCAACAAGCAGGAGTAAGTGCTCAGGAGTTTTGGACGCAGAAAATCGGCATCGTGACTCCCCACCGAGCCCAGATGGCATCCATCAGAAATCTGCTCGTGGACGCAGCCGGTATGACGATGGACCCGCCTCCATTTGTGGACACTGTAGACCGGTTCCAGGGTCAGGAACGCGACCTGATCCTTTCCAGTTATGTGGTGGCCGACCGGGATTTTGTTGCGTCTGAAGATGCGTTTATCCTAAGCCCACGACGATTCAATGTGACGCTGACCCGGGCGAGAAGCAAGTTTGTGATGCTTATCAGCGATGCGCTTCTCCAGTATCTGCCATCCGATCCGGACGTGGCTCGTGACGCCGCTCACCTGCAGCTCTTTGCCGAGCAATATTGCAGTTCGGTATGCGACACCATCGACTTGCCGTTCTTTGAACGCGGTTCTCTGTCGACCATGAGATGCAAATTGAGGGGGCGATATGAGAATGGAGGAGAATAGATATTATGAATTCTAAACCTGAAGGAGCCGGAGCCCGAGCCTGTTGGTTTGTCGGAGCCACATACGGCGGAACCGATGATCAGACCCCCCGCTTTCTGCAGGAAGGCATTTGGGAAAATGGGTATCAGGACAAATATCTGGACGCAGTAAAGTCCATCCAGGTTGGGGATCGCATTGCGATCAAGTCGTCCTATACGCGGAAGCACGATCTCCCCTTTGATAACCGGGGCCAAACCGCTTCCGTCATGGCGATCAAAGCCATTGGCACGGTAAAAGAGAACCTCGGCGACGGCCGCACCTTGAAGGTTGACTGGACACCTTTCGATCCTCCGCGTGAGTGGTACTTCTACACCAATCGAAGCACGGTCTGGCGGGTCTTGCCTGGGGACTGGACCACAGATGCATTGATCGGATTCACCTTCGAGGAAAAGGCACAAGACATCAACCGGTTCCGCAATGCTCCTTACTGGCGTGAACGCTTCGGTGATAGTGCTGTCGACAAGCGCCGTTTCAACTGGACCCGCTTTTACGAGGCGGTAGCAGACAAGCTCCTTACCTTTCGGAATAGGCGGGATGAGCTGATTGCCGGAATCCACGTTATTGCATCGAAGGTGGATGGCCTCTCCAACCTGCAGGATCAATTCGCGGATGGTTCCTCTGGCCCCCTGAAGGACATCTGCCCATTTACGGCCATGGGCATATTCAACAGGGGGATCACCGATGCAAATCGCAAAGCTATTGCAAGCGAGCTTGCCAGTCTGCTTGGAGTATCTGAGCCGGTTCCGGACTCCTTTGAGGGGATTCCTATTCTCAATAACCAGAAGTCATGGTTTTTCGGGTTCGACAACAAACGCCAACCAGATGACATTGACACCCTCTGGGAGGCCTTTGCCCAGGCAATTGCTTTTGCGGAATCGGATGACGCGGAGGCGCGGTCGGCATTTGTCTCAGCCTACGACAACGCGACGCAGCGCTATGGTGTGGGATGGAACCTTACCATGGGGTTGTACTGGATTCGTCCCTGGAATTTCCCGACCCTTGATGGTCAGTCCCAGCGTTACATCAGCAAGAAGCTGAACATTCAGATTGGTATGAACGGCCCCAAGGGCCGCTGCAACGCCACTGATTATCTGGCGGTGCTGGACACCCTTGAGGCTCGTTTCCAGGAGGATGCGTATCCCGTCCACTCATTCCCGGAGCTGTCGCTTGCCGCCTGGCTTTTCAAGGATAGTGGAACCTCTGCCCACCCAAATGCCACAGACCCTGATGCGCAGGATGACGAAGCGGATGCCACACCCGAGGCAGAGGTCACGGCTGCGCCCATCGAACCATACTCCGTCGATGACATTTTGACGGATGGATGTTTCATTGCCCGGGAAAAACTCGAGAAGATTCTCGAGCGCCTTCGGACCAAGAAAAACCTGATCCTCCAAGGCCCGCCGGGCACCGGAAAGACCTGGCTGGCCAAGCGACTGGCGTTCGCCCTGATGGGGCAACGTGACGACAGCAAGGTTCGAGCTGTTCAGTTTCATCCGAACCTTTCCTACGAGGATTTTATTCGCGGCTGGCGGCCGGTGGGAGACGGCAAACTCACGCTGGTTGATGGGCCTTTTGTGGAGATGATGAAGGCCGCCGCGAAAGATCCAACGTCAAGGCATGTCGTCGTCATTGAAGAGATCAATCGTGGAAATCCAGCGCAGATTTTCGGCGAGATGCTGACGCTCCTCGAGGTCGACAAAAGAACGCCCAATGAGGCCCTGGAGCTTTCCTATAAACGGTCAGATGGCGAGCGTGTTTTCATCCCGGACAACCTCTATGTCATCGGCACAATGAATATTGCCGACCGCTCCCTTGCTTTGGTCGATCTGGCGTTGCGTCGCCGTTTTGCCTTCATCGATTTGGAGCCCACGCTCGGAAAGCCCTGGCACGATTGGGTCCAATCCCAGTGCGGTATTGATTCGGAAATCCTTGTTGAAATCGAGAAGCGTCTCATTGCCCTGAACAGCGAGATTTCAGCCGACACCGGTCTCGGGCCTCAGTTTCGCGTGGGACACAGCTATGTCACACCTCCGTTCGGCATTCCCATCAGTGATGCCAGGGAATGGTTCCGTCAGGTGGTCGATACCGAGATCGGTCCGCTGCTCGATGAATACTGGTTTGATGCGCTAGAGAAGTCCCAGAAGGCGAGAGAACGCTTGCTGGAAGGATTCTGATCGTGACACTTGCCGCAGCCAACTTGATATCAGACGCCCATGAAGGGATTGGCCGAATAGGTCGCATCCCGGTGCGCAACCTTTGGCTGCTGATGCTGTATGCTTCCGATTTGTTCAGGGATCTCGAAAAGGCAAAGGTCGCCGTAGAGGACAACCCTGATGACATCCCAAATCTAGTCGCAGAAATGCTTTGCCGCCGCGTCGAGCGTCGTATCCAGCGCAACTTGAGTTATGGCTACCAATCGCGTGAGGCTGTTCTTGGCCGTGTGCGCGGCCGCATCGACCTACTGAACACGGAGCGGCATCGATTACTTGATCGTGGAAAAGTTGCTTGCCGATTCCATGAGTTGACCATTGATACAGCCCGAAACCGCTATGTACGGACGGCCTTAGAGGAAATATCCAAAATCGTTCTCCAGGGGACGCTGGCACACCGATGTCGGTCGTTGGCGGCAAGCTTGAGACGCATGGGCGTAACCGGGGAACGTCCGAATCGTGGCGAAGTTTCCATCGACCGCTTTGGAAGACACGATGCAGATGATCAGCCTATGGTTGCTGCGGCCCATCTGGCCTTCAATCTCGCCCTGCCTACAGAGGCCGCAGGCGCAAAGCAATTGTCGTTGCCAGATAGAGAAATTACCTGGATTCGGAAGCTTTACGAGAAAGGGATCGCCGGTTTCTATGATGTCGTGCTTTCCAAAAGAGGCTGGCGCGTCGATGCGGGCAAAACAATTAACTGGCAGATTGAAAGCAAGAGTCTGGGCATAGATAAGATCCTCCCCTCTATGCGAACCGACATCATCCTCGACCACTCCGACGCGGGACGCCGTATCGTCATTGACACGAAGTTCAACTCCGTTGTGACACGAGGCTGGTATCGGGAAGAAACACTGCGCAGCGGATACGTCTATCAGATTTACGCCTATTTGAGGTCCCAGGAAGGTAATGGCGATCTTCTCGCTGAAAACGCCTCGGGTCTGCTCCTTCACCCATCGGTGGGCGATATGGTTAACGAGGCCGTCGTGATCCAGAACCATGAGATTCGATTTGCCACCGTTGATATGGGAGCGACGGCAAAAGAAATCCGAGCGCAGCTTTTGCAGGTTCTGGAATTATCTCCGGGAAGCTATTCAACGGAAGACCAACATGAAATTGAAAATAGGGAGGACTCCCCATGAGCGCACCTGACAACCTTGAGACAATATGGGCTGCTCCATTTAGTGACGCTCTGGAGGCCCTGGACGCGCTTATGGCCCAGAATGGCAGAGTGTTTCTCATTGGTGCTGGCTGTAGCAAATGCGCTGGCCTCCCATTAATGGAGGAGCTTACTTCTAAGGTACTGGATAGTGGCGTGCTCGATGCTGACACCACAGATATTCTCAAGGGAATTCAGGACAGTTTCACTGGCGCGAGTGGCCCCAATATTGAGGACTACCTTAGTGAAATTATCGACCTTCTGGCCATTGCAGAGAGAAGGGCTGAAC
>Ga0265293_10005633_pt1 | contig 20755 bp, 17 predicted proteins | sample Munlanlewell138R_FD_192505 | JGI IMG/M metagenome (GOLD analysis project Ga0265293, IMG submission 192505) | Leachate microbial communities from a municipal landfill in Southern Ontario, Canada - Leachate well 138R | ecosystem: Engineered > Solid waste > Landfill > Unclassified | place: Canada... | reverse complement strand
CCCGCCGTGGGTGTTGGCAAACGAAGCCACCGCTTTGGCGAGTTTTTTATTGTCGATCCAGTCTGCTTTGTAGTCGAGCAGGACTCCCTCTTCCACCCCTTCCGTCTGAAGCTTGCAAAGATCGTCCTCATCGAGTTGCTCCAGCGGCTTGTCAAAGACACTCATATAACAAACACTCTACCACACCGCCTCATTCCTCGAAAATCAAAAAAAGCCGGGTGAACCCACCACGGCTTTCTTGACTAGGTCAGGAAGCTTCTAGTATCCGCCAAACTGGATACCGCCCGCGCCCCCTTGTTGGGTGACCATCGGCCCCAGAACCGGGCATTTGCCAATATTCTGGGTATTGGTGATATCGACTCCCGGCGGAATCCCCGGCGGGGGGTTCTGTTGCCACTGAGCTATGATGGCGTCCACTCCGGAGGCGTTCAAACCGGCCCGGTTGGCGGTGGTCTGGGCGTTGGCACCCGGGCCACCGAAGTAGATGCGGTCGAGCGAGTCGATGAACGAATCCTCCAGTGCGTTTCCGTCCCGGCGACCGTCGGCTAGGTCCGCAGCCAGCAGTATCTCCACTTCCCTGCGATTGATAGAGCCGTTGGAACCATCAACTTTATCCAGGGCGAATTGACTACCCAGGGTGTACTCGGTCACCGAACCGTCCATCACGCCGTTGTCGAGAGTATCGTGACCCCACAAGCGAATGACGGTGTTATCGAAACTCGATAGGCCGTTGTTACCGGTCAGACGGTTGTCCATATTGACGGGACCCTGAGCAAACTCCAACGGCCGGTTTCCGTAGCGCTGAGAGACGTCCTTACCGGTCATGTCTTTATAGACCCCGAAAAAGTGTTGATCGAGCAACTTGCCGGTCACCCCGCCGAACATCGCCATCTCCTGGTTGTAGAGATTGCGAACGAGCTCGACCTCGGCCGGTTGAAAGTTGTCCGGGTTGTTCAAAACGTTGAAATAGATGCCGCCGTTGTTCTTTCCTTCGGAGGTGACCTGAATGCCCCAGAGGTGCAGGACCGCTCTTCCGGTGTCGTTCAGTCCGGTAAGATTGCCGCGCTCAGCCTTGTTGAGCTTGGTGTAGTCCAGGTTCGTGTTGACACCGGGACCGGTGCTGACCGGGTTTCCGGGGGTACCGGGACCACCGGGCTGAGTGGGGAAATTGGGCTGGCTGGGATAGCCGGGTTGCGGAAAACCGGGACCCGGGTAAGGGCTCGGAAACCCGGGCTGACCACCGAAATACGGGGTCCCGGGGGAAGGATAAAACTGAAAGGGATTCTGGCCTGGGAACTGCGGCTGGGGAAAGCTGGGAAAGCCGCCACCTCCACCAAAGGGCATACCAGGATTGAAACCAGGTTGGCCTCCAAACCCTTGATAGCCGGAAGCCAACTGCTGGATCGCCGACATCAACTGCTGAAGGAGCGCTTGAACCTGAATTGGGTTAAACCCGGCCTGTGCCCCTACCGGTGCCCCACCGAAGCCGCCGAAACTGGGAACTCCGGGAGAGAAACCTGCCTGAAAGTTTGTTTGTAAATTGAAAGAGCTGTTAATAAATGCCACTGTGTATCCTGTAATCCCTTTCCTGCTGACGTTTGAAAGTCACTTGTCGCCTTTGTAACAACTCTATAACATTCGGAAACTTTCTAGCAAGGCTTATTTGTTACCATTTTCTTAAATCATGTGGGTCGAAATTCTACTTTCCTCAATAATTCTTTCAGTCGCCTCGGCCATTCAGAGCGTCGTGGGGTTCGGAATGGCTCTCTTCTCGGTGCCGTTACTGGTGCTGGTAGGGGTGCCCCTCTTGCCGGCTGTGTTCGTGGTGTTGAGCATATCTTGTCTCTCCTCGATCCTGGGGGTCCGGAGGCTGCGCGACGATCTACAACCCCGCTTGGCGTTGCGAGCTTCTCTATCGAGAATCGTAGGGGTCGTACCCGGCTATATGGCCGCTCTCTACACCGCCCAGAGCTCGCCGGCCACCATTAAAGCGGCCATGGGTTTTGCCATCGGGCTGGGCGTGGTCGCTCAAACCAGAAAGCTTTTTGGTAGCCCCACCACCCTACCCGATGGGCAGGCTCCCAATCAGGAAATGGCGCCGTATGCGTTTCTCTCCAGCGGGTTCTTGACCGGGTGGCTGGGGATGGGCGGCCCACCCTTGATCTTCTGGCTCCTCACCGGGCGCGAAGATGCCAAAAGGACTCGAGCCTTTTTGTACAGCGTCTACCTCCTTACGATCCCATTCCAACTCGCCCTCATGGCCTACCACTGCCCCCAGACCGTCTGGACCGCCCTGCCGATTCTGATGCTCGCCCTACCGCTCACCCTGCTGGTCACCAATTACTTCCTGAAGTTCGGTGATCGCCTGGAAGTGGCTAAACTGCAGAAGATGAGCCTTATCCTGCTCACGTTATTGAGCGCCAAAACCTTCTTGAGTCTGGCAGGCTGAAGCTCACCGGCATCTAACCTCGCCTTGTGACTCGAATCTTGCTCTTTGTTCTGGCTTTATTACTGGTCTTACCCGGCACTGCCCAGGAACTCAAGGTCCTCAATCGCTCCAATCCGGGGGAGCACTTTGAGCTGGCCCGGTTTTTGCAGCAAGACAAGACCAACGTGGTGGTCTTTCACAGTCGCCACTCGGCTCCCTCGGTCAGCCTTGCGCGCCTCCTGGAAGAACTCCAGCCCAAACGCAGGGATCTGACCGTGAGTCTGGTGGATGTTGATCGGCGAGAGAGTTCAGAGATCGACTGGCGATCACCACTGGTGAGGCAATACAACCTCCGAACTCTACCCTACGTGATGATCACCGACGGGCGCGGCCAGAAAATCGCCGAGGGGCACGCCGCGCGCCGGGAGATTCTTCAGTGGCTGGACGCGGCCGGTATTGAGTCTACCTTTCGGGTTCGGTAGTGGAAATGGCCAGATGGTCGAGTTGGATCCCGTAGGCCACCCGATCGCGATCGGTATCCATACGAAAGCGAAGACGGGTCTTTTTGCCGGCGTAAGGGCTCAGATCCACCTCGTGGCTCTTCCACTCGCTAAAGCCGTCCAGACTCATCAGCTTCTTCCACTTCTTGCCAAACCAGCCATCGGTTTCGATCTCCACGTGACAGGCATCGTGGCGTGGCTCGATGGTATAACGCGCATCGAAGTGTAGTTTGGCCTTACTCACCTTGGACAGGTCGATCTCGGGAGAGATGAGCGAGGCTTTGTAGTTGTTCGGGTAATCGCCGTCTGGAGAGTCGGTCACGATGGAGCCCCTTCCCGGGTAAGGCACCCTGGCCCACTCGCCTTCCATGGTCCAGTTATCGGGGGCACCGGCTTCTAGTTCGAAACCTTCCTCGAAGAGAACCTGGCTCTTCGGCACCGACACACTGGCCTGGCTCAGCTCGGAATGGTTGCCGACCTTGTCGGTGGCCCTGATGGCCAGATGAAAATTTCTCTCATTCCCCGAGGCACCTACCGCAAAATTGGTGGAGATCTCTTTGCCGGGTAGCAGATCTCGTTCCAGACTTAGCGGGACCGGGGTGGCCTGGGAGAAGCCGATGGTACCCTCAACGACCTGATCGTCGGGGACGATGGGTCGAGAAGAGATGCGAGCTTCGTAAAAGGCCACCGGCTCTTTGCTGATGCCACCGTTGTCGCTGACGGAGTGAAACTTAAGTTCGAGATTACTGCCGTCCAGCGCCTGCACTTCAAAGCCACCAGGGGTAGCCGGAGCGACCTCATCGTCCCGCAGAGCGGCGGCTGCGTTCAGACGCCGTCCGGACATGATCCGGTCGGCATCCTCGGGCATCACTTCACCGTTGTAGATCAGCCGGGTGGCCAGCGCCTCGTTATCGATCTCGGGAAACTTGGAAACCACCAGGGCACCGGCCGCGGCTACGTGGGCGGCCGCGATGGAAGCGCCACCCTGGAGGATCAGTTTGCCCTTCTGCTCATAGACCGGAACCTTGCGACCCGGTGCCGACAGGTCCACCGAATGGGAGCCCCGGTTGGTAAAGCGGGTGAAGTCGTCGTGATGATCGGTGGCGGCCACCGCCACCACGTTGCTCAAAGGAAAGGAAGCGGGGTGAGCAGGCCGCAGGTCGTTGTCGTACCCGTCGTTGCCGGCGCTACACACGTGCAGAGCCTTGGAGGCTTCGATCACCTCGAAGAGCGATTGGTTCTGGGTGTGGCTCATCCAGCCGTTGAGGATGATGCGAGCCCCATGGTTCTCGGCGTAGGTGATCCCCTCGATGGCGTGGGCGATGTCTCCGCGACCGCTACCCTCCATAAACTTGATGGACATCATCTTGGCCTGGGGAGCCAGACCCACCAGCCCCTCCTCGGAGTTACCCTCCACCGCGGCGATCACGGTAGCGTTGTAAGTGCCGTGGCCGTTGTCGTCCTTGGGCGCTTTGTCACGCTCCACCAGGTTGATGCCGTGCACGTCGTCGATGTAGCCGTTTCCGTCGTTGTCGATGCCGTCTCCGGGGATCTCGCCGGGGTTGACCCAGAGGTTTGGTTTGAGGTCCGGATTGTCCAGGTCGATACCGGTATCCATGAAGGCGATGGTGACCCCGGCGCCTTTGGACTCCTTCCAGGCCTCCAGAGCACTCACGTGGGCCCCCACCTTACCTCCGGTTTGCCCCTCGTTGTGCAGATTCCACTGACTATCACGTAGGTCGATGGGGGCTCCCTGGGGCGGTTCGTACTGGTCGGCTGGAGCGGCCGAGGAGCGGGAGTCGATGACCACTTGATCGCGGGTGACCAGGTGGTTCGGTTCGGCCGTCAGGGCCCGCCCGTCGGCCTCTAGCGCGGCCATCGCCTCGGCCACCGAGAGATTGCGAGGAAGCTCGGCTAGATAGAAGCGGCCACCGGCGCGTGCCGTCATCTCCTCATTTCTAACCAACTCTCGGCTGCTGGTGAAATCGAAATCCTGGAACAACTGCTGCTGATCAGCCTTGTCGAACTGCTGGCCGGGGGGCAGCTTCAATAAGATCTGGCCGGGGCGGTGCGGGGCCAGGTTCTTGGCCAGCTTTTCCGCTCGTGCTCGGGTTTGCCGCTTCAACGCATCCAGATTAAAAGGTTCGACATCCTGATTCCCGGTGGACAGATGGACCTGATCCCGGGTCTCAGCTACAGGACTCTCCCTGGCGGTGCGAGCCACTTCGTTTCTACGAATGGGTAAAGCAGATTGTGATAACTTAGAGATTCTCACACTTCTACTTTAACGCAAGGCTCGCCGGGGTCTTGTGAAGAGAATTTAAACACTTGGTCAGCCAGCCTAGGATGCGAAGGGATGAACTTCTCTTTCGATAAGGAAGAAGCGGTTATGATCTCCAGCAGCAGAGAGGAATGTCCCGTCGACTCGACCGGCCTGAAGGCACCGATCATTCTGGTGGTAGACGACGAAGAGACCAGTCGCAAGAGTCTGATCCGCCTGCTGGAGCGGGAAGGCTATCGAGTAGCGGCGGGGCAGAACGGGGAGGAGGGCCTGAAGCTCGCCGGTGCGCTGCAGCCGGACCTCATCCTGACCGACCTGGTGATGCCGGGCATGGACGGCTACGAGTTGTGCCGCCAGATCCGCCGGCACGACGAATTGGCGGATCTGCCCATCATCATCTTCACCTCCACCGACGACAAGAATGCTCGAGTTCTGGGGATCGAGGCCGGGGCCGATGACTTTTTGCCCAAGCCGATCGAGCCGGGTTTGTTGAAAGCCCGGGTCCGAATGATCACCCGGCTGAACCGGTATCGGCGGATCAAGGCCCAACGCACCCGCCTGACCTGGGTGGTGGAAAACGCTTCCGAAGGCTATGTCTTGTGCAACAGAGATGGGCTCATTACATTTTCCAACAGCCGGGCTCGGGAACTGCTGAACCTGCCTCCGGAGCCCGACGGCCTGGCCCTCTACCCCCACCTGCGCAAGGAGTTCACTCCTCTGCCCGGCGAGGAGTGGCGCCGCTGGCCGTATCTGGACAACGATTCGAAACTGGAACTGCTGAGGCCTGAGACGGCGCGCCTTCCCGCCTGCTGGCTGGAAGTGAAGGTACTCACCCACTACCTCGGTCACGACTATGAAGTGCTCCTGAGGGTGGCCGACGTGACGGCCGAAAAAAATACCCATCAGAGTGTGTGGACCTTTGAGTCTTTGATCTCCCACAAACTGCGCACTCCCCTCACCAAGATCTCATGGGGGGTCGGATTCATCCAGAAAAAGGCCGAGAAGCTCACCCTGCAACAGGTCGTGGATTTTGCCAACCAGGCAGCCGGAGGGGTGGAAGATCTGAAAACCGTCTTGGAAGAGGTGCTGGCCTACATCAACGCGCCCACGGCCGTACCCGGCGGTCACGGGATGTTGCTCGATTCGGTCTCTGAAACGGTGCAAGAAACGGCCGGGCTACTCGGCCTCTCCCCTATCAAGATGGAGCCCTGGAGCGTGCTGCCGCCCTCCATCTATCTCTCCAAGCCGGCCTTTGAAATGATCTGTTTCGAACTGCTGCAGAACAGCAAGAAATTTCACCCCGAGCACAACCCCCAGATCACGGTGAATATAAGTTTTGAAAACGGATTCGTTCACTTCGGATTCACCGACGATGGGACCGGGCTCTCCCCGGATCAGCTGGTCCAGGCGGTCAAGCCCTACTACCAGGCCGAGAAGGGCTTCAGCGGCCAGGTACCAGGGCTGGGCCTGGGGCTGAGCATGGTCTGCACCATGATCCAGAAGGTGGGAGGCAAGGTTCGCCTGCGCAACCGCTCGGATCGAAAGGGCCTAGTGGTGGAGTTTATGGTGCCGGTGGCCAGGGCGAAGTAAGGAAGTTACTTTCGGCGCTTTTTCCCCCGCTTATCGGCGGGCGCCATCTTGACCAACCGCGGATGAAAGGTTGCCAGCACTTCCACCAGATCCTGTTGAGCCGCCATGACCTCGTGAATGTTTTTGTAGACGCCCGGTACCTCGTCCAGGCCGGAGCTGAGCAAGGTCACCCCGGCCTTGTCCAGGCGGCGCTTGACTTCGTCCCAGGTGAAGGTCTGCAGCGCCTTGCTGCGGGACATAACCCGTCCGGCCCCGTGGGAGGCCGAACGCAGCGAATCTTCGTTGCCCAGACCTCTGACCACGAAAGCCGGGCTGGCCATGGAGCCAGGGATGATGCCCAAAACTCCCTGGCCCGCCGGGGTGGCTCCCTTGCGGTGGACCACGACCTCCTCTCCGTCGTGTACCTCTTTCCAGGCGAAGTTGTGGTGGTTTTCCACCTGGGAAAGGATCTCCGCGCCCAGGTGCCGGGCGATCTCCCGGTGGATGCAGTCGTGATTGGCGGCGGCGTAACGCCCCATCAGGTTCATGGCTTCCCAGTACTCCTGACCCGCCTCCGAGTCCATCTCGAGCCAGGCCAGGTGGCGCAGCTCTTTGGGGAGCTCCGGGTGCAGGTCCATGGCGAGTTGGGAGTAGTGGTTGGCCACCGCCATGCCGGTGCCCCGGCTGCCGCTGTGGGTCAGAAGGGCGAGGTATCGCCCCGCCTGTAAACCCAGTTGCGGCTCTTCCAGGTGCAGCTCCCCGAACTCGGCGAAATGGTTTCCCCCGCCGCTCGAACCGAGCTGGCTGTGGGCCTTGTCTTTGTTGGCTCGAGTGACCGGCACGACGTCCCAATCCTGATCCATCACCGAATGCTGTCGTCTCCGGGCGAAGTTCGCCCCCATTCCGAACGAGGTTTCTTCCTCCAGAGCCCGAGTCAACTCTTCGGAGCGAGATTTCAAGGCCTTCACGGGCATGTCCAGCACCGAGAGCTTCATGCGGCAGGCGATATCCACGCCCACCGCATAAGGGATCACCGCGCCTCTAGTAGCCAGCACCCCGCCGATGGGCAGCCCGTAGCCGGTGTGGGCATCCGGCATCAGGGCCCCCCGAACCGAAACAGGAAGGCGACAAGCCCGCCGCATCTGCTCCACGGCTTCCTGCTCCAGGTCCTCGCCCCACTGCTGCCAGGGAGCGTCGCCTTCTCTCTTCATAAGCCTTCTTTACTGGTTTTCGAAGAGGGCCGTGAAACAGGTTCGGTCGTCACCGCCCATGTTGGCCATGACCCCCAGGGTGGGCGGCTCAGACAACTGATACTCTCCACACTGACCCTTCATCTGGCGATAGATCTCGGCGGCCTGCTTGACCCCGGTGGCTCCCACGGGGTGTCCGAAGCCAACCAATCCGCCACCGGTATTCACCGGCAGCTCGCCCTCCAGGGTGGTCTTGCCGGACTTCACCGCCTCGATACCGTGGCCGGGCTTCTCCAGACCCATGGCTTCCATCATGAGAAGCTCGGCGATGGTGAAGCAATCGTGCACTTCGGCCACCCCGATCTCAGAGAGCTTGACCGCGCCGTCGGAAAAGGTCCGGGTGAAAGCCTGAGCGGCCGTGTCCATGCTGGTAGGGTCGGCGGTTCGGCCTAGGGGGTTGGTGGACAAATGATAAGAGCGCAACTTCACCGCCCGAGACTTGTCTACGCCCAGTTTCTTGAGACCCTCCTCGGAGCAGAGGAGCAAAGCGGCACCGCCGTCGGTCACCTGAGAGCAATCGGACATCCTCAGATAATCTCGAAGCTCCTCATTGCCTAGAAAATTAGGGTTGTGGTCTCCGGCCGTGGAGGCCGCCTCCAGGTTCCATTTGTTGGCCTTCATGTGAGCCAGTGGATTTTTTCGGGCGTTTTCCATGGCTTTCATGGTGAAGTAGCCCAGTTCGGAGAGCTCCAACCCGTACTTCTCGTGGTAGGCCTTGATGCGCCTGGCGAAAAGAGCTGGAAAGGTGAAATCGTCGATGGGGCGCTCCTCCTTGAAGTGGGCGGCCCGAGCCAGATACTCGCCGCCATCCCGGGCTTTCACCGTGGTCTGGCACTCGGCTCCGGCCACCAGGACCACATCGTGCCCCGCACAGATCGCCTCGGCGGCCGAGACCAGGGCCACCCCACCGGAAGCACAGGCGGCCTCGCAGCGACCGATCCCCACCCCGGAGAGCTCTGGCTTCACCCGGGAGACCAGAGCGCCCAGATGGCCCTGCTGGTTGAAAAGCTCACCGGCAAAGTTTCCCACGTAGCCCCTGGTTACCAGACCGGGGTCGAAACCCTGGTCAAAAAGTTGATTAACGGCCAACCCCAGATAGCCCTCGAGATCAAGGTTCTCCCGAGTTCCGAAGTCGGTGTGACCCTTCCAAATAAAGTCCGGGTGCCCCTTGCCTATGAAGGGCGTGATGGAGACTCCGGCTATGTATGTTTCTCTAACTGGTTTCACTATTCTTTGAAAGTCCTTTCTAAATTAGGATCTGGTCCTTAAAACAGAATCGCTTTGCCGTTTTCGTCCAGATCGATCCGCTCCAGATTGGGCACCTTGGCCAGCCCCGGCATGGTCATCATCTCCCCGGAGATGGGGATCACGAAGCCCGCACCCGCGGCCAGTCGGGCTTCCCGAATTTCGATCTCGAAACCCTCGGGGCGACCGACCAGCGCAGGATCGTCGCTGAAGGAAAACTGCGTCTTGGCCATGCAGATCCGGGAGCCGCCGAAGCCCCCCTTCTCAAACTCCTGCAGCCGCTTCTGGGCGGCGGTGCTGTAGTTGACGCGACGCGCCCCGTAGATCTTGGTGGCGATGCTCGAGATCTTTTCTTGCAGCGTGTCGTCGGCGTTGTAGGTGGGTGCCAGTTCGCCCCCGCCGGCCTGCTCCGCCGTCTCTACCACCGCCTCGGCAAGCTCCACCGCTCCGGCTCCCCCATCGGTGAAGGCGCTGTGGGTCACCACCCTGGCCCCCGCCTGTTCCAGGCCTTGCACGGCCGCCCGGAGATCGGCTTCGGTGTCTTCGGGACGCAGGTTGATCACCACCACCACCGGCATCCCGAAACGTTCCAGGGTTCGCAGATGGCTGATCGGGTTGACCAGACCGCGGCTGACCGCACCGGGGTCGGACTTGGCGATCTCGGAGGTGGGCACGCCGGCGTGAAAGCGGATGGCCCGCAGGGTGCACACCAGCACCGCGGCGGTTGGTCTTACCCCGGCCGAGGGGCAGAAGATGTTCACGAACTTTTCGGCTCCCAGGTCGGCCCCGAAACCCGCTTCCTGGATCACGTAGTCGGCCAACCCCATGCCTGCCCAGGTGGCCAGCACCGAGTTGGTTCCGTGGGCGATGTTGGCGAAAGGACCGGAATGCACCAGCGCCGGACTCCCCTCCAGGGTCTGCACCAGATTGGGAAGCAGCGCCTGCTTCAGCAAGACCACCAGGCTACCCACGGCGTTGAGTTGCCCGGCGGTGATCAGCTCGCCGTCGAAGCTCTCGCCTAACACGATCCGGCCCAGTCGAGAGCGGAGGTCATCCAGCCCCCGAGCCAGCGCCATGATGGCCGTGATCTCACTGGCGGCGGTGATATCGAAGCGGGACTCTTCGGGAACCCCACCCAGGCGGCCGCCCTGACCGACCACGATGGAGCGCAGGGTGCGATCGTTGACGTCCATAACCCGCTCCCACTTGGGGCGCCGCACATCAAAGCCCAGCTTATTGCCGAAGTGGATGTGGTTGGCCCGAGCCGCGGCCAGCAGGTTGTGGGCCGAGGACACGGCGTGGAAATCGCCGGTGAAATGTAGATTGATCTCTTCGGCCGGGTAGAGCTGGGCCTTGCCGCCCCCGGCCCCGCCTCCTTTCATACCGAAGACCGGTCCCATGGAGGGCTCGCGCAGAGCCACCGCCGCCTTCTTTCCGATCCGGTTCATAGCGTCCACCAAGCCGATAGCGGTGGTGGTCTTTCCTTCGCCGGCCGGGGAGGGCGACATGGCCGTCATCAGGATCAATTTGCCCTTCCGATCGGTAGGGATCGAGTCCAGCTTGATTTTGGCCTTGTCCTCCCCGAACATCACCAGGTCTTTCGCGGTCAGATTCAGTTTCTGAGCGATCTTGTCGATGGTCTCCAAAAGAGCCCCCTAAGAGTTAGGATGGCACCAGCCTTCCGGCCCTCGGGCCAGTTCCCTCTTCCTGGCAAGCCAACCTAAAAAACCCTAAAGACCAAGAAATAAACGAAGCCCCTGATCGATCGCGTTCAACTCGGTCCTGGACACGGTTCCATAGATACGTCGAATTCGACGTTTGTCAACCGAACGGAGTTGATCGAGCAGCGCGTAGGAAGTCTCTCGCAACCCGCTCGAACCGGCTTTCAGAGCAGGATAGAGCGCTCCCTCCCCGACCGTTCTGGTTAACGGTACAACGCAAAGCATGGGAAACCGCTGATCTGCCACAACCCTTTCATCGCTCACCACGACACAAGGCCGGGTACCCTGTTGCTCATGCCCCACTGTTGGGTCAAGCAACACTAGGGCCTGTGGACATTCAGCCTTCGGTCACCAAACTTGTTCATTTTCCACCTCCTGAAGCGAAATTTTCCTCAAATAGGTCCACTATTCCACAGAAAATTCCACTCCAGGAGGAGAAAAATGTCCTGCGTTTGGCTCGGAATGCCAAATGTCCACAGGCCCTAGTGCGACTGTGCCCCGTTTCAACCGAGTGTCTGCCAGCCCATTTCAGGTATCCAGCGAACCTCCTGGCCCCCTTTAGGGTCGAGCAATCTCGGCTCTTCGCTGCCGGCCTCGACCCAATTTTCAATTCCTAATTCTGCGAACTCGCTCGATTCTGGGTGAGGGATTGCCAGTGACGCCCGTAACAACTCAAGTCGTCGTCTTTCTAATTCACGCTCCACAGCTTCGAGAATAAACCGGCTTCGGTTCTTAACCTGGAGATCTATCTCTCTGAGCAATTCATGCGGAAGCGTTACGGTCACCCGGGTCTTCATAAGCTCTACTTCCTTTCAGGTATGATCACACTATATTGCATACCCAGGATATTCTCAACCGAGGAACGGCTGGTCCAATCGTCGCTCAAGCTTAGGAGACCCCTGCCGCATGCCCCGCACCAGCAGCTTAAACATCCCACTTCCCCGTATTTCAGGCCACGATGTCTAACAATCCACCGAGGTGAGAAGCGTAGCCACGAGAGAGCGAGGGCAGTCCGACCGTGCTTTCGGCATCAGCCGGCTGCTGGGTGAACTCCGCCGCCAGGCCTCCTCCCGAACTGAGTAGCACCGAGTCACTCACCCGATGGTAGTCCCGGGACGGGAGTTGCCGTCTATCCGGCTTTCTCTGCTTGGCTTCGACTTCCAGTTTGTCCTGGGTCGCTGGATTGGCCAGGGTGCGATTGAATATCTGGTTTAGTTCCACGAATGACTCCTACAAATTGTCATCATCATAACCCCGCCGTCTGTTCACCAGGTATGCATCCACTGAGCTGATGTAAAGGGGATGTTAACGTCCCAGGGCTCTCAAAGGAGGCATCCGGCTTTTCCCGGAACGACCGAAGAGACCATGTGGGCGCTCGAATACTCCTATCTCCTGATCGGTGCGATCCTGATGCTGGCCGCTGTGAGCCGGCCTCTGGTCGGTCGCTACCCTATCAGTCCTGCCATGCTGTATTTAGGAGTAGGCTGGATCCTTTCCCACCGGGGAATCGGGTTCTTGTCGGTAGACCCGGTGGAGCATGCCGATGTTCTGGAGCACGTTTCTGAACTGGCCGTGGTGATCAGTCTTTTCGTGTGCGGGCTCAAGTGCCAGGTCAGAGCCTCCAACCCCCTGTGGGCCCTTCCCTTACGCCTTGCCTTTCTCTCCATGACCTTCACGGTGGGAATGATCACACTGATCGGCTTTTACCTGCTGAACCTTCCCCTGGGGGTCGCCCTGATACTAGGTGCCGTGCTGGCCCCTACCGACCCGGTGCTGGCTTCAGAAGTCCAGATCGAAGGCATCCACGACCGCGACAAAGTTCGTTTTGCTCTCACCGGCGAAGGCGGTTTTAATGACGGTACGGCGTTTCCGTTCCTGTACCTCGGACTTGGTTTTCTGGGGCTCCACCACCTGGGAGAATGGTGGGGTTCCTGGTGGGCCGTGGACGTCTTGTGGGGAATTCTGGGGGGGCTAGCCCTGGGAGCGATCTGCGGGGCCGCAGCAGGGCTGATGGTACTCAAACTCCCCGGACACGAGCACCAGGGAGTTCAGGAGTTTCTGGCCTTTGGTCTTGTCTTCACCTCCTACGGCGCAGCCATGGCCCTGGGCACCCACGGTTTCCTGGCCGCCTTCACCTCCGGATTGGCGCTACGCTGGGTGGAGGGTCGCCCCCGCGACGAATCGGAGCAAACCGCCATGGCGCACAAGGTGTTGGGGTTCAAGGAGAGAGTCGAACGACTGCTGGAGGCCGTCAACGTCGTACTCATCGGGGCTCTGACGGCTACGATCCCGTGGGACTCCAGCCTCCTCTGGCTCGCCCCCCTGCTTTTTGTAATAGTTCGTCCCCTGGCCGTGATGCTGGGTCTGTGGGGTGCTCGAATCAGCAACCTGCGCCGGAGCTATATAGCCTGGTTCGGCATCCGGGGGATCGGGTCGGTGTACTATTTCTCCTACGCGGTAGGACAGGGGTTACCCACTCTGCAGGCCCAATCTCTGGCCGCCCTCGTTTATCCGCTCCTGGCACTTTCCATCATCGTCCACGGTCTTTCCGTGAGTCCGTTGATGGAGAGGTACTCCGAAGACGACGATCCTAAGGCCTGTTGACATCCAGAGCTTCCCCGAGCCCATCCCCAAACAGATTAAACCCCAGCACCATCAAAAAGATCATCACTCCTGGGGCGGCTACGCACCAGGGCGCCCTTTGAAAATATAAGAACGCATCGCCCAGCATGGTGCCCCACTCCGGGGTGGGCGGTCTGGCCCCCAGACCGAGAAAGGACAGACCCGCGGCGTCCAGCACCGAAGTGCCCATCGAAAGGGTGGCCTGGACCAACAGCGGCTCCAGGCAGTTCGGCAGAATGTAGAGCCCCATAAGGCGCGCGTGACTCGCTCCCTGGGCCCGAGCGGCCGCCACGTATTCCCGCTCCTTGATGGTGAGGACCGAAGCCCGGCTCAAACGGCAAAAGATCGGGATACTCACCACTCCCACCGCTAGCATGGCGTTGACCAGGCTGACCCCGAAAACGGCCACCACCGCGATGGCCAGCAGGATCGAGGGGAAGGCCAGTAAGACGTCCATGATTCGCATGATCACCGAGTCCACACGACCGCCGAAGTAGCCGGCCAGGGTGCCCAGGGGCACCCCCACAAGCACCGCCAGACCCACCGCCACAAAGCCCACCGCAAAGGAGATCCGAGCCCCCACCAGCAGCCTGCTCAAAACATCCCGCCCCAGGTTGTCGGTGCCCAGCAGGTGCACCGGTCCGTCTTCAAAACTCTGGAGGGGGGATAAGAACTGCCGGTCCAGATTCTGGTCGTTGTAGTGAAACGGAGTCAGCAGCGGTCCGACCGCTGCCAGAAACAGCAGCACGAGTAGCAGCAAACTTCCCCACTTGCCCGCCCGGGAACGCCACAGCTTCTTCATCGGTCAGAATCCAACGATACCCTGGGGTCCAGACACGCATACAGCAGGTCCACCACCAGGTTGACCAGCGCGAAGGCCACCGCTGCCACCAAAACCGCGCTCTGAATCACCGGATAGTCCCGTTCGGAGATGGCCCGCAGCAGTAAACTCCCGAGCCCCGGCCAGCTAAACACGTGCTCGGTCAACACCGCGCCTCCCAGCAGATAGCCGAACTGCAGACCGGCCACCGTGATGACCGGAAGAATCGCGTTGGGCAAGACGTGGCGCATCAACACCTGCCGCTCCGGCACCCCCTTGGCCCGGGCGGTGCGAACGAAATCCGCGTCCAACACCTGCAGAGCACAACTCCGGCTCATTCGGGCGATGATAGCGGTGGGCACGGTGGAGAGGGTGAGGGCCGGAAGAACGAGATGCTTCAGGACGTCGACAAACGAGCCAGGGGGTCCGCCGAGCAGACTGTCTAGCAAGAGAAATCCGGTGTAGGGGGGGATGACCATCTCACTCCGACCACCGAACGGTAAGATCTCCAACCCCACCGAGAAGATCAGGATCAGCAGCAAGCCCAACCAGAAGATCGGCACCGAGATCCCCGACAGGGAAAAAGCCGTGGCCAACAGATCGGCGGCCGTGCCCTTCTTGAGAGCCGACCAACCGCCCAGCAAGACACCCACCGGGCAGGCGATGAGAAAAGCTGCCACCGTCAACTCCAGAGTAGCCGGAACAGCCCGGGCCAGTTCTTCGGTCACCGGGACGTGATGGCGCAGGCTGTAGCCCAGATCGCCTCGCACTGCCTGCCAGGCAAAGTTTGCAAACTGGGTGATCACCGGCTGATCCAGGCCCAACTGTTTCTCGACCTTAGCTATCTCCTCGGCGGTGGCCCTCTGGCCCAGCATGTTGCGAGCCGGGTTGCCGGGAATGGCCCGCACCATAAAAAATACCAGTAGCAAGATGCCCAGCAGCACCGGGAGCAGTCCCACCAATCGGCGTATAGCGTAAAGGGCGAGTTGCCGCTTGCTCAAGGCTCACCCCATCGCAGTTCATCGAGCACCAGCACACCCGTGGGATGAAGATGAAAACCCTGAAGCAGCGGGTGTACCCCCACCACCTGGCGCGCGTGAGCCAGCGGCAGCCAGGGGGCGTCCTCGAAGATCGTCTCCTGCAAGGAGCGGTACGACTCGATCCTCTTTGCTTGATCGATCTCCCGGCGAGCTTCGGCGATCAGTCGATCCACCTCGGAGTTGGTATAAAAAAGTACATTGGTTCCGCCCACCACCTGGTCAATATTGGCGCTGCCGAAGATGAAACTGAAGTAGTTGTCCGGGTCTCCGTGATCGCCGATCCAGCCGGCCAACGCCATCTCGTGCTCTCCTCTCCCCACCCGATCCAGATAGACGCCCCAGTCCACCGGCTCCAGGTCTACCGTCACGTAGATCTCCTCCAGCATACGGGCGATGGCTTCGGCGGTAGCCTTGGGCTCGGGTAGGTAGGAGCGGGGAACTGCCATATACCAAAGGCCGAGCTGCAAGCGCCGGTCGGTCGAATAGCCCGCCTCTTCCATCAGGGCCCGCCCCTTCGCCACATCGAAGGGGCGGCTTCCAGTCTCCTCTCGCCCCCACACCCCCGTAGGGAGAGCGGTGTCGGTCTGGTCAGCCAATCCGTAGTACAGGCCCCGGACCAGAGCACCCCGATCCACCGCGTGCCAGATGGCTTTGCGCACCCGAGAGTCGGCCAGTTTTGTGCTCTGGTTGTTGAGCGCCAGGAAAGCCACGTTGAGGCCGGGTTGCTCCACCACCTTTACCGAAGGCTGCCGGCGCAGACTTTCCACGCTCTGGGGCGAGAGCGCGGTGGCGATGTGCACGCTCCCTTTTCTCAAGCGCAGCGCCCGAGCCGTGCTATCGGGAATGGACAGAAAGGTCACCCTCTCGACTGCCGGCTCCCCTCGCCAGGACTCCTGGTGTTTCACCAGAGTCAGTCGGTCCCCCGGCACCCAGTTTTCAAACTTATAGGGCCCGGTTCCCACCGGGTTTCGGAAGTAGTCGCTGCCGTATTTTTTCAGGGCTCGAGGGCTCACTATCCCGAAAAACGGCATGGCGAAGTTTTGCATAAGGGGTGCGATCGGTTCGTTGAAACGAAAACAGATCGTGTGCTCGTCTAAGACATCGATGCTCTCGATGCGGTCACCCCAGGTATCGTTCCAGTAAAAGAAAGTGTCCCCAGCAGAACGCAATGGATGCTCCGGGTCCCTCTGCCGCTCATAGTTGGCCTTGACGTCGCTTGCGGTCAAAGGCGTGCCGTCGTGAAACACCACCCCCCGGCGCAAATGGAAGGTGACCTCCAGGCCGTCGGACGAACGCTCCCAGGACTCCGCCAGAGCCGGCATGATCCGAGTCGAATCCGGCTCGTACTGCACCAGGGTGTCGTAGAGGCTTCGACAGATCTGCAGCGACTCCAGGTCGGTCACATTGGCCGGGTCCAGACCCACCGGATCCCCCGGCTTAGCAACCACGACCACAGCAGGGGATGGGACAGGAGGTATTTGGTCCGGCTTCCTTTCACACCCCACTCCTAACCAGAATGCGAGTAGGAAAAGAGAGAGCTTAAATCTCGCCGCTGGCATCCGGCTGCAGCAAACCGCCATCCGGCTGGGGAGCCTCACCGCCATCGGGGAGCGGCCCATCCCCTCCGCCGGTAGACAGCGACGGGCTATCGGGCAGACCCTGGGCAGGAGGCAGGTTACCCGGGTCCCCGGGTCGGTCGTCCTGCTGGAATACCGGTCGGGTGGGACCCACGATAGGGGCCTGGGTGTTCAGGAGATTTTTCTTTCGTGGTAAGAATTTTTGCACTCGATGGTTGCCGGAGTCAGCGATGAAAACCACTCCTTCGGAGGTCACCGAGATCTGCTGGGGATTATTAAACATGCCCCCGGCCATACCGGGTGTACCCCATTGATAGAGGAACTCACCCTGCGGCGTGAACTTTTGAATCCGATTGTTTCCTGAATCCACCACCAGCAGGTTGCCGTCCGAGTCGATGGCGATATCAGAGGGCTTGTCGAATTGCCCCGGCTCCTTGCCGAAAGAGCCGAAGGTGGATAAGTGGCGCCCATCGTTGTTGTAGCGCACGACGCGGTTGTTTCCGGTATCTGCGACGTAGACCGTGTCCTGGGAGTCCACCGCCACCCCCCAGGGGGCGTTGAGATAAGTGAGGGCGTTGCTCTGCTCGGGCTCTTCCGGATAGATCTGCAACACGTTCTGGGAACGCCCGATCTTTTGTATGCGGTGGTTGTAGGTGTCGGCTACGTAGAGATTGTTGTTGGAATCAAAGGCCAAACCCACGGGGTGAGAAAACTTCCCGGGCTCCCCTCCCCGAGAGCCGAAAGCTCCTCCGAACTCGCCAGCTGCGGAAAACCACTGAATACGATGGTTGCCGGTGTCGGCGATAAAGAGGTTTCCGTCTCCATCGGTGGCCAGACGCAGGGGCGAATCGAACTGCATCTCCTTGGCTCCCGGCTCTCCCCAGGCGGCCACCGGCTCTCCGTCGATGCTGAGCTGTTGCACCCGGCAAACCTGGTACTCAAGGGTGTAGAGAAACCCTGAAGGAGCCACCGCCACGCCCGTCGGGGTGTGGAACTCTCCGGGCTTGCTGCCTGGTTCTCCGAGACCGTAGGAGGTGGTGAACGTGGGGGGACCTTCCTGTTGCTGGTACAGGTAAGCCGCAGCACCCACCATAATGATCACCAGCGCGATGGCTACGATCCAGATTACGAGCTTTTGGTCGGTTACGCGAGACAACGATTCATCCTTCAAACTGGGGCAGCAGCCCGCATTCAGCAAGCCTTGAAATGCGACAAGACTCAGCTTCGATGATGGCGTTTAGCTGGGCCCGAGTCGACTCCAGACTATCATTGATCAAAACGTATTGATAGCGCAACATCGCTTTGAGCTCACTCTTGGCGGTCAAAAGCCGCAGAGCGATCTCATCCGGGGGCTCGGTACCGCGCTGGATGAGTCGGGTCTTCAGGGTACTCAAGTCAGGAGGGGCCACGAAAACCGAAACGGCGTCCGGCCGGTTGTCGATGACCTGCACTCCCCCCTGAACATCCACGTCGAGCACCACGTGCTTGCCCGCTCTTAAGTTCTCTTCGACCGGCTCAAGGGGGGTACCGTAAAAGCGATCAAAGACTTTATTCCACTCCAAAAACCGGCCTTCTTCCACCCACTGACTGAAGACCTCACCGTCCAGAAAGTAGTAGTGGACCTTGTCGTGTTCGCCGGGACGGGGGGGGCGAGTGGTGGCGCTCACCGAGAAGACACAGTCGTCGCGCTGAGACAGGAGAAGGTTCAACAGAGTCCCTTTTCCTACACCGGATGGACCGGATACTACCAGCAACAGACCGCGCACCCCCCGGCCGTTCACCTGCCCTTCAAGAAACTCCTCTCGGAAGGAGTGGCTTTCAAAGGCGATAAAATCCGGGGAAGTATGAGTTTAGATGGATTCAACGCTTGCGCGCTGCTGGCGGAAATCAGGGACGTCTGCGCTGACTCGCGGCTCCAAAAGTTCGCCCAATTGACGGAGGACGATTTTGTCCTGCACCTTCGCTCTCCGGGTCGAACCTTGCAGCTTCTGCTTTGCCTCCACCCCGAGCGGAGCCGCCTTCACCTCTTAGAATCCGGACATCCTCCGGCCATCGTTCCCAACTCTTTTGTGATGTTGGGTCGAAAGCATATCGGCGGAACTCGAGTGGAGGAGATCAAACAGTTCGGCCTGGACCGCTGTGTGGAGATCGTCTTTTCTTCCGGACACAGCCTTGTCTTCGACTGGGCCGGCCGTCCCAGCTCGCTTTTGTTGATCAAGAGCCAGGAACGAACCGTGATAGGCCTCTATCCTTCCCGCGGCCGCTTCAAGATGCGCTCGGAATACCCCGCCGAGTTCACCGGAACCAGCGTGCTCTCCCTCTCCCCTGCCGCGGCCTGGGAGAGCTTTGTAGAACAGCCGCCCGATCTCGCTTTTCGAGAGGCCCTTTCCCGGTTCGCCGATGATTGGACCCCCTTGTGGCAACGGCGATTCTGGAAAATGATGGAGGGGCAGCCTTCGCCAGAGCGCTTCTGCTCGGCCTGGGACAAAATCGTCGGACCTTTGCAGTCAGCCCTGCTGGGGAGTTTGAGCTTTCAACCAGCCCTTGCCGAAGACGGCGAACTCACCTACTGCGCCGACGAGCCCGGCTATCCCAGTATGCAAGCGGTGGCCAACGCTCGGTGGGAGAGCAGCAGCAAGGCACCGGGCCTGTCCGATTTTCAGGACGAACTGGTCAGGAAGCTCAAGAAGCACCGAGAAAAGGCCCAACGCAAGCTTCAAAAAAGAGAGAACGACCGAAAGGGCGCCCGCAGCGCTCCCCTCGACCAGATGAAGGGAGACCTGCTCCTGGCCTACGCCGCCGGATTGGAGCGGGGGCGAGAGCGCTTCGAAACGACCGATTGGGAAGGCAAGCCGGTCTCCATCACCCTGGACCCTCGACTGGGTCCAACCGCCAATGCGGAGCGCTACTACAACAAGGCCAAAAAGAAGCGCCGGGCCCTGCAGGTACTGGATGAGCAGATCGCCCTGGCAGCAGCCGAGATCGAACAGTGGGATGAGTTGATTTACGCGGCCGAGTCATCGGAAAACCGAATCGACCTGGAGCAGGTTAGAAAGAGTATGCCATCCACCCAGGGTAAGCAAGCCCGACGAGTACCCCAGGTTCCGAGTTCCGGACCACGACGTTTCGAACACACCGGATTTCAAATTCTGGTGGGTCGCAATCCTGCCCAAAATGAGAAGCTGAGCATAAAAACCGCAGCCAAGGACGACCACTGGTTTCACGTGCGCCAGGGGGCCGGTAGCCACGTCCTGATCCGCTGTGCCGGAGCCGAGCCACCCCCGGCCACCAGGCAAGCCGCCGCGTGGCTTGCCGCTTTTTACTCCCAATCTTCCAGTTCGGCGGCGGTGGAGATCATCAGCACTCGAGCCCGATTCCTCAAGAAGCCGAAAGGAGGACCGTTGGGGAAAGTCCTTTACCGGCAGGAAACCGAAATCGTGGTGGACCCCACCGGGCCCAGACCGGAAGGCCTCGCGGAGCAAAACTAGAACGGAAGGCTCACACATGATCAAGGTTCTCAGTATAATCGCGACCATTCTCCTCTTCAGCGGGTTCCAGTCTTCGACTCCCGTGAGTCCCTCCGAGACCCCCACCCCCACGCAGGGACAAACCTCGGCTTCCGGGGACCCGAGCCCCAAGTTTTCCTTAACCTCTCCGGATGGGACGACGGTGAAGTTCGACCCTTCCCAGAATCCCGACAAT
>Ga0265293_10005632_pt1 | contig 20755 bp, 20 predicted proteins | sample Munlanlewell138R_FD_192505 | JGI IMG/M metagenome (GOLD analysis project Ga0265293, IMG submission 192505) | Leachate microbial communities from a municipal landfill in Southern Ontario, Canada - Leachate well 138R | ecosystem: Engineered > Solid waste > Landfill > Unclassified | place: Canada... | reverse complement strand
AGAAACAGCTCATTGCGAATGTACTGGTAAAAATAATCGATGCCGAACAGGTTGCTGCCGGCGGTGGAGATGCCGCCGGCCTGCGGCAGGCCGAGGGCGGTGAGTAGCCAGCCGTTGCCGGACGCTGCCGGGTCCAGCACCTGGTTGCCGGCGTTGCCGATTTTCTGCACAAATCCGTTGTTCGGGTAGGCGGTGGCGAAGGGGACGCTGATCGGGGTCATCATGGCCGCCACGCCGGTGGCCCCCCAGTGGTCGCTGGCCAGGGTGTTGCCGGCGGTGAAATCGCGCATGCGAGTCGCCTCATTGGCGGCGTAGAACGTGCCGTAGGTGACGGTGCCGCCGGCGGTGTAGGCAGGAAAAGCGGTCGCGTCCACCCCGTCGAGGGTGAAGTGGTCGGCATCGACCACGGTAACGGCAAAAATCTTGTCGTTGAGCTGCGTCATGCCGCCGACCGAGGTGATCATCACCGCATCGCCGGTCGCCAGGCCGTGGCCGACGGCGGTGATCTGGCAGGGGTTGCCCTGGCTGGCGGCGGTGATCGCCACCGTTCCGGCGATGCAGGTGATGCCGATGCTGAGGTCGTACATCAGCCCGTTGACATCGGCCACCCCGCAGGCCTGGCCGTTGTGCGTCGTTTTCGCAAAGGGCGTACCCGATCCGGCCGTGCCGCAATTGCTGTAGCCGTCCGAAACGTAGGCGATCGCGCCGTCGTTGGTGTCGCCCAGGGCGTTGTTGTTGCACCCCTTGGGAAAATTGGTGGTGCCGCTGGCGGCGTACCAGGCGCAGTAGGTGCTGGATGTCGCAGCCTGCCCGTGGGCCAGGGACAGCAGCGCCAGCGCCGCCCACTGAAAGCGGCTGACGACGTGGAAGCGGCTGGCGAGGTTGACGGCCCCGTCCACCCCGTCGCGGGCGTGGGCGGCGTTGATCGCCTCGTAATAGGCATTGCCGGCGCAGGCGGTCAGGTCGGCGATGGGGTTGTGGTCGGCGGCGGTGGAGAGTGGCAGCCCGCCGGCGATGCTGGATGCGACGAAGCCCGCGCCCTTGGCGTTTTTGCTCGCCATGTATTTGTCGACAAAGAAGCCGTCCTGCTCGTCGCCGCCGTCGATGAAGGCGCGGTGCATGGCGTAGCCGGCGGCCTCGGCGTCGAAGCGGGTGGGGAAATCCTTGACGCCCTTGACGTCCAGCGAGTTGACGCCGTGCACGCCATACGTGGGATTCGAGGCGTGGCCGATGCGGTAGTAGAATTTTGGAATCCAGCACATGACGCTGCCGTCGCTGTACTGGTAATTGCCGTACTGCGGGTGCGTCGGGTCGGTGTAGCCGTAGAGAGGCGTCATGCCGTCGAACAGGGCGACGCTGGGCGCGATGCCGACGCCGAAGCCGGCGGCGCCGGGGGCGCCGATGTGGTTGATATCGACGCTGGTGTCGGCGGTCTGCTGCACCTCCAGGAGGATGGCGGCGGCGGCGTTTTTGTGTGTTTCGGCGGCGGCGGCCGAAGCGGCGGCGGCGGTGGCGGAGCTGTCGAGGTCGGCCTTTTTGACGTTGACGGCGGTCAACAGATCCTGCACCGAGGTGGTGAGGGCCTGGACATCGGTTTCGAGACTCATTTTTTATCCCTTTCCGCAGCGGTGGCTTTGTTCGCGGCCAGCTCGTCCGTGAGCCGCTGCACGTCCTCTTTGAGTTTGGCGTTTTCGGCCCGCAGCTGGTCGCGCAAAACGACGAGCGACTCGACCAGGTCGTTGCGCTCGGCCAGGGCGCGGGCGAATTCGGTTTCTCGGCGGGTGGTGCTGGCGATGTTGACGGCGGTGTTCATGTGTTCCTCCTAGACGATTTGGACCCAGGCGCCGGCCTTGCGGTACCAGAGTCCGGTTTGGTTGGGGTAAAAAGTGCCGTCGCCGGCGGCGTGCGTTGGGGCGCCGCTGGCGGCTGTGGGTTCGATGGTTAAAGGGGCGCGGCTTCCGCCCGCCAGCCGAAGTCCGTACACATGAGGGGCTGTTGGCACGCCAAACGTCGAGGCGGAGCGCGCTGCGATGTCCAGGACATAGGCCCCGTCGCTTACCTGATTGCGCAGCGACCAGCGAGACAAGGCATTTCCCGGGGGTGTTGCTGTGTAGTAACCGGAGAACAGCCCGTCCAACACAAGCCCGTTGCCGGTTTTTCCGGAAATCTCCCCGAGTTCCACACCTAAATTATTAAAAAAAGACAGATAGCCATATCCAACATGGGGACGAAAAGGGTCTGTGCTTAAGCCGGTCCCAAGGATTGCGCGAAAGCCTGTGCTATTTGTCTGCACAGTCTTGCCCGTCAGCACATCCCCCACAAGATTCTCCACTGCCAGATTGACAATCTGGACGTCTTCCGCGTCGAGGGTGCCGCTGACGATCGCGTCGGCGGAGAGGTTGATTACTTGGACGTTGGCGGCATCGAGGGTGCCGGCGGTGATCTTGTCGGCGGAGAGGTTGGGGATGACGGCCGACTTGACAAACGTCACCCCGCCGACCGTTTCGAAGGGCACCACGGCCTTAATCACTTTGATGCCGGCATAGCCGGCGGCCACCGTCGCCGGGGTGGCCGGGGTGCCGGCGACGACAAAGCGGACGTAGCCGACGCCGACTTCCGCAAGCGTCTGCAGGCCGTTGTATTCGGGCTGCGCGGCGCCGGTGACGGCGATCCGGTCGCCGATAACCAAGCCGGCGGTGCTGGCGATGTTGGCAGTTGCCGTGTCGCCGCTGCGCGTCATCGAGGTTACCGCGTAGACGCCGGCCGGGTTGGCAATGATGAAGTCGTCGACCAGCGCTATGAATCGGGAGACCGGCGTGCCGTTGACCGTTTCGGAGGCCAGACCGATACCGGCGGGGATGCCGTTGTTGTCGATTTTAACCGTGTACTGGGCGCTCAGACCGTCGATGGAGCTGCCGTAGGTGGTGAGGCGTTGCTCCAGGGTGACCCCGCTGCCGGTGTTGTCGAGGCGCGCTTCGACGCCAAAGACGCGCTCGGCCAGCACGCTGTCGGTATCGACGTAGGCGGTGATCTGGTCCCAGGCGCCGGCGGAGCTGCCGCCGAGCTGGGCAACCAGGATATCCAATTCCTCCGCCGTCGCCGATTCGCTGTCGGCGTAGGTGCGCAGGGTCTGCTCCAGTGTGGCAAGGGAGCCGGGGGTTTCGCCGTCGCCGTAGAGGGCGGCGGCCAGCGCGAGCCGGGCTTCGGCTTCGGCCTCGTCGGCGTCGATGCGGACGGTGCGCTCCTCGTCGATGCCGGCGGCGGCGCGCACCACGCCGGCCTGGCGCAGAGCGGCGGCCCCCTTATTGAGGATGTCCTGCAGCTGTTCGAGGTCGGCGGCGCCGGCGACGAGGGCGTCGCGGGTGGCGGCCATGGCGGTGACGCCGTTTTCCACGTCCTCGGCGGCGCTGACGGCCTGCTCGGCGTACTGCTGGGCGTAGCCGCTTTGGGTCTGGGCGCTGAGGGCGCTTTGGTCGGCGGCGGCGGCGCTTTGCCCGGCTTCGTCGGCCTTGGTGCTGGCGGTCTGGGCGCTGTTAAAGGCGGCGGTGGCGCTTTGCCCGGCGTTGCTCTCCGAGGTGGCGGCCAGGCCGGCGGAAGTGGCGGCTTGGCTGGCGCTGCCGTCGGCGTTGCTCTCCGAGGTGGCGGCATTGGCCGCCGAGGTGGAGGCCTCGCCGGCTTTGGTGGTGGCGGTGTTGGCGGCGCTGGTGGCGGCGATGGCGCTCTGCTGCGAGTCGTCGGCCTTGGTGGCGGCAAGGGAGGCGGAGTCGCCGGCGGCGGTGGCGCTCTCGTCGGCGTTGTTTTCGCTGGTGGCGGCCAGGCCGGCGGAAGTGGCGGCCTGGCTGGCGCTCTCGTCGGCGTTGCTCTCGCTGGTGGCGGCGCTGGCGGCAGAGGTGGAGGCCTCGCCGGCTTTGGTGGTAGCGGTGTTGGCGGCGCTGCTGGCGGCGAGGGCTGCCTGTTCGGCGTCGTCGGCGTATGCGATGGCGGTCTGCTGGCTGCCGTAGGCGGCTGTGGCATAGTCGCCGGCGGCGATGCGGGCGGCGACGGCCTCGCCGGCCTTGGTCGTGGCAATGTCCGCGGATTCCGCCGCCGCCGCCGTCTCGCCATAGGTGTCGATCAGGCCGGTAATGGCGGCGGCGTTGGCGGCGACCATCTCGCCGAGGGAGGCGTAGTCGCCGAGCAGCAGCCAGTAGGTGGCATCGGTGGGCAGCGGCGCGGGGGTTGCCAAAATCGCGAGGATGCAGCGATAGAGCTTGCTTTCGTAGCGCACCAGGTCGCCGACGGCGTAGGTGTTGGTGTCGGCGAAATCCTCGGTGCCGGTGATGTCGGCGAGGGCGGCTTCGACCTGGTCGAGGTGGTCGCCCAACTGGCCCTGCGCCGAAGTGACGGTGGCAATGGCGTCGATGCGTTGCGATTTTTCGACGGCGATGCCGGCGATGCGCTGCACCGCCTCGCCGGCGGTGGCGATGGTGCGCAGCAGGATGTCGTCGGCGTAATGCCCGCGCAGCACCGGGGTGATGGGGGTAAGCAGGGATTCGGCGAGCTGACTGTCGCCGATGCCGGGATACGGCGTTGCCGTGCCGGGCGCGCCGGTGTCCGGATAAAAGGGGCCGGGTCCGTCCTGCTCGCTGACGACGCGCACCCAGACGTAGGGCGATTCGCCGGGCAGGATGCCGGTAAACAGATATTCGCCGGTGCGGGTGGTGCCGATCAGCACGGCGCTGGCGTGATCGGCGCTGTCGCCGGCCCAGATCTCGACGACATCGTCGGGGGCGAGGTCCGGCACGGTGAGATCGAGCCGCACGCCGCCGGCGACGGGTGTCGGCGCGATCGCCTCGGGCGCGGCCGGCGGCACGGTCAAGCGCATGACCCGGGTGTGGGTGGCGTCGGTGACCGACAGGCTCACCGCGCCGCGCCCGCCGCTCACATCGAGGTTGATGGTGTCGCCGGGGCTGCCGGTGATGACGCCGGCCGAAGCCTGCCAGGTGTAGGGGGGCGTGCCGCCGGCGGCGGTGTAGGCGTTGGTGGCGCCGTAGGGCGTGGCCGAGCCGGAAATGACGATGGGGTTGACCCAGGTGCCGGCGCCCTGGGCGCCGCCGGTCTGCAGATCGAAGAGATCGAGGGTGACTTTGCCGGCGAGAATATCGACCCGCTTGCCGGTCACCAGGAATTTCTGCCCGCTCGAATACCCCGGCCAATTGGCCCTGGCCGCCGGCAGGCGCAGATTGTCCACGGCCACCACCTGCCCCGGGAGCAGTTTCGCATAGCGCGGCGGACAGACGACGCGCACGGTGGCGTGCGGGGTGGCGAACCAGCCGAACATGCGGGCGGCAAGGGCCTCGACGGCGACATCGGAGGCGTTCCAGTTGTCCTCCCATGTCTTTGTCGGCGCCGGCTCCCAGTCGTTGCCGGTCTCTCCCCAGGCGATCTCCGCGTCGCGGTCGGTATACAGCAGGGCCTTGCCGTAATCCTTGGCGCCGGAGGGGTCGTCGGTGAGCGGCGCATGGTAGACCAGCTGGCGCAAGAACAGCTCTTTTTGCCCGCCGGCGATACTGTCGAAATTGCACCAGGTGGCATCGAGAGTCTCGGCAGGGGCGCCGGCGGGATCGTAGAGCACCGGCGTCAGCTTGCCGTTCGGCATGGTGACCAGATGCACGCCGGCAATCACCTGCAGTTCGTTCAGGATCTCCATGGCGGCGACCGGCTCGCGATAGTTCGGCGAGCCGTCGTTGGCAAAGGTCCCGTTCGGGCCGCCGATTTTGCGCGACACGTCCCAGTCCGGCCCCAGGCGGTGGTTGTCGCGGACGGCGAGGAAAGCCGCACGATCCAGCAGCCGGTCGGGAATGCCGAGCTGATCCATGACCTCAAGCATCTGGTCCATGACGTTGCCGGACAGATCAACCTCTTTGGTAACCTTCTTGCCGGTTAGCGGGTCGACCTGCTCCATCGGGATTTTGCGTTTCGAAAAACGGCTGAGCACGTCGCGCAGCTTAACCGTGACGGTGCGCCCCTTGATGGCGTAGTCATGCCAGTAGCCGGTAAAGATCGGCTCGTATTCGCTTTCGGCCAGGCCGAGATAGCCGCCCTTGATGTAGACCGCCTTGTTTTTCAGATAGCCGGTGGCAATCAGATCGCCGACCTCGCGGGTAAAGTCCAGGTCGAGGCTCATCGCCCCGATCGGCGGCACCTCGAGAAACCGGATGCTGCTGGAAAGGGGGGAGATCTTCTTTACCGCTGGCAGGGCGCCAAAAACCGGGGCGTCGGCATAGGTGGAGAGGTTGCGGAAAACGGCGTCGGCGACGGAAATTTCTTTGAGCGCCGCGCCGGCGGGGCGGTCGGTGGTGAAAGCGGCGGAAAACCGGTAGTAGCGAAAAGGCGCCACGGCGCCGCCATCGGCCACCGCGCCAAGGGCCGTCCAGGGATCGGCTTGGGTATTGCGCCCCTCGGCGGCGTAGGTCAGCGTCGTGCCGGCCGGCTTGGTATCGTCGAAGCCGACCAGGCAGTCGGCGTCCGGTACGGCGCCGAGATCGACCTCCTTGGTGGTCAGCTCGCCGGTTTGCGCGTACAGGTGGATGGTCGGCGGGGCGGCGAAGAAAAAGTTGATAAATACGTTTTGCTCGCGCTCGGCGATATAGACCGTCAGACCATTGATCCCGGCATTGAGTTCGCCCACCGCCGGCGCATGCAACGTGAACGGCAGCGAGACGCCGAAATAAACCGGCTGGTCTTCTTCTACCGCAGTGGCAAACACCTGGTCTTCGGTGGCGTGCGAGCCTATGGAGATAAACCAGGGAGTGGGGCGAGCCGCTTTGGACGCTCCGGAATTCGGATTAATACGAACGCCGATGGTGGCATCGATGCGGCCGGCGTAGAAGGGGAAGCCGGGGGGCGGCGAGCGGAAGCGGCCATCGCCCAGGCTGGCCGGCACGATTTTGAACGCATTGCCGACCTCGCCCGGGTAGCTGCTCGCGTCGAGATTGGTCAATACCGGGCTGGCCTGCCAGTCGGCGGTGGTCGACAGGGTGCGCTTGATCGTGCCGGGGGCTTCGATGGCCGCCAGAACGACGGCCTGGCGGTTTGGACTTTTGGCAGCGCGGAGAAAAGCGTCCGACGGCATCAGGCCCCCCTCGTGACGATCATCATCGGCGCCACGCGGCGCAGGCCATTGACACGGGGAGCGGAAAACCGGTTATCCGCCGGCCAGGCGAACAAGGCGGCGGCTTCGTCGATATCGGGAACGAACAGAAACGGCTGCAGCGTACCGATGCAGGCGGCGGCCCATTCCTTGATAATCGCGTACTCGAAATCGGTTACCTGCCCGAGGTTGAGGCTGCATCTGCGCATGGTGCGCTCCTGCTCGCTCCCCAGGTAAAGGCCTTGCCGGCTGACCAGGTGTTCGCCGGTGGCATCGAGGTTGTCGGGATCGAAATCCTCCTCCAGGTAGGGCAGCACCCGCTGACGGTCCCAGCAGAGCCAGGCAAGCCGCAAGTTGCTCGGATAATAGCCGGCCTTGAACACCAGCCGGGCGTAACGGTAGGTCGAGGAGACGAAGGGGACGGTGGCGGCGTTGACGGCGGCCGCCAGCGTGACGCCGTCGGCGAGCAGCACATTGGAGGCAATGAAATTGTCGCTGCTGACGCGCACGTCCACCAGGCAGCCGTCGAGGTTTTCGCCGACGATCCCCAGCCGGTCGACAGTGCGGTCGGCGCCGAAATCGACGGTCAGCGTTTTGTCGCCGGTCTGATTCGCAGGGCGCCAAAAAGTGTCCTCGGTGGCGAACAGCACGTCGGCCGGATCGGCGCCGGCATAGCTGTCCGTCGCCGTGACGGCGGCGGTGGGCGGATAGCTGGTATAGAGCACGGCGGGCTGGTTCATGCGCACATCTCCTTAATCGTCATACTCGATGCGGACATTGCGGGTGCCGGCGTCGTTGATCCTGGGGATGAGGGTGTCTTCGATGAAAGCATCGTCCACCACGCCATGGATGCGGATGGTCAGGTCCTGCTGAATCGTCTGCTGATTTCCCAGCGGTTGGGTGACGATGGGGGAAGACGGCGTGCCGCCGCCGTAACCACCGGAGGGCGTATCGCCGCCGTCAAAGGTGGTGGCGGAGATACTGGCGATATTCGCCAGTCCGGCGGCAATAACCGCCGCCGCCAGGGCGATGCCGTAGAATCCCCCCTGCTCCAAAGCTTTGGCGGCGCCGGCATAGGTGTTTACCGTGGCATTGGCGATGCCGGCGACTTTGTTGAGTTCGAACATCTTTCGCGATTTTTGGTCGCCAAAGTTGTACAGGGCGTTGGTCAGGTTCATCAGGGCGCTGGTGGTGTTGCTGGCGGTCTGGAGGCGGAGGTTCTGCGCGGCCTGATCAATCCGCGTAATCTCGTCTTCCCGCTGCTGAGTGATGCGTCGTTTCGTCTCGGCGTACTCCTCTTCGCTGAGCAGCCCGGCCTGCTGCGCCTGGTTGAGAATGGCCATGCGGTCAGCGTACGCGGACTGCACCAGCTCGTTCTCCGACGCATACGACATCTGCAGGCGGGAAAACCTTTCGGCGGCGGCGATGTCGGCGGCCTCCTGGGCGGCGGTGGCGGCTTCTTCCCGCGCCTGGTCCGCCTGCTGGTCGGCAACGGACTGGCTGATGTCGAAGTTGTCAAAGCCGAGGGACAGGGGCGGCGACTCTTGCAGCTTCACTTGCAATTGCGCTTGGAAGTTGCTGACGGCGGCGGCGGCTTCGTCGATGGCCTCCTGGTCGAGAATGCGGTTCCATTCGTCGCTGCTGATTTTGGGCAGTACGGGGACTTTCGGCGGCGTCGGATCGCCCGAAAGGCCGGCGTTCGGATCGACGGGCGCCGAATCGGCGGCGGCAATGCGCAGATCGCGCTCCATGTCGAGCTGCTGCTGGCGTAGCCGTATGGCCTCACGGGTGTTCTGCAGAGCGGTCTCGTCGGCCGACGACCACCAGAAGTTGCCTTTTTTTTTGTTTTCCATCGTGCGCAGGCGGCCCTGCAGCCGAGCCAGCTCGGTGTCGATCAGGCTGGCCCGCTCGATGAGCACGGCGGCCTGCTCGGGATCGGCACTGAAAAATTCCCAAAAACTGATCTTGTCGTCCTGGTAGGCCTTGAGCAGCTTGAGCGAGTTGGAAAAGTTGGTGAGGGAGCCGGCCAGACCGGTGATTGCTTCGGTGGCCAGCGACACCGGGCCGGTGTCGCCGAGGGAAACGAGGAACTGGTCCCAGGCGTCGCCGAGGTTGGAGACGGCGCCGCCCAGGGTTTTCATCTGGTTTTCCATGCCGCTGGCAAACTCTACGTCGCCGATGCGGCGCAGGTAATCTTCAATGGCGCCAGCCTCCTTCCGCACCGTGGTCGACACCCCGCGGAAGGTAAAGGTGACCTGATCGCCCTGGCTTTTCGCCTTGATGCCGAATTCCTTCAGCCGCTCGAATTCGCCGGTCGCGGCATCGGCGACGGCCTCGATCACCTGGTTGAGGCTTTTGCCCATGGCGCTGGCGGTATTGCCGTAGCTGCGCAGCGCCTCGGTGGACGGATCGAGGCCCAACGCCTTGAGCTTGATGTAGGCGGCAACGACTTCCTGCAGTTGATAGGGGGTTTCGGCGGCGAAAGCGGTGAGGCGGTTGAATTCCTGGTTCGCGGCCTGCTGCGAGCCGGTAACGGTGAGCAGCGAGGCATTCAGGCGCTGGAATTCGATGCTGGTGGTGAAAACGGCGCGGGCCAGCACGGCGCCGGCGGCGACGGCGGCCGCGGCGAGACCGGCGCGCAGGCCGACGGCGGCCGATTCGAGCGAGTTCATGTTGCGGCGGGCGCTCGAGATACCGGTGTCGGTGCGGTCGGTCGCCGACAGGATGTAGTTGATGCGCTTATCCATTCTTGCCCGCCTCTCGTTTGGCTGCCTCTTTTGCCTCGGCGCGAAACCAGGTGGAGTTTCTCTCGCTGGCGACGATGCGCACCGCTTCCCGGTACCACGGGGGTTGGTCGAGGATCGTGCCGGGGTACGGCAGGTGCAGGATGTTGCCCTCGCGGTCGGTGGTTTCGTTGACCAGGGCGAGGATTTGCCAGGTGGAACGGGTGATCGCGCTGCCGGGACATTCGAAGAATTTCAAGTCGTCGATCTTTGCCGCCGGTTTGCCGTGCAGGCTGGTCACGCGCCGCCACTCGACGGGGCCGTGGTGCAACACCTCTTTGAGCCGGCGGCGGTTGTGACAGTTTTTCTCCTGTCGCTTGCGCTCCTCGCAGTTGCGGCAGTCGGTGCGGGCGCCGGGGTTGACGCTGATCCTTAGCGACCAGCGGACCCCGGCAAGAAGTTTTTTCTTTCGGCCGCCGACAGTTCGGTGGTGCTCATCACCGCCCGGCACACCCAGGAGACGATCTCCGGCGGCGCCTGGGCATAAAATTCGTCGAAGCTCAGTTCGCGGCCGTCGTCGTTGATGCCGTCGATGATCAGGCCGCGAATGAAGGCGACCTTGGCCCGCACCGTCTCGCGCAACTTTTTGTCGACTTCTTCCTGCGCCTTATCGAGAGCAAAGGTGGCGAAGGCGCGCTCACGAAAGCGCTGGTACTCGTCCTGCTCGGGGGTCGGCACCACCTTCAGGCCGACGACGAACTGGTCGCCCGGCTGCGCCTGGCGGTTGCCGAGAAAGGGCGGCAGGGTTTCGAAAACGTGTCCAATACTGTTGATTTTCATTGCATCCTCAATCAGTAAGCGCTGGCTTTGTCGATGGTGATCAACGCGAAGGGATAACCGACGGTGCTGTTGAGCAGCGCTTTCCAGCTCAGCTTGACCGGCGCGGTCTTGCCTTCGTTGTCGCGCTCCGGACCGTCCGACGAGAGCAGCATCAGGGGGAAATCCATGATCTCGGTGTACTTCGCCGTGGCGGCGCCGGCCAGTTCGGAGGATTCGAGAACGACCAGCAGGCTGTTGGTGCGCGGCCCGCTGAAGGTGGCTTTGAATTCGTCGGCGCTGGAGAAGCCGGACGCCGGGTCGCGGTAATCGATGGTGAAATCGCACTCGATGGACGCCTGGGCGTTGCGGTGCGTCTTGCTCGGCCCCTGGACGCCGTTGAGCACGGTTTTATCTTCGAGCCCGAGGCTGACCTTCATGTTGAACTCGTCGGGCTGAAATTGGACCATCGTCCCCGCGCCGACGTCGGTGAAGTTCGGCGCGACGCCGGTGCGGCTGATGCCGGCGCCGATGTAGAACTTGGCATCGGAGTAGAGGAAGGGGGTCGCCGCCGGGAAGGCGGCGCCGGCGGTTTCCGCCTGGTCGACGGCGCCGACGTAGGGGCCGGGACCGCCGAGCTCGAAGGAGTCGACGACGTCTTCATCGGCCTTGATCGAGCGCGACCAGGAACGGATGCGACCGCCGCCCCAATACTGGCTTTTCGTCGTTCCCTCCTCGTCGGTGTTGGCGATCAGGCCGACGGCGGTGTCGCCGAGGCCGGCGCCGAGGCCGTAGGGCATGGCGATGGGGTAGAGGATGCCCTTATAGGCGCTGGTGTCGAGCACGGCGCGCACGCCGGCGAAACCGAGGGCGTGCTTGAGCAGCAGGCCGCGCTCGGCGCCGGGGTAGGCGTTGAGCTCCAGGGTGTTGTTCCAGGCGCTGGAGAGGCGGCGGACGCTGGCGTCGCCGAGGGCGGTGTCCTGCCCGCGAAACTCCTTGCGCGGCTCGTCCTTCGGCTGGAATTTCGGCTGCAGACCGCTGCGCAGCGGCAGAAACTTGAAGCCGGCGCCGGGGTTGGTACCGCGGGCGGCTTCTTCGACGAGGGCGAGGAACTGTTTGGCCATGGATCAACCTCCGGGCGGCGTGACGCGTGACGCGTGACGCGGAGAAATGGGTTACTTCTTGGCTTTTGCCGGCGGCTTGTCGCACTCATGGGCGCGGCCGTCGCGGATGAAGGCTTCGGCGTCCGCCTTCGCCAAGGCTCCGGCGGACAGGTCCTGCAAGGCTTCGGCGGACAGGTCCTTCACGGCGGCGGCGGATTCTGTGACTGCGCGCTCTTCGCCGGCGCGCAGGGGGCCGTAGACCGGGGAATCGAAATCTTCGAGGATCAGGATCTTTTGCATCACATCCTCCACAGGGCGGTGCGGTAACTGACGACCAGCGAGAGCCCGCCGCCGGCGATGCGCTGGCCGCCTTCCTCCACCGTCAGCCGGTCGGTTTCGATGCTGGTCCAGCGGGCCAGACCGCCGAGCTTCGGATCGGCGCCGACGGCGGCGGCGAGGTCGGCCAGGAGATCGCGGACGGTGTCTTCGGCGGTGCCGCCGCGCACCGGCACGTCGATATCGATGAGCAGAGAATGCTCGTGCTTGCCCACCTCGACCCCCTCGCGCCGCTTCTGGCTGTCGAAGTCGCGCAGGTTGACGAAGAACGGTTCGCCGGTGCGGCCGAGGGACGTGTCTTCGAGCTTGCTGGTGCGCCAGACGAAGACTCGGCCGGCCAGGGTGTTCTGGCAGACATAGGTGGAATCGTCGGAGAGGGTCAGCACCACGCCGACGGCGATCGCTTCGAGATTGGCCTTTAGGCGGTTGATGATCTGCTGGCGGACGGTCATGGGGGTTTACTTTCTATGCGGGCGGGGTGACCCCGCCCCTACGGTTGCCGACATTCGGTCAGGGCTTGAATCAGGCGCTCGTTGTCGCTGTACAGGCGGTCAAGGGTGGCCTTGCGCACGGTGATCATCTCTTCACCCTCGACCACGACGATGTTGGGCGAGGACATCACACACCCGGTCGTGCTGAGCAACAGCAGCAGCGTCAACAGCAAGACCGTCGTTGTCGGCCAGCGCTTGGCGGGCCTGCTGAATGTGGTCGTTGGCGTCATGGCGGGGGGCCTCCTTGCGCTGTTGCAAATAGTCGAGCAGCGCCGGCACAATGGCGGCGAGCAGAGCGAGGACAGCGGCGGTCATATGGCTTTGTTGCCGGTGGCGCCGGCGCCGTGGGCGCGCCCCAGGGTAATGTGCACCAGGTGGTCGGCCTGCTCGCGGGTGAGCTGTGGGGCGGCGGCCATAATGCGGGCAATGGCGATGTCAAGCTTGGTCTTGCCGGTGATGGTGCTGACGTTGGCTTTGACGGCGGCGGCGGCTTTTTCCTCGGCATAGGCGATGCCGGAGAGGGCGATATCGCGCAGGCGCTGTTCGTTTTCGGCGCTGATTTGGATGTTGTATTTGCGCCGCAGCTTGTCCAGGACCACGCCGACCAGGCCCATGAGCAGAGCGGCGAGCACCGGGAAGACAACGCCGGAGAGAAGCCCGGCGGCGGCTTCGCCGACGGGGTTGGCCGGCTCGATGGCCAGGGCCAGGCAAGGGACGAAGAGAGCGAAGAGGACGATGAAAAGATGACGCATGGCGTGACTCCTGTTTTTGTAGGGGCGTCCCTTGTGGGCGCCCTGATGGGTCGATGTTTGTCAGGTCAAAACCGGGTACCCACAAGGGGCGCCCCTACGGGTTAACGACGCGGATGCGGTCGGCGATGTTGCGGCAATCGAAATGCAGCCAATTTACGCCGGCCTCGATACAGGTGATGCGGTGCAGGCGCGGGTCGTTCGGGTGCGTGAGGATTTCGCGGCGGACCTCTTCGGCGCTGACGCCGGACACATCGCAATCGAAGGCGTTGCCGAGGCGGTGCTGCGAATATTCGGCGCCGATATCGCAGGACCGGGGACGCAGTCCGCGATATTGGAAGGACCCGCCACGGTGCCAGGTGTTGACGATGACCGGCTTGCCGAAGTACTCGCGTATGCCGTCGAGGGCGATAAGCCCCTCCTGACTGAGAAACTGCCAGGCGCCGACGCCGAAGCGTTCGTAAGTGGCGCGGTCGACCAGTTCTTGGATGGCGAAATGTTCGCAGATGATCATGGGTTCGCCTTCGGCACGCCGCACCCGTTGAGGCGGTGCGTGGTCTCGATCTCGGTCAGTCGCCGGTCGTGATCGTTGCGGCTCTCGTAAAGCTCCCGCTGCGCCCGCGAGATTTCTCGCTGGTTTTCGCTGATGCTTTTCAGGGTTTGCACGACCTCAGGGAGAATTTCGTTGTGTTTGTCGACCCGGCCCACAACACTCCGGACCAGGTAGACAACGGCGCCGATATTCGCGAAGGCGATAACGACCGTTTCCGGGGAAAGCCCTGCCTGTGTCATTACGCCTCCGTCAAAATCAGAATCGCCAGCCCCTTGCCGTCCTTCCGCTCGGGGTGGATGCCGGTAATCGTGTAATTGCCGCCGGCAACAAAGACCGTTGTGCCGTGATCGGCGGCGGCGGCGAGAAGGTCGGAGACCTTCATGGCGATCTGCGGTGCGCTGCTTTCGACGCCGGCTTCGAAAACTTGCACCTGGCGATGCGGATCGCCGAAGATCCCCCGGCATGGGGGATCGGGGCGGTAATCGCCGAGGAGAACCTCTTCTTCGTCCTGCAGCAGCTCGTCAATGTCGGCTTCGGTGAACATTTAAGGTCCGTGATCCGTGATGCGTGATCGGTGGAATCCTTTTCCAACCAGCCGACGTGGGTCGGCCGGTTGGAAAAAGCGAGCGCGGGGCGGGCTATTGGATTTGCCGGTGGAGGCCGGCGGCAAGTCCCGTCCGAAGGAGAGGGCGGAGGGGCCCGCCCCGCGCTCTGGGGTTAATCTTGTGGTTCCTCGGTTTCGGGCATGACCGGCCGGGGCAGTTCGACGGCGCCGATCTCGATCAGGCGCGCGGCTTCTTTGGTATCGAGGGAAAGTTCCGTACCGAGCGGCTGGTATTTTCCCGCGTGTTTGACGGACTGGGTGGTGACGACTTTGACTTTTTTGGCCATCGGTTTTCTCCGGCCGGGGAGCGGGACGAACCGCTCCCCGGCGAATCGGGTTTACGCCAGAACCTGGGCGCTGACGAAGGCATCGGGCTGCTGCAGGGCGACCAGCGGCGCCGACTGCACCATGAGCCAGCGGACGGCCGGGTCTTTGGTCGTCCACGATTTTGGAAAGCGCTGCACGGCGGCCTGCCCTTCTTCAATCGCCTCCATGTCCTGGATGACGGCGTAGAGGCGGGCGTTGGCGGTGTTCGGCGAGCCCATCCAAACCTTCTTTGCCGGCACCATGGCGGTCTCGACGCCGGAGGTCTCGTCGATGTACCAGGCCTCGTAACTCCACAGATCGACGGAGACACCGGGGGCGTTGATGCTGCCGAGGTAACTGACACCGTTCGGCAGCAGGCGGGGGTTAATGCGGCCCATTTCGACCGCTTTCATGTCCAGGATCTTCTGGACTTTGGCGTGGTTGATGAAAGCGGCGCCGGCGTCGGTGCCGAAAACGACGTCGGTCGGGTTGACGCCGGAATCCTGACGGATGAGGGTGGCCCACGCCGTCAGGTCGGCGATGGGGTCGCTGGCGGCGTTGTTCCACACGTCAGTGCCTTCGAGGGTGACTTTGTGCGTGGCGCCCATGGCGAAGTCGACCTCGACGGTTTTGTCGGCCGTCTCGCCCTTGATGACCATGGTGATCTTGCCGAGGTCGAGGGCCTTGGCGGCCATCCACTCTTCGCGGCGGTCGATCATGTCCATCAGGGTGGCCAGATCCTTGCCGAGCAGCGCCTGGGCGCGCTGCTCAATCGTCTGCCCACCCTGATAGAGCATGTTGCCCGGCTGGCGCTTGAGCAGATCGGCGGCGGTGGTCGCCATCTTCGGCTTGATGTAGCCGGGTTTCAGGGTGTTGGTCGAGAAGCCTTCGCGCTCGACGACCTTGCCTTCGGCAATCGGCGAAACGAAGGGGGCCATACGGCGCTTGCCGACGATGAGATCGACGTCGACCGTTTCGGTGTCGAACTGGTGGACATTGGGAAAGAAGGTGTCGCGCAGCCAGTTGGTCGGCCGCTTCATTTGCTCGATGGCTTCGAGCATGGTGCGGGTGTCGAAAATGTCGATGAGGCCGGCGACGCCGAACAGCAGCGCCCCGCCACCGGCGGCAAGGGGCTCGGCGGCGATCGACTCGCCGCCGGGGAAGAGCAGGACCGCCGCGACCAGCAGGACGGACCAGGCGAAGAAGGAAGAGAAGATTTTCATGGCGGTTCTCCGTTCGAAATGGGTGTAGGGGCTGGCCTTGTGCCTGCCCAGGGCGACCTCAAGGGGCGCCCCTACGAAAGCAAAAATTCAGGCCGCGACCGCCTTTTTTGCGTAAATGTTGACGGCGCGCAGGGCGGCGCGGTGATCGGCGATGGCGTTGCCAGCGGCGAAGCTCAGCTTGCCCTCGTTGAAGGCGCCGGAGAGGAAAACGACGGCGCCCAGGTCGCCGGCGGAGGCGTCGCAGGCTTCGGCGAGAACGGCGACGGCGGTGGCGCTGCCATCGACGGCGGCCTTGTCGGCGGCGACGTATTTACCGCTGCCGGCGGTGACCGGAACGGTGAAGGTGTCGCCGACGACAAAGTCGGTGGCGCCGTCGGCGATGGTGAAGCCGATCTCGTCGTTGGCGTAGGCGACGGCGACGGTGGCGTCGGCGAGCCGGCGGCCGTCGGGGGCGACAACGGAAAAGGTGCCGGCGTTGCCGTCGGCGGCGCTGGCGAGGACGGTGATCACATCGCCGACCTGCGCTTTGGCGCCGGGGTCGTTGATGGTGAAAGCGACCTGCTCATTGACGTAGGCGACGGCGACGGTGGCTTGCGGCAGCAGCAGACCATCGGGATCGGTGACCTGGAACAGCTCGGCGCCAGCGTTGGTCGCATCGACGCAGGTCATGGTGTAGGTGCCGGTTTTGACCTTGGCCCCGGCGGCAACCCCGGTCATGGTGTTGGCGCCGGCGTTGCCGCCGTCGGCGGTGCCGGTGACCGGGGTGGTGATGGCGCCGGCGCTGCCGGCGATGCAGGTGACAATATAGTTGCCGAGCTGGGTTGCCTTCTTCAGGGCAGCGGTGACCACGCCATCGCCGGTGTTGCCGCCGCCGATAACGACGGCGCCGAGGGCGCGCAGGATCTTGCCGAGAACGGCGCCGCGGGCTAAATTCTGGCCGGTGAGAACGGTGACGACATCGGTGACGGCGGGATAGTCGCCGGCGAGCAGGTTGTCGTGATTCAGGGTTTCCATGGGGTTTTCTCCTTCTTTCTGGAGTGGGGATTTATTTCACGCTGCCGCCGGCGGCGATGGCGCTGGCGGCGGCTTTGCGTTCGGTGGCTTCGCTGGCTTCGGTTTCGCCGGGTTTCAGGCCGGCCGGGGCGGCGTTGTGCAGCCCTTCGAGAATCTTCTGCCTGCTGGCTTCGTCGCCGTTGACGGCCGGGGCGGCGAGGTTGACGCCGAGGGCCTTGGCGGTTTCGGCGCTGACGCCGGTTTCGACGATGGCGGCGAATTTTCCGCCGGTCTCTTCGCCAAAGACGGCGCCGTGCAGGGCGACAATCGCGGTGCGCTCTTCGCTGCGGGCGGCGGCGAGGGCGGTTTCGTGATCGGCCCGGGCGAGCATACCCTCGCGGGCGGCGGCTTCGATCTGGGCAACCAGATCGGGGTGGTCTTTCTTTAGCGTGGCCAGAGTAATCATGGGCGGTGCTCCTTCTTCGGGTTTGCGTTTCGCGGCCGGCGACTTCGCCGATGGCGGAGCCAAAAGCGCTTTTGGGGTATTGCGGAAGCGGGTCAGGTCGAATTGCGCGGCCATCTGCACCGGCTCTTCGACCTGGTCGGCAAAGCCGAGTTCGACGGCTTCGGCGGCGGTGATCCAAGTTTCTTCGGCCATCATCCGTTCGATTTCGGCGGTTTCCATGCCGGATTTCGTCTGGTAGGCGGCGACCATGCCGGTCTTGAACTTGTCGAGGGTGTCGGCCATTTTGCGCATGTCGGCGGCGTTGCCTACGGCGTAGGACCACGGATCATGGATCATCAGCAGGGCGTTGGCCGGCATGATGACGCGGGCGCCGGCCATGGCGACGACGGCGGCCATGGACAGCGCCATCCCTTCGACGTAAACGTCGATTTGCCCCTGATGCCGGCGCATGGCGTTATAGATGGCGTTGCCGGAAGGAACGGAACCGCCGGGGGAATTGATGCGCAGGTCAAAATCGCCGAGGGGCTTGATGGCGTCGATGAATTCCTTGGCGGTCACGTCGGCGGAATCGGAATCCCACTTGTAATCGACGATGACGCCGAAGATGAAGACCTGGGCGCGGACGCCGGCGGCGGGATTGGCGGCTTTGACTTCGAACCAGCTGGCTTTATTGGCCATGGGTTTGCTCCTGGGCGGTGACGGCGGCGCGGATCTCTTCGCGAATCGCTTCGGCGATGATGGCGGACATGCTGGACGCAGCGGACGGTTCCAAGGGATCGTCCGGCGTTTGTGCTTTCTTGCTGACGGTGGGATCGTTGACCTCGGGCAGTTCGAGGCCCTTGGCCTTTTTCCGCTCGCGGGCGCGCTGCTCGTAGATTTTTTCCCAGTCCTTGCCGCGCTTGGCGGCGAAGTCGGCGTCGGTGCTGGCGTTGTTCTGCTTGCCCATGACGTGGGCGACCATCTCTTTGACCGGGTCGAGGGTGGTGCGATCGGGGACGGTCCAGTCGCAGGCGCAGTACTCGGCGCGGGCGCTGTAGAAGTCGGGCGCGCCGGCGGGCAGGATGAGGCGGCCGCGCAGCCAGGCTTCTTCGAAGACCATCTCCCAGATCACCTGGCAGAAATGGTTGACCAACCAGTCCTGATAGAGGGTGAAAACGCGCCAGGCCTCCTCTAAGGCGGCACGGGCGCTGCTGTAATTGGTCTTGCTGAAATCTTTGGCGATGATCTCGTACGGCATGCCGCAGGCGGCGCCGATGCCGCGCAGGACGGTTTCGAGAAAGGAGGCGAAGCTGGCGCCGGGGTCGCTCTGGGGGAAGTGCGGCTTCTCGCCGGTGTTGCCGTAGTGCACCATGCCGGGGGTCAGCTCGCGGTAGTGCGTCGTGGTGGCGTCGGCATTTTGCACGGTCTTGACGCCGAGGCCGGTGGTGGCGTCGTAGGCGTTTTGTTTCTCGATCCAGACGGGGAAGCTCTTGGCGACGATGGCGCCGACGATCTCGAAATCGAGGTAGTCGGCTTTATCTTTGACGAATTTCATCACCGGGGCGAGGATCGACACGCCGCGCACCTGCTCCGGCTCCTTGGCGAAGAAGCGGTGCAGCACGACGGGGCGATGGCCGCGCTTGGGCGGCAGCTCGCGGTACTGGGAGATGTCGAGGGAGGCGGTGATTTTGCCGTCGTCGGGGTTGGCGAGGAAGTAGCCGACGGGCTGGCCGTGCTCGCCGAGGCGGATGCCGTCGCGCACGTTTTTAGACCCGACGAGAGAAAGCGGGGTGCGCAGGCGCAGCGGATCGACCGTCTGCAGGGCGAGCCCGTAGCGGCGGGCGGGATCCTTGAGCATCAGCGGCAGATTGACGAACTCGCCTTTGACCAGCAGCGACCAGATGTTCTGGAACTGGATGCCGTAAAAATCGGTGACGCCGCGGGCGTCGGCCTCTTTGGCGAACTGTTCGAATTCCCACTCGGCGGACTCGGCAAGCTCGGCGGCCTGCTCCTCGGTGATCCCCAGGCGCTTGTAGTTCGGCGTCGAGCGCGGCCAGAGGCCGGTGCCGACGGTGTTGATGGTGATCGAGTCGATGAGGCTGGCGCCGTGCGCGTCGTTGACGGCGATATCGTTGGCGCGCAGGGCGATCGCTTCGCGCTGCCGGCCTTCTTCGCGCCAGGCGAGGCGGCGGGGGGTCCAGTTGGAGAGGGTGCCGAGGCTGCCGGCGGCGTTGCGCGAGACGTCGGCGGCCATGACCGGCAGGCCGGCGGTATCGACGGCGGGGCGGGCGTAACTGCGACCGATGCGGCAGTTCATCGCGCGGGCCTCCCGATGAGCACCTGGGCGCCGATGCCGATTTCGAGCTCGGCGCGTTTTTTCTGCAGGTATTCGAGGCTGCCTTCGATCTCGACCAGGTCGCGCTTGACGTAGGTCTTGCGGATCAGACCGGTATCGACGGAATGCTCCTTGACCGTGCCGGCGGCGAGCGACAGATAGGCGCTCTTCAGGGCGGTAATGGCGGCGTCAAGTTCGGATGCGGTGAAAAGAGGTGTCAGGCTCATGGCCTGAGATGGTGGGGGATTTGACGCGGGATGTCATGCACGCCAGGCACAGGGCGCACAGTGTGCACAGTTTTTTTAGAGGGAGGGCGTTTTTTCTAAGGGGATGGCGTAGAAACCCCAGGGCGCCCTGGTTACGGGGTGGGCTCCCTGGGGTGCTGGTCAATTACCTCTCAAGAATACCGGCAGCGGAGGCGGCGATGTGCACCAGTTTTGATCCCGACATCCCCGTTTCGGCGGCGCGGATTCTCAGCGCGCGATGTTCTTCTTCCGTGAGGTAAAACCAATATTGCTTCGTCTCGCCTTCCGGCGCAACCGACAGGGGAAACATTTCGCCGAGGGCGGACAGAATTTCCGGGACGGTGAGCCGGACCTTGCCGACCCTGATTTCCCTTTTGACGCGGTCGATTCTGATTTTATCCGTTTGTATGGTCTTTTTTGACCCGCGATTGGCGCGCTTCATGCGGACGGAATCGATGATCGATCGTTGCTCGTCCAGATCGCGAACCTTTCCGGCGTCGAAAACGATGCGGGCCTGGGCGGCGGTGAGGGCGTGGGCCGGGGTTTCGCGGGGGGCGAATTCTCCGCGTTCGTCGACGCAGAGGACCGGAACCATGCCCCCTTGGGCGAGGCGCTCTTGCTCTTGCAGCGGCAAGGTGGCGACGGCGCGCAGCAGCGTCTGGTTGCCGGCGAAGCGAATCACGGCCTCGGCGCAGAGCTGG
>Ga0265293_10005631_pt1 | contig 20756 bp, 19 predicted proteins | sample Munlanlewell138R_FD_192505 | JGI IMG/M metagenome (GOLD analysis project Ga0265293, IMG submission 192505) | Leachate microbial communities from a municipal landfill in Southern Ontario, Canada - Leachate well 138R | ecosystem: Engineered > Solid waste > Landfill > Unclassified | place: Canada... | reverse complement strand
TAACTTTGTCTTTAAATTTTTAGTGAATTCATCTTTTAAAATAGAAAAAATTGATATTGCCATTCCTTCTGTCAATTTTAAGATAATATTGCCAGCAAATCCATCTGATACAATAACATCTACTGCTCCCCTAGGTAATTCTCTTGCTTCCACATTACCTTTAAAGTTTAAATTAGACTTTTCCAATATCTCATATGTTTCCTTAGTTAAAGTATTTCCCTTTGCCTTTTCAGTCCCTATATTCACAAGTCCTATAGTTGGAGAACTAATGCCCATAACCTTTTCCATATATACAGAACCCATTAAAGCAAACTGATGTAGATATTCAGGTTTGCAATCTACATTTGCCCCTGCATCTACTAACAAAGAAAACCCTCTAAGGGTAGGGTATATAACAGTCAATGCAGCTCTGTCAATACCTTCTATTCTTTTAACAATGAAAAGACCTGATGCTAATAAAGCTCCTGTACTACCAGCTGATACAAATCCATCACCAATGCCATCTGCTAAAGCTTTACATCCAACTACCATAGATGAATCTTTTTTTCTTCTTATGGCTGTAGCTGGATCATCTTCATTTGTAATTATATCATCAGCATTAAGGATTTCAACCTTTTCCTTTGAATAATCATATTTATTTAATTCATTTTTTATTATATCCTCTTTGCCAACTAATATAACATTAATGTCATATTCCTTTACAGCATCCATGGTTCCTTTTATTACTTCTATTGGTCCATTATCTCCACTCATAGCGTCAATAATAATTTTCATAATTGCCCTCCATAGCAGTAAATTTTAGACTACTGATATTAAATATATATTAGACTAAAATAAATTGCAATATTAAATTAAGAAAAGATAGTGACAATCACTATCTTTTCTTGTTTATTCTACTGCTATAACTTCTCTGTTTTTGTAATAGCCACATGATCTACAAATTCTATGTGGTTGTTTTGGTTCATGACATTGAGGACACTCTACAACTGTAGCTTTGTTCAGTCTATAAGAGGATGCCCTTCTTTTGTCTCTTCTAGCTTTAGAAGTTTTTCGCTTTGGTACTGCCATTTAAAACACCTCCTTAATTCTTAGGGAAAAAATTCTTTAGTTTTTCTAACCTTGGATCCATATTCTCTTGAATACAGTCACATGTTTTATTGTTTAAATCTGCTCCACATTTAGGACACAATCCCTTGCAATCAGATTTACACAAGGACTTCATAGGTAAAGAAAGAATTACTTGATTAATGATATTTTCTCCAATATCTAAAATATCACCCTCGTAAAAGAATATCTCTTCATAGCCTTCATATTGGCCATTATCTTCTTCCTTTCCCCTTACAAGTTTTCCAGATATAATAGTCCTTACTTGATTACTAGTAGGTTTTAAACATCTATGGCAACTTTCCTTATAATTATAAGAAATTCTAATATCTATTGCCTTTTCTCCATCTACCTTAAATATTTGGCCTTCATATTTAATAGGATTAACTATTTCAATGTCTCTTCCAACTAAATCTAAAGCATTTAACTCTAGCTCTCCTTTAAATTCAAAAGACACATTGGTATCATCAAGAAAACTTGATAGATCAATTTTCATTTTTTTCACCTCTTAAACTAACAAAGAATATTATATAAAGGAGGCTTGAATTTGTCAAGAATAATATTATTTAGATACTAATTCCAATGTATCTCTAGCTATCATTAATTCCTCATTTGTTGGAATAACAAATATGGCTGCAGATGTTAAATCACTATTAAGCTGTGCTTCAACCCCTCTTACATCATTTAAATCATGATCAATTCTAATATCTAAACACTCTAGACCTTCACATACCTTTTCTCTAATATAGCTTGAATTTTCTCCAATTCCCGCAGTAAATACTAAAGCATCGATACTACATAGAGTAGCTACATAAGCTCCAACATATTTTTTCACCCTATTTACAAATACATCTAAAGCCAACTTTGCTCTTTTATTTCCTTCTTCCATTGCTATTTCCAAATCTCTAAAGTCGCTACTAAGTCCTGAAATGCCTAGAACCCCAGACCTTTTATTTAACATATTATTTACTTCATCAAAGGTAATGTTTTCTTTGTCCATTATAAATGGAATTATGGCTGGGTCAATATCCCCTGACCTAGTACCCATGGCTAAACCCTCCAAAGGAGTAAATCCCATACTTGTATCCATAGACTTTCCACCTTGCACTGCACAAATACTCGAACCATTACCTAAATGGCAGGTAACAATATTTAAATCTTTAATATCTTTGCCTAATAATTCAGCAGCCCTTAAAGAAACATATTTATGAGAAGTTCCGTGGAAGCCATATCTTCTAATTTTGTATTTTTCATAATATTCGTATGGTATAGGATATATATAGTTATCAGGTTCCATGGTTTGGTGGAAAGCAGTATCAAATACACCTACCATTGGAGTATTTGGCATTAGTTCTTTACATGCCTCAATTCCCATAATATTTGGTGGATTGTGTAAAGGCGCCAGTTCTATACAATCATCAAGTACCTTCATAACCTGATCATTTATAACAACAGATGAAGCGAATGTTTCACCACCATGTACTACTCTGTGTCCTACTGCACCAATTTCATCCATAGATTTTATAGCACCATGCTTTTCATCAATCAAAGCATTTAAAACTATTTCTAAAGCATCTTTATGATTAGACATTGGTTCTTCAATTATTACTCTTTCTTTTCCTGTGGTATCATGCTTCACCCTAGAGCCTTCAATTCCTATTCTTTCTACAAGACCCTTGCATAGTACATTTTCTCCATTCATATCAATTAACTGATACTTTAGTGAAGAACTCCCACAGTTAATTACCAGAATATTCATATTTTTTTCCTCCTAATTTATTGTATTATCTATCTTTCATAATATTATATTTGTGTTAAAAAATCAACATGATATAATTAAATTAAAATATATTATGGAGGTAGTCATGACAGTCCTTGGATTAATTACTGAGTACAATCCTTTTCATTTTGGTCACAAACACCATTTAGAAGAGTCTTTGAATAAGACAAATGCTGATTTTTCAATTGCTATAATGAGTGGTTCTTTCCTGCAAAGAGGAGAACCATCCTTTATAGATAAATGGACAAAAGCAAAAATGGCAGTAAATAATGGTGTGGACTTAGTTATAGAATTGCCATTCATTTTCTCTTCACAAAGTGCAGAATTATTCGCATATGGAGGAGTTAAATTAATGGATAGCTTAAAAATTGTAGATTATTTGTCATTTGGTAGTGAATTAGGAGAACTAGAACCTTTAGCTAATATAGCTTCTATTCTTTTAGAAGAACCAATATATTACAAAGAAAGATTAAAGTTTTATTTATCCACTGGATTATCTTATTCCCAATCAAGAAGTAATGCCTTTGAAGAATACATCGATTCAATTTCTCCAACTCTTCAACATAATTACAACTATAAAGAAATACTAGATAAATCTAATAATATTTTAGGAATAGAATATTTAAAGGCCTTAGAAAAAACCAATTCTAAAATAACACCAATTACAATAAAAAGATCTGGCAGTGGTTATAAGGATTTAAATATCTCTAATGGTTTTGCCAGTGCAACCGCCATAAGAAACTTAATTAAAACTAATAGCTTAGAATCTATTAAAAAACTTTTACCTATAGAATCCTATTTATGTTTAGAAGAATACTTGAACGAATATGGCTACTTTAATTATCTAGACAACTATAATCAGATTTTCCTTTATCTAATCCGTACTGCAGAAAAAAATAAACTAAAATATATAATGGACATGGAAGAAGGACTTGAAAATAGATTTGTAGAGCAAGGATTTAAGTACAATGATATAAAAGTAATAATTGATAATATCGTAACAAAAAGATATCCTAGAACTAGAATCCAAAGAATCCTTATCCATATGTTAAATCAACTAGATGGCAAAATCTTTAAAGAGCTTTATGAACATTATCCTGCATATATTAGGGTTTTAGGTGCTAATAAAAATGGTTTAATTCTATTAAATAAAATTAAAGAAAACTCTTCCTTACCTATTATAACTAAATTTGCTGATTATAAACATTTAAAAAATAAATTTTTGAATGAAATTCTAATGTTTGATAAAAGAGGAACAGACCTATTTTTTCTTGGTTTAAACTCATCTAAAATATTATCAAATATGGATTATTATGTTTCACCTTATATCAAACAATAAATCATAAGAATCTCCTATAATTCATACTATTATCTAGGAGGTTATATTATGAAAACTAAACCAAAACATAAAGAAGTATTAATAAAACTATTGTTTTTCTTAGTCATTGTTATTGCATTAACAGGAATAATAATTAATCCTAAACTTTCTTTAAATAGTGCCCATACTGGACTGTCAATATGGTTTAATATTGTTTTGCCATCCCTACTACCATTTTTTATTATTTCTGAAATCCTTATAGGAATAGGATTTCTTGATTTTTTAGGCAAATTATTAAAACCTTTTATGTTGCCAATATTCAATGTTCCTGGTGAAGGTATTTTTCCGTTGACTATGTCTTTGTTATCTGGATATCCTGTAGGAGCCAAGCTGACTTCTAGATTGAGACAAAAGTCTTTAATAACTAGAGAGGAAGGGGATCGGTTAATATGTTTTACCAGTACATCTGGACCTCTCTTCATGCTCGGAGCAGTTAGTATTGGAATGTTAAATAATCCAAAGTTAGCACCTCTTATAGTGCTTCCTCATTACTTATCAACATTAATCTTAGGATTGTTCTTTAGGTTTTATAAAAAGGATAGTAGAAGATCAATCGTAAAAGCTGATAAAAACATATTTGAAAATCTTCAAGAATCATATATTTCATGGATAAAAACAAAAAAATCCATAGGTTCTTTGATAACAGATAGTGTCAAAGAAAGTATGGATACAATCTTATTAATCGGTGGTTTAGTAATTTTTTATTCTGTATTGGTTGAAATATTCTTTAGTATGAAATTAACTAATAAAATATTATATTTCTTAAGTAATTCATTGACAATAGATATACAATTATTAAAAGGTATTGCCATAGGTTTTTTTGAAATGACATTAGGTTGTAAAAATATTGCTGAAGCAAATATAAGTATAATTAATAAGGTATTAATAATAAATTTTATTATTGGCTGGGGAGGACTATCTGTACATAGTCAAGCTCTTAGTTTTATCAATAATACAGATATAAGTAGTAAATTGTTTTCTATGTCAAAGTTTTTACACGGTATACTATCATCTATTTTTGGGTATATACTCTATATAATAAAGTATAAAAATTATATACAGCCTGCCTTTTCAAATCCAGTAAATCTTTTTATACACTTTGATTTATTAGATTGGATTTATTTAATATCAAGCTCTACTAAACTAGTACTGGTAATTAGCCTCTACATGTTATTATTCTCCATATTTATTTCTTCAATATTTAGAACTTTTTCAAAATAAACTAATTAGACCCTCTTAACTCTTTTCTATTATCATTTAATAACTGAATTAATTCCTTTAAGTTCTCTTGGGTTTCCTCTAATATACTATCTGCATATTCCATGGCACCAAGTCTAATTTCTTTGGCATTTGATTGGGCTTTTGTAATTATTTCTTCAGATCTAACATTTGCTTTCCTAGTGACTTCTTCTTGGTCAATCAACTCTTCCAATCTGTACTCAGCCTCTTTTAGCAATGTATCTGCATCTTTTTGTGCCTCTGCTAAAATCCTTTGTCTCTCCTCTTTTATCCAAGCTGCTTGTTTGATTTCATCAGGTAGCTTAATTCTTATTTCCTTTATTATTTCCAAAATTTCAAACTTATCCACCATAACCTTACCTGAAAATGGTACACCTGTCCCTGCTTCTACAATATCTTCAATTTCATCTATCAGTCTCAAAACTTCCATATCTATTTTAATCCCCCTTCAAATTTATTCTTTAAAGCTTCTTCAACTATCTCAGGTACAAAACATGAAATATTACCACCAAATCTTGCTATTTCTTTTACTATACTAGAACTTAAATATGCATATTTACTACTGGAAACCATGAAAAATGTCTCAATTTCACTATTTAATTTCCTATTTACTAAAGCCATTTGCATCTCATACTCAAAATCAGATACAGCCCTAAGTCCCCTAATCATAGTAGTGCAATTCTTTTTAATTGCATAATCTGTGAGAAGGCCAGAGAAATAGTCTATTTCAACATTAGGTAAATTTTTAGTTACTTCTCTTAATAGTTCAATCCTTTCTTCTATAGAAAAAACACTATTTTTTGAAGAATTGTTTAATACTGCAACTATCAATTTATCTAATTTTTTTGCAGCTCTTTCTATAATATCTAAATGTCCATAAGTTACTGGATCAAAACTACCAGGGTAAATTGCATTCATAATCCTTCCACCTCAATCTTTTATTGTATAAAATGACAAGGATTTGCTTCCATATTTTCTATAATCAATTTTAGTAAAATCAAATATCTTGTCTTCTAATTCTAGTTCTTTTTCATGCTCAATTATTATCATACCATGCTCTTGTAGAACCTTATCTATACTAATTTCTTCTAATAATTTCCGGATTAGTCCTTCTTGCCTAAATGGGGGGTCAAAATAGATATAATCAAAGGCTATGCTTTTCATGCCTAAAGACTTAATTCCTAAGAAAACATCATTTTTAAGCACTTTACTTTGCTCTAAAAATTTTGTATGTTTTAAATTTTCCTTAATAACATCTATGCTCTCTAAAGAATTATCAATAAAGTAGCAAAACTTAGCTCCTCTACTTAAAAACTCTATTCCAATTGAGCCTGTTCCTCCAAATCCATCAAGCACAATAGATCCTTCATCTATATTCCCTAGTATATTAAATAAGGACTCCTTTATTCTATCCTCCGTTGGTCTTATATTCATTCCTTTGGGGGCTTTTAATTTGTGTCCCTTCCTCAAACCTGAAATAACCCTCAATTATTTTCCTCCTTAAAAATAATTTCACTATTATTTTAACACAAATTATCTATTTTGTAACAAAAATTAATTAAAGGTTACATATTCTGACGAATTTTGAAACATTCTTTGTATCTTATCCTTTAATTCTATATGTATTTCCTGTTCCAAATACGGGTCTTCATTTATAATTCTTAATGCCTCTTTTTGTGCTAACTTTAGTATATCCATATCAGTAAACAAATTTGCAATTTTAAGTTCTGGCAATCCATGTTGCCTAGTACCAAAAAATTCACCAGGTCCTCGAAGTTCTAAATCTTTTTCAGATATTTTAAACCCATCAGTGGAGCTTTGCAATATCCTCATCCTTTCCCTAGAAATCTGGCTATTACTTTCATTAATCAAAATACAGTAGGATTGATATTTGCCTCTTCCAACTCTACCCCTTAGTTGATGTAATTGAGCTAATCCAAATCTTTCTGCATTATAAACTACCATAATGTTTGAATTTGGTACATTTACACCTACTTCTATTACAGTAGTAGACACAAGTATATCTATTTTGTGATTCTTAAAATCTTCCATAATCAAATCTTTTTCCAAAGGTTTCATTTTTCCATGCAACAATCCAACTTTAAATTCTTTAAATATATTGTCTCTAAAATTGATATATAAATCTTCAGCTGCATTTAAAGATAAAGTCTCGCTTTCCTCAATTAGTGGACAAACAATATAGGCCTGCCTACCTTCTAAAACTTGGTTTTTAATAAAATTATTTACTCTTTCTATCATTTCAGGACCAACAGCATAGGTTTCTATATCCTTCCTTCCTGGTGGTAGTTCATCTATGATTGAAATATCTAAGTCTCCATATAAAATCAAAGCTAAAGTCCTAGGAATAGGTGTTGCAGTCATTACTATAATATCTGGATTATTTCCTTTTTCTGCCAATATTGCTCTTTGCTTCACACCAAATCTATGTTGTTCATCAGTGATGACTAGCCCCAATCTATTAAACTTTACATTTTCCTGTATTATGGCATGGGTACCAATTAATACATCTAATTTCCCATTTCGTAAATTCAATAATACCTCTTCCTTTTTTTTCAAAGGAATACTTCCTATTAACAATTCAATGTTGATATCATAATTTGAGAAAAACTTTTTAAAGGACTCAAAATGTTGATTAGCCAAAATTTCCGTAGGAGCCATCATAACAGCTTGAAATCCCGATAATACAGCTTTAAAAACTGCAAGAACAGCTACTACAGTTTTTCCTGATCCTACATCTCCCTGTACTAACCTATTCATTTGACTTGCTTTTTCCATATCTTCTTCAATTTCTTTAAACACATTGATTTGCGCCTTTGTAAGTTTAAAAGGCAAATTATCAATAAACTCTTCCATATCTTTAATCTTTTTAAATTTAGTACCGTATTTATGGCTAAAGCTCTTGTTTTTAATGATGAAAAGGCCCATCTGTAGGGTTAGAAGCTCTTGAAATGCAAGTCTTTTCTTTGATTTAACTAATAACTCTTTGCTTCTAGGGAAGTGTATGTTTTCTAAGGCCTCTTTTATATCAATTAAATCTAATCGTTTTAGAATATCTTCAGGCAAAAATTCTTTTACATACTTTAAATATTCCTTAATTGTATAATCTATAATCTTTATAATTTCGTTATTGGTGATGCCTTCAGTTAGTGTATATGTAGGTAAAATTCTTCCAACCTTATCCATTGATCCCGACCTTTCAAAGACGGGATTAGTTATTTGAATTTCTCCACCCATTTTATTAATTTTACCATTAACAATCAACTTTTCACCAATTAAAAACTTATCTTTTAAGTATTCTTGGTTAAACCATACTAAATAACCATTATAGGAGTCGTCTTTAATAGGAATCTTTAAAATAGACAAATTTTTTCTAGGTCTCATAATATTCCCATTACCTATTATTTCAACTTCTATACTTACCTTCTCCCCAACTTGACACTCTCTAAGGGCTTTGAATTTTGATCTATCATCATAATCCCTAGGCATAAAAAAAAGTAAATCTTCCACAGTATTAATGTTTAATCTCCTTAATCTGGAAGCTCTTTTTGGCCCAATTCCTTTTAAGTATTGAATATTCATAGATAGTGATTCCATAGATTGATCCCCCAAATACACTAATAAAAAGCTCCTATTCACTATAGGAAAATACCCTACCAAAGGGCAGGGTACTCTATTCTACAGAGAAGATATAGTAATATATTGGTTGTCCTCCATATATCAGTTCTATATCTACATCACTGTACATATCTGACAATTGATTTTCTAATTCATTGGCTATTTCTTCAGTTAAGTCACTTCCATATAAAATAGTAATCAAAGATGTATCCTCATCAATCATACTGTCCAATAGCTTTATGGCAACTTCATTTATGCCTTTTCCATTGGCAATAATATCACCTTCAGATATTCCTATGATATCATCTTTGTTAATCTTAGCATTATTAAACTCTGTATCCCTAACGGAATAGGTAACCTGCCCAGTCTTCACATTAGACATTGCCTCTTTCATATTTTTCTCATTTTCTTCTTGAGAGTTATTTTCATCGAAGGCAAGCAATGCTGCTATCCCCTGAGGTATTGTTTTAGTAGGAATTACAATAGTATTTCTAGAACTAAGCTCTTTAGCTTGTTCTGCAGCCAATACAATATTACTATTGTTTGGAAGAATATATACATTTTCTCCTGTAGTATTCTCAATGGCGTTAAGTATATCCTCAGTACTAGGGTTCATTGTTTGACCACCTGATACTAATATATCTACATTTAATCCCTTGAACACTTCATCCAATCCATCTCCTATGGATATGGCAACAAAAGAGTATTCTTTTATAAGTTTATTGCTGACAACATCCTTAACATTAGAAACTTCTGATTTCAATAAAATCTCTTCGTGTTGGTATCTCATGTTGTCAATTTTTATATCATTCAATTCTCCAAGTTGTAAGGCCTTTTCTAAAACAGCACCAGGATTGTTTGTATGGACATGGACCTTTATCAAGCCCTCTCCTCCTACCACAAGTAATGAATCACCTTGTATTGACAACTCTTCTCTAAAACCTTCTATATCATTGAAATCAGTATTAATGATAAATTCTGTGCAATAGCCAAATTTAATATCATCTGTGTCTATGTGTTCTCGATGTATAGGTTCTTTAATTTCATTTTTTTTCTTTTCAACATCTACTGTAACATCTTCTAAACCTGCTAATGCATTATATGCCCCTGTTAAAACATATATTAAACCTTTTCCACCAGCATCTACTACTCCAGCCTGCTTTAACACTGGTAGCATCTCTGGTGTTTTATCAAGAACTTGTTTACCATGTTCTATTATTCTTTTAAGAAAAACTAAAATGTCTTTTTCATCTTTACAAATAGATAATGCAAAATCACCACATTCCCTAGCCACTGTTAGAATTGTTCCTTCTGTAGGCTTCATAACTGCCTTATATGCCGTATCCGCAGCTTGTTTTAAAGCTTCAGCTAGAACCTTAATATCTGCAGTTTCAGCTCCATTTAAACCATTGGCAAATCCACGAAAAAGCTGTGATAAAATAACACCTGAATTACCTCTGGCTCCCATTAAAGAACCATGGGAGGTAGCTAAGGCTATCTTGCTAACACTATTCTCATCTAGGTTAAGTCCTTGTTTTATAGCAGAATTCACTGTAAGTGACATATTTGTACCTGTATCTCCATCAGGAACAGGAAAAACATTTAAGGAGTTTACCTCCTCTTTATTATCTTCTAGGAACTTTGCTGCACCAGCTAAAGCCTTTTTTAGCATTGCCCCATCTAGTATTTCGATTTTCAATTATAGTACCTCCTTAAACTACTTTTCAACTCTAATTCCTTGTACATGTACATTAATTTTGTCTATTTTTAGTCCAGTTAAATTTTCCACATTAAACTTAACCCTATCAATTATATTTTCAGCAACTACAGATATTCGTACTCCATATTCTAAAATCACATGTAAGTCAATGGTTAACAAATCATCCTTTGTATATACTTTAATACCCTTAGATAAATTGTCCCATTTAAGTAGCTCAAACAATCCATCTGTAGCATTTTTTGAAGCCATACCTACTATACCATAGCTTTCCATGGCAGATATCCCTGCAAGGGTTGCTATAACATTATCATCTATGCTAATGGCTCCATATTCAGTATTAGTTCTGGCTGGCATAAGTACTCGCCTCCTTGTTTTAAATATACCATATTCTTTATTTTACCCTAAAAATAAAAATAGTTCAACTATATCCTATGATTATCTAAGATTATAATACATTTTAGTTGCATTTTTAGTGATTATTGTGTTAGAATATAATGTGTTGTTATAAAAATGTGGAAATTTACTTGAAATGTTTTAGTAGTAGATTAAGGAGGTGTTTTTCATGGCTAAGATTTGTGAAGTATGTGGAAAGGGAAAAGTATTTGGTAACAAGGTTACTTTCTCAAATAAAAAGAGTTCAAGAAGTTGGTCACCTAACATTAGGTCTGTGAAGGCTGTTGTAAAAGGTACAACAAAAAAAGTTAATGTATGTACTAGATGTTTAAGATCTGGGTATGTTGAAAGAGCATTATAGTTTTTCAATAATAAAAACCTAAATAAGGCTTTCCATATTATTTAATGGAAGCCTTATTTTATTTTTAGGATTAATCCTCCCATTACAAGCAGTCCAATTCCGATCAGTATTAGAAGTACTTCTATAGGTATAAAATTGATGATTATTAAAAGTCCTACTACACTCAAGGTTATACCTATTACTTTTTTTGACTTTTGTCTATACCTATAGTAAAACTTCTTCATTGTAAACACCCCCTAAATACTATAATATATTCTATTCAAATCTGAGTAATTTAGTTACAAAAAAGCTTAAGAATAATCTTAAGCTTTAGTCTTTAGAAATAAATATTAATGCCTTTCCACTATGAATTTTTATTTTCCCATGAAAATCAACAATTCTATTGCTTACTCCATTGGTAGAGCCAAATGGAATAGCTATATTGTCTAGATTATAGAAAAACCCTGATAAAGATAATCTAATACCTTCTTTGTTTATGGGTATTATAGAAACATAGCTATCAATTAAATATTCAATTTCTAAATAATCTTCTATTAAATAAATCATATTATTATCATCAATTACTCTTCCTTTAATGCCTTTATCGTGTAAAGTGTTTAGCAAAAATAAATTTGCCATGGTATGATCCAATCTATTTCCAGTTACACCCATAAGTGTTATCTCCTTATATTCTCTATCAATTAAATAATCCATAGCAAGTTCTGTATCAGTTTTGTCTTTAATAGATGAGAATTTATTAACGGGTATATTCTTTGACCTTATAAAGTCTAGTTCTGATTGATTTATAGAATCTAAGTCCCCTAAAACCAAATCTGGAAACTTTTTTAAATTCAATAAATGTTTTACACCCCCATCAGCGCATATGACAAAGTCGCTTTCATCAATAGCTAATTGGAGTCTACTATAATCACTAATACTTCCACTGGAAACAATTAAACCCTTCATAATTTTCTACCATCCTATTTATTTTACTTTTATAGCCTTTTGTAAAGGTTTCCAAATAATGGCTATTACAATACAAGAAACGATTAATTCTGGAACTAAATAATATGCATTATATTGTATTGAATATATCCAAGGATTTTTATCCCCAGCATATTCAGCAAAAAATACAACACCTGATAAAACATGTGATACCATTCTACCAAAAATTCCCATAAATATAGCTAAGAATACATTTATAAATCCTTTTAAGGAATCCTTGTCTTTAAAATAATGGACAATACCAGCTAACCCTAACAAACCAAAAGCCAGTGGATAGTCTAACACAAACTGAACTGGATGGTAGAAGTAAGGTTTCAATATAAACTGTAATACACCGTATGCTCCTCCTACTGCTAATCCAGGTGCTAATCCCCAACGAATTGCAAACAAAATAATTGGAATCATACTACCAGCAGTTACAGAACCACCCATAGGTGCTTCATAAACTTTGATATAGCTTAGTATGGTAGCTAATGCTATCATCATTCCACCTTCTGCTAACATTCTTACATTCCATTTTTTCATAAATAACTCCTCCTTTAAATTAATAAACCCATTACTAACGAAGGTAATGGGTATTTAAAGGCTAATACACACTTCCCTCCGCTAGTATTATCTAGTTCAGGTTATAAGGGTCGGGATATATCCTCTCTCAGCCAATTAGGCTCCCCTAGTGTTAATTTTTTGATTTGTTTAACTATATTATAACATATAATTATTAATTTACAACCTCTTAAATTCTCTAGTTGTTTTTTCAGCATCCTCTGAACCAAAAATCTCAGAGCCTGCTACTAAGACATCTGCTCCACATTGGAGAATTTCTTTTGCGTTATCTAGTTTCACTCCACCATCTACTTGAATAATAATATCTAAGCCTTTTTCATCAATCATCTTTCTTAATTTCTTTATCTTATCCTTCATAGACTTAATAAAAGATTGTCCACCAAACCCTGGGTTTACAGTCATTATCAAAACTAAATCAATATCTTCCAAGATATACTCTATAGTCTCTAAAGGTGTTCCAGGATTTAAAGATACACCTGCCATTATTCCAAAGGATTTTATTTCTTGAATAGTCCTATGCAGATGAATGGTTGCCTCCTGATGCACAGTAATTAAATCTGCACCTGCATCCACAAAATCCTTAATATATCTTTCTGGTTTATGGATCATTAAATGTACATCAAAAGGCAATTTAGTGATTTTTCTTAACTTTTTAATCACTGGAGGCCCAAATGAAATATTTGGTACATAAATGCCATCCATTACATCTAAATGAAGATAATCAGCACCACCATCGTCTACCTTTTTAATTTCATTTTTCAAGTCTGCAAAATCAGCTGAAAGCAAAGAAGGCGCAACTTTAGCCATATTAGTACCTCCTAATATTTTTTATTTCTTCTAAGAAAAGCAAGTAGTTTTTATATCTTTCTTTATCTACATTCCCATTTTCTACCTGTTTCTTCACTTCACAATCTGGCTCATTAAAATGTAAACAGCTTATAAATTTACATCCCGCACCATATTTTTTTATTTCTTTAAAATAATCCCTTAGCTCTATATCTTCCTTTATAAAATCCACATTTAGTGAACTGAAGCCTGGAGAATCTAAGACAAAGGAATTTTCATCTAAATCTAAAAGTTCTACATGCCTAGTTGTATGCTTTCCCCTTTTAGTCTTAGCACTTACATCACCTGTTTCAAGGGCAAAGTTATGATTAATTGAATTTAATAAAGATGATTTTCCAGCTCCTGAAGGTCCTGCAAAAACTGATATATTATTATTTAATCTTTTATTTAATTCATCAATACCTAATCCAGTTTTTGTGCTAGTACAAATTACCCTATATCCTACATCTTCATAGATTTCTTTGAATTCCAATGCTTCATCTGGTGCTAGGTCTGATTTGTTTATGCAAATAGTAATCTCTAAATTTTCATGTTCAGCCATTATAATAAATCTATCTAATAGCCAAGTATTAAGTTCAGGTTTTTTGATACTCATTACTATTATTGCATGAGTAATATTTGCTACTGGAGGTCTAATTAGTTGAGATTTTCTTGGGTAAATTTCTTCAATATATCCTGAATTATCCTCATCACTTATCCTAACCCTTACATTGTCTCCCACTAATGGTGTTATGTTTTCCTCCCTAAAATTGCCTCTTGCTCTACTCTCAAGTATTCCTTGGATTGTTTTTACATAGTAAAACCCACCAATTCCTTTTACAATAATACCATCAATCATAAAAGCCTCCTATTCAGTTTTGGGAATTGTAGCTTGGTATACATCATCATAAAATATTTCAAACAAAGCCCCAACCTTTCCTTCCAATGTGATTTCTACCTCTCCATCACTTGCCTTATGTTTTAAATTGTAAACCACTTTACTTATTCCATCCTGAATTCTAATGATTTTGATCTGAGTTTCCTCTTTATCTAGGAAAGGTGTCAAGTTAAAAGTGATTGAACTTTCTACATTAGAGTCATTATTGTCGTTAGGATTATTATCACCAGGGGTTTCTTCACTTGGTCCGTTACTTACATATAAATCTACGGCAGTCTTCGTTTCTAATTCTGTACCTTGTTCATAGGATTGCCAAGTAACTATATCCTTTTCAACATCTTCGCTTGGTTGATATACTATGTCTCCTTCAACAAGATCTAATTTTTTTAGTATGTTTTTAGCCTCTTCTATATTTTTACCAACTAGTTTTTCCATTAATACATGTTTGACCTCTTCTCCCTGGCTTACTACTAAATTAACTCTAGTACCAGGCTCTACTTTTGTACCGCTGTCTGGTTCCTGACCTATTACAACATCCAATGGTATTGTGTCACTATACTCATATGATATCCCTACCTTTAATCCAGCTTCTTTAATGATTTCTTGAGCATCATTAATATCTTTATTTACAAGATTAGGAATTTTAACTTGGTTGTCCCCTTCACTAATGGTTACTTCAATAGGATATCCTTTTTTTACAGTTGTATCTGCTTCTACTTCTTGGGAAATGATTTCTCCAGTATCAAAATCTTTATTTTTGACCCTAGCCTTTACAACAAGTTGTAAACCTAATTCTTCAATCTTCTCTTTTGCTTCTTTTTCTTCCATACCAACTAGATTTGGAACAACAACCTCTTCAGAAATAAAGAAGTTCTTTAGTTTAAAATAGCCTAAATAAACACTTGTTGCCAATAAGAATGCCAATAGTATCCCCAACAATACAACTTTCAAAGTGCCATCTTTCTTTTTTGGTTTTTTTATGTTCCTATTATCCTTTTTACTTTTCATTGTATCAACATCCCCTATATCTATTGCAGGAATAATCTTAGTATGAGATTCAAAATTACTTGTATTATCCAACACTAACTGATTAATATTTGTCCTTACCTTTTTTAAATCCTTTATTAGCTCTCCAATGTTCTTATATCTATCAGCTTGTCTTTTTTGCACACATTTTAAGACTATATTTTCAAAACCTATTGGTATTTCAGACTCTAATTCTCTTGGAGGAATAATATCTTCTTGTACATGTTTTAAAGCAACTGTAATTGGACTTTCTCCTTGATAAGGTAGCTTGCCCGTGACCATTTCATACATAACGATGCCTAGAGAATAAATATCAGATTTGTCATCAGTATATCCTCCTCGCGCTTGTTCTGGTGAAAAATAATGGACTGAACCTAAAACATTAGATGTAGTAGTTACAGTAGAACTGGTTGCTGCCCTAGCAATTCCAAAATCAGTAACCTTAACCCTATTGTCATCTGTAATCATAATATTATGTGGTTTGATATCTCTATGAAAGATATGATTGGCATGGGCATGCTGCAAAGCTTCTGCAATTTGACATGAATATTCTAGGGCATTTTCTGTAGGAATCTTGCCCTTCTCTTTAATTAATTCTTTTAATGTTTTGCCCTTAATATATTCCATGACTATATAATGTATATGGTTGTCTCCCTCATCTTCAACACCTACATCGTAGATATTTACTATGTTCGGATGAGATAATCTAGCAGCTGCCTGAGATTCTCTCCCAAATTTCCTAACGAACTCTTCATCATTTACAAACTCATCTTTTAATACCTTAATAGCCACAAATCTATCTAACAGCTGGCATTTTGCTTTATACACTAATGCCATGCCTCCGCCACCTATTTGTTCAAGTATTTCATATCTCTTACCTAAAATCTTACCTATCATTTTTTCACCTCATTTAATTAAATTTAATAGCCACTATAGTTATATTATCAAGTCCACCTTTGTTATTTGCCATATTAGCCAAGATCTCACAAGCCTTTTGAATATCTTTTTCTTCATTAAATACTTCACAGATTTCCAATTCTTTTACCATATTATATAAACCATCGCTACATAATACTAAGATATCATCTTTCCCATATTCATTAACTAATAAATCCATCTCAATAATACTACTAGAACCTACAGCTCTAGTTATCATATTTCTCTTAGGATGTGTTTTTGCTTCTTCTTTTGTTATGCTTCCTGTCTTAATTAATTCATTTACAAAAGAGTGATCCTCAGTTATTTGTAAGATTTCTTGTCCCTTAATTAAATAAGCCCTACTATCCCCTACATGGCCTAAACATATTTCATCATTAAATATGTATGCTAAGGTTATGGTTGTACCCATACCTTTATATTTCTCATTTTCTAAGGATTTAAGATAAATCTTTGTATTTGCTTCTTCAATAGATGATTTAATTAAATCAAGTATTATTTCTTTCTTTGTCAACGAATCTTTGTTGTTTAAAAAGTTATTTTCAATAATATTCATAGTCATAGAGCTAGCAACTTCTCCAGCATTGTGACCTCCCATTCCATCTGCTACCATAAATAAGGGAAGGGAATAATCCTTAGACATATAAAAGGCATCCTGATTATTTTCTCTAGTTTTTCCAACATCAGAAATAGCACCACTAACCATAATACCACCCCATTGCAATCTTTTATTGTCGTAGCCTTGAGTAACAGATCTTCTCAGCTGTCCACAAGAAGCACTAATATCTGAACCCATTTCGCGTCTTACTGTTACTGCAATATTATTTTTGCTAATTTGTCTTTGTACCCTATCAACATTATCTTTACTAGGTCTATCCTTCTTAAACTCTTGTATAGGATTTAAAGGAATTAAATTAATATGACATTTAATGTCCTTAAGAATCCTAACTAATTCTTTTATATCAATGTCTCTATCATTTATATTTTCAATCAATGTGTACTCAAATGTAATACGCCTTTTAGTAGTTTCAGTATAAAATCTACAAGCCTTCATTAATTCATCAATAGAATATCTATTGGCTATGGGCATGATTTTTTTTCTTTCATCATCAAAAGGTGAGTGTAAAGAAATAGACAAAGTTATGGGCATGTCTTCCTTTGCCAAATCATATATCCTAGGAACAATACCACAGGTGGATAGGGTAATGTTTCTAAGGCTAATATTATGACCCTTCTCATCATGTATAATATTTATGAACTTCAAAGTATTATAGTAATTGTCTAAGGGTTCTCCACTTCCCATTAGAACTATATTTGAAATGCTTTTTTCTAAATCATTTTCCATCAAATAAATCTGATTTGCCATTTCAGCTGGAGTCAAGTTCCTTATCAACCCTTCTTTAGTAGAAGCACAGAAAGAACACCCCATTTTACATCCTACCTGTGTTGATATACAGGCAGTTAATCCATGGGTATATTTCATAACCACAGATTCTATAATGTTCATATCCTCTAAAATAAATAGATATTTTATAGTATTGTCTATCTTTGAAGTAAACTTTTTAAAAATTTGCATCTTATTAACTTTTCCATACAAACTTTCCCTTAAACTTACAGGTAGTAGATTTAATTCTTCAATCTCTATTTTTTTATTCTTATGGAAATATGAAAAAATTTGTTCCCCCCTATAGGATTTTTCACCTAAGGAAATCATGTAATCCTTTAACTCATCTAAAGTTAAACTATTTAACTCAATTTTATTCAAGTAATCACCTCAATACTTCCTAATATAATATTATACATAATAATTAAATATATATCTATCTTTCTTTAATCATTTTTGCAATATAGAAACCATCTGTGTTGTGAATGTGAGGAAAAAGCTGAATATATCCGTGTCTTAAAGTAGGTAAATCATCCTTGTTATAAATCTTATCTTCTATACTTACTAATTTAAAGTTCTTATTTTTTTCTAAAAACTTATTTATCATATTCATATTTTCATCACTTTCTATGGTACAAGTACTATAAACTAAAATACCTCCCACTTTTAAATATTCTTTAGCATTATTCAAAATCTTCCATTGGATTTTTATTAAGTCTTCTATATCACTTTCTTTTCTATTTCTCTTTATTTCAGGTTTTCTTCTTATCAATCCTAAACCTGAACAAGGAGCATCTATTAACAAGTAGTCTGCCATATTAATTAATGAATTATCTATTATTGTTCCATCTGAAATAGATGTTTCAATAATATCTATATTTAACCTTTTAGCATTTTCTTCTATAAGTTTAATTTTGTGCTTAAAAATATCCATGCTAAGTATTTTACCTTGATTTTTCATTATTTGAGCTAAATGAGTAGATTTGCCTCCTGGCGCACTGCAAACATCGATTATAGTGCTTCCAGGAGCAGGGTCCATAATCTGCCCAACTAAAGTACTACTTTCATCTTGGATAATAAAGTAACCTGATTTATATTCATTGGTTTCTGTTATCCTAATTGGATTTTCTATTATTAAAGAGTCCTTAGCATATTTTCCTTCTCTAACTATAAAACCATGGAATAATAACTTTTGAATTAAATCTTCTTTACTTATTTTTAAAGTATTTACTCTTATATTTAATTTAGGGGTTTTATTATTATTCATACATAGAATTTCAGTGAAATCTTCGCCAAACTCTTTAAACCACCTTTCAACCATCCACTTTGGATGGGAATATTTAATAGAAACTAAATCAGATTTACTTTGTTTATCAATTTTAATAAACTCATCTTTATTTCTACTTATATTTCTTAAAATTCCATTTACAAAGCCTATAGTACCTTTATGTCCATGCTTTTTAGCTAAGTTTACCGATTCATTGACTGCAGCACTTTCAGGTACTCTATCCATAAATATAAGTTGATATATTCCTATCTTAAGTATGATTAAAATCTTTGGATGAATTTTTCCTAGTTTTATTTTAGAGGCCTTTGATATTATATACTCTATATATATATCATTTTCTAAAATTCCATATACAAGTTCCCTAACCAAGGCTTCTTCCTCAGGTTTTATTTTTTTCTCTAGATGGTTCTTTATAGCTATATTAGAAAAGGCACTATTAATAAAAATATCATACAATATATTTAAAGTAATTTCTCTAGCAGATAATTCCATTTTAACACCTCTGTAAAATTCTTTTAATATTAAAAAGGGGGATAACTCCCCCTAAACCTAATCTCGTCTCCTATTTGCTATTGCCAACAATCTTAGAAGCTCTCCTATGGCAACTAATGTAGCAGCCACATATGTTAGGGCTGCAGCCTTTAATACCTCTCTTGCCGGCTTGATTTTTTCTCTTGACATAATCCCATCTTCTAATTGAAGTAATGCCCTTTTACTCGCATTAAATTCTACTGGCAGCGTTATAATTTGAAAAAGCACTACTGCTAAAAAAAGGGCTATACCAATATCTATGAAAAAAGGTGATATTAAAAAGCCAACTAAAACTAAAATCCAAGAAAGTCTAGAGCCTATATTGGCTATTGGTGCAATATTGTTTCGGAGTATCAATGGATAATACCCATCTGCATGCTGAATAGCATGACCTACCTCGTGGGCTGCTACACTCATAGATGCAATACTATTTCCTCCATAAATAGAGCTAGATAACCTTACAACTTTAGTTCTAGGATCATAGTGGTCTGTTAGCTTTCCTCCTACTTGCTCAACTCTAACATCATAAAGTCCATTTCTATCTAAAATCATTCTTGCTACCTGTGCTCCAGTATATATCGTTTCGCTAGAAATCCTAGAATATTTATTAAAGGCAGAACTAATCTTTAGCTGGGCGTAAGAAGCCAATAACAAAGCTGGAAGCACATAAATAATCCATGTAGAATCTATTCCCATTCCAAAATATCCT
>Ga0265293_10005630_pt1 | contig 20757 bp, 14 predicted proteins | sample Munlanlewell138R_FD_192505 | JGI IMG/M metagenome (GOLD analysis project Ga0265293, IMG submission 192505) | Leachate microbial communities from a municipal landfill in Southern Ontario, Canada - Leachate well 138R | ecosystem: Engineered > Solid waste > Landfill > Unclassified | place: Canada... | reverse complement strand
AAACTTCTGCACCCATCGCATACACCTCAAAAAACTATCCCTCATATAACCTACGCATAAAACTCATAGAATCAAGAATAAAACACAAAATACTACATAAAAACTACCCCCCCCCCCGCATCCCATCGCGAGTCACACCCCGCCAGTCATCGCGAGGCGCACGAAGTGCAACGTGGCGATCTTCCAGCGGGATTACAAAAGAAAACACCCTACCCGAATACACCCCAAAACGATATTCTTCACAATAATTATCTTGACAACCAAGACGGTATCTCAACGGGGGCTCAAGCCCCCGTAACGCCCCCCCAGCGTTTATACGAAGAACCTTTAAGCAATTTTTGCCTAAACTTCATCGTCGGAGAAATATCCGCTAAGCTCTACACTTTCGTATATAAAGACGTGCCAGCGCGCGTCGAGTAAAGCTAGGTTTTTATGCTGAATAAAGCAAGCGGCGTTTTGCCATACTTTCCCTTCAGAGTCTCCCTAAGCATAAACTAGCGCAAGCCCTAAGAATATGTTCTATTGCGTTGCCCGCTTTTGTGGGGGCAATCAGATTTTATGCCATAACGAGTTATTGAATTAACTTTTATTTTTCAAACCATGATGAAAGCAAGTGCTACATTCGCAGTTTCGGAAGAAAGAACGCATTTTCCGTTATTTTTTTTAAATTTTATCATTGCCGTCATTATTGGGGCGATACTCACCTTAGCGCTCTTTTTGCGCCCCGTTCCTTACGGCTATGACTATGTCATCAATATTTGGCACTACATGCCACACGCCATGTTTTATATGGTTTTTGGCCTAACTGCACTTACTCTTCCCTTTTTCTTGCTAACACAGTTTAGAAGGCTGCGCTATCGGCGAGTTTTCTATGTGATGCAAAGTGTATTGCTCGCAATCTCTCTTTTTATCAATCAGGCAGATAATGAAGTTTTGCGCTACGTCAATGTTCATATTACTTTTGATTTTTTGCGCACTTATCTTTTAGCCACCAAAGGTATTCCCGATTCGATTTTGACGATGTTTGCTACGGATCCTGGGGGACCATATTTATCGATATTACTCTTCCTCTTGCCTGTAGCGTACGTATTTTTGTCAGTGTTTATATACAAAAAGTTTCAGTTTAAATCGCGGATTATCTTGGAGCGCGGCATCATTGCGCTGCTTTTCGCGGTATTTATAGTTCTTCCGCTATTATTCTACACTCCCTTGTTTGGCTCTAAGAACCGTCAAGCAAAGGTTGCGCCACCCTTAGTGTTAACGGTTAGGGCTGTGCAGGAGTACATGCTCGAAGAGAACGATTTTTCCGATATTGATGCAAACATCCGCGCAGTGCAAAGTCGGTGGCTACGGGAAGAAAGAGATGAGAACTGGAGCTTTATTGATGCTAAGTACCCGCTTCGCAAGCGCTATCAAGGTGTTTGCACAAAAGAGCCAGAGGATTACCATATTATTGTTATCAGCTTTGAGAGCTTGCGCGCCAAAAGTTTAAAGCTCTTTAACCCCGAGCAAGAAGTTGAGGCTGCTCCCTATATGCGCGCCTTGGCAGAATCGGAGCATGGCAGCTATTACACTCGCTATTACACCAACGGACACCCGACGATTGCGGGATTTATGGCAATGCACACCGCTTTACTCCCGCATTCTCGTTACACTACAGCCAAAAAGTTTACCACCGTCGATATCGAGAGCTATGCAAGCATTTTGCGGCGCCACGGATACGAGGCTATCTTTTTTGGTGGCTCCGATCCCGATTGGGACAACCAAAGATTTTGGCTCAATAAGTGGTATGACCATATTTTTTACTCACCAAAGTACGAGGAGAAAGATCGCTTAGTGATGCAGCATGCAGCGCGCTACCTAAAGGAACGAGATAGCACTAAGCCTTTTGCTCTTACCGTTTTTTTGATTTCAAACCATGTACCCTTCGAGATCCCGGAACCAGAACTAAAACTTAACGACGCTAAAGATTTTACGCAAAAAATCTTAAACACGATTCATTACGACGACGACGTTTTGCGCGAATTTATAGAGAGCATAAAAGATGAACCGTGGTTTGATCGCAGCATTATTTTTATAACAGGGGACCACGGCATGGATCTTGGCGACCGCGGAGAGAGCGCCGATTATTATAACTTGCGCCGCGAGGTTACTGCACTTCCGCTTATTGTTTACGGTAAACACCCGCGCCTACCAAAGGGGGAACAAAACACGCTCTCTAGCCATGCTGACCTAGCGCCAACCATTCTAGACTTGCTTGGCATATGCGATGATAATGATTTTATAGGCCACAGCCTCCTATCGGTGAAGGAAGATCGACAGATTTTTAGCGTGAAATTTAAACGCTTTGCCGTCGAAACGCTTGAGAATTCCGCATATTTCCCCACTATTGACTCTGGAATGCTTTTTAAAGCAAGCGACCTTTGGCAAAGAGAGGATATAGGCGCTCACGATCGGGAAACGCTACAAAAACTGCGCCAATCTGTGATCGAACACTCCCAGTTGAGCGATTACTTGTATGAAAAAGGGCTACTCGGCTCAACTCCCTGATCGATTTTGCGAGGAAGCCCGTGTATAAAGGCACTCGCCCTAGCGATGCTCTGCACATCGTTTCGGGGGCGTTACGGGGGGCTGGCCCCCCGTAGAGGGGGTAGACGCAAACCCGCGCACAGCAAGGGGTTGCGGCGGAGGGGGACACTTCCCCCACCAAAGCAAAAGTAAACATCGAATTCATCATTACATCCTTAAGTTAGGGGGTAGAAGTTTGTGATAAACTTGCAATATTGGTGTAGGATGGGGTCTTCGTGTTATAATGTATGCGCAGGGGTTCTGCGATTCTGAGGGATGGGCGTTATCGATGTCGAAGCAAGATGAAGCAAAGTTGGTGGATATTTTCGAGTTTGGCGAAGACTGGCTCGGGGATTTGAACTTGGAGGGCCTGAGCGCGGAGGCGTTGAGCTGGGACGAGGATGACGGCGAGGACGATTTGGTTGCGGGTTTGGGGCGCGTGCCGGAGGTGGTGATCCAGGCGGTGGATGTTCGCGAGGAGGAGGCGTTGGTTTTAGCGCAAGGGGAGGCGGAGGAGGAGACGGACGCTCGGACGCATGTTTTGCATTACTTGAGCTTGGTATTGCTGCGCTTGTTTGACGACTTAGAGTTAATATTTTTGCAGGGACGCAGCGAGGAGTGTGTCGATTTGGCCAAGCAAATATGCAGGCTTGGGAACATTTTGACTTTTTGTGGTTTTCATGACCAGTTGCCAGTTTTAGCTTACGTATACAACATGCTTCCAGCCGCGCATGAGGAGACGCAGATCGGAGAGAGTGCTAATTTGTTATATTTTCCGGAGAGGGAAGCCCGTTTTAGTAGAAAGCAGGCGGAGTTTTTGCACTGTTTTTACTATATATTAGGGCAGCTCAAGACGGATTTTGAAGACGCGCAACTCGATCGTTACGATGAGTCATTGGCTAGGATTTACCAAAAGTTGGAGATTAGCGCTTCTATGCCGTCGGCAGAGGCGCCGTTGCCGGTTACTGACAGCGTGAACCCGCGGGAGTTGACTTCGCGCACTATTAACAAATTGGCTAGGACGCTTGATGGTTTGATGACGGAGGCTATTCACTTTATCGAATCGACTGCGCTTTATGGCTATAGTACAGGTTATCGCGAGGCGAACTTGTGCTTCCAAGATGCGGCGCAAGTGGCTCATGAGTTCAAGCTGAACAATTTGGTGGAAGACTTTAAAACACTTAGCGCAGAGCTTGGGCAGCTCTCTGCGAAAGATAAGCCTAGCGAGAGCTTGTATCCGCTTTTTGAGAACGTGTTTGTGAAGCTCAAGAAGCATTTTCCGCATTTACTCTTGGAGAAGAAACTGCGGCATTTGTACGGGATTATTGCCAAGTTTTCGCCAAACAATGATTTTTCGGCCATTGAATCTAGTTTTGAGCTGCGTTGGCAGCGTTTTATGCAAGAAATAACGCCTATACTTAAGCAGGTGTTGTCGGCATATAATGCCGAGGATAATGCGATTATCCGCTTATGTAGCGCTTCGATTAAGCACGATATAAAGTGGCTGACGACGATTTTTTCGACCTTTAACAAATACTGGCGCTCCTTCCCCGAGTCTTGTCTTGAGGCGTTTTTAATACTCGCCCAAGATATTTTATCGCTACCAATTGAGCATATCAGCGAGGAGCGTCTCAAGAGTCTGACTAATGATAAGCTGCGCATACTGTTTGAGCGTAAGAGCAGTCAACGCAATATTTCACCTTTCACCTTGGTGCAGGCAGCAAAGGAGTTTTGGCAACGTTTGAGCGAGAGCGCGGGGGAGCCCTCGGAGATTCCTCGCGATATTTTACAAAATCTTATTATTAATGCACGCAGTTTGAAGTGCCACGCCATTTTGCGCTCATGCGAGAGCCTTGGGGATGTGCTTGATAGCGCGGACAAAGAGTTTCAAGAACTCGGGACGGTGATGGATTGCACTATTGATGCGGTCTTTTTTTGCAGCGAGTTGTTGCGAAATTGCACGACGGTAGTAGAGCAACTTTGTGAGCGCAATGACGTTGAGAATTTAATCGGCGCACCTCGGTATTTTTACGAAGTTTTGTTGCGTATGCATCGGGTTGAAGGCATGCCGAGCGACCCCGCTATGGTATTTGTAAGCAAGCTAGTAGCCGAAATTTCAAAGGAAATTCAGCTCGTTTGGAGCAACACCGCAACGCCAACGTCAACTGACTATTACTGCGGGCTTTTGGCCAAGATTCTACACATTGCCAATATTTTCGAGCTTGGGGCATTGCGCGAAAAGACGCTTGAGCTACTTAATGATATTCCCAATCAAAGTTTTATCAACACACAAAACGCGTCTTTGCAGCGCCAAACCTATAGCCTCATGCGCTTAGCGCAGCACAATATTCCCAAGCCACCGCCCATTGCGCACAAAGACGAGGTCTGTCTCTTTTTTGCGCGCTGTGCGTCGAGTACTTCGTTTTTCGCCGTCTCAAACGCGGACAGCGCTGGGCTAGCGCAGTCGTTGCGTCGCCTGGAATCAGAGCTCTTCCCGATTGCGAAGGCTAGCCGAAACGTGTCATGCATAGCACTCGCTTACGAATTGAGAGCCCTACATCGCACGAGTTCCTTAACGCATGAGGATATCAATAACTTTCTATTTTGGCTCCTGCGCGTAGCACACAATATTAGCCCCACTTGGACGCAGAGCAACGCGCAGTGGCATGAAGATCTTAATATTCCTTTGAGCATACCCATTACAAGTTACCTGCGACACTGCCGAGCAATCGAGGCGCTATCTGCTGAATTAGCCGACAAAATTGAGATGTTCCCCGCTGTTTGGGACGCCATTCACAATCTACGTGTCAGTGCTCAACAATTCAGTTCCCCGCAATACATGCTGGCTAACCTCGCGCTTAACGTAAAGAATCGTTGCGCTTATCTTAAAAAATCTATCGATTTTACGACGCATTTTCATACTGCGTCATTGCCAAACGACGATGTTCATAAAAGAAAGCTTGCTAAATATCATGCGTTCTTCCACGTCATGGAGAAGATCGTCGAACTTCTGATCCAATCAGCTTTTCACAAAAACGATATTACAAGTTACATTCAAGTACACCTAAGCCTACAGCGAAAAGCTCTATCTGCCTCGATCTCACATAACGGGGAGTACTTTAGCTACGACGAAATAATCAACGTTTTAAGCCGCTTCAAACTTATCCCCGCTACCGACGACGATCTCTTCGATCTGCTCTCTCAGGTTCAGCGCATACAACGGATCTACCCGCCAGCTGTTAGCATAGCCTACTTTTTACCCATCATTCGCCAGTTTAGTGGCAAAGTCGATATCCATACGATAGACTCCATCACTTATATCAATTTGCAGTTCCCCTTGTCGTAAGTTCTATAAACTGCGCAGGCGCGCAAGCGCCTCGTGATCATTGAGTTTTGTGGCTTGATCGATAGCGATTTGGCGACAGATTTCACCTTGTTGCACGCTCGCGTACATGATGCAAAGTCCGAGCGCGTGTTCTGTGCAATACAAAATATCGGCGTCGACGACGAGGGAATCGTTTAAAATCTCTAACAAACGCTTAGAGTAGTACTCGAAATTAGGCCAATCGAAGGTTCCCGCGCAACTCGGCAGCATACCTGCAATAAACCAATTCAGATCAAAGGCGTTACCTTGTTTTTCGCAGGCTTCAAGCTGTTGTAGGAACAAGACTTTTGCCTCCGCGTAGCGCTCCTTGGCGATAAGTAGAAGGCCGAGGTTGATGTAGGGGCTACTCATTTGGCTCGCGCCCACTTCGTGGTAGAGGCGAATAGCGCTTCGGTAGTATTCCTCAGCTTGTTCGGGGAGATTGTAGCCGAGTCTATAAATTTCACCGATATCGTTGAGTACGTGTGCGATTTCTTGGCGACGCCCGATGCGCTCAAATATGTTGAGCGCTAGTTCGTGGTTCTGGCGTGCGTTTTCGTAGTCTGCTGTGTGTTGCAGAGCGTTGGCGAGCATTTTGTACGATAGCCCTAGCCCGAACTGGTCGCCGCTTTCGGTTTGTATAGCGATGGCTTGGGCGATGTAGGATTTCGTAAGCTCAATGTTATGCCGCGATAGGTAGATGCGAGAGATGCTGTGCAGGGTTTCCGCCTTATCATTCATGTAGCCTTGGCGGCGTCGCGGCGAGATTTTGTCGAAAAACTCAAGCGCGAGATGATAGTGTTCAAGGGCAGCATTGGTATTATTTTGTTGGTACAACAAAATTCCCAGCTCTTTGTGCCCCAGTGCCTGCACAATCAACGATTGCGTACGCTCGCCGAGTTCTATCGCGCGATCTAGCATCGTTCGAGCCGTATCATACTGCATTTGCATGACGTAAGTTTTGGCTTGTGCGACCCAACCCAAGGCGCGTATGGGGCTATTTTCATCAGCGTTGCAGTGGTTTAGTGCCTGTTCGCGTTTGGCAAAAAGCTCGTGGGCGGCGCTAAACTCACAGCGTTGTTGGCGAATGATACCGCCTTGCAGCAGTGGTTCGAGAGTGGCTTCGTAGGATTCCGCAAAAAGCAAGTGCTGTGCACGGCGCTCGTGGTAGAAAGTTAGCGCCTCCGAGAAGAAGCGCTCCAACATCTCTGCGCAAAGCAAGTGATGTTGCTTAAACCTATTGTTCTCCTTGGTGTAACGAATCAGAGATTCGCGCAAAAGATTATGCGTAAACGACACGTTGGGGTACTGCAATTCAAAAAGCTGGTGCTCCAACATCAGATGTAGCGTCCTGTGATTGGGACCAAGTTCGCCCAATTCACAGCAAATTCGCCACTCCTCGACATCGAACTGGTTCCCCAAACAGGCAGCAAGCTCCAGTTGCTCCCACTCGTATTGCTTGCGTTTGCTGTCTATAAATATGTGACGCAATCGCGCGAGCCAAAGTTCGTGTAGGGAATCGGGGATGCGGCTGCCAATCGTTTGATCTTTTAGAATAAAACCTTGAGAACTCGGTACTAAATAGCCACGCTCGACCCAGTCACCGACAAGCTGTATGGCAAAAAGCGGGTTGCCGTTGGTGCGCTCCGCGACTTGGTGCGACAACTCATCGTCTAAGCCCAGTAGCTGCTGCACGAGCTTGAGGTGGTCGCTTGCTTTGAGCGGGCTGAGTACAAGCTCTTCGGTGTTTTGATGCGTTTTGATGTGCGAAATCAGCCCTGCTTCTTGGGAAAGATCGTTGACGTCGTTATCACACAGCGTCGCAATAATTAACAGCGGAAAAGGCGACTTGGCGAGATCTTCAAAGATATAGTCTACAAAACCCAAAGCATAGGTGGACCAGTGAATGTCATCTAGCCACAAAATACAAGGACGCTTCGCGCAAAGTCGCTGTAAAAAGCGCAAAATGACGGCAAACTGCTCCTCTATCGAGTCAAAGTGAATGTTTGGTACAGCGTTGTCGGGATCATCGGGAAGTTGCATCAACTCCAGTAAAGGTAAGGCGTCGTCGAATTCTATTTCAAGCGCATGCTCAATAATGAAATTTTGTATACGATTGAGAGCTTCAAAGCGCGTAAGATTTTGGCATTGAAGATAAAACATAATAGAACGCGCGAGCCCCGAGGTGTTTTGATACTCGGGATAATGCAGAGCTTTAATGGTGTTTGCAATGGCAAGCTCATGCACGCGCTGTGTCATCCATTCGACTAGTCTTGATTTCCCTGCGCCCTTATTGCCGTTAATGAGTAGGCACTGAGGCGTGAACTCGTTTTTTGCTTTCAGTAGCAAGTTATAAATAAGGTCTCGCTCTTGATCGCGGTTTACCAGCGGAATGTAGCGCAGCCCCCAAAGCCCAAGACCTGCCCCGATGAGCTGTGTTCGCATCACCTCGTCTTGACCTCGCTGCCAAGTCGCGGGCGTAGGCGATATGCGATCCGCGTAGCGCGCCAATAACTCGGGGGCGTCTGGCATTTGCTGAAAAATCTCGGCCAGTGTCGATAACACGCCTTCGCGCGCGTTAACCTGACTGTGACGCGAAAGCGCAAGCGCAATATCTGCCTGCTCCATGCGCTGGGTATCACCGTGATCGTGCAATAACTCATCCGACAAATCGACCTGCGCGCCCGCGGGCTCCACCACACCATCGTGTATCGCGAGCAACTTACTAAAGGCGTGGGAGCTGATCGAAATATCCGAAGACAAGGAAATATCCGAAGAATGCAAAATATCGGATGACACCACCGAGGAGATGCTCGAATCCGCGCTTTTCGCTAAGTTGTCTTGCGCTAAATCGTAGCACAACGGCTCTTGACACTTGGGCTCCGGCAACGAGGCCAACTCCCAGGCAGCCTCCGCGGCAAACTGAAAGCGTTTACGCGTCTTTTTGGCAAGCATGCGGTTTAGCCAATCTGCAAAACCCTGCGGCACGTGATCGCCTGTCACGGGGTCGGGCTGCTCGTGAAGTTGGTGGCGCAAAAGCTCGGTTCCAGAGACCTTGGAAAAAATCCGACGTCCCGTCGCAAACTGATATGCCATACAACCCAACGAGTACAAATCCGTCCACGGCCCCTGATCCAGCGTTTGGTGCAAAATCTGCTCAGGCGACATGTAACGCGGCGTTCCAGCCACCGTTCCTGAAGGCAAATCCTTGCTCCCCAAAGCCCTAGCAATGCCAAAATCCGTTATCTTTAAACGCGTTCGCCCAAACTCATCTGTCGCTAGCAAAACGTTGCTAGGCTTAATATCGCGATGAATCACATTTCGCGCATGCGCATGAGCCAAGGCATCCAATAGCTCCAAAAGCACATACTTCGTGTTTCGCCACGGAAGCGGCGAGCGCGGACGCGGCAGCGTCTCGGAATTGGCGAGCTCCATCGCAAAATACAAGCTGTCGGCCACAATCTCGCCGTTGGACGCCTCTTCGCACTCCGCCGTCGTCACGCCCGAATCCAATAACTTGATTATCGACGGGTGATGCAAACGCGCTACCGCCCGAATCTCGTTTTGGAACGCCGTGCGAAAGGTCTCATCCTCTGCATAGCGCGACGTAATAATCTTAATCGCCACGCGCACATCCTGCAAAACATGGCGCGCCTCCCACACCACTCCCATCGCGCCCTTACCGATAGGCTTCACTAATTCAAAAGGTCCAAGTGGGTATCCCGACGACATTATCACATCTCTCTAGCAGTCAAACGCCCCCTCGCCAAACTATATCAAAGTGATTATTTGCGCAAATATGTTAATGTAGGATAATGTATGTAGCAACTTGCTCTTTGCCTTTGCTGGGGGCAAGCCCCCTACGCGCGGGCTTCCTCGCCAAATTCGCTAATGAGCGCATTATTTTGTGCGTTGTATTCGCTAAACGCTCATTCACCGCACAAAATGCGCTCATTGCGCCTTTTTCTCGGCGATCCCGCGCTACCCCCAAGGCGCGCTCGCTAGGCTTCGCGCGCAAAAGCGCAAAAGTCGTGTCTTGCTAGCTCTAGTGAATGAAATGCAGTATTCAAGCGTTATGAATTTGCGCAACAACGTGTTTTGCGCGTAATTATAGGGAAGGGGGGTAGCGCGAGATCGCCTGAAAAAATCGCCAATGCGCAAATTTTATGCGGCGGCTTGGCCTAAAGCCAAGACGCCGCATAAAATACTTGCAAATTGGCTGATTTTTGAAGGAAGCTCGCGCGTAGGGGGGCTAGGAGCCCCCCGCCAAAAAAAAGAGAATTTCAAAGCTTTGAACCAAGTAAAATTCAACAAAATGGTAACATTTTAGAATTTAAGACAAAAGGGGTAAGGAAATGCGAAGAATAATTTGTTTATGCGTGGCGTTTGCAGCTGTTTTCGCGACAGTATTTTTAGCTGCAGAGTCGCAGGCTCAAGAAGTCGTCGTCAACGTATCGACGCGAAAAATCGCCTTAGCGCTCGCGCAACCCCAGGCACAGGGCGGCGTGCAAGCAAGCCTTGAGCAGGATGTCGCCAAAACCATGCGCCACGGGCTAGAACTTTCTGGGCTCTTTAGCATCATCCATCCCGACCAGTTTTTGCCGAAATTGGCCAACGAAACAACCACATCGACCTCGTACGTGGGCTGGCACGCGACGGGGGCGGATGCGCTCATTAAAGTCGGCTACCGCGCGCTGGGAAGCGGCTTAGAGCTTGACATGCGGCTCTACGACGTAACGGGCGAGCGGGAAATCAAGCTGGCGTATGTAAAACCTGCAGCAACGACGAGCAATTATAAGCCAGCGGTCTACGCGTTCGTGAATGCGGTTATCAAGCACTACACAGGGCAGGAAGGCTTTTTGGGACAGCGAATTTTGGCCGTGCAGCGAAGCAAACGAGGGGCGCCACCGCGCGTTGTATCGCTTGGAATCGACGGCAGTGATGTATCGGTGGTGAAAACCGAGAACACCGTACAGGTTCTGCCAAGCTGGGGGCCAGGCGGCGGTGTGCTTTACACATCCTATGCGCGATCAAACCCCGATTTATACCTAAACGGCAAGCTCATATCGAGCTTTAGCGGCATGAATACAGGCGCCGACTACTGCGCGGGAAATGGGCGAATTGCCCTTACTTTGTCGAAGGATGGGAACGCTGAAATCTACACCATGGACGCGCGCGGCGGCAATTTAATGCGCTTAACGAGCAACGGCGCCATCGACACCTCGCCGAGTTGGAGCCCCGATTGCAGCAAAATCGCCTTTGTTTCGGATCGCGGTGGAAGCCCGCAAATTTACGTCATGAATGCGGACGGAAGCGGGGCAACGCGGCTAAGCATGGTGGGTAAGTACAACACAAACCCGGCATGGGCACGCCAAGGTGGGAAAATCGCTTTTAGCGCAAGAGATGAATATAATGGTTTGGACATCTTTGTGATGAACTCCGATGGCAGTGAGCTGGAGCGTATCACACAGGGTCAAGGCAAAAACGACGCGCCATCGTGGAGCCCTGATGGGCGATATCTCGTGTTTTCTTCCACCCGCGATGGGGGGAGCAAAATTTATTTATCCACCGCCGATGGTAAATCGCAGATCGCTGTCACTGAAGGTAGCGGTTATGAAGCGCCAGTTTGGAGCCACTAGTCTTTGCTTTAACTCCCCACACAAGGAACTCAAGGATGACATTTAAGAAAATAAGCCTATTATTCGCAATCCTCGCCACTTCCCTCTTGCTTGCCTGTGCGAGCGCGCCGCCACCCGATGACGCGCTACAAAGCGCAGTCGACGCAATTGATGGCGCCAGCCAAGCCGAAGAGTGCGCAGCACAAACCTACGCCTTGGCCAAAAAGGCGCTTTTGGAAGCTCAAGAAGCCTACAATGCTGGCAACAACGAACTTGCCAAACAAAAAGCGCTAACCGCGCAAACCCTTGCGAAACAAGCGCAAGAGGAAGCAAAGCTAAATGCCGAGGAGTGTGAGCGCCTACGATTGGCGAGAGCCGCTGTAGAGGAAAAATTAGAGGAAACCCCCGTCGTTGTTACTCAAACAGAGGAGACGGCGAACTTTAGAGTTGTGTACTTCGATTTTGATGAATATGTGATTTCTTCACACGCAAGCGAGGCTATTTTGTACAATAGCGATCTCCTCAAAAAGCAGCCTGCAATCAATGTGAACTTGGCCTCGCACACCGATGAGCGTGGAACCTCTGAATACAACTTAGCTCTGAGTCAAAAGCGCGGTGAATCCGTTAAACAATACATCATCAATCTCGGCGTTGAAGCAACGCGCATGCACGTCGTTCCCTACGGCAAAGAAATGCCCGCAGCATTCGGAAGCCGAGAGCAAGACCACGCCCTGAATCGCCGCGTTGAATTTCTACGCCGCTAGAGCGTAAAAATCCTTAGGGAAACTCTGATTTATTGGGGCTACCGCCCCAAACCCCGTCTAAGAGCTATCGCCCTTAGAACCCTTTTGTGTGTAGAGTATTGATTTTATTGACTTTATTTTGAAAACCCGCCTGACTTTCGTTTTTTCTCTAGCCATCTTTTCACTATTTTTACATTAATCAGAGTATCCCTAGGGGAAGCTTTGATCATAGGTGGGGCTCTGCTAGGGGCAGGTTTGAAAGCTGCCCCCTACAATCGTGTAACATAGTTTATGCTAGCGGTTTTAGGCTAAGATCTTGTTATTATGTTGAAGAAATATGTTTTTTGTTTCATTTTATTCACTCTCCTTATTCCGAGCCTAACGCTTGCGCAAGAAGGTTCCGATGTTTCGCCTTTGCTTGCTCAGGCGAGCAATGGCGCGGAAGCGGCTAAGATGGTGAACGATGAAGCGATAGAGCGAGGTGTGGATCCCTTAAGTTTGATCACTGTTGTACCTGGAGGGCCGCCGACGCGCATTCCTATCGCGGTTCCCGATCCCATCAAAATCGGGGACAACATTGACCCCGACAACCTTGGTAAGCTCTTTGCCGACGTCGTGCGAAATGATCTTAGTATGAGCGGGCTTTTCGAGATTATGCCCGTCGAAACTTATGCCTTGGTCAATATGCAGAAGGAAGGCATGACGACTTCTACCATACAATTCGATAGCTGGTATAACGTCGGCGCCTCGGTTTTGGTCAAAACGAGCTACAGCTACCACCAACCCAATGCCAGTTTTCAATTCAAGCTCTTTAACGTCGATACGGCGTCTTCTCTGCCCTTTAGCTATCCCGACAAGGATCTTATGCCCGCGCAGGTGCGCGCGATGGCTCACGATTTTGTAAACGCACTCATCGAGTTTTATACGGGCGAACGCGGCGTTTTTGGCACGAGATTGCTGTATACCGTAAGTGAGTCGAATAATATGCGCAAAATCCAGTCCTTCGAAACCGATGGTTGGGGTACACATAGCTACAAACTCCCCGATGCTATCAACATTTTACCCACTTGGGGCCCTCAGAACAGCATCATCTACACCCAGCTCGCCTCAAGCGGCGATAACCTCTTCCAATATGATGGTGAAGAGCTTGTGCAACTCACGAAGTTTGAAGGCTGGGCCTCTGGCGCCGACTATTGCCACAGTAAAAAGAAGCTCGCCTTCACCGCAGCAGCCGAGGATAACGCCAATATTTACACGATGAATCTCGATGGCAGCGAGCTTGTGCAATTGACCAATCTTGCGGGCAATATTCAAACTTCGCCGAGCTGGGCGCCGGGCTGCAATCGCTTAGCTTTTGTATCGGACTTTTCGGGTAAACCCCAGATCTACGTTATCGACGCTGATGGAAGCAATATGCGCCGCTTAACTTGGTTAGGTAACTACAACACGACGCCCGACTGGTCCCCCAAAGGCGATCTTATCGCATTTACAGCACGTGATGAGCGCAACGTCTTTGATATTTTTACCGTAAACGTCAATACAGGCGAAGTGACGCGATTAACGCAAGACCAAGGCCACAATAAGGAGCCGAGCTGGTCGCCCGATGGGCGATATATTGTTTTTGAGTCCACTCGCGACGGACGCGCGCCTCGACTCTACCTTATGAACGCCGATGGGCGCTGGCAAACGCGGCTCTCCCCGCGCCCTGGCTTGCGTACACCTCGCTGGCACAGGTAACGGGCGAGTTTTGCGCGCTTGGCTGCTATGAATGTATGATCGCCACAGCTTTAGATGCTCTGATTGATGGGCATTTTTCTTGCTTCTACAGAGAAGCGCTATAGTGCAAGAGAGTAAAATTCGTTATATTTTCAATTTTGCGCCATATATTTCGCGCCATGAAGTTCTTGCCGAATTTTACTTTATGGCTAAATACGTCATAAAAGGGCGGAAAATTTCGCTCAGCGCAAAGATTTTTATTTTACCGTGGATTGACAGCTTAAGTTATACGGCTTGAGTCAAAGAGAAATTTCGGTTATTCTGGCTACGTACTTGTTTTTGCTGTACTGGGTGGAGAACAAAGGGCGTAGCATGGTAATGAAATATCGGTTGCTTGCATGGTTTATATTCGCTGCATTTTGCCTACTTCCAGCGCTAGCGCATGCACTCGATGCGCAAGTCTATCATGTTGAAAACACAGTGGTTCTGCACGAAAATGGGGAATCTGATTTTTATGTTCAGGTTGTATGGGATGTTAATGATGCTAGGGGCATGGGTGGTTTTGACTACCAAGGTATTGGGTTTAAACCCCAGTGGAATAAAGAGCAGTCCTATGTAGAAGATGCGACGCAGCGTCATAGGCTCAAAATTACGCCTGGCGCGGATGGCTTATGGTTAATCGACATTGCAGATAATGTACGCGTGAATGGGCGAACATTTTGGCGCCTAGCGTACAGCGGGAGCATGCTTAAGGAGGGCTACATCGGCAAAACGACTTCCGACGCGGGGGAGGAGCTTATCTATGTCGATTGGGCGCCCGTACAGTGGGATACAGCGATTAGTGCGCGCAGCGTCACTCTCGTTTTGCCAGCCTATGTGTCGGGTGCAGAATTGTCGCAGGAAGAAAAAAACGCCATTCCGATGAAGACGGAGCGATATGTTAATGCCAGAAATAAAATTGACTACGTTGGGGTAAAGGATGATGAAGGAAAATACCGTTTAGGCATCAAGTTTTTTCAATCTTCGGTAGGGAGCCGAGAATCGCAGAGGCTTCAGCTGTATTTTCCCATAGATTACCTCATGCTGGATGGTGAAGCGAAGGCTACGCTCAAAAAACGTAGCGAACCGCTAGGGAATTGGTCACTACTCGTTATAATGACATCGCTTATAGCTGTCGGGGCTGCGACATTGTCTTTTTTTCGGAGGCGAAAGAAGCGCGACGATGCTGATACCACAAGCGGTTTCACCAAAGGACAATGGATAAAACCAGAACTTTTGAGTGGTGGTTTTAAGGTAAGCGAAAAAGTGGCCGACGAACTTGAAGCCATCGAAGTAGCCGTCGTCTTTGGCATGGATCTGGACAAAATCATCGCCATTATGCTCGATTCTCTGTCACAGCGTGGGTTTATTGAAGTACTTAGCCTTGATCCCATAAAAATTCACGACAAGGCGCCCACGGTGTTGACGCAAAAATATGACGAAGCTTTTTTGAGAGCATTTAAGGATGACGGTAGTGTGAACGAAGAACAAATGGCCAAGTTTTTTGAAAATTTATTGTACCAAACGCAAAATGCCATGTGGGACTGCGACGTTGAGGCAACAAAAGCATATTATTTGTATGCTCTGGACGATGATGGCTTGAAACAGCGCTTAGCAGAAAAACTACGCGAGGGACAGGCAAAGATAGATGAAGAAAATAGCGAAGCAGACGAGACGCGCTCTTTACTGCGAGGGCGCAACGAGGACTACTACATGCTCGCGCACATGATGGGTGTAAACAGGCGAGATTATTACAACTACGAACGTTATAATAGTATGCGTGTATCGGGGCATTTCAATAGCTCGCTATTGGTGTTTATGGAAAGCATTTCTTGTTTCCATCAGTGCTATAATGCCTTTGCCGACACTAAAGAGCTAGGCGCCCTAGGTTCTCATATTGACAGTAGCCAGGTTTGTCACAGTGCCTGTCACGATGCGTGCCACAGCGCCTGTCACGATGCGTGCCACAGTGCCTGCCACGATGCGTGTCACAGTGCCTGTCATAGTGCTTGCCATAGCGCCTGCGTTTCGGGTGGAGCGCGCTAGGGTCAAAGGAGCTTGAAGAATGAAAAAGTGGATTGTTGAAGCTTTAGGCCTTCGTATTACCGTAACCTTAGTTTTCATCCTTATAGGGGTTCTCCTCCAGATTTTCGGCGATCAGTACGAAATCATAGGATATGAACAGCCTAAGTTTTCGTCGATGAGCCGAATCCAGTTCTATGGCAATATTATTGTTTTTTTTGCTCTAATCATTAATAATTATGCGCGCAAAGAACGTGTAAAATTCGCTGCTTCTGAGCAGCAGTGGGTCAATGCTAACCTTAGCTCATACCATAAACTCATGGAAAAGACGCGTAACGTTAAAGAGCAGTCAAGTCGAGGCAGTTATCTCGTTTTATACCTCATATTTACACTCGTGTATTACTTGGTAGTCATCGGTTATTTCTATCCGCCAGAAGAACTCAAAGAAATATCGAAAAACTGCTACTTGGTATTTAGCGGTATAAGTGTTCTCTTTGTTTTGTTCTTTCACAACAAGATCTACTATTATCCGTACGCAATACTTATTAAGGAAGATAATTTCGATGCCATCGTCGAATACGATTATCCCGAGAATTTCAGAATTATTCCACAGTTTGGCATGCGTAAGCTGAAAAGTGGAGACACTATACCCACCGATGTTCGCTTTATTTTAGATTACAAAGATAAGAGCGAGGATTGGGTATCGCTGATGTTTACCACCAATTTAAACACTGTACAAAAATACTCCTATAGCTTCACTTATGCCGTTTTTGTGGCAAAGGCAAATAGTCAAGTGTTTGAAGACTTTAAAAGTTACAAGGCACCCAAAGGATGGAAGCTAGAAGCAAAAAAGGGCGAGGACTACTCGACTGTCGCAATCGTTAAGGGAGGCTATCACACAAAACATAAGGATTGCCAAGCTCTTGTCGCTAGCCTTTGCCAATTTATTCAGCTCAAGTTTGCTCAAAATGAGCCCAAAGAAACGTAGCGAAGCTCCGATCTATGGATGATGCCCTGCCCCAAACCCGCTTTTTTCTTTGCCATTTTGCGAGTCTTCGTCGTCAGCGGCGTCGTTCAGCTCAGTCACGACCTTGAGGTCGCTCCTTCGCTTCCTAGAATCCGCATCAAAATGGCAAAGAAAAGATATTTTTGTTTTCTTATTTTCTAGAACTAGGCTCAAAATGGCAAAGAAAAGCGTACTTTTTCCCTTTTTCCTAGAATCCGCATCAAACTAGCTAAGAAAAGCCTCATTGTTCTTTGAAACTGAAATGCGCCCCAAACCCCGCCAAGGTAACGCTCATTCTTTTTTTGGGGCTTGGTGTGTAGTGCCACAGCAGCAGTGTTAGCGATTTTGCAGTCTATGGCGAGTGTATGCCCAAAATATCATTAGAATAATCAAGTCCAAGCTGTACACTGCCAGAACTATGCTAATCATGCTGCGAAAAACAATGACTATAGAGAGCGCCGCAAAGAAGATATCATGGGGGTCGCGAGGTAGAAATAATCGCAAGATTTGCAATAAGCTGCGCCATGAAAGCATGATGAGATACGGCACTGAACCCACTAATCCCGCAGAAACAGCAGCTTCGAGATACGAGTTATGCAAATTCACCGTAAATTTTTGAAAAACATCGGGATTTGCGAGATCCAAAAAGCGAGAACCCGTTGCAAAGCCACCACCGATAAACTCGATCCTATCCAAGGCAACTGCCCAGTAACTCGTACGCCCCGAAAGTGTGTCAAGCTCTTCGCTACTTTGTCCACGCATAAAAATACGCAAAAGCGTATCAAGCATCCCCAATGCTAGGGCCAAGCCCACAAAGCTTGCTATGAGCGAAACGATCAGGCGTTTAACGTTTCGTTCCCTAAAAGCGGAGTAGGTAAATATAAGCAGCCCAATAGCCACAGCAACATACGCTGTACGCGATTGCGAAAAAAGTAGCGTAAGCGAAACAAAACTAAGGCGCATGGGCTTGTATTTTACGGGCCAAAAAAGCAGAGTCAAGAGCACAATCGCTGAATAAATTCCTATGGCATTGGGATTTAACATTGGCCAGTAACCCTGTAGCCACGGAATAAAGGTAGTCGACTTACGCCATCCCAAGCTCGGGTTGATCATAGCCAAGGCGACAGTCACCCAGAGCAGTATTTCGATTAAGCGCGCAAAACTAGCAAACTCACGCAAAGTCGATTCACGATCACGACAGCTAATACATACCCACATCAGTAGTATAAAGATTTCGCAGCCCTTCCAAAAACTAAGCATCATAGCTTGTGAACTTAGTCCTGAAAAAATGCCCCAAAAAATATACCAAATGACGATGTTGTTGCCCTGGTGGAATAAGCGCCGTAAAGCATCGCGCTGTGGACCCATAATGCAATACAGCGCTACGATAACTAAGGGCAGCATGCGTGTTAATACTTTCTCCATAGGAGCACCGCCATCGACGTAATCGCCAACGGGGTTTAGTGTCCAAGAAAAAGCACTAAGAAAAAGTACCACACGCACAAAAACGTGACCCTTACTCTCTCTAAATGCGTCGCTTTGCGACGGAGCAACGGCTGTTGGCATTATGTGTTTTTTGCAAGCTCTTCTGTTAACTGGTAAATTCGGTCTTTGAGCCTGAGTTTGAGCTTTTGTTTTTGCTTGCGCTCGATTTGTTCATCGGGTGAAAGCCATGCTTGTTGATCTTGAGCACTAATCTCGGCATCAAGCGCAGCATGTTCCTTTTTGAGTTCCTCTAATAAAGCTTGCTTCTCTTCAGTACTTAGAACTTCAGTCATTTAAACTCCCTATGAAAGCCAAAATCACAGCCAAACGCTGCGCTACCATAATAACAAACAATCATAGAAGCGTCAAAAGTCCCAACAAAAACACTGAATGCGTTAATACGCGAATCTAGAGAATGTCTGGCTTGAAAGCGCAGCTTAATCGCGTTACACTCAATTAGTGCGCAAAACTACACTCTTGCACTTAGCTTCTTACAAGCCCAAGAATGGATTGATATGAAAAAACAACAGTGCGTAGTCCTATGTTTTTTTTGCGTTCTTTGCCGCCCTGCTAACATCGCCCATACTTGTGAAGGCTCAATATATTCCAGCCTGCGAAGACGCATCAGAGGGCTGCCTTGAGAACGAAGCAATGACGGTAGAAACGCGCTTTATACCGCCGTTTGGCTACTATCGACAAAAAACAGATGATGCATATATTCAATATTTGCGCCAACTTCCCCTAAAAGCAGCAGGAAGCCCGGTGCTCTTGCATACAGGCGAAGCTAAAAAGAACCAATCCGTCCACGTTGCCACACTCGATATTGACGTTGGTAAGCGAAACTACCAAAACTGCTCCGACGCCGCCCAAAAATTGCGCTGCGAACACCTATATGCAACAAAACAATGGGATAAGATTAAGTATCACTTATCAAACGGTTTTTTGCTCTCATGGGATGAGTGGCGTGCAGGTTACAGATTAAAGCGAGAAGCTAAAAAAACTTGGATGGTCAAAAGCGCTAAAGCAGATGATTCCTATGAAACTTTTAGGAAACACCTCGATCAGCTTTTCATTTACGCTGGAGTCGACTCTGTGATGCGCGAATCCACAGCGATCGCGCTGCAAGATATGCAACCTAGCGATGTCTTCGCATCAAGAGGCCACCTCATTATCGTGCTAGATGTGGCCGAAAACTACCATGGAAACAAGATGTTTCTTTTGGCACAATCCTTTATTCCAGCCCAAGAAATAGAAATACTGACCTCGCCTCACACGAAGACTGGTTGGTACGATTTGTCGAAAATCGAATTTCCCTTCCAGACTCCAGAATGGGAGTTTCCAGCCCCAGGCCCTAATCTATGGCGTATGCCTTAAGGACGCTCTGAACCATACAAAAACGGTCAAAAAGCCACTAGAGCAAAGTAAGGAAAACCAGGCGAGCGTTTAAAATAAAGTCAATCAAATCAAGGCAGTACGCAAAAAAGGGTTCTAAGGGCGATAGCCCTTAGCGGGGCTTGGGGCAGAGCCCCCAAAAATAAATCAGAGTGCCCTTAGCTAAAAGCGAAGTTATCCGACTTAAACAGCGCCCCGTCCTTCTCGATGATAAGGCAAGAGTATTGTGGGCGCGCGTTGATATAGGCTAGACCCTCAGTTATGGGCATAACAAAGAGTGCTGTCGAGAGGATGTCGGCCTCGATGGCTGTGGGGGCAAGAACAGTTACACTCGTGGTTTGTGCGGGAGAGCGCCCCGTTTTGGCGTTGACTATATGGTGAAAATCGCCGTTATCCGAATAAAATGACTCGTAGCTACCCGAAGTCGAAACGGCGCCGCGATCTAAACTAATCACCGCGGGGTAATTCTGCTCCTTTTTGGGATCTTGCACCGCTACGCGCCAAGCTCCACCGCTGGGTCCGTTACCCGAAGCGCGGAGTTCGCCACCCGCATCGACGAGGTAGCGCTTAATGCCGTAGCCTTCCAAGATACGTGCAGCGCGATCTGCAATATAGCCAGGGACAACGCCGTCAAAACTCAATGCCATACCTTCGGCACTCAAGTATAAACTGCGGCCTCGAACTTGCAGCTTATCGGCGCCAATGCTAGGTAAAATCGATTGAATATCGGCTTCACTCGGCTCCTTGCCACGTTCATAGCTTTTGGCAAATAAGTCCAAGATTGGTTGCACCGTAATATCGAAA
>Ga0265293_10005629_pt1 | contig 20758 bp, 16 predicted proteins | sample Munlanlewell138R_FD_192505 | JGI IMG/M metagenome (GOLD analysis project Ga0265293, IMG submission 192505) | Leachate microbial communities from a municipal landfill in Southern Ontario, Canada - Leachate well 138R | ecosystem: Engineered > Solid waste > Landfill > Unclassified | place: Canada... | reverse complement strand
GGCCATCTGGCAGGTTTTATCCGCCGCTTTTTCAACAATCAATTCAAGCGTTCGGCTTCTCCCGAGGGGGTGGGAGCTTTCGAAAAGCAGCTGGTACCCCTCTCAGTCTGGCAGATGCCGGGCGATGCCCGCGCCCGCCTTTGGCTGGAGGAACTGGAGGCCGGCCTGGCCGGGGAGTGACAAGGTCCGGGAACTTTTCAACATTCAATCTTTGAATAATCAACAAGTTATCAACAAAAGTTGCGGCTCCCATGCTCCCTTTTTTTGATCTCTGGAAGCGAAAAAAATGAGCTTGGCCGATCACAAGCCAAAGGGCGGCCAGGGCCCTGAGTTATCAACAAAGTTATTAACAATTCACATTTCACATGTCACAAATTGTTAGCTTCTGTGAAGGCCTGAAGAGCCTAAAATGCCTGAAAAATCAGACTTCTTACCTTCCACAGAAGCTTTTTTTCTGGTAGGATAAACAACACGATCGTCTTGGATCTGAGGTGTTGTTGGTAAGTTGGGAAGGGGGACGTTTTTTCCATTATGGCGAATAGAAGTGCTGATTCAATCTGGAATTCGGTTTGCCGGCAGACGCTGAGCAAGGAAATAAATCCCCTGACTTACAACACCTGGTTTTCCAACGCCAAACCTTATATTTTGGATGAGCGCACTTTCGGACTTTCGGTACCCAATGAAATCGCCATGGAATACATCGGCCAGCATCGCGACCAGATCAAGACGGCCCTCCGGGCCGTGACCCGGGTTCACTACGATCTGGAGATCGCGGTCAGGCCCGACGGCAGCATCCCCACCAGGGAAGAGATCAGCCGCCAGAACGGAACGGACCTCAACGGCAACGGCTCCTTCCAGATCGGCCGCCTCAACCCCGATTATTCCTTCTCCACCTTCATCGTAGGCTCGGGCAACAACTTTGCCCATGCGGCTTCCGTGGCCGTCGCTTCCATGGAGAGTCCCAGCAATTACAACCCACTTTTCCTTTACGGAGGATCGGGCCTTGGCAAGACCCACCTCATGCACGCCATCGGCAACCAGGTCCGGCAGGATTACCCCCACAAGCGGGTGGTCTATGTCCAGTCCGAACAATTTGTCAATGAATTCATCACCTGCATCCAAAAGAATGACTTCGAAGCCTTCCGCAATCACTACCGGCTGGCGGACATGCTCCTGATCGACGACATCCAGTTCATTGAGTCCAAGGAGCGCATGCAGGTCGAATTTTTCTATACCTTCAACGCCCTCTACGAGTCCGGCAAGAATATTGTCCTCACCTGCGACAAGCCCCCTCAGAGTCTGGCTTCCCTGACCGACCGCCTGCGCACCCGCTTCATCAGCGGCCTGACCATCGATATCCAGCCGCCCGATTACGAAACCCGCATCGCCATCCTGAAGAATCTGTGTGATTCCCAGGGGGTTGATATTCCGGCCGATATCATTGAGTACATCGCCAACAACATTACCTCCAATGTCCGTGAAATCGAGGGGGCCTTCAAGACCATCAGCGCCCTGCAGATGATGGGCATGGAGATCTCCATCGACCTGGCCCGCCAGGCTTTGCAGAGCGTCATCCAGCCCGGTGCAGTCAAGCCGCTTGATTTCCCCCTGATCATGGAGGTGGTGGCCCACTATTACGGGGTCAGCGTGGATGACCTCAAATCCAGGCAAAGGAGCCAGGAGATTGTTGAGCCCCGGCAGATCGCCATGTACCTCTGCCGCAAGAAACTCAACAAGACCCTGAAGGAGATAGGCACGGCCTTCGGAGGCAAGAACCATGCCACGGTTCTGCACGCCTGTGATAAAATTGCAGAAGGAATGGCGGCGGATCCGGCTCTTTCGGACACCATCGGACATATCGAGATGCGTTTGTCATAAACAAGTTATGATCATTTGTTGATAAGTCCCTGTGGCTTGGATGTTCAACAATTGTGGATAAGTGACGGAGTGTTGACAAGACTTTTTACCAACAAATGAGCCACAGGCTGTGAACGAATTACCAACAGGTTGCAAGGGCCTATGGGCCGGGATGAAGACAGGTTTTTCACACGATTGACAAAGAGAATAAGAAGAGGGTGAAAGATCTAGTATGGCATCAGGAAAAAGGGAGACCGTGATATGAAACTGACATGCTCAAGGAATCATTTGATGGAAGCGATCGCCACAGTACAGCGCGCTGTATCCACGCGATCGACCAATCCGGTTCTGGACGGGATTCTCATGAAAGCCAACCAGGAGTTGATTCTGACCGGATATGACAGCGAAACCGGCATTGAGTACCGGATGGAAGCTGACATTTCCCAGGCAGGCAGCCTGGTGGTTCCCGCCCGGGTCCTGTCGGAGGTGGTCCGGAAATTGCCTGATAACCACGTCTACCTGGCCATCAAGGACGAGACCGTCCTGGTGGTCGAAAGCGGCAAGAGTGTCTTCAACATCCGGGGATACGCAGCGGACCAGTACCCGGAGATCGAGTTTGTCCAGGAAGATACCAACATCACCCTCAAGCAGAGTACCCTGCGTCAGATGATCAATCAGACGCTTTTTGCGGTCAGCACGGATCAGAGCCGACCCATCCTCATGGGGGTCAACCTGATTGTCGAGGACGGCATCATGACCCTGGTGGCTCTGGACGGCTTTCGGCTTGCCATCCGGCATGAACCGGTATCCGGCGTCCAGAAGGATGTCAATATCATCATTCCCGCCAAGGCCATGGGGGAGATCGCCAGGATCCTGGCCGACTCGGATGAGGAGGTTCTGATTTCACCCTCCCACAATTACATTATTTTCTCCAAGGCCAACGTCAAGCTGGTAACCCGGCTGATCCGCGGCGAATTCCTGAGCTACCGCAGCATCATCCCCCGCGACGCGGACTCCAGCCTGACCATCGCGCCGGATGTCCTCCTGGCTGCCGTGTCCAGGGCCTCCATCATGATTGACACCGAAGACCGCAAGTTCCCGGTCGTCTTTACTACGCCCAACCACGATCTGATGACCATTGAGTCCAAGACGGATATCGGGACGGCCAGGGAGGAAATTGCCATTGCCCTTTCCGGCGAAAAGGTGGAGATCGATTTCAATCCCCGTTTCTTCATTGAGGCCCTGCGGGAGATCACCGATGAGGAAGTTGTCATGACCTTCAGCGGCAGTCTGGGCCCCTGCTCCATCAAGCCGGAGACCGGGGACAAGTTCTATTACATGATCCTTCCGCTCCGCCGATAAACTCTTATGCGGCTCTGTTCGGTTGAACTGATTGATTTCAGGAATTATGGGCGCCTCCGGCTTTCATTCCCGGGAGGCACCCATATTCTTTATGGACAAAACGCCCAGGGCAAGACCAACCTCCTGGAGGCCATCTATCTTTGTACCTGCGCCCGCTCCCACCGGACCTCCCATGACGATGAACTGGTCCGCCAGGGCCAGGACTTTTACAGGGCGTCAGTAGACTTTGTCACCGACCGCGGCCTTTCGGAATCCGTCTCCATTGAGTACAGGCGTTCCGGAGGCCGAAACGGGGCCCCCGCCCGGATCATCCGCTACAACGACCTGGAGGTGACCCGGCTGGCCGATATGATGGGTCTCTTTCACGCCATCCTTTTCGCGCCCGAAGACTTGCAGATTGTCAAAGACGGTCCGTCCGAACGGAGGCGTTTCCTGGATATCCTGATTTCCCGGACCGACCGCTCCTATTTCCGCGATCTCCAGGAGTTTTGGCGCATCCTCATGCACCGCAACCGCCTGCTCAAACACCTGCGTTCCCGGCCGGCCGGCCCATCAGACGGGGAGGACCTCCTGCCGGCTGACCCCCATGCCCAGCTGGATGTCTGGGATCAGACCCTGGCCAGGCACGCGGCGGCCATCCTGGAAAAGAGGCTGCGGACCGTCGATCTTCTGACCGGCTACGCCGCTCTCTCTCTCCAGCACCTGACCGCTTCCCGGGAAAACCTGGGTCTGCACTACAAGGGCCTGCCCGGCCTTGCCTCCGGCATGGACCGGGAATCCATACAGGCTCTTTACCTGGAGCGCCTGGCCAGGACCAGGGAAGATGATCTCCTCAGGGGCAATACCTCCCAGGGTCCTCACCGCGACGACCTGCTCATCACCCTCAACGGATCGGACGCCCGCCTTTACGCCTCTCAGGGCCAGCAGCGGTCCATTGTCCTGGCCCTCAAGATGGCGGAGCTCCTGATCCTGACGGAGGTCACCGGCGAAAAACCCATTCTGCTCCTTGACGATGTCATGTCCGAGCTGGACGAAGACCGCCGTTCCCGCCTCATGGAGGTCATTTGCGGTCATCAGGTCTTCATCACCTGCACGGATCCGGGGCAGATCCGCCCCTGGGCTGAGGAGGCCGAAACCTGTCTTCCCGGCGGGCCTTCCCCCGTCCATTACTACCGGGTGGAAGAAGGCCAGGTTCAGGCAGTCGAAAAGCCTGATATTACAGGTTTCTAGCCTGTCTCTCCCGGCCTTTGACAGGGGCGGGGCGGCCTCTCTTATGGTATAATTAGAGGGATCGACAGCGGTTCATTTGAACCTGGAAGCGGAGCCCTATGTACGTCCATATCGGAGCTGATGTTGCTTTGCCTGCCCATTGGATTGTTGGAATATTCGATCTGGAGGGAATGACCCCGTCAAGCATGACGGCCGGTTTTCTCAAGAAGGCGGAGGAAGAGAGCAAGCTGGACTGGATGACAGCCGATGTTCCGCGATCACTTGTCGTAACCGTTGACCGGGTCTTTCTGTCCCCCGTTTCGACGGCCACCCTGCGGGCACGGCTGGCCCGCCCCTAGCCAAAGCGGAAGGAACCATGGATAAGAGAATGGAAGATAAAAAGAACAATCGTTCAGAAGTCTTGGAAGAACTCCTGGAACGGGCCGAGGCCGACAGCCTGATTAATCTGGCTGAAGATGTCCGGGGCCTGACCGATGATTTTGCCGAAGATAAAGAGACGGCCGTCATGCTGACGGATTACGATACCACGTCCACTTCATCCTATGAAGACCGCGATATCCAGGTCCTGGAAGGCCTGGAAGCCGTGCGCAAACGGCCGGGCATGTATATTGGCGATACCACGGCCCGGGGTCTTCACCACCTGATTTATGAGATCGTCGCCAACTCGGTGGACGAGGCCCTGGCCGGCCGCTGTGACGCCATTGAAGTCACAGTCCTGCCTGACCAGTCGGTCCGGGTTGAGGACAACGGGATCGGTATCCCGGTCGGCATCCATCCGACAGCGGGGATTCCGACGGTTGAGGTGGTTCACACCATGCTCCATGCGGGGGGCAAATTCGGGGGGGATGCCTACGGAGTCTCCGGCGGCCTCCACGGTGTCGGAGCTTCGGTTGTCAATGCCCTGTCCGAGTGGATGGAGATCACGGTCAACCGTGACGGCAAGGCCCATTTCATCCGCTTCGAGCGCGGAGAAACCGTAACACCTCTGAAGGTGACCGGATCTACAACCAAAACAGGGACCATCACCACCTTCAAGCCCGACCCGGAGATTTTCAGCGAACTGGAAGTCGACTTTGACCTGATGATTACCCGCTACCGGGAGATGGCCTTCCTCAACCGGGCGGTGGCCATTACCCTGATCGATGAACGGCAGACGCCCGCCCTGGTCAAGAAACTCCATTACGAGGGCGGCATCGTCTCCTTCGTCGAGTATCTCAACCGCAATAAGACAGCCCTGCACCCGGTGCCTATCTACTTTTCGGCTGAGCAGGACGGCTGTTTCGTCGAGGTGGCCATCCAGTACAACGATACCTACGCGGAAAATGTCTACACTTACGCCAACAATATCGCCACCATCGAGGGGGGCAGTCACCTGACCGGCTTCCGGTCGGCACTGACCAAGACCATCAACGACTATGCCCGCAAGTACAACATCCTCAAGGACAAGGACAAGAACCTCCAGGGTGAGGATATCCGGGAGGGCATGTGCGCCATTGTCAGCGTCAAATTGAGGAATCCCCAGTTTGAGGGCCAGACCAAGACCCGCCTGGGCAATCCGGAAGTCCGGACGGTTGTCGAATCCACGGTAAACGACAAGCTCCTGGTCTATCTGGAGGAAAACCCCCAGACGGCCCGGACCATCGCCGGCAAGAGCGTCGCGGCCTCCCAGGCCCGGGAAGCTGCCCGCAAGGCCCGGGATATGACCCGCCGCAAGAGTGCCCTGGACAGCAATGCCCTGCCCGGCAAACTGGCCGACTGCCAGGAGAAGGATCCCACCTTCTGCGAGCTCTTTATTGTCGAAGGTGATTCGGCTGGAGGGACGGCCAAGAGCGGCCGGGAACGCAAATACCAGGCCATCCTTCCCCTCTGGGGCAAGATGCTCAATGTCGAGAAATCCCGGGTGGACAAGGTACTGGACAACGATAAGCTCATGCCCATTGTCATGGCCCTGGGCTCCGGTATCGGCGCCGATTTCGATCTGTCCCGGCTTCGCTATCACAAGATCATCCTCATGGCGGACGCGGACGTGGACGGTTCCCATATCCGGACCCTGCTTCTGACTTTCTTCTTCCGCTACATGCGGCCTCTGGTTGATGCGGGCCATGTTTACATCGCCTGTCCGCCCCTCTACCGGGTCTACCAGGACAAGAAGAGCCGCTATGCCTACGACGAAAACGATATTGAAACCATCAAGGAGGAAGAAGGCTGGGCCAATCCCAAGCTTCAGCGCTTCAAGGGTCTGGGCGAAATGAACGCGGACCAGCTCTGGGAGACGACCATGAACCCGGAGGAGCGAAAGCTGCTCCAGGTCCAGGTCATCGACGCCCAGATGGCGGATGAAACCTTTACCCTGCTCATGGGCGACAAGGTGGAACCCCGGCGCGATTTCATCCGGGCCAACGCCAAGCTGGCCACCCTGGACAACTGATCCATAATGTTTCACGTGAAACATTTGCCCAGGACAAACAGCGGCCATGCGCTTTGACTTTTCAGTAAGGGAGATCCGCCTGGAGACCAGCCGCCTCCTGATCCGCCCCTGGCAGGAGGCAGACCTCCAGGATTTTCATGACTATGCCCGGACACCGGGTCTGGGTGAGATGGCCGGCTGGCCCCACCACAAGAATCTGGAAGAGACCCGGAACATCCTCAAGCAATTCATGGCGGCGGGAGAAGTCTTCGCCCTCTATCACAAAGGGGACCACAAGGTAATCGGATCCCTGGGGGTCCACGATCCCCTGCACCAGATGCCGGACCTTTATCAGGACCGCCACGTCAAAGAGATCGGCTACGCCCTGAGCAAGGACTACTGGGGCCAGGGCCTGATGGTTGAAGCGGTCCGCCCCCTGATCGCCTATCTTTTCCAATACACCCCGGCCCGCCTGCTTTGCTGCTGCTGCCTGGAGTCCAACCGTCAAAGCAGCCGCGTCATGGAAAAAGCGGGCTTCACCTTCTCACGCCGTTACAAGCGGGCCAGTGATCAGGCCACATCCCAGCCGTCGCTGGAATACCTATTGACCGAGGAGACGTATCGAACCATGAAAACTGAGCGGGTATCCTTCCTGAATGACTACAACGCCGGCTGCCATCCAGCCGTTCTTGACGCCTTGAACCAGAGCAATGAAGTGCGGACGGCCGGTTACGGCCTGGATCCCTATTGTCAGGAGGCGGCCGCCCTGATCCGGGAGGCCTGCCAGGCGCCCCAGGCGGATGTCCACTTCCTGGTTGGCGGGACCCAGGTCAATCTGATCGCCATGGCCGCGGGGCTCAAGCCCTGGCAAGGGGTTCTCTCTGCTGGAACCGGCCACATCAACGTGCATGAAGCCGGGGCGATTGAGGCAACCGGCCACAAGGTTCTGGTCATCCCCTCCCTGGATGGCCGCATAGGAGCGGAGGAGGTTGACCGCTTCTGCCGGGATCACTACGAGGACGCTTCCGCTGAACACATGGTTCAGCCGGGCATGGTCTATCTCTCACAGCCAACCGAGCTGGGAACGGTTTACACCCTGGAGGAAGTGGAGGCCATCCGTCAGGCAGCTGACCGCTGGGGTCTGCTTCTTTTTGTCGACGGCGCCCGCCTGGCCTCCAGTCTGGCACTGCCGTCCAACAGTTTGGATCTTCCGGCCCTGGCCCGTCTGGCCGACTTCTTCACAATCGGGGGGACCAAGTGCGGGGCGCTCTTCGGTGAAGCCCTGGTCCTTAATCGTGACTCCCTCAAGACTGATTTTCGCTCCCTCATGAAGCAGCGGGGCGGCCTGCTGGCCAAGGGGCGGCTTCTGGGCCTGCAGTTCGGCGCTCTCTTCAGAGACGGTCTTTATGAGGAGATCGGCCGGCAGGAGAACGCATGGGCTGCGGAGCTGGCCTCGATCTTCCGTTCCAAAGGGGTGGACTTCTACATGCCGCCCCAAACCAACCAGCTCTTTGTCATCCTGGACCGGGAGATGGAGGCCGCCCTGGCCGCGCGTTCCGACTTCGAGCGCATCCTGCCCCTGGACCCGGACCGGACGGTCTGCCGCTTCGTAACCTCCTATGCCACCCGTCGTGAGGACCTGGATCACCTGTTCTTCTGAGGAGGGTTGAGACTGGGTCACCCCGGCTCAGTCGTGTTACAATTGACGCGTTAAGGGTGGACTGAATCCACCGATTATCACTTGGAGAAATGACGAAGTATGGGGATAGTGATCGCAGTTGCCAACCAAAAGGGCGGTGTAGGGAAGACGACCAGCTGTGTTAACCTGGCGGCTGCCCTGGCCGATCAGAAGAAGAAAGTCCTCCTGGTTGACGCGGACCCCCAAGGCAATTCGACGTCAGGCATGGGGATCGACAAGAAAACCCTCAAGCGCTCCACCTATGATCTGATTGTCGGCAACTCCCAGGAAGCAGAGGAAGCCTTGATCAAGGCCCGGCCCGGGCTGGATCTCCTTCCCTCCAACATCAACCTGGCAGGCGCCGAGCTTGAGTTGGTTTCCCTTCCCAGCCGCGAAAAACGCCTGGAGACCGTCCTCTCCTCCATCAAAGAAGCCTACGACTACATCCTGATTGACTGTCCTCCCTCCCTGGGCCTTCTGACCATCAACGCCCTGACGGCGTCCGATGCGGTCCTCATTCCGGTTCAGGCCGAGTACTACGCCCTGGAAGGCCTCATGCAGCTGATGACCACCCTGAGCCTGGTCAAAAAATCCTACAATCCCAAGCTGCGTCTGGCCGGTGTCTTCATTACCATGTTTGATACACGGACCCAGCTGTCCAAACAGGTCCGTGATGAGGTGGCCTGGTATTTCCGACAGGATTTTCTGGAAACAGGCATCCCTCGAAACGTCCGGCTGAGCGAGGCGCCTTCCTTCGGCCACACCATCTTTGAATACGATAAACGGTCCCGCGGTGCCAACAGTTATAAGACCCTGGCCCGGGAATTGTCCCGCCGCCTGGCGGGCAAGGCCTGGCGTGACGGGACTTTGGGCCAGTTTTAGGGAAGGGGCTTAGGAAGCCAAGAGCAGGAGGCGAATGATGGCCGAAGATAAGAATGCGATGCCGCAGAGAGGAAAGCGCGGTCTGGGCAAGGGACTGGGTGCCCTTTTTGAATCCGAGGCCGATCCGGGCCGCCAGGATCCGTCCCAGGCTACCGAGATTGGTATCAATCAGCTGGAACCCAACAGGGATCAGCCCCGCCGCAGCTTCGATGAGGCCAGTCTCAACGAATTGACTGAATCCATCCGCCACCAGGGCGTCATCGCCCCCCTGATCGTCACCCCCTCCGAGACCGCAGACCACTACACCATCGTCGCCGGCGAACGCCGCTGGCGCGCAGCCCGCAGGGCCGGTCTTTCCACGGTCCCTGTCGTCATCCGCCATCTGTCCAGGGAAGAAGTCCAGCGCCAGGCCCTGATTGACAACGTGGTCCGGGAAGATCTGAATGCCATCGAGGAAGCCCAGGCCTTCAACCAGCTCATGAAAGACTTTGGCATGACCCAGGAAAGCCTGGCCGCTGCCCTGGGCAAAAGCCGGCCGGCCATCGCCAATACCCTACGCCTGCTCAATCTGCCGCAAGCCATCCAGGATCTGGTCCGTCAGGGCCAGCTGTCCCCCGGCCATGCCCGGGCTCTCCTGGCTCTGGCGGAAGCAGAGCAACAGAAACAGGCAGCGCAGACGGTTCTGGCAGATCAGCTGAGCGTCCGCGACACCGAGAAGCTGGTCCAGCAGATGAACCAGGCGCCGGTCAAGCCTGCTGTCAGGCAGACAGCCGTCGACAGCTCGCGAGATCTCCATTTGCGGGATCTGGAAGATAAGCTCAGGCGGGCCCTGGCTACCCGGGTCACCCTGGAGGGCAGCGCGGGCCAGGGCAGGATTGTCATCCGCTACCACAATGCAGACGAACGGGAGCGGCTGATCGAGCAGCTCCTGGGTCTTGGCAGCTGATTGCTCCGGCTGGAAAGAGGCATAAGATGGCGACCTTGCTCCAGGAAAGACAGCGGAAAGAAGAGACTTACCAGCGGCTGACCGCCTTCTTCCTTCCCCTTCTGGCCTTTTACTTCGCCTACGCGGCTCACGGCCTCTGGCCCTTCGGCAACCGCCACCTGCTGGCCTACGACCTTTACCACCAGTACGCCCCCTTCCTTCTGGAACTCAAACGCAAGATTCTGTCAGGGGACGGCCTCTTCTTCTCCTGGAGCGGGGGTCTGGGGGTCAACTTCTACAGCATCTTCACCTATTATGTTGCCAGCCCCTTCAATCTGCTGACCCTGATCTTCCCCGACCGCTTCATCACGGAAGCCGTGAGTTTTCTGATCCTGCTCAAGATCGGTCTGTCCAGCCTCTTCTTTCGTAATTTCCTGACGGGGGCCTTCCGCCGCCGTGATCCTTCGGCCTCCATCCTGGCCGGCTTCTACGCCCTTTCAGCCTGGGTCTACGCCTACAGCTGGAATATCATGTGGATGGATACCCTGGTCTTCTTTCCCCTGGCCTGCCTGGGCCTGGTCGAACTTGTCCGTGATGGGCGTCCCAGGAAATTCATCCTGGGCCTGACCCTCATGCTGGTCACCAACTACTACACGGCTTTCTTCGCCTGTGTCTTCCTCTTTTTCTTCTTCTTCGTTCTGCAGGTTCAGATGGGCAGCCCAAAAGGAGTCCGGCCCTTCTTTATCCGTCTGGGGAAATTTGCCGGCTATTCGGTTCTGTCCGGCCTCCTGTCAGCTGTGGTCCTCTGGCCTACAGCCAAGGCCCTGGCCATTACTTCAGCAGCAGGGGACACCTTCCCTTACGGTTTTACCTTCCAGCAGCCTCTGCTGGAAGTTCTGGGGCGGATGACGCCTCTTCGGGCACCCCATATTATGTCCGGCCTCCCCAACATCTTCGCGGGATTCTTCATCCTGCTTCTGGTTCCGGCTTTTTTCGCCGCCAGGTCCCGGCCTCTTCGCGTCCGTGCCGCCTACGGACTCCTTCTGGGCTTTCTCTTCTTCTCCTTCCAGTCCCGGACTCTGAGTTTTCTCTGGCATGGCGGCCATTACCCCAACTCCCTGGATTTCCGCTACGCCTTCGTCTTTATTCTTCTTGTCCTGACCATGGCTTACCAGGCCATGGGGGACGATCTGGGTCAGGCACGTCTGCCGCTCGGCATCACGGGAGCTGCTGTTTTCAGCCTTCTGCTTTTGGAGCAGCAATACGGCAGCCGCGATACCCTGTCCCATTGGCGGTTGCTGACAGTTGCTCTCTTCTCCATCCTCTACCTTGCAGTCTTTTCCCGCATGCGGCCGGCCTCCAGGCGGCAAGGGGAGCGGGAGCCCGGTTTAATGCGGGGGATTGCCTACAAGCTTTGGGGCCGCCACCAGGTCAGCCCCAGAAAGCGCCTGCTGAGCCGGGGCAGCCTGACCCACCACAAACTGGACAGCCTGGATCTGCACCGCCGCATGCATGGGGTTCGTTACCAGCGGGCGGCCACCCTCCTCTTCATTTTCCTGGCCCTGGAGCTGCTCTTCCATACCTTCACAGCCGCGGCACTCTACCAGCAGACAGCCCCTCTGGGTGACCGGTCCTACTATCTGGACAATGACTACGCCCGGGAGGTACTGACCTACACGTCCTCCCTGAAAAAAGAAAACAAGGGCCAGCCCTGGCGGGCTGAAATCCTCCCAGATACCTGCGTCAACGACCCCTTCCTTTTTGCATCCAACGGCATGTCGCTTTTTGCCTCACCCTTTCCTCAGGCCTCCATCGACTTCTTCTCGGATCTTGGTTATCCGACCAACGGGGTTAACAGTTTTCAATACAAGGAATCGACCATTGTCATGGACAGTCTCCTGTCCATAAGCCACCTGATTGTGCGGACAGACCGCGTTTTTGACGACCGCACCCGGCTTGAACTGGCAAGCGGCGACAAGGCCCGGCTAATGGAGAACCCCCAGGTTCTTCCCTTTGGCTTCTTTGCCACAGCCGAGGCGGGCTACCTGAATGATGAATGGCTGCCCGAAGATACACCCGATGTACACAACCGGCTCTATTCCGCCCTGAGCGGTCAGCCTGGCGTCCTGATCAAGGATTACTTCCGGCCCTGGGAGCTGGAAGGCTGCTACGTTGAAACAGATTACGAACCCTCGGTCTTCCGGGTTATCCGCAGCGCCGGTGATACGGAGTGGGCCTTTCTGGTTTACGATGTGCCCCAGGACGGAATCTACTACCTCTTCTGGGAGGATGAATCGGTCGGTATCTCCTACAGCAACGGCCTGGTTCACGGAGATGAGCTCTTCCATATGGGAGGCAGCAAAAGAGGAATCGGGGATGTGGGCTTCCTGACTGCAGGCAGCCAGCTGCATTTCCGCGTCAGTATGTCCTCGGATTACGCCATCAACGGAACTTTCCGGGCCTGCGTAGCCCGCCTGGATGAAGAAGCCTGGCAGGCGGGCAGGGACCTTCTGGCCTCCCATGCCCTGGAGCTGGACTCCTTTTCCTCCTCTTCCTTCAGCGGCCAAATCACCGCTCCGCGAAACGGCTACCTCTTCCTGCCCACGACCGGCAACCCTGGCTGGACCTTCCGGGTGGACGGGGTCAAGACCCAGGCTGAAACCATCAGGGGAAGCTTCATCCTGGTCCCGCTCAAGGCCGGGACCCACCAGATTACCACCCGTTTCATACCGGACGGCTTTATGGTCGGACTGGGGCTGTCGGGTGTCAGCCTGGCCGGCCTTGTCCTTGCCGACCAGGTCGGCCGCAGACGCCGTAAGGCAAAGGCTCCGTGTTATCATGAGACAGATCAGGACTGAACTTAAATAAGAGGAGTGCGCCATGGATACTATTGTCAAATACCGCTTTGACCGCGAGATGGTCTCGTTCGTCAAAACCCTGGACTTGAAACAGGCCATGTTCGGCTACGACAAGAATGACGTCTATTCCAAATTCAAGGACCTGCTGGTCAAGGCCCGAGAAGTCTGTGAAGAGCTGGTCAGCGAAGCCTACAGCCAGGTCGATGAAAAGATGGAAGCGCTCAAGGCCGCGGCAGAAAACCCGGCTGAACTCGCCCTTCTTCTTGAAAACTGGGAGTCGGACCGGGAGGCTGCAGATGAGCCTTCGGTCTCCGGAGAAGAGGCGGAGCAAGCGCCTGAGGAAATCCTGGCCGTTCCGGCCGTGCTTGAGGCGGCAGAGGCCGATACAGGCCTTGTCCTTCAATTGCGGGAGGAGAATGAAGCGCTTCGCGCCCGCCTCCAGGATTATGCTGATCGGGAGGAGCTGCTTCAAAGAGCGCACGATATCGTGTCGGAAGCCCGTCTGGAGCGGGAGGAGATCGTCCGCAACGCCCAGGTCAAGGCCGAAGAGGAGCTCTTCCTCTACCGGGCCCGCCGCAGGGATGAAGAGGCGGCCTATCTCAAACAAATCCAGGATCTGGAAGAAGAAAAAAAGCAGATGGAAGAGGCCTACGGCACCTATCTGGCATACGCCCGGGAAGGCCAGGCCCTCTTTGAGCAATTGACTGCATACGCGGGCCAGCTTGCCCTGCAGGAGGATGAAGTGAAAGAACTGACCCCCAAAGCTTTTGATCCGCCGGTCCTGTCAGCGGATGAGAGCCTTTCCTGTACCGAGGAATCCATGCCCCTTTGCGAAATCGTAGAGACGGAACCCGAAGGAATCTTCCGCGGACCCGATCCCCAGGACAATCCGGATGACTACGAGAACAAGCCCGAGGAAGAAGAATCAACCTCCTGTTCCGACGAATCCTAATCTTTATTTCCGGCTCCAAGGGGGGACCTTTTCATGGCAGTGTGCGTCATGCAGGGCGTTGTCAAGCGCTACAAGGAGATCACTGCTCTCAATCAGTTTGATCTCCAGCTGGAAGAGGGCGAGATTCTGGGCCTTCTGGGGCCCAATGGTTCGGGTAAAACAACAGCCATCAACTGTATGCTGGGCCTTCTGACCTATGATCAGGGGCAGGTCACCGTCTACGGGGAGGATCCGGGCAAGGCCGGCCGGGACTGGAAGCGGCGTATCGGGTTGATCCCCAGTGACCTTGCCTACTTTGAAGACCTGTCCGTTATTGAAAACATCCGCTACTTCGCGGGCCTTTACGCCGGGGACAAGCACGAATGGAAGGCCATGACCGAGCAGGCCATCGATTTTGCCGGTCTGGACCGATACAGAAACTTCGCGGCCAAGAAATTGTCCGGCGGCCTCAAACGCCGGCTGAACATCGCCTGCGGCATTGTGCACAGCCCGCAATTCCTGATTCTGGATGAACCAACGCTGGCTCTGGATGCCCAAAGCCGAAAATATGTTCTGGACGGCGTCCGCCAATTGAACCGCCTGGGTTCGACCATTCTTTACACCACCCACTACCTGGAAGAAGCACAGGAGATCTGTGACCGGATCCTCATCATCGACGAAGGCCGCAACATGGCGACCGGAACGGTTGAAGAACTGGTCAGCCTGATTGATGCCCGGGAATCAGTCCATATCCAGCTGGTTTCCAAAGAGCAGGAAGCAGCCCTTATGGATCTGGTCCGTTCCTTTGAGGGCCTGGTTGAGGTCACCGGCCAAAACGGCCGTGTCACTGTCAGCCTGTCGCCGCCCGGCCGCCATCTGGCAGAGCTGGTCCAGGCCCTCAACCGGGAATCCATCGCCTATGCATCCCTCTACAGCGAACTGCCGGACCTCAACGATGTCTTTTTGTCCCTGACCGGTAAAGAACTTCGGGAATAGGGAAGGTTTCCCATGGCAGGCTTTCTATCCCATCTTTCCATTCGGGGCAAACTGGCCTTCAAAGACCGGGGTTCGCTCTTCTGGGTCTTCCTTTACCCCTTCCTCCTGGTGACCATGATGACACTGGCCTTCAGAGGCCTGGGGGCGGATATGCCCTCCATCAGGACTGCCGCGGAGGTCGGTCATCCCTACCTGTCTGTCCTGGAGGAGGTGGAAATTCTGGACCTTTGGATCATGGAGCCCCAGGAAGCCCGTGAGGCTCTTATGGATCGCCAGGTGACAGGGATCTTCAAGGCAGACCGGACCCTCCAGATTATGGATAACTCCATCCAGGCCAATATTCTCAAGGAAGTGGGGACGGAGCTGGCCCGGGCAGAAGCGGCCTACCGCCAGGGTTATCAGCCCGACTTCAGCCGGGAATTCCTCCTCAAGGGGGATCAGAAGATCGATCCCATCCTGTCCATTTTGGCCATGACCCTCTCCATGTTTGCCTTTTACTCCTACTTCTCCGGGATCAGCATGGTCGATCATCTGCAGGCCAACCTCTCCCCCCTGGCAGCCCGTTTTGCCACCACGCCTCTTAACCGTCTGTCCTTTATCATGGCAGGCAGCCTGATCAATACCCTCCTTTCCGCTTTCAACATGACCGCTCTTCTTATTTACCTGAAACTGGTCTGGCAAATCGATTTCCTTACCGCTCCCTCGCAGACCCTGCTCCTTCTGGCAGTCACGGGCTGGCTGGGAGTCGCCATCGGTCTCTTTGTCGGTTCCTCCAACCGCCTGTCTTCCAAGGCCAAGATCCCGTTGGGGATCACCGTCATGTTGGTTTTGGGTGCCTTTGCCGGCATGATGGGACCCGACCCCCGCCTCTTCCTGGACCGCTACCTGCCCTGGCTCAACCGCCTGAATCCGCTCTCGCATGTGGGGAAACTGCTCTACCGGCTGAACGCTCTTTCCATATCCGAGGGATATTGGACAGGGATTCTCCTTCTTGCGGGCGCAGCCCTGCTCCTCAGTGGGGCAAGCCTGCTCTTTTTGCGCAAGAGACAGTACAAGGAGCTGTAAAGAGCCATGTCCATCCTTCGCACCTATCTGTCGCTCCTGGTCAAAAATCGCCTGATTCTCTTAGGCTATACGCTTCTCTTCCTCTTTTTGGTCTTCATGATCGGGGGCAGCTCAGCCCCGGGGGGCCAGACCGCCTTCGAAAAAACCCGTCTCAACCTGGCCCTGTCCCTTCCGGAGGAGACGCATGAGCAAGGCGGAGATTTCGCTGATTGGCTTGAGGACCAGGGACATGCGGTCAGCCGCCTGTCCCTGACGGAGGACCAGGCGCGCCAGGCAGTCTTTGAGCAGCTTTATGACGTGGTCTATCTCTTTTCCCAGGAGGACCCCAGGCCTCTTGCCCTGACGGATCAGCGATCTGCCGCAGGCCACTTCGCCCTCTCGATTGCTGAATCCTATTTCCGTTATCGTGATGCCTTCCAGGATCAGGCGGGCTCCTGGGATCAGAAGGCCTTCGTGGAAGTCATGGAGCTTGAGATGCCGGTGAAGATGGCGGAAAATCCGGGTCATAAAGAGGGAGACGCCGCTGCCCGCCTGGCCTTCTTCTCCAGCCTTGCCTACATTTTGCTCCTCATGTCAACCAGTCTGGTTCCCCTGGTCAATCAGGCCTTTTCGACAGCGGGGGTCCGATCCCGTACCACCCTGTCCGCCTATCCCGCGCGCCGGTTGGCTTTTGGACTCTTTCTGGGATCGGGTCTGGTGGTGGGAGGCACGGCCATCCTCCTGCTTCTTCTGTCTCTTGTTATCAGCTGGCCCCACCTGGTCGGTCCGACAGGTGCCCTCCTGCTGAATTACCTGGTCTTTACCCTGGCGGCCCTGGCTTTCAGCTACCTCCTGTCCTCCCTCTTCCAGAAGAAGGCCGTTATCACAGCAGTCAGCACGGCTCTGTCCCTGGGCATAGCCTTTTTGTCCGGCGCCTTTGTCCCCCAGGCCATCATGGGTTCGGTGGCCCTGACCCTGGCCAGGGCCTTCCCACTTTACTACTTCATTCACGCCGTTCCCCTGGCTGAGACGCCCGCGCGGATGGCACCCGACCTTCTGATTCAGCTGGCCTTCGCTCTGGCTTATTTCGCCCTGGCCTTCCTGGCCTTGCGCTGGTCAAGGCGGGCCCGAAAAGAAGGGGTCTTTTAACCTGAAATCTAGTAGTCTTTGCGGATTCTTCTGCGGACAAGAAGGAAGAAGAAGAGAGCCAGGACCAGAAGGGTCAGGAGGCTCAGGAAAACAAGGGTGACAAGACGGAGGATCTGGCCGGAAGTGGCCGGATCCTTTTTTTGGCCTTCAACGGGGCTGCTGGTTTGTATGCTTTCTGTCGGCAGGGGGGCGGGCTGGCCGATTCCCCGCACCAGCGGCGGATTCGTTCCGATCAGATCCGAAACCGCCTGGTAAAGAGCCAGATGATCGGACAGGTGGCCCTGGGGGCCGTCTGCTCCGGTCGTGCAGACAACGAAGAGGAGGCCGCTTATCTCCTTGAAGCTGGCCAGGCAGTAGCCGGACTCCTTGAGCTGGCCGGTCTTGCCACCGTCGATTCCGGACGTATCGATCCCTGCCTGACTGCCATAGTAAGTCAGGTAATGCTGCATGGTGATTCCCTGAGGGTGTTTGTTAGTTGCCTTTGTCGTGTGACGCCGACGGCTCAAGGCTTCCTTCAAAAAATCGTCTTCTATGACAGCCCCCAGGAGGCGGGTCATGTCATGGGAAGTCCCGTAGTTGTCGACATGAAAGAGGCCGGTGGGGTTGGCAAAATGTGTGCCTGAAAGGCCCATCCGGAGAGCCTCTTCATTCATTTGAACGACAAAGTCCTCCAGGCTGCCGGCTGTGACGCGGGCCAGGGTATTGGCGGCATCACATCCCGAACTGATCAGGAGACCGTAGATCAGGTCCCTGTAACTGACCACTTCGCCTGTCTGGAAACCGGCCACCGAGGCGTTCAATGCCGCCAGGCCTTCCAGGTCGGCCGGCCGGACCGTGGCCTGGTCATCCAGACTGCGGCCCTTGTCTTCCAGGAGGCGGACGGCAAGCCAGGCGGTCATCATCTTGGTCAGGGACGCCATATAGACGGTCTCATCCTGGCGATAATGCAGGAGATCCACCGCTTTGCCGTCCATGTAGACCAGAAGGCAGGCCGTCCGCGATTGCAGGTCATCGCGGTCCAGGCCCAGGGCCTGACCATTGATCTGGCCGGTCTCGAAAGGATCCGTCTCCTGGGCACGAACAGGCAGGGCAAGACCTGTCAGGAAGATAGTCAAGGAGAGCAGGACCCCCAGGAAAAGACGGGAATGGAAGCGGGTCACGGCCTCAGGGTCTCCAGAAGACGCAGAGCCAAAGGCAGTCGGCCGAGGTACGGGTCACCTGGTGGCGCATATGGGCGGGGATAAAAAGATGGTCACCCATTCGCAGGGTCCGGGTTTCTTCCTGGTCAAGCAGAAGAATATCTGCGTTCCCCTGGAGGACCAGCACCCATTCATGCTCTTCCTGATCGTAGACGGGGCTGGTCTGGCCGGAAGAAGCGATCCGTTCCACCCGGAAACCCTCCGTCTCAAAGAGGCGGTCAGCAAATTCAGTCTCAGGGTCAAAAACCAAGCCGGAAAAGAGGTTATTTATGTCCATGGTTTCCTTAGAATAACAGGAAAAGAGACTCTCTTGAACGGGAGAATCAGTTAAACTGAAAAAGTGAAGGGGGAGCCGCCATGGAAGACCAAGCCATTGAATACCGGGTGATCGAGTACGGCAGTCCGGATTATGAGCAGACACTTGAGCTCCGCGACGCCTGCCTGCGGCGGCCCTGGGGGACGTCCATCGCCGATGACGACCTGATCGGAGAGGAAGACGACTTCATCTACGGGGCCTTCCAGGGCACCAGACTGGTGGGTATGGCTATTTTGCAGGACCGGGGAGACCGCTGGAACAAGCTCCGCTACATGGCGGTTGATCAGGATTTTCGCAGGCTGGGCATCGGTTCGGTCATCGCCCGGGCTTTTGAGACGCGGTCCAGAGCTGCCGGCAAGGCAGGCATCCGCCTGGCAGCCAGAACCCACGTAGTAGCTTTTTATGAAACCCTGGGATATAAGCTGGACGGCCAACCTTTCGTACCCGACCATATTCCCATTCCCCATATCCATATGATTCTGCGCTTTGATCAGGGATCCGGCCCCCATTCTTAGCCCTCTTTCACGCAGGTAACGGGCGGGAGCCCGGAGGTTTGCTAAACTAGTCCGGTGGGCGGAAGGTTCCCTGCCCGCCATGAGGTGAGCGTAAGATGAATGCGGCAGTTTTACAGGATATGTTAATCGGTACCGGCGTAGTGGGCGGCTTTTTGCTCCTGGGCGCCTTTCTCAGGGCCAAGGTGCCTCTTTTCCGCCGCTGGCTCCTGCCGGCATCCGTTATCGGCGGCTTTTTAGGTCTGCTTCTGGGGCCGCCTATCTGGGGCTCGCGGGCACCGCTTCCCTTCCCCGACGAATGGATGGCTCTCTGGGAGGCCCTGCCGGTTGTCCTGATTGTTCCCGTCTTCTCCGCGGCACCTCTGGGGGCCTCCATGGACCCTGCCAAAAAACGCCGCCGCCTGCGCGATATGGCCCCCATCGTCCTCCTGATGACCGGTATCTTCTCTTTGGGCGGCAGCATCCAGTACATCCTGGGCTACGGCGTCAATCTGGCCATAACCGCCGTCAGGCCGGAGACCGGCCTCTATCGGACCTTCGGCTATGAACTGCCTCAGGGCTTCGCCGGCGGGCACGGTACGGCAACTGCCGTTGGCAGTATCCTCAAAGACTTCGGCCTCCCCTGGTGGCAGACAGCCCAGGGCGTCGCCCTCACCTTTGCCACCGTCGGCCTGATCGGCGGCATGCTGCTGGGCATCTTCTTTATCAACCGCGCCTCCCGCAAGGGGCAGACCAAGCTTCTGAGCCGGGCCGGCGTCATCCCTCAGGAGACACTGCAGGGTTATACCAAGGAGATCGACCAGCAGAAGAGCCTGGGCCGCGAGACTGTAGCGGGATCTTCCATCGAGACCATCACCGTACACCTGACCCTCATGCTGATCGCATCGGGTCTGGCCTACATTCTGTCAGGCCGCATGCGCGTCTGGTTGCCGCAGATCTATCTGCCCGTCTGGTTTTACGCCCTCCTCATCATGTACGGAGTTAATTTCATTCTGGTCAGGCTCAAGCTCAACTGGCTGATCGACACCAAGGTCAAGTCCCGGATTACCGGAACCCTGTCGGACTTCGCCATCGCGGCCGCCATTATGACGCTGCCCATCCGGGCCGTCTCGGCCTATATTGTCCCCATTGTCATCATGAGTGTCCTGGGCTTTGTCGGGACCTATCTGGTGACCTTCCCCCTCTATCGGAAAGCCTTCCGCAACGATTATCCCTTTGAGCGGGCCATCATGAGCTGGGGAGTCAACACCGGTGTCATGATTACCGGTATGACCTTGTTAAAGATTACGGATCCTGAATACCAATCACCTGTTCTCAACGATTTTTCCATGGGTTTTGCCCTCATGAGCCTCTTCTCCCTGGGGATCAGCCTGGTGGATTTCAATGTTCTGGCCACGGGCTCGGCTCTGTCC
>Ga0265293_10005627_pt1 | contig 20761 bp, 15 predicted proteins | sample Munlanlewell138R_FD_192505 | JGI IMG/M metagenome (GOLD analysis project Ga0265293, IMG submission 192505) | Leachate microbial communities from a municipal landfill in Southern Ontario, Canada - Leachate well 138R | ecosystem: Engineered > Solid waste > Landfill > Unclassified | place: Canada... | reverse complement strand
CCTCGTCGCTTCGTAACCTGCGAGGAACATACCGCGTCATGCGCGTTTCGAACACCAGAAGTGGCTGCAACCTGTTGATTCAGCGGCTGCATTTGTGGGGAAACCTCAGCCTCCGTCCCCTTTACCCTTTACCAGCGCGCTTGCGGCCGGTGAACATGGCACGCACCAGGTTCTCGCGATGCCGCAGGCTGCTCCAGATGACGCCGAGCACGTGGAGTCCGACCAGGGTCAGGGTGGTGTTGGCCAGCACCTCGTGGATTTCCTCCAGCGCTTCACTGCCCCACCCGGCATCGGTGGTCTGCAGCCAGCCGGTGACGCCGGTGGCGGTGAGCATCAGCAGCAGGGTGATGACCATCAGCGCGCCGGCCGGGTTATGCCCGAGATGGCGGGGTTCCCGCCCCCGCAGCATGTCCTTGAAGTATGCGACTGCGCGTGCCGGCGAGGGCACGAAGGCAGCGAACCGGGCATGCCGGGTGCCGACCACACCCCACACCAGGCGAAAGGCGACCAGTCCCAGCACGGTGTAACCCAACGCCTGGTGCAGCGCGCCGCCGTCGTCGCCGAGCAGGTAGGCGGTGAAAAATGCACCTGCCAGCGACCAGTGGAAGACCCGCACGAGCGGATCCCACACTGGCAGCGTACGCGGCGCGGCCGCGGCGGGTGCCGCAGTCGTGAGCACGGCGGTTTTCATGACTTCCCCGCCTGCCCCACAACGCTGGCATCGACCGGGTTGACGAAGAGCTCCACCTTGTTGCCGTCCGTGTCCCTGGCATATACCTCGTAGCACGAACCGCCGTTCTTGACCTTGCCGACGGCATAACCCTGCGCCTCGAAGCGCGCCTTGATCTCGTCGGTGGACTGCCATTCCGATTTGGGCCGGTCGGTGCACTCTCCGGCATAGGTCGAAGCGGTGGCGCCGAACGGGAGCGCGGCAATGACCAGTGCCAGCGCGAGAGCAATCGTGGAAGAATGGGTACGCATGATCTTCTCCTGTTTCATCGTGAACCGGCTTTGCCGGCATGCCGGGCGGCATGGGATGCACCTTGCGATGCCCGGCTGAAGCCATTCTTAAGAACACGCCGGTGGATCACGGTGGCGCCTTAAGGTTCGGCTAAGGTGGTGCGGCGATACCGGGACCCGGCAGGATCATCGCGCTGCATGGCGCTCCATCCGCAAGCTGCCCACGGAGGTCAACGATGCGCGTGCTGCTGGTCGAGGATGATCCCCTGATCGGGGATGGCGTCGCGGTGGGCCTGCGCGAGGCGGGTTTCACGGTGGACTGGACGCGTGACGGACGCAGTGCGCAACTGGCCCTGGAGACGACCACATACGAGATGCTGGTGCTCGATCTCGGCCTGCCGCGCCTCTCGGGCATGGCGCTCCTGCGTGGGCTGCGGCAGCAGGGCAACGATCTGCCGGTGCTGGTCCTGACCGCCCGTGACACCGTCGATGACCGCGTCGCCGGGCTCGACGCCGGTGCCGATGATTACCTCGTCAAACCCTTCGACCTGGCCGAACTGATCGCGCGCATCCGCGCGCTGCTGCGCCGCGCGCATGGGCGTGGCACCAATGCCATCCGCTATCGCGATCTCGTGCTGAGTCCCGACAGCCTGAGCGTGCAACGCGGCAGTGAGACGATCACCCTCTCCGGGCGCGAATGCGCCATCCTTCTGGACCTGCTCGAACACCAGGGCACGGCCCTGTCGCGGGCCCGCCTGGAGGAGAACCTCTATGGCTGGAACGAGGAGGTCGAAAGCAACGCCGTCGAGGTCCATATCCACAACCTGCGGCGCAAGCTTGGCAGCGAGCTGATCCGCACCATTCGCGGCGTCGGCTACCTGGTTCAGCGGGAGGTGTCATGAGGGCCGCCTCCATCCGGCGCCGCCTGTTGCTGCTGCTGCTCGGCAGCCTGGTGCTGGTCTGGGCGTTGATGCTGGCCGTGGTGTACCGCGAGGCGCGCGAGGAAATCGGCGAACTGGCCGACGCGCGCCTGCAACAGGCTGCCCACACCCTGCTGGTCCTGGATCTCAAGCGCCTGGGCCGGCTCGCCCGCAACGATTCCGACTCGATGACCACCGCCACGGGACATGCCGGCGTCACCGCGCTGGCGTTCCAGGTCTGGTCCGACGACGGCGAGTTGCTGCTTGACACCGCCCATGCGCCGGCCGCGCCACGCCAGTTACTGGACGGCTACGCCACGCGCTCGATCGCTGGCGAGCCGTGGCGGAGTTTCAACATCCACGACGACAAGCACGAATACTGGCTGACCGTGCTCGAACCGATGGTCGCACGCGAGCACCCGGTGCATGAACTGGCCGCGCACATGGCCATGGTGGTACTGCTGGCCCTGCCCCTGCTCGCTGGACTCTCCTGGTGGGGGGTGCGCCACAGCCTGCGGCCGCTGGCGCGGCTTTCCAGGGACATCGCGGCGCGCGAGACGGCCAGTCGCGATCCGATTGCGCTGCGGGACACCCCCGTGGAGGTGCAGCCGCTGATCCTCGCCCTCAATGATCTGCTGCAGCGGCTGGCCCGCTCCCTGGAGACCGAGCGCGCCTTCACCGCCGACGCCGCCCATGAATTGCGCACACCACTGGCCGCGATCAAGGTGCAGGCTGAAGTCGCGCTCGCGACCAGCGACGCGGCGACGCGGCGCCATGCCATCGGCCAGGTGATTGCCGGCGTCAGTCGCACCACGCACCTCGTGCACCAGCTGCTGCAACTGGCGCGGGCCGAGAATGCCGCTGGCAGCGGGGACGAAACGGTAGACCTTGGCGCGCTGGCGGCGGAATGCGTGGCCCACCGTGCGGACGAGGCGATGCAGGCGGGCATCGAGTTGGGGCTCGACGCCGAGCCCGGGTGCCGCATCCGCGGCGATGTCGTCATGCTGGCGGTGCTGGTCGACAACCTGCTCGACAATGCCATCAAGTACGGGGGCGCCGGCGGGCACGCGGACGTCCAGGTGCGCCATGCGGAAGACGCCATCGAACTCGTCGTTGCCGATGACGGCGCGGGCGTGGCCACGGCCGAGCGTGACCGCCTGCGCGACCGCTTCTTCCGCCGCGACGGCGAGGATGCACCCGGCAGCGGATTGGGACTCTCCATCGTGGACAAGATCGCCGCTGCACACGACGCGAGCGTCACCCTGGGGGACGGCCTCGGCGGCCAAGGTCTCGCGGTCAGCGTGCGTTTTCGCGCACACGCCTGAGCCGCAGGCGCATGGGCCGGCGCAGGGGGCTGCGCAGTCGTCCACACACGAAGCCAAGCCGCGGTGCCAGGGGATTGCCGTGGCGATCGCTGCCTGCGAGCCCATTCAATCGTGTCGGACCTGCGTCAGCGCCTGCACCGCGCGCGTGATGACCACTTCCTCGTCCGTCGGAATCACGTGTACTTCCACACGCGAGCCCGCAGCGCTGACAAGTGCTGCGTTTTGCCGGTTGGCGCCTTCGTCGAGCTCGACCCCCAACCAGGCCAGGTGCGCGGCAATGCGCGCGCGCGTGGAGGACGAGTTTTCCCCGATGCCGGCGGTGAACACCAGCGCATCCAGCCCGCCCAGCACGGCGACCAGGCTGCCGAGCTCGCGCGCGGCATACAGCGCGAACAGCGCCAGCGCCTCGCTGGCGCGCGGATCGTCACTGGCTTCCAACTCGCGCACGTCACCCGCGAGGCCCGATATGCCGAGCAGACCCGACTGGTCGTACAGCAGGTCTTCCACGTCGGCCAGGGCGCGGCCCTGACGCAGCAGGTACAGCACCACGCCGACGTCGAGCGTGCCGCAGCGAGTCGACATCATCAATCCGTCCAGGGTGCTGAAACCCATGCTGCTGGCGACGCTGCGCCGCCCGTGCAGGGCGCACAGACTGGCACCGTGGCCCAGGTGCGCCACCACCACGCGTCCCTCGGCACGCGCGCCAAGGTGCTCGGGCAGTACGCTGGCAATGTATTCGTAGGAAAGGCCATGGAAGCCGTAGCGCACCACGCCTTCGTCGGCCAGCGCGCGCGGCAGGGCATACAGCTGGTTGAGGCGCGGCTGGTTGCGGTGGAAGGCCGTGTCGAAGGTGGCCACCTGGGGGAGTCCGGGCCAGTTGGCTGCGACCGCGCGGATCGCTGCCACGTTGGCCGGCTGATGATTGGGCGCCAGCGGTACCAGGGCTTCCAGCCTGGCCAGTGTCGTGGCGTCGACCAGGACCGGCGCGGCAAACTCCGCGCCCCCATGCACCACGCGATGACCCGCGGCGTGCAGGGTCACGTCGGGCAGGTGTTGGCGGATCGCGCCGAGCAGCCAGTGCGTGGCGGCGGCATGGTCGGCTGCCCCGGACCTGCCGGGTGCAGCGAGCAGGGGGGCGGCCAGCGGGCCGTGCGCGGAGAACGTCGCCGCATCGCCCAGGTCGTCGATCTTGCCGCGGCACAGGAGTCCCAGGTTCTCGGCATCACTGAGCGAGAACTTGAGGCTGGACGAGCCGGCGTTGAGAACGAGGATGGCGCGGCTCATACGGCGCCCCGGCTGCGCGCGTTCACGAACAGCTGCGCCAGCGCGCAGGCGGCCAGTCGCGAGAGCACGGGATCGGAGCGGCTGCTGAGCATGATCGGCACGCGCGCACCGAGAACGATGCCGGCCGAATCCGCGCCGCCGAGATAGACCAGCTGCTTGGCCAGCATGTTGCCCGATTCCAGATCCGGGACGACCAGCACGTCGGCATCACCGGCCACCGGTGAAACGATGTGCTTGGCTTCGGCGGCCGCGCGCGAAATGGCGTTGTCGAAGGCCAGCGGACCATCGAGGATGCCGCCGGTGATCTGGCCGCGGTCGGCCATCTTGCATAGCGCCGCCGCCTCGACCGTGGAGGCGATCTTCGAATACACCGTCTCGACCGCGCTGAGGATGGCGACCTTGGGCGCTTCGATGCCAAGGGCATGCGCGAGGTCGATCGCGTTCTGCACGATGTCGCGCTTGGTGTCCAGGTCGGGCTGGATGTTGATCGCCGCGTCGGTGATGAACAGCGGCTTGGGATAGTGCGGGACGTCGAAGGCAAACACGTGGCTCATGCGCCTTTCCGTGCGCAGCCCGGCGCGCGCATCGAGCGTCGCCGCCATCAGTTCGTCGGTATGCAGCGCACCCTTCATCAGTGCCTGCGCCCGGCCCTCGTGCACCAGCGCCACTGCGCGCGCCGCAGCGGCGTGGCTGTGCGGCACATCCAGCAGTTCGAAGCCGGCCAGGTCGCATCCGGCTGCATCTGCGGCGTGCCGTATCTTCTGTTCGGGGCCGACCAGGATCGGTGAGATGAGGCCATTGTGCGCCGCCTCGGTGACGGCGGTAATGGACAGGGCGTCACACGGATGCACGACCGCGGTGACGATGGGCTCGATGTCCTGCGTCGCCTCGATCAGCTGTCGGTAACGGCCGCCCTGCTCGTGCAGGGGTGCGTCATCTGCCAACGCGGGCGGCCGGCGCAGCTTCTCGCGCGGGGCGCGCACGCGCACGCTGCCTGCGAAGACTTCATCGCCCTGCCCGTTGCGGCTTCGGCAGGCCAGCGTGACCACGCCGGTGTCGGGATCCTTGGCCTGCACCGTGACTTCCAACGCCAGCGTCTCACCGGTCGTGACCGCGCGCTGCCAATGCAGGGCCTGCTCGACGCAGACCGTGCCGGGACCCGGCAGTCGATTGGCGATGATGTCGGCGAGCAGGGTCAGGCCACACGCCTCCGCCTCGGCACGGGTCAGTACCTGCCGCAGTTCGACGCGCTCGCCAGGTTGCAGTTCGTCGAAAGTGCGGTTCTCGAAATAGTGCATGACCTCTCCCTTCGGGGCGGATGCCCGGCAGCTGCTGCCGGCGGGTGCCCATGATGACACGCTGGCGGGCGATTTCAGGGCGCCGAGCGCGGCGCATCGCCGCGCCCTCGCCGGGCGCGGAAGAATGCGCTCAGCAGGGCGCCGGCCTCGGCTTCCAGGACACCACCGGTGACATCGATGCGGTGATTGTGGCGATCGCTGAGCAGGGTGTCGAACACGCTGCCCGCCGCACCGGTCTTGGGATCGGCCGCGCCGTAGACGACGCGTGCCAGGCGTGCATGGATCATCGCGCCGGCGCACATGATGCAAGGTTCCAGCGTGACGTAAAGCGTACAACCGGTGAGGCGGTGGTTGCCGAGCACCTGCCCTGCCCGGCGCAGCGCGACGATCTCGGCATGGGCCGACGGGTCGTTCTCGCCGATGTTGCGGTTCCAGCCTGAACCCAGCAGCTTGCCGTCGGCATCGACGACGACGGCACCTACCGGAATTTCGCCTTCCTCGTCGCGCGCGCGCTCGGCCAGGGCAAGCGCCTGGCGCATCCAGTGCTGATCGGGTGTTTCAGGCGCTGTCATGGATCGCCCGCGGTCTTGTCCCGCAGGGGATTCACCGGCATGCGCGCGATATTTTCCTGGTCGAGTTCCACGGACCACGAGCCGCTGGGCTCCTGGCGCAGCCTGAGCAAATCGTAGGTCTTGAGCATCTCGAGCAGCCCGGAATAACCGAAGTTGTCCGGCGAGAATGAGGGGTCGGTCCGGCGCAGATAGTTTCCCAGGGCGCTCAGGGATACCTTGCCTTCGGCCGAATCCGCGGCCATCGCCGCGACCGCACGGACGACGAACAGCGGACGCTGCTTGCCGGGCTTGGCGGCAGGCTCCGGCGGCTTGCTCGCGCTCGGCGTCACGCCTTGCGCTGCTTCGTCGGCGCTGTCGCTCGGCGCTTCCGGCTTCCATTCGGAGAAGTGATCGCTGGCGTTGCGCAGCGCCGATGGCGTCTTGCCTTCGCCGACGACACAGACCAGCGCGCCTCGCTCGCGCAGCTTGCGGCACAGGTGGGCAAAGTCCGAATCGCTGGTGACGAGGCAGAAGGTATCGACCATCTCGTCGAACAGCATCTCCATCGCATCCAGCGCCAGGGCGATGTCGGCGGTGTTCTTTCCGCTGCTGTACTGGTATTGCAGGCATGGAGTGAATGCCAGCTCGACCAGCTTGGCCTGCCAACGCCCACCACTCAGCGTGGCGGCATTGCCATAGCCGCGGCGCACCACGACACGCCCGAACTTCGCCACGAAGCGCAGCGAGTGATCGACGATATCCGGCGCCACGTTGTCGCAATCCACCAATACCGCCACGCGCGCTTCGCGACCTTCCGCCGGGTTTGCCATACGCATGTCCTCCGCTGCTTGCCGTTTGTGCTGCCCCTGGGTTTGCGGTGGGTGGATCCAACGCCGACGTGCACCGCGATCGAAAGGTCCTGCGAAGTCCTCCCGGGGTTGGAAAGCCTAACCCCTTTCCGGGTCGCTGGTTGAGGTTGTCCTCGATGGTCTGGAACTCGGCAACGGCCAACCCCGTCCGTCAGCGACAGTCGTTGGCCTCGGCCGGGGCCGCCGGAATCCCTCCCGATTGCCATCCGTGCCAGACAGCAGCGTGAATCTGCGATACCCGCTCGCGGAGGTCGCGGCCCGGCATGCAGAGCCCGCACCGTGTCGGCGGGCCGTTGACGCCTCCGGCGTTCGTCCTGCCAAGCGCGCCAAGGTGCATGCAATCGGCGCCAGGTTTCGCAAACTGCCAAACGCGACTGGAAATGCGCAGCGCGGATGGGTATTGATTCGCGTCAAGGGGATCCACTGCGCGAGGGAGAAAGTCATGTCAGGCTTCACCAGGCGCGTGCGCCACGCGGCGACCGTGTTGGCTTCGTTGCTGCTCCTTGCGGTGTTTTCGTTGCCCGCAGCGGCCGCGGATGGCGACCCCGATGGCATCGTGTACGTGCGGGTGCCGCGCTCGATCAACACGGTTCCCGTAACCGGCGGCGAGCAGCCCGGGGCGTTGTTCGACACCCTGCCGGAAGTGCATTACATCAAGGAAAACTTCAATGCGCCCGGGCAACTGGTGTGGCGACGCGCCAACGGCGAGGAAGTCATCATCTACGACTGCATGGAGGACAACCCGGTACGCCCCGGGCCGCCGCAACAGGGCCAGGATGTATGTGTCCCGATGGATCCCGCCGTCTCCTTCGACGGCAGATACCTCGCCTTCTCCGTCTATCACGGGCCGTACGACAAGACCCGGCGGTTGACTACCGTGCCGCAGGGCAGCGGTGAAGTCGGCAAGCTGCGAAGCTCGTACGGGGCGAAGCCGAGCTGGGCCGGCATCTACAGCTACGACTTCACCACCCGGCAGGTGCATGCGTGGCCGAACGCGAACCACGTATGGGACACCGCGCCGGTATGGCTGCCGGACAACCGGATCATGTTCAGTTCGACCCGCGCCGGCATCTGGGCCCGGTTCGTCATTGGCCCCACCGAGCCCGCCCAGCAGTTGTGGATCGCCGACGTCAATGGCGACGGCACCAATCCGCGCAACTTCCGCAACGTGGATCCGCACGACCAGGAAAATGCCCTGCACCCGTTCGTGCATTCGGCGGGCCGGGTGTTCTATTCCAGCCATCAGACCAACAGGGTTCGCATCGAAGTCACGCCGGCCGGTGGCGACCACCAGACCAGGAGCAACCTGTGGTGGCTGATGTCGACGGACATCCGCGGCGGCGACCTCAACGCGCACCTGCATGCCCATCGCTTCAAGTGGGCCGGCAATCTGAATCAGATACTTACCCTGACGGCCCTGCACTTTCTCGGTGAGCGCGACAACGGGGACCTGTGCAGCGACATGTACTACCGGCGCAACAATTTCGGCGGCGGCAAGATCGTCTGCTGGCCTGCGCTGGACCCGGACGACCAGACAGAGGATCGTTCGCCCCTCGGGCATGAGGGGGCGTACCCGTTCAAGAAGACACAGGGCTACTACGTGGCGATCGATGGTGATTCGGGGGATACCGGTGGCCTGGTGGACGGAAACTATGTACCGCGTATACACGCACGCGATCCGGCCGGCCTGCCCGGCGGCCAGCTGCTGTTTGCGGCTGGCATCGGCGCGAACTCCAATTGTCATTGGACCACCCAACGCCGCGGCTTCGATTGCGACATGGGCATCTACCGCTCCACCCGCATCCCGGTGCGCCAGGGTTCCGACCACGGCTACGGCACCGAAGATACGGTGGTGGTGGTAAACAGCGACAGGTGGCACGAGTTCATGCCCAAGCCGGTGATGCGCTACAGCGACATCTACGGCATGCCGGAACCAACACCGTTGGTCCCGCCGGACAATACCAACACCGGAATCAGCATCTTTGGCGCGACCAACGCCTTCATCGGCGACCTCAAGGCCTATCCCGGCGACATCACCAATCCGGACGGCACGCCTTCCAATCCGAGCGAGGAGTGGCTGGGGCCTTCGGACCCGACCTGGTGCGCGCAGCAGGGCTGCGCCATGCAGGCGCTGGTGCGCCGACCGGGGCCATACCGGTACGGGAACCTCGATCGGGAAACCATCAAGGCGATACGCTTCTGGAAGGCGCTGCCCAACCGCAGGCAACACGACAACGGCAACAAGTTCTACGGCATCTGGGGGCAAAAGCTCGAGCTGTTGGGCGATGTGCCGGTGGAGAACGATGGCAGCTTCAAGGCCAACCTGCCGCCCGACACCCCGTTCCTGATGGCGGGCGTGGACGGCGAGGGGCGTGCCGTCGCCCGCCACCAGCAACTGATGAGCCTGCGCCCGGGCGAACGGCAGATCTGTGCCGGTTGCCATCTGCACGACACGACCGACGACGAAAACGCCCTGAACCCGTTCAATGAGACGTTGGCGGCGCAGAATTCCGCAGTGGTGCCGAGCGTGCCGCCCGGTCAGGGCGGGGTGATCGAATGGAAGGCGCGCATCTACCCGATGCTGCGCAACCGGTGCGGCACCTGTCACGCGGGTGGGCAAGGTGATCCGACGCCCGACTTCACCGCCTCGGCAACCGAGGTCTATCGCAGCCTGGTGAACAACCTGCTGCCGGTGGACGGGCTGAAGACCATGCCGGATCGCGATGGCGACGGGAACCATCGTGTCGCGTTGCCCTGGATGACGCGCTACGTGAACGTGTTCTTTGCCCGGGAAAGCCTGCTCTACTGGAAGGCCGCCGGCGAGCGTACGGACGGGCGCAGCGATTCGACCCGGCGGGATGATTTCGACTTTGGTCCGGCGCACCCGCGACCGGCCAGCCTCACGGACGCGGAGCTGACGCAGCTTGCCAACTGGATCGAGGCCGGCGCGTACATGGACCCGAACGCCGACGTCGAGGTCATCTTCCGCCATGGTTTCGAACGATGAACCGCATGCCGTGGATGACGGCGCTGGTCCTGGCGTTCGCGGCTGCCTCGTGGCCTGCGGGCGTGGGCGCGACTTCCCCGCCCGGGACGGACGCCACGCGCGCGGAAACGGGTGGCGAGGTGCCGGTCGTGGAGTGGACGCGCCGCCTGCAGGGCCTGCCGTTCAAGGTGTGGGAGACCAGCATCGCCTGGGACCCGGTCGCTGGACTCATGGTGAACCAGGGCGGCCATGTGCTGCGCAGCGCATACCGGACGGCGTATCCGCAAAGCAGCTACACCTATACCTATGACCCCGCCGCGGACGTGCTGCTGCGCTCGAGCGCGCCGTATCGTCCGCAGCGACGTTGCCTGGTCGACCTGACCTGGACCGATTCGATGCAGCGCGTACTGAGCGGCAACGGCCGTTCGGACCATGGCTCCCTGCCGCAGGGCAAACCCGCAAGCGACTACCGGTCGATCATCATGGGCGATCCGACCGGCCCCTGGCTGTACGACGGTGTTGCCGACACCTGGGAGGACTCGCGCACGCGCGACGAGCCTTGGCGCAGCACGCCGCACTCCCAGCTTGCCTACGATCCGGTGCACGATGCCGTCGTGTACCTCGGCGGCGGCAATGTGCACATCTATCATCCCTACCGCAATATCAACCGCAGCTTCGCCGCGCCGACGGGGATGCAGCAGCGCCGCTCCTACGGCATCACCGCGCTGGGACGCTCGGGCAAGATCCTGGTGTTCGGGGGCACCCGATCCCCGGGTTACGACGGTGCGCTCAGCGATTCGTGGATCTACGACCCGGGCAACAACAGTTGGCAGGAGGTCACCGGCAGTGTCCAGCCACCGCGTGGCATGCCGTATGCCGATTTCCTGAAGCTCGATCTGGTATTCGATGCGGACCTCGGGCGTGCGCTGCTCTTGACGGTGCCGTTCGATACCCGGCCGCCCTGCTTCAATCAGTGGCAGCCCCCGAGTTGTGGTCCTTCGATCCGGCGACCCATGCATGGAGCCTGGTGCCGGTGGAAGGGAACGAGCGCCCGCACTATCCGGGAATCATGACCTGGGGCGACGGGCGGCTCGTGCTGGTCGGCGGCGGGCGCGATGGCGATCCGCCGCCCGGCAACGCGTGCGGTACGCCCAATCCGCGCCCTTCGCAAAGCCGGGAACTGTGGATCGGCGAGGTCAGCGTGCCGGCTGCCCTCGAAGCGCCGGCCTTCGATCCGGACCGCATTGACTTGACTACCTCGGCCGATCATGCGGCGAGGCTCACCTGGTCGGCCACGCCGGGTACGAGCTACGGGATCTGGCGCGCACCGATCCATCGCAACTCGGATCAGCCGCTCGTCCAGGACTACTCCCGGGTCGCCATCGTGAGCGGCAACACCTGGACCGACACGGAAACCCCGGTCGACACGCCCTGGGCGTACCGCGTGGTTCGCAGCGATCTGTCACTCGACTACGGCTCGCTGCCGGCCTTCAACCAGCCGCGACGGCCGAGCGGCATGGTCGCCTCGGTCGAATCGCCGAACCGGGTGGTGTTGCGCTGGGCGGCCAACGGCGAGCCGGATGTCACCGGTTACAACGTCTATCGCAAGCACGGCGGCGGCAGCGCTGCGACCAGCAGGATCAATGCCGAACCGGTCACCGGGACGAGCTTCGTCGATGCCGATGCCGGGCTTGGCGACGGGGTCCTCAGCAGCTATTACGTGCGCGCCGTCAACCAGGCGAACATCGAAAGCGGCGCCAGCCCGCTCGCCTACACCGCGCCCGAGGCACCGCTGCAGTTCTCGGTCTGCGTCAATCCCGCCCGTGACCGGGCGACCGTGCGCTGGGAGTGGCCGGAGGATCGCGCCGTTGCCGGGTTCGAGGTCCGCTACATCGACCAGCACAAGAACACCAACGGCTGGTCGCCGGGCGATATTGCGGCCTGGTGGGCCGAGTGGCAACCGGTGGCGGCGGCACCCATCGCCGGGCGCGAAGTCAGCGTCGATCTGCCCGACCCCGGGAGGGACTATTACTTCTACGGTCGGGCCGTGAACGTGCTCGGTCAGGCCGGCTTCTTCACCGACATCGCCTCGGCCACCGACTACCGCTTTCTGTCCGCCGCGCCAGGCGTTTACGAAATCTGCGACACGATCTTCGAAAACGGCTTCGGTCTGTATCCGCGACGATGATCAGGCGGCAATGATCCCGAAACGTCTCTCAGCCCGGTCTGCGCAGATTGCGTACCGTCGACCCGTCGTTGCCGTGAGGGGCTGAAGGGCCGCTTCAGATCCGTCCCTTGCGCGGCTGCGTGGCGCGGAATGCGCCGGGGGTCGTGCCGCTCCAGGCCTTGAACGCGCGGTGGAACGAATTGCTGTCGCGAAAGCCGAGCAACAGGGCGATTTCACCGGGGCAGGCCGACGAGTGCCTGAGGTAGTGCCTGGCCAGGTCCTGACGCGTGCGGTCCAGCACGTCCTGGAAACTGGTGTTCTCGGCCAGCATCCGGCGTTGCAGCGAGCGCTTGCTCATGTGCAGGCGGCTGGCCACCGCCTCGATGCTGCTTTGCCCGCTCGGCAGGAGTTCCAGCAAGACGCCGCGCACGCGCGCCACGTTTCCGGCATCGGCTTCCAGATCGCTCAATCGGCGCTTGAGACCCGATTCGAAGAAGCCCCACATCGCCGCATCCTCGGTCAGGAAGGGCCGGGTGGCGTCACGAGCCGAAAAGGCGATGCGATAGGCCCCGTCCTTCTGCATGGGGTTGCCGAAAAAGGCCCGGTACGGCTCGGGATGCGCGGGCATCTGGGGCACCCGCACCTCGACCGGCCTGATGTGTTCGCGCGTCGCCAGTCGAACCAGTTGGGTGAATATGACCAGTTCGGACATGCCCATCGAATGCGGCACATGCTCGATATGACCATGCCAGTCGAGGGTCGCGAGCGTCTTGTCCGGTCCGATGTCCACGCTCAGCAGCAAGGGCCCGAGCAACTGCTTGAACTGGGAGAGCCGCTGCAGCGCGGTGTTGAGGTCGGGACTGCACAGGGTCGCGAAAATGGATGGATCGAAGGCTTCGGCGGACAGCGCCGCGCCGATCATCAGCGGCAGCTCGCCATCGCCGGCCGCCTGTTCCAGGCCATCCCAGAGGCGGAAGTATTCCTCGGGATCGAGGCTTGCTTCGGCACGTGCAAACAGATCCGCGGGCAAGCCGGCCAGGCGCAGCACCTCGGCCGGGTTGATCCCCATGTCCGACATCAGCACCTTCCAGGTCTTGGAAACGGCAAAACGATCGACGTACTTCACGACATCCCGGCCCGCCTCGTGGTCGACAGCACGAGTCTGTCAAAAAAACGGTCGCCGCCCCACTTGCGAAGGAACATCAGGCTGCGGGCATATCTGCCGGCGACATAACGCGTCCGCGGCTTGTCCGCGCGGACTGCCTGCATGACCAGCTCGACGATCACCCCGGGGTTCGACGCCCGGCCCGCGGCGTAGCTGCGCCTGGTGGCTTCGGCCACGGCGTGGGCCATGTCCCGGTAGGGGCCGGTTCCGGAGCGCGCGAGCAGGGGTTCGACCAGGACATTGCCGAACCCCGTGTCGATGATGCCGGGCTCGATGATTACCACGTCGATGCCGAAGGGGGCCAGTTCCAGGCGCAGGCAATCGGACCAGCCTTCGACGGCGTGCTTGCTGGCGTGATACCAGCTTCCCAGCGGCGTATACATTCTTCCGCCCATCGAGGAGACATTGATGATCGTCCCGCTGCGCTGCTGGCGCATGTGCGGCAGCACCGCCTGGGTAACGCGCGCCATGCCGAACAGATTGACCTCGAACTGGTAGCGCGCATCATCGATGCCGGTGTCCTCCATGGCGCCGTACAAGCCGAACCCCGCATTGTTGATCAATACGTCCACACCGCGTCCTGCGGCCTGGATGCGCCCGGCCGCCGCCCGGACGTCCGCATCGCTGGTGATGTCCATCTTGAGGACGATGGCGCCTTCCTGCGCCAGATCCGCCATCTGCTCCACGCGCCGTGCAGCGGCATAGACGATCAGGCCCTCGGCCAGCAATGCCTTGGCGAAACCCTTGCCCATCCCCGACGAGGCACCGGTGATCAAGGCCACCTTGCGCTGCGATGTTCCTGGACCCATTTCCGGTTCTCCGGCTTGGCTCGCGGGCAGGCTAGCCGTTCGGCACGCGCAGTGCATTGGCAGATCATTCCGCTTGATATGCGGATGACGCCAACCTGCCGATGCCGGTGCCGGCGGGAAATGCGCGCGCTGCGCGAACGCCGCTGCCGCATCAGGCGGTTCGCGGTGACGCGGTTGAGGACCAGGCTGGCTTGTCGCAGCCTGTCGGCGCGCCTTGACCTGCGAACCTGCCGGTTGCGCGTCGGCCGGCAGGATGACGGCGCCTCCCTTCCACGCGAACGACGCCACAGGCCCCTGCCGCGGCCTCGAGGGTGCGCGATCGACATCGCACGCGGCGCCGCCCCGTCAACGGCCGTCGCCGCAGGCCGGGAGCCACGCGGGGCGCCGTTCACGACGCCCCGCATGGACGGTTCCTCAGTAGCGCACCTGCACGTCGTCGATGTAGGTGTTGACGGTATACGTGGTCTGGGCGCGGTAGAGCCAGATGGCATCCAGCGTCACGTTGCTGGCGTTGATGACGCCGTTGCTGTTGCCGGCCCACGCGCGCCACTGCGCGGAATCGGACAGCTTCCACTCGACATAGGTCCACTGGTTGGCGGGCAGCGAGCGCGAGACGGAACGCTCGGTACCGTCGCTGTCGTCGATGCCAACCCCGACCTGCATGCCGGTGCCTGCGGCATAGACCCAGAAGCCGATCCGGCTGTTGCGGGCCAGTTGCGTGTTGCTGCCGGGATTGCCGCTGCCCGAGAGCAGGCGGACCGCCCAATCGGCGTTGCTGGCGGAGTTGTCGATCAACTGCACGTGCAACGAGCAGTTGCCCACCTTGTGCATGCTGCAGTTGCGCGTGGCGCTGGAAGTGCTCGCCACGCCCACCGTGCTCCCCGAATAGGTGGGGCTGGTGACGAAGTGGCCGACGCTCGATTCAAAGGTGTCGAGCACCTTGGTTCCGGTGCCGCCACCACTGCCCGGATTGATCAGTCCGTAGTAGCGCGACCAGTTCCAGTAGATGCCCGGGTCGTTGTGGTCGTTGTCGCTGAGGTGCTGATGTCCCTTGATGTCGACGCTGTCGGGCAGCACCGAATGACCGCTGCTGGGCGGACCCTTGTAGGCGGACGCGCAGGTGATGTTCGCGTAGCGGGCGCAGAACATGCGCACGATGCCCGCCGAGGCGTTGTACATCGCCGTCGTGTACCAGCTGCTGTTGTTCGCGAATCCCTCGTGCTCGATGCCCAGCGAGTAGGGATTGTGCGAGCGCGCGTGCCAGGCCTTGTTGCTTTCGCGCACCAACTGGGTGATCTGGCCATCGGAACTGCGGACCACGTAATGGGCACTGGCCTGGCTCGCCGGATTGCGCAACCACGAAATCGCCCCGGCGTAGCTGCCCTGGGTGGTGTGGATCACCGCCTCGCGAATCGTGCTGCCGCTGCGCGATGAATAGTTGGGCGATGCCAGCCAGATGGCCGGGCCGTAATCGGTACTCTGGATGCCGTTGTCGTCGCCACGCATTGCCCCCGGGGTACGCGCGCCCGCCGCCGGCTTGTGCTGCAGGTGTTCGGTGATCGGATCGATGCGATATTCATCGGTTTCAATGCTGTCTTCCTGCACGTCGAGGCGCAGGAACGGTGCATCCAGCTTGGCCAGCATGTCCGGCTCGAATGCCATCTCCCACTTCACCGCGCGTTCGGGTACCACGATGCCACGGTCATTGACGCCGCGATCGAGTGCGAGCAGCACATCGAAGGCAAAGCTCGCGCGGGCGTAGGACGACACCGATCCCTCGTCGGCAGGAAAGCCGACGTAACGCTCCAGCGCACCGGCAACCAACGCAATCTCGTCGTCGGGCGAACCCTTCAGTTCGCGGTCGAGCAGCGCGGCGGCGGCCAGCACGTTGAGTGCAGGATCCGTCATCACCTCGTGGGGAGAAAGCTCCAACAATTCGGCGGCCTGCGTCACCTGATCGGCAAATCCTTCGCCGTGGTACAGGCCCATCAGGCCCCAGGCGCGCGGCATGCCCTGATGCTGCGTGTCGGCGTCGGGTGTATCGGGTGCGAGGTTCTGCCAGCGGCTCTGCGTCCAGGCGATCGCCTCGAGGGTGCCGCGCGGAATGCGTGGATAGAGCACATACGCATCGGCAAAATACTTGAGGTATTCCGCACGCTCGGCACGCATGCGAACTTCCTCCTCATCCAGTGCCGCTTGCAATACATCGGCGCTGGCACCCGTCGCGAACATTGGCGAGGACTCCAGCGCATCTGCGGCCTGTGCCTCCCTCGCAGCCCCCGCACCCAGCAACCCGCTGCACAGCAATGCGGCGAGCAATCGCCGCGCATCGATACGGACCATTTCGACTCCCCATGTGAGAATTGCCCCCCTGGGCGCCGTACTGCGCTTCCCCGGCGCCGTCGCTGCAGAATACGGTTCCGCGTGCAGGTCGAATGAGATGCTGGTCACATGAACGAACGCAAGATCCCCTTGTCGGGCCCATGAAATGCCCGGCATTCCCGGGGCGGTTCACCCGATCGGACGTGCGTGGGGTTGCGTAGCCCGGGTCGCCAACGGCCATGTGTTCGTCCATTTGGCCAACTTGTCGCGACCTGCGGGTCGCGATGGTCGAGCTTGTCGATGTGCGCGCAGGTCGCGTTCTCGAAGTCGAAATCGCTACAGCGAATCTCGATCAATTCGTATTGATCGGCACCGTCGGTATTCCACTGAGGGTGACGCTCCGCGAAGGACCTGGCTCACTCCCACTCGATGGTCGCGGGCGGCTTGCCGCTTATGTCATAAACAACGCGAGAAACATCTCGTATCTCATTGATGATGCGTGAGGATACGCGCCCGAGAAACTCGTAGGGAAGCTGCGCCCAGCGGGCGGTCATGAAGTCGATGGTCTCCACCGCACGCAGCGCAATCACCCATTCGTAGGCGCGCGCGTCCCCGACCACGCCGACCGATTTCACCGGCAGGAACACGGCAAAGGCCTGGCTGACCTCGTCGTACAGATTGGCGCGGCGCAGTTCCTCGATGAAGATGGCGTCGGCGCGCTGGAGGATCTGCGCGTACTCGGGCTTCACTTCGCCGAGGATGCGTACGCCCAGCCCGGGCCCGGGGAACGGATGGCGGTACACCATGGCGCGCGGCAGGCCAAGTTCCACGCCGATGCGGCGCACCTCGTCCTTGAACAGCTCGCGCAACGGCTCGACCAGCTTCAGGTTCATCTTCTCCGGCAGGCCGCCGACATTGTGGTGGCTCTTGATGACATGCGCCTTGCCGGTGCGGCTGCCGGCCGATTCGATGACGTCCGGATAGATCGTCCCCTGCGCCAGCCACTTCACACCTTCGAGCTTGCGCGCTTGCTCGTCGAAGACCTCGATGAACAGCCGGCCGATGATCTTGCGCTTGGCTTCCGGATCGGTGACGCCGGCGAGCGCGGCAAAATAGCGATCCGCTGCATCGACGCGGATTACCCGCACTCCCATGTGCTCGGCCATGGTGGCCATCACCTGGTCGCCCTCCTGCCAGCGGAGCAGGCCCGTATCGACGAACACGCAGGTCAGGCGGTCGCCGATCGCACGGTGCAGTAGTGCCGCCACCACGGAGGAATCCACACCGCCGGAGAGCCCGAGCAGCACGCGATCCTCGCCCACCAGCGCGCGCGCACGCGCCACCTGGTCGTCGATGATCTCGGCCGCCGTCCAACGCTTCTCGCAGCCACAGATGTCCACCACGAAGCGCTCGAGCAACGCCCTGCCCTGTCGGGTATGGGTGACTTCCGGGTGGAACTGCACGCCATACCAGCGGCGCGCCTCGTCCGACATCGCCGCAACCGGAATGCGTTCGGTGCGCGCGGTGACGGTGAAGCCCGGCGGCGCGGCGGTGACGTGGTCGCCGTGGCTCATCCACACCTCCAGCGCCTGCGCCGGGGCGTGGTCGGTCAGGCCGTGCAGCAGCCGATCCGCCGCGACCACGTCCACGCGCGCATGCCCGTACTCGCGCGCGTCCGCCGATTCGGTTGCGCCACCCAACTGGGCGGCCAGGGTCTGCATGCCGTAGCAGATGCCAAGGATCGGCAGGCCGGCGTCGAACACCTGCTGCGGGGCGCGCGGTGCATCGGCCAGCGTGGTCGATTCGGGGCCGCCGGAGAGCACGATGCCGCGGGCGCCGAAGGCGGCGATCTCGGCCGGATCGTGATCCCACGCCCAGATTTCGCAGTACACGCCGATTTCGCGGATGCGCCGCGCGATCAGCTGCGTGTACTGCGCACCGAAGTCGAGGATGAGGATCTTGTCGCGATGGATGTCGTGCATGGGCCGGGATGCGGATTGGGAAAAGGGAATTGCCAAGCCGGGCTGCCGGGCAGGCGGTGTGCGCCGCGTCACCGGCACGCCCGGCAGCGCAGCACCTGACGGGCGCGGGAGCGCGCCAGGGTCGGCCAGCGCGCCTGCCTGCGCAGCACGGCCGGCGATCCCGGTCGTCTCAATCCAGCCGGTAGTTCGGCGCTTCCTTGGTAATGGTCACGTCATGCACGTGCGATTCGCGCATGCCGGCATTGGTCACGCGCACGAACTGGGCCTTGCTGCGCATTTCCTCGATGTTGGCGCAGCCGGCGTAGCCCATCGCCGCGCGCAGCCCGCCGGCGAGCTGATGGATGATGTTGCGCAGCGGCCCACGGTAGGGCACGCGGCCTTCGATGCCTTCCGGCACCAGCTTGTCGGCATCCGCCTCGTCCTGGAAATAGCGGTCCTTGGAGCCCTTCTCCATCGCGCCCAGCGAGCCCATGCCGCGGTAGCTCTTGTAGCTGCGCCCCTGGTAGAGCTCGACTTCGCCCGGACCTTCCTCGGTGCCGGCAAACATGCCGCCGATCATCACGCAATCTGCACCGGCGGCGATCGCCTTGGCGATGTCGCCCGAATAGCGGATGCCGCCATCGGCGATGAGGCCGACGTTACTGCCCTTGACGGCTTCGGCCACCATGTCGATGGCGGTGATCTGCGGTACGCCGACGCCCGCGACGATGCGCGTGGTGCAGATCGAACCGGGGCCCACGCCCACCTTGACTGCATCGACGCCGGCATCGACCAGCGCGCGGGCGGCATCCCCGGTGACGATGTTGCCGGCGATCAGGGCCAGCTCGGGATACTGCTTGCGCACCCAGCGCACACGCTCGATCACGCCCTGCGAGTGGCCATGGGCGGTGTCCACCACCAGCACGTCCACGCCGGCCTCGACCAGCGCCTCCACGCGCTGCTCGGTGTCGCCCGCCACGCCGACCGCGGCGCCGACGCGCAGTTGTTCGTGCTCGTCCTTGCAGGAATTGGGGTTGTCGCGCGCCTTCTGGATGTCCTTGACGGTAATGAGCCCACGCAGGCGGAACGCGTCATCCACCACCAGCACCTTCTCGATGCGGAACTTGTGCAGCAGCGCGAGCACTTCCTCGTCGCTGGCGCCCTCCTTCACCGTCACCAGGCGATCCTTGCGCGTCATGATGTTGCGCACCGGATCATCCGGCTTCTTCTCGAAGCGCAGGTCGCGGTGGGTGACGATGCCGACCAGCTGCTCGCCCTCAACCACCGGCACGCCGGAAATGTTGTTCGATCGCGTGATCTGCATCACTTCGCGGATCGAGGTCTGTGGGTCCACGGTGATCGGGTCGCGGATGACGCCGGCTTCGAACTTCTTCACCAGGCGCACTTCCGCGGCCTGGGCTTCGGCGCTCATGTTCTTGTGGATGATGCCGATGCCGCCGCTCTGCGCCATGGTGATGGCGAGCCGCGCTTCGGTCACGGTGTCCATCGCCGCCGAGACGATCGGCAGGTTGAGATGGATATTCCTGGTCAGGCGGGTGGCGAGGGAAACGTCGCGCGGCAGCACGGCAGAGTGCGCCGGAACCAGCAGGACGTCGTCGAAGGTGAGGGCTTCGGTAAGGATTCGCATGCCCTATTTTACAGGCCCGGCGGCCACGCTGCCACCGGCAGTCTTGTCCAACGAGGTCTGCGCCTGGAGGAAGGCTCGCGATTCCAGCGGGGATTGAGCCTGGCGCGTCGAAAGGAGCGGCGGCTGGGCAGCTGATGGGCAGCCTGCCGGTGTGGTTCGTCGGTCATGCCTTGCATGGTGATCGACATGAACGAAGCAAAGGTACGCGCGGCGGCCGCGCTGTACCCCTGGCCGGAAGCGGCTCCACGCGCAGCGGAAGCGTCAGTTCCAGCCCAGGCCTGCGGTCAGGCGCCGCCATTCGTCATCCGCTGGCGCGCTGATGCGGGTGTGCGTGCCGAGAACCGGATGGATGAAGGCGATCGACGCTGCGTGCAGCATCAGCCGCTGGACACCGAAATGCTGACGGATGAGCCGGTTGTGGTCGCCGCGGCCGTGGCTGGTATCGCCGAGGATGTGGTGAGAGATGTGGTGGAAGTGCCGGCGGACCTGGCGGTAG
>Ga0265293_10005626_pt1 | contig 20763 bp, 19 predicted proteins | sample Munlanlewell138R_FD_192505 | JGI IMG/M metagenome (GOLD analysis project Ga0265293, IMG submission 192505) | Leachate microbial communities from a municipal landfill in Southern Ontario, Canada - Leachate well 138R | ecosystem: Engineered > Solid waste > Landfill > Unclassified | place: Canada... | reverse complement strand
GAAGTTCGGCTGCACCTCCAACCAGTCCGAGTCGTCGAAGACCACGTCGAGCACCGCGCGCATGTCGTAGACCCGGCGGTTGTCGCGGGGGACGATCTCGAGCAGTTCCGGAGTGGGCCGCGGCTCGGCGTCGGCGGCGCGGGACGGGGGGTAGGACCAGGCGCTCGAAGGGAAGTAGGACAGGTAATGCCGGACAGTGTCCAGCGCGGCGGCGTCGTCCTCGACGACGTTGTGGATCACCCCGCTGGGCAGCGCGACCCCCGGACCGCCGAGGGTCTCCTTCGAGATCTCCTCTCCGGTGGACTCTTTCACCACCGGGGGACCGGCGGTGAAGATCGCGCCGTGGCGACTCATGATGCGGAAGTCGCAGACGGGGGCGACCAGCGCGCCGTGGCCCGCCGAGGGGCCGAGGACCGCGGCGACCGTCGGCACCTGCCCGGAGCAGCGGGCCTGGGCGATCAGGTCGGTCGGGGAGCGGCCGCCGTGCTTGCCGGGCCGGAAGCCGGCCCCCTCGAGCAGCATCACCAGCGGAATCCGGTTGCGCAGCGCCAGTTCCGCGATCCGGTAGCGCTTCGAGTTGCTGCCCGCGCCGATGGTCCCGGCGACGGTGGTGAAGTCCTCCGCGCCGACCATGATCGGCGCGCCGTCGACCTCACCGGAGCCGACGACGATGCCGTCGGCGGCCACCTCGCCGCCCACCAGGGTGCCGAGTTCGCGGAAGCTGCCCGGGTCCAGTAGCCGCTCGATGCGGGCGCGGGCGTCGAGTTTGCCGCCACCGCGGTGGGTGGCGAGGCGGTCGGCGCCACCCATGGCCCGCGACCGTGCGCGGCGCGCCTCGAGGTCGGCCAGCGTCTCCGCCCAGGCCGCCGAATTGGCCTGGGCCTGCGCGGCGCGCCGCGATTCGGTCATGCTTCTCCTCGCCGGCCGGATGGGACATTGACCCTACCGAATTACTTACTGTAGCGTCCACGATCATGTCGGGGCCCCTGAAGATCGACCGTGGAATCCCCAGCCAACTCGACCGGGTGCCCGAACTCGCGCGCGCCCACGAGCGGGCCGGTTACGACGGTTGTTGGACGGGGGAGATCAACCATGATCCGTTCCTGCCGTTGACGTTGGCCGCCGAGCACACCACCACCATGGAGCTGGGCACCAGCATCGCCGTTGCCTTCGCGCGCAGCCCGATGACGGTCGCAAACCTCGGCTGGGATCTGCAGGCGTACTCCCGCGGCCGGTTCATCCTGGGTCTGGGCACCCAGATTCAGCCGCACATCGAGAAGCGATTCGGGATGCCGTGGAGTCACCCGGTGCGGCGGATGGCGGAATTCATTGCGGCCCTGCGGGAAATCTGGTCCTGCTGGAGCACCGGGGAGCGCCTGGACTTCCAGGGCGAGTTCTACACCCACACCCTGATGACGCCGATGTTCACCCCGGAGCCCTCGGACTTCGGTACGCCCAAGGTCTTCGTCGCGGCGGTCGGCACGGGCATGACGCAGATGTGCGGCGCGGTGGCCGATGGGCTGCTGGTGCACGCCTTTACCACCCGCAAGTACCTCGAGGAGGTCACCGAACCGGCGCTGGCCCGCGGCCTGCAGGGCAGCGGCAGGGACCGCGCCGACTTCGAGGTGTCCAGCCCGGTCTTCGTCGTGACCGGCCGCGACGAACGCGAAATGAGTGCCGCCGCTGCAGCTTTCCGGAAGCAGATCGCCTTCTACGGGTCGACGCCCGCGTATCGGCGGGTGCTGGAACTGCACGGCTGGGGAGAGCTGCAGCCGGAGTTGCGGCGGCTGTCGCTGGCGGGTGAATGGGACGCCATGGCCGAGGTGATCGACGACGAGGTCCTGTCCGCGTTCGCCGTCGTCGCACCCGTCGACGAGGTCGGTGCGGCGCTGGCGCGCCGCTGTGCCGGCGTGATCGACCGGGTCCTGCCGGGCTTCGCGGGTGAGACTCCCGAGTCGGTGATCGCGGCCGTGCTCGACGAGGTGCGCGCGTCGCGCGACGACTGAGGGGAACGACATGAAGAACACTGTCGGCGGTAAGACCGTCGTCATCACCGGGGCCGCGCGCGGTATCGGCTACGCCACCGCGAAGGCGCTGCTGGCCAAGGGTGCCCGGGTGGTGATCGGCGACCGTGACGTTCCCGTATTGGACCGGGCGGTCGCCGAGTTGGCCGCGCGCGGGCCGGTGTCGGGGCACGCGCTCGACGTCACCGACCCTGAGTCGTTCGCGGCCTTTCTGGACAAGGCGCGCGCTGACGGCGCTGGACGGGTGGACATCCTGATCAACAACGCCGGGGTGATGCCGGTGGGTCCATTCCTGGAGCAGTCCGAGCAGGCCATCCGCACGGCCCTCGAGGTGAACTTCTACGGCGTGCTCAACGGTTGCCGGCTGGTGCTGCCGGAGATGGTCGCCCGCGGCGGTGGCCACATCGTCAACATCGCCTCGCTGGCCGGCGTGGTCGCGGTGCCCGGGCAGGTGGTCTACGCGGGCACCAAGTTCGCGGTCGTCGGACTGTCCACCGCGATGGCCGACGAGTTCGCCGGACGCGGGGTCGACGTCAGCGTGGTGATGCCGCCGTTCACGCGTACCGAACTGATCGCCGGGACCAAGTCGTCGGGTGCGAGTCGACCCGTCGAACCGCAGGTGATCGCCGACGCGGTGGTCGCGGTGCTGAACAAGCCCAAGACCCACGTCGCCGTGCCGTATCCGATGCGGTTCGTCTCGCCGATCCTGGCGATGCTCGGGCCGCGCACCCGTCGGCGCCTGCACAAGGCGATGGGATCGGACCGGCTGTTCCTGGACTTCGACGAGGGCGCCCGGCGCGCCTACGCGCGCCGCGCGGAGTCGGCGACCGGGGTGGTTTCCGAGAGCTGAGGGGGCCGCGGTCCCACTACTGAATGTCTTACCGCAACTGCTACTGTGGATGCACCCACCAGGGGGACCCCGGTGGTGGGGTGGGCGGCAGGCGGGAGCTGTGATGAGCGATGCGACCACGATCGAGTCGGCCGGCGCGATGCTGGCCGACCCAAAGGCATACACCGACGAGGGGCGACTGCATGCCGGACTGACCCGACTGCGGGCCACCGCACCGGTCTCCTATGTCGACGTCGGCGACTACGCGCCGTTCTGGGCGATCACCAAGCACGCCGACATCATGGAGATCGAGCGGGCCAACGACATCTTCACCAACTCGCCGCGGCCGGTGCTGGTGACGCGGGAGGCCGACGAGCAGCAGGCGGCCGTGGGGATCCGGACGCTGATCCACATGGACGACCCTGAGCACCGCGACTTCCGCGCCATCGGCGCCAACTGGTTCCGGCCAAAGGCCATGCGGGCGTTGAAAGCCCGTGCCGACGAGCTGGCCAAGCAGTTCGTCGACAAGATGGTGGCGGCCGGGCCCGAGTGCGACTTCGTCCAGCAGGTGGCGGTCAACTATCCGCTGTACATGATCATGTCCCTGCTCGGCGTGCCGGAGCAGGACTTCGCTTCGATGCTGAAGTGGACCCAGGAACTGTTCGGCAACGACGACGAAGAGTTCAAACGCGGGGACAGCAAGGAAGAGCAGATGATGGCCCTGCTCGAAATGTTCCAGTACTTCACCGAATTGACCGCCGCGCGCCGCGCCAACCCCACCGACGACCTGGGCTCGGCGATCGCCAACGCGACCATCAACGGCGAACCGCTCTCCGACATCGAGACCGTGTCCTACTACGCGATCGTCGCCGCGGCCGGCCACGACACCACCAGTGCGAGTATCTCCGGGGGAATGCACGCGCTGATCGAGAACCCGGATCAGCTGACCAAGTTGCAGGCTGATCCGGGTCTGATGCCGTTGGCGGTCGAGGAGATGATCCGCTGGACCACGCCGGTCAAGGAGTTCATGCGCACCGCGCAGCAGGACTACGACCTGCGTGGTGTGCGGATCGCAGCCGGGGATTCGGTGCTGCTGTCCTATGTGTCGGCCAACCGCGACGAGGACATCTTCGAGGATCCGTTCACCTTCGACGTCACCCGAGATCCAAACAAGCACATCGCCTTTGGCTACGGCGTGCATTTCTGTCTCGGGGCGGCGCTGGCGCGCATGGAGGTCAACAGCTTCTTCACCGAGTTGCTGCCGCGGCTGAAGTCGGTGGAACTGGCGGGCGCACCTCAGCACGTGGCCACCACGTTCGTCGGCGGGCTCAAGCATCTGCCGATCCGCTACGAACTCGCCTGATCTATCGATACGACTGGGACACAATGACTTTCGCTGATAAATACGGTCCGTGGGCCGTGGTCGCCGGCGCTTCGGACGGCGTGGGCGCCGCCCTGGCCGAGACGCTCGCCGAACGCGGCCTCAACGTGGTGCTCGTCGCGCGTCGAGAAGCCAAGCTGCGCGAGGTGGCGGACGGCATCGCCGAGCGGATGGCCGTCGAGACGAAGGTTGTCGCGGTGGACCTGTCCGCCGCGGACGCCACCGAGACCATCTGCGCGGCAACCGAAGGACTGGAGATCGGCTACCTCGCGTACTGCGCGGGAGCGGACCCGGACTTCAGCCCCTTCCTCGCCAAGCCCATTGCGAGCGCCGAGTCGATGCTGGAGCGCAACTGTGCGGCACCGATGCGGCTGTGCCATCACTTTGCGCCGGCCATGGTGGAACGTGGGCGAGGCGGAATCCTGATCTTCGGCTCGGGGGCCGGGTTTGTCGGCGGACCCAACATGGTGGCCTACGGCGCCTCGAAGGCCTTCGACATGGTCTTCGCCGAGGCGCTGTGGAGCGAACTCCACGGCAGCGGCGTCGATGTGGTGGGCCTCATCCTGGGCAAGACCGATACGCCGGCGTTGCGCACGCTCGAGCACAGTCGCGGCAACATCGCCTCGCTCGACGAAACCCCCGGGGGGGCCGCGCCGGTCGCGCTCGTGGTCGAAACCGCCATGAGCAACATGGCCAACGGCCCCACCGTCTACGTTGGCGCGGACATGGCCGCTGCCGCAGGCATGTTCGCGTCGATGAGTCGCAACGACGCGGTTCGGATGATGACTCAGATGATCGACAGCGCGATGGGCGACTGACCCACCCGCCTACCGGGCCGAGGAGTTTGCGTGGGCCGCGGCGGTCAGGGCGTCCATGCCGCTGCCGCCGTTGCTGCGGTCGCGTTCGTGGGACAGGGCCCGGATCTCGACGTCGTGGCCTTCGACGGACTTGCGTAGCGCCCCGACGGTGGCCTGATCTTTGGGGATGTGGTTGAACGGCTCGAACTGGTAGAGCTTCATGGCGTTCTCGTGGGTGATCTTGTTGATCTCCTCGTCGGTGACGTCGTAGGTGTCGAAGACCGCCGAGAGTTCTTCGGGGGCCCCGGGCCACATCGAGTCCGAGTGCGGGTAGTCCATCTCCCAGCAGATGTTGTCCACCCCGATCAGATGCCGGTTCTTCACCCCGACCGGGTCGGAGATGAAACACGTCATGAAGTGCTCCCGGAACACCTCCGAGGGGAGTTTGCCGCCGAAGTCCTGATTGGTCCAGGTCGAATGCATCTCGAAGGTGCGGTCGACCCGGTCCAGGAAGTACGGGATCCAGCCCGTGCCGCCCTCGCTCAAGGCGATCTTCAGGGTCGGGAATTCCTTGATCGGCGCCGACCAGAGTAGATCCGCAGCAGCCTGGACGATGTTCATCGGCTGCAACGTGATCATCACATCCATCGGCGCATCCGGGGCGGTGATCGCCAACTTGCCCGAGGACCCGATGTGGACGTTCATCACCGTCTCGGTATCGACCAGGGCTTCCCAGACCGGGCGCCAGTACTCCAGATCATGAAAACTCGGATACCCCAGGGTGGAGGGGTTCTCGGTGAACGTCAGCGAGTGCACCCCCTTGTCGGCCACCCGGCGGATCTCCTGGGCGCACAACTGCGGATTCCAGATCGCCGGGATCGCCATCGGAATGAACCGGCCCGGGTGCGATCCGCACCATTCGTCGATGTGCCAGTCGTTGTAGGCCTGCACCAACGCCATCGAGAACTCGTCATCATCGGTGGCGAACAACCGCGCGGCGAACCCCGGGAACGACGGAAAGTTCATCGTGGCCAACACCCCACCGGCGGACATGTCCTTGACCCGCTCAGCCGGGTCATAACAACCCTTGCGGATCTCATCAAGACCCTGCGGCTCCAGGCCGTACTCCTCCTTGGGCCGGCCCGCCACCGCATTGAGCGCGACATTCGGGATCACCACATCCCGGAACTGCCATGTATCCGAACCATCGGCGTTGTGCACCAACCGCGGCGCCTCATCCACATACTTCTTGGGCAGATGATTGGCGAACATCTCCGGCGGCTCGATGATGTGATCATCCACCGAAATCAAAATCATGTCGTCCTTGTGCACCGCGCGCCCACCCTTCCCGTCGGCCATACCGTTACGCCCCACGATAGCGGGTGCGGACGGGTTCGGACAGGGCAAAGGAACTTTACATCTGTCAGCGAATCTGTATCACCGGTTCAGGCGGTGAGCAGCGGGGCGAGCCACGAAAGTTGCGCGGGCAGTTGCGCGCTCCAGAATGCGCCGTTGTGCCCGCCGGGGGAGAAACCGCCCGCCGGCGGGGTGGGCAACTGCGCGATGAACTCCCGGGTGGCGCCGTAGAACGGATCGGAGGTGCCGCAGTCGATGCGCAGCGGGATGGACCCCAGTTCCGGCAGGCCCCACACGCTGTTGGCCGCGTAATCTTCGGCGCTGTCGAACGCACCGGGTGCCGCGGCGCCCGACGAGGTCCACAGCGCGGGACTGACGGCCGCGATCGCCGCCGTCCGGGCCGCGCCCAACCGCGCGCCGAGCAACAACGCGCCGTAACCGCCCATCGACCAACCGAGGAACGCCACCCGCGAGGTGTCCAGACCCTCGGAATCCAGCAGGGGCAGCAGCTCGTCGAGCACCATCGCGCCGGCGTCCTCACCGGAGGCGCGCCGGTGCCAGTAACTGCCACCGCCGTCCACGGCCACGACCGCGAACGGCGGCAGGCCGGCATCGACGGCCTGAGCCAGACCCTGCTCCACGCCGCCGGCCATCACGGTGGCGGCGTTGCTGTCCTTGCCGTGCAGGGCGATGACGGGGCGCAGGGCCGCGGTCTGACCGGGCGGGCGAGCGATGGCCCAATTGGTCGTGACGCCGCGCGCCGCGGACGCGAAGGATCCGGTAACCATCGTGGGGACGCTCGGAGACGGTGCCAGCGGTGCGGTTGGGGACAGCGGGACTGGTGATGCGCCCGCGGTGGCCGCGGAGCCCACCGCGCACGCGCCCGCGGCGCCCATCGCGAGGCGCAGGACCGCACGTCGACTCAGCTCCGACACCTCCGATATCTTGCCAGCGCCTGTGTGTTTGGCCGAAAACGCCCAGCGTGAGGTACCTGCTGGCAGCATGCTAACCGTGACGGCAGCAGTCACCCCCAAGGGAGAACGTCGACGGTGCGCACTGGTCAGTGCCGCCGCCGAGTTGCTCTGCGAAGGGGGCTTCGAGGCGGTGCGGCATCGTGCCGTCGCGCGTCGCGCCGGGCTGCCGCTGGCGTCGACCACCTACTACTTCTCCTCGCTGGACGACTTGATCGTGGCGGCCGTCGAATACATCGGCATGCGCGAGGCCGCGGTGCTGCGCTCCCGGGTGAAGGCGTTGCCGCGCCGGCGCCGCGGCTCCGAATCGACCGCCGACGTTCTGCTCGAGTTGCTGATCGACGACGACGGACCCGACACCCGGGCCCACGAACAGTTGATCTCCCGCTACGAGCGCTACGTCGCCTGCGCGCGCCAACCCGCGCTGCGCGACATCCAGCGCCGGATGATGCAACAGCGCGCGGAGGCCATCGCGGAGGCCGTCGACCGGTCGGGCCATTCGGTGGGCACCGGGCTGGTCTCCACGCTGCTGTTCGCCATCGACGGGGCGGTCGTGTCGGCGCTCGTCGACCCGTCGGGCACGCCGAGGGCGACGGCGCGCACCGCACTCATCGACGTCATCGACGCCCTGGCGCCGTATGACCGCCAACCCGCCGCCGTGTGACACGTCGGGCGATCTCGCCGAATGTTCACCATTGCGGGTCCGCGCGGGTTGAAGATGAGAACCGCATCCGCGGATCGAGGGAGACGAGATGGCCGAGACGAAGGCAGCCGGCGAGGAGCCTCAGCTCAAACGGGTGCTGGGCCCCGGCCTGCTGCTGCTGTTCGTCGTCGGCGACATCCTGGGCACCGGGGTCTACGCGCTCACCGGTGACGTTGCCGGCGAGGTGGGCGGCGCGGCCTGGCTGCCGTTCCTGATCGCGTTCCTGATCGCCACCGTCACGGCGTTCAGCTACCTCGAGCTAGTGACCAAGTATCCGCAGGCGGCCGGCGCTGCGCTGTACGCGCACAAGGCGTTTGGGATTCAGTTCGTGACGTTCATCGTGGCGTTCATCGTGATGTGCTCCGGCATCACGTCGGCCTCCACGGCGTCGCGCTTCTTCGCGGCCAACTTCTTCGTCGCGTTCGACTTCGACTGGGGCAAGGCCGGTGTCGTCATCGTCGCGCTGCTGTTCATGGCGCTGCTGGCGGTGGTGAACTTCCGTGGCGTGGGGGAGAGCGTCCGGCTCAACGTGGTCCTGACCATCGTCGAGATCACCGGCCTGCTACTGGTGATCTTCGTCGGACTGTGGGCGTTCACCGGTGGCGGTGAGACCGTGGACTTCTCCCGCGTCATCGCCTTCGAAACCGCCGAGGACAAGAACGTCTTCCTCGCGATCACCACGGCCACGTCGCTGGCGTTCTTCGCCATGGTCGGGTTCGAGGACTCGGTCAACATGGCCGAGGAGACCAAGGACCCGGTGAAGACCTTCCCGAAGGTCCTGCTGACCGGTCTGGGCATCGCCGGGGTGGTCTACGTCGTCGTCGCCGTCGTCGCGGTCGCGCTGGTGCCGGTCGGCACCCTGGAGGCCAGCGACACCCCGCTGGTCGAGGTGGTCAAGCTCGGCGCCCCCGACCTGCCGATCGAAACCATCCTGCCGTTCATCTCGATGTTCGCCGTCGCGAACACGGCGCTGATCAACATGCTGATGGCCAGCCGGTTGATCTACGGCATGTCACGGCAGCGGGTCCTGCCGCGGGTGCTGGGCGTGGTGCACCCGACGCGGCGCTCGCCCTGGGCCGCGATCATCTTCACCACGCTCATCGCGTTCGGCCTCATCTTCTACGTGACCGCCTTCGCCAACGCCAATGCCATCGCGATGCTCGGCGGCACCACCTCGCTGTTGCTGTTGGCGGTGTTCGCGATGGTCAACGTCGCAGTGCTGGTGCTGCGCAGGGACGTTCGGGCTGTCGGCGGACACTTCACCACGCCCACCGCGCTACCCGTCATCGGTTTCATCTCGTCGCTGTATCTGGTCACGCCGCTGTCGGGCCGACCCGGCCAGCAGTACGTGCTCGCCGGGATCCTCATCGCGATCGGCGTGGTGCTGTTCTTCCTCACCATGGCGATCAACAAGCAACTCGGCATCCGCGAGGGCATCGTCGACCCGACCAAGCTGGGCGAAGCGCCGGATTAGCGGTGGGGCAGTGCTGCCTACCGGTAACCGCGGGAAAGAAGTTGGCGGGCACCGGCGTTCATGGCCTCGGGCCCGGGGACGTGAAAACCGAAGGCGTTGGCCAGCCGGTCGGTGATGTTGAACGCCAGGCACACCGCAAGGGCGTCCTCGACCTGCTGCGGCGACACACCCGCGGCCAGCACCGCCCGAACGGCGTCGGCATCGATGGCGTGGTCGCGGGTGAGCTTCCCGAGCAGGATGAGCGTCGCCCGAAGCGGTTCCTCGATCGGCGCCGTCGTCACGTCGGCGAGCGTGGCGGCGACTCTGAGGTCCTGGCCGTACCAGATGCGCGACGTGGCCGAGTGCGCCGCGATACAGAACGGACTCTCGTTGACCTTGGAGACGAACGCGGCCATCAACTCGCGATCGCCCACTGACCATTCCGATGGCCCGCGCATGGCCTCGTGCGTCAGAGGCCCGGCCCCATAGAACTCGGGACGGTAGAAGGCGAGCTTGACGGCATCGACCACCGGTTGCCGCGACATCAGCCGAATCAGCGCGAACACCGCCCGGCTGCGCAGTCGGTGTCCGCGCTCGAGGATTTCCAGTCTCATCACCGGCCCCCGAGCGCTTCGGTCAGGGCCGCCAAGGCGGCGGTGTGCTGCCGGTGGGCCTGTCCGACCGCCGCGCACACCATTACCTCGAAGATCTGGTCCTCGCTCAGACCCGCGGCCCGGACCTCGGCGATGTCCTCGTCGGTCACCCGGTGCGCGCGGTGGGCCACCTTGTCGATCAGCGTCCTGAGCGGTTCGTCGAGGCCGGCGTTGTCAAAGGCGGCTCGGCGCAAGGCCGGCGGAGCCTTTCCGCCCCGGCCGAGGACCCGCGCGATGAGATCGCGCTGCAGCTTGCGGATGTCCGACATGACGGCCACCTCCCGGGTGCACTCGTGACAGCGTCCTTGTCCATTAGACGCCGCAGGGGCTACCGGATTAAGGGGTTCACGTCACCAGATCTGCCTCGCGTAGCCGCTCCAGCCGGGTCGCCAGCCGCACCGTGCGATGGCTGTTGCCATCGAGCACCACGTAGCGATCGGCGAAACCCGCCAGCAGCGCGTCGTCGAGGCGGCGCACCGCACCGGCCGGATAGCGGTAGGCCAGCGCGGCATTGACCGCGTCGGTGTCCACCCCGGCCAACGCGGCGTCGAGGGCATCCAGGGAGTCGATGCCCAGTTCGAGCAGCAGCCCGGAGATCCAGCTGTAATGCTCGGTGCGCGACCAGCCCGCATCCGGGAACCGGTTGCCCAGATGGGTGGCCAGCACCGCGGTGGAAATCCTTGGCTCGCTGTCGGATTCGGGGGCGCGCTCCACCATAGGCGCCGACCGCAGCCGCTCCCGGATGGCGGAGAACTCGCGGTCGGCGAGTTCGAGCAGCCCGGCCGCCAGCGTGAAGCGGCGATCGAGGTCCGGCGCATCCTCCTCGGGAATCGACCCCTTGTACCGGATGTCGTGCTCGAACTCGGCCCACGCGTGCTGCAGGATGGTGCGCACCTGCACCGACGCGGGTTGCTGCTCACCCTCGGCGGCGATCAGCAGATGCCTGCTCGAATAACCCCAGCGGCCGGTGCTCGCGGTCTCCAGGCCCATGTCGCGGTCGTCGAGCAACCGCATCTCGTCGCCCAGCAGGTTGGCCACCGCGCCCACGTCGTCGCGCAGATAGGTGATGACGCGCAACCCGATCTGATCGGTGATCTCGGAGAGCGGATCGGTGTAGAGCACCTGGCCGTCGATGCTGCGCTCGGCCTTCTCGGCGAAGGACGCCACCGACTTGGTGCGCGCGGTGAGGCTCAGATAGTTGATGCCGGCCTCGTCGAGCAGGGCGCGCACCTGCTCGAGATAGCGGCCGGTGGATTCCTTCAGGGCGGGCCGGCGTTCGGCGTAGGCCGCGATGGCGTCGTGCACCGCCGGCGAGGTCGCCCGCCGCGGTGCGGGTTCCAGATCCTCGGGCAGCGTGGGGGTGACGATGTAGCCGGTGTCCCCATCCCCGTAGACGGTGACGTCGTCGGGTCGCTGCTGCGCGAGCATCGCCACATACGCGCACAGCACCGCGTCGACCGGATCCTCCGCGCGGCGCAATTCGCTTTTGCGCTCGGCGGTTTCGACGCCGTCGCGCAGCTCCATCCACTCCTCGTGGTCGGCCACCCGCAGCAGCGGCTCCCGGCGGGCCAGGTTCTCGATGTGATCCATCAGCAGCAACAACTCGGCGCGCAGCTTCGCCACCGTGCGTCCCGGCTTGGCCTTGTACTTCAGCGTGCGACCCAGCCGGAACAGGGCGATGGTCGCCGGATGGGGGTAGACCTCGATGGCGCGCCGGGTCGACGTCGAGCGTGGGTCGATGTCCAGATCCAGCTCGCGGGCGATGAGCGCGCCGCGCGGGGTCCCGGCGAACTCGGGCTTGCCGGTGTTGGCCGGGTGCGCGCCGGCCTGGAAGCGGCCGAAGTCGGCGTTGAGCTCGCGCTCGCAGTCCCGCTGCCCGGTCGGGTTCACCACGATAAGCGGGGCGTCGATGCCCACCACGCAGTCGCCCTGCACATAGGGCTGCAGCGCGGCGAGGATGCTCGCGTCGTCGGTGGCCGCCCCCAAATAGCTCAGTCGACCGGTGTTGCCGTCGACCACGGCGACCCCGGTGGGCTTACGCTGCCCCCACGCGAGGTCCAGACCGACGAAGTACACCGGTCCACTCTGCCTCATCGGGGCCCGGCTCCGCCCCAACCGGGCCCAAAAGCGGGGCCGTAAGCTGTGTCTTCGTGAGCATTCCCAATGTCTTGGCCAACCGGTACGCCAGCGCGGAGATGACGGCGATCTGGTCGCCGGAAGCCAAGATCGTCGCCGAGCGGCGGTTGTGGCTCGCTGTGCTGCGGGCCCAGGCCGAGCTCGGCATCCCGGTCCCCGACGGGGTCAGCGACGACTACGAGCGGGTGCTCGAGAACGTCGACCTGGCGTCCATCGCCGACCGCGAACGCATCACCCGCCACGACGTCAAGGCCCGCATCGAGGAGTTCAACGCGCTGGCCGGCCACGAGCACGTGCACAAGGGCATGACCAGCCGCGACCTCACCGAGAACGTCGAGCAACTGCAGACCCGCCGCGCCCTGGAACTGGTGTTCGCCCGCGGCGTCGCGGTGGTCGCGCGGCTGGCGGACCGGGCCGTGACCCACCGCGACCTGGTGATGGCGGGCCGCTCGCACAACGTCGCGGCGCAGGCCACCACGCTGGGCAAGCGGTTCGCCTCGGCGGCCCAGGAGACGCTGCTGGCGCTGAACCGGGTGCGCGACCTGCTGGACCGGTATCCGCTGCGCGGGGTCAAGGGGCCGATGGGCACCGCCCAGGACATGCTCGACCTGTTCGACGGCGACGCCGCGCGGCTGGCCGAACTGGAGTCCCGGGTGGCGTCTTTCCTGGGCTTCGCGCAGGTGCTGGACTCCGTGGGGCAGGTCTATCCACGTTCGCTGGACCACGATGTGCTCTCCGCGCTGGTGCAGCTGGGTGCGGGGCCGTCGTCGTTCGCGCACACCGTGCGGCTGATGGCCGGCCACGAGCTGGTCACCGAGGGTTTCGCGCCGGGGCAGGTGGGCTCGTCGGCCATGCCGCACAAGATGAACACCCGGTCCTGCGAGCGGGTCAACGGCCTGCAGGTGGTGCTGCGCGGCTACGCCTCGATGGCCGCGGAGCTGGCCGGCGCGCAATGGAACGAGGGCGACGTGTTCTGCTCGGTGGTGCGCCGGGTCGCGCTGCCGGACGCGTTCTTCGCCCTCGACGGGCAGATCGAGACGTTCCTGACGGTGCTCGACGAGTTCGGCGCCTACCCCGCGGTGATCCAGCGCGAATTGGACCGCTACCTCCCGTTCCTGGCGACCACGCGGATCCTCATCGCCGCCGTGCGCGCCGGCGTCGGCCGCGAAACCGCGCACGAGGTCATCAAGGAGCACGCTGTGGCCGTCGCGCTGGCGATGCGCGAGGAAGGCCGCGATCCCGATCTGCTGGACCGACTCGCCGCCGACCCGCGGCTGCCGCTGGACCGGGCCGCGTTAGATGCGGCCCTGGCGGACAAGGCGGCGTTCACCGGAGCGGCCGGCGATCAGGTGGACGCGGTGGTCGCGGCGGTCGAGGAGCTGGTGAGCCGCTACCCCGAGGCCGCCAAGTACACCCCGGGCGCCATCCTCTGATCTCGGTTGTCGATGTGGCGTGATCTGCGGCCACCGCCGGACGTTTTCGCGGCGGTGATGGCGGCCGGCATCGTGTCGATTTCGGCGGCCGACCACGCGCAGCGCGGGATCAGCGTGGGCCTGGCGGTCTTCGCCGCGGTCGCGCTGCCCGTGCTGATGGTGCTCGCGGCCTCCGGCTGGGCCCGCAGCCCGCTGGACATGACCGACATCGACGTGGTGCTGCGCCTGTTCACCTACGTCGCGGCGTGCGCGGTCGTGGCGACCCGGTTCGGCGGCACCTGGGTGGTGTGGGTGCTGGCCGGGATGGGGCTTACGGCGTGGATGTCGTTGATGCCGTTGCTGATTCGCCGGATGCGCCGCGTCGGCTGGCCGGCGCTGCGCGACCGGGCCCGGGGTGCCTGGGAACTGGCCAGCGTGGCGTCCTCCGGGTTGGCGATCGTGTTCGCCGAGTTGCACCTCCTGTTCCTGGCGGTGCTGTTCTGGGTGGTGGCCCTGGCGGTCTACCTCGGCATGACGACGCTGATCGTCCTGCGCGCCGGGCGGGAACGGTTGGACCGCCACGGCTTCGAACCGGACAGCTGGATCCTGATGGGTGGCCTGGCGATCGCCACCGTGGCCGGCGTGCACATCCACGCGCTGTGGCCGAGCATGGCCGTGCAGAAGGTGACCGTGGTGACCTGGCTGGTGGCTACGCTGTGGATCCCCGCGCTGATGCTGTTCGGGGTGCGCGGTGTGCGGCGCCGCGTGCCGGTCCCCTCGGCGTGGTGGGCCATGGTGTTCCCGCTGGGCATGTACTCCTCGGCGACCTTCGCGCTGTGGCACGAGGTCGGCTGGGGCTGGCTCCACCCGGTCTCGGAGGCGTTCTTCTGGACCGCGCTGGCGGCCTGGTGCACCGTCGCGGTCCTCTTCCTCCGGGGATTTCGGCGTGATCTTCCACGGTGAGCGTGGACGATCACGCCGAGATCGCACGTCGGACCTGGGCGATGACGCGCTCGGGGTGCTCGGTCAGGTCCCACCAGGTGAATCGCAGCACCTGCCAGCCGAGTAGCGCGAGCTTGTTCTGGCGGTTGCGGTCGTTGACGAAATCGGTGACATCGCTGTGGAACGCCCAACCGTCGATCTCGATCGCCACCTTCTGCAGCAGGAAAGCGACGTCGACGACGTAGCCCGCGATCGGGAGGTTGGCCTTCCAACCGGTGATGCCGGCGGCCTTCAGCAGCGAGATGAACAGCCGCTCGGCGGCCGAGCGCGCACCGTCGTCGGCGGCCTGGAGCAACATCCGCGCCCGGGGCGAACCGTACCGACCCTTGTTGCGCAGTTGGGCGCGCCATAGCTCCCGTAGTTCGGTGTCGCGTTGCAATGCGCGGTCCAGGATCGGCACGCCGCCGCGTTGGATGCCGGATTCGAGCGCGGTCAGCGGCAGTGCGGTGACCTGCAGACCCCGCAGTTCGGTGACGTCGGACGTCGGGAGATCGCGGCGGCGCAGCTTCGTCCCGGGCCGGCGGCGCCCATTGGCCGCGCGGGGGACGGTCACCTCGACCCGGTCCGGCGCCGCACCGATCAGGCGATGCCACCACGCGGCGGACGCTCCACTGGCGGTTGCGTTGGGGCCGTAACTCCAGACTGCGGCACGGATGCGCGCGGCGTCGGTGAACGGACGGTCGTCGGCGAAGAAGACTCCCGGCGACAACCGGCGCCAGCGGCCGGACAGCACTCGTCGTCGGACGGCTTCCGGGTGCATGCCGACGGAAGCGGCTTGGGCAAGGGTGATGACGCCGTCGTGGCGGCGCAGATACTGATCGACCATGCCTACTTAGATGGTGAAACCCGCCCCGCGGTTCCCTCCAATTGCGATTTGGGCGTGATCCCACACGGTCACCGTGGGAAATCACGCCGAAATCGCTGGGGGAGGGGTTAGCGGAGGCCGGCGGACCGCAGCTCGAGGGCCGCGAGGCCGCGCAGCGCGATCGGGTCCTCGCGGCGCCACGCCCCGACCGGGTCCATGCTGACGGCGGTGAGCTTGCGCAGCGGGCGGTTGGCCAGCGCGCGCAGCGCCAGCAGTTGTTCGCCAGCCGGGGTCGCGGCCAGGGCGATGGCCGTCCACTTGCGCCGGAAGAACCGGATCCGCAGGTACAGCCACGGGCCGCCGACGGCCAGGATCGGCGTGGCCGCCACGGCGAACGCGAGCACCCACGCCAACCACGACGCGGTGCTGTTGAGGTTGGCGCCCGCCCCGGCCAGGTCCATGGCCGCCTCGCTGGCCGCGGTCAGCGGCTTGCTGAGCTGATCGCCGATCAGCGGCACACCGTCGACGCTGTTGCCGGCCGAATCCAGGTTGCGCGAGATCCCGTTGGCTCCGCTCTCCACCTGCCGGCCCACCGCGGCGATCGACGCGACGGCGTCGTAGACCAGTAGGCCGACCAGGATCCAGAACACGATCCAGGTGCTGACCACGACGTCGCTGAGGAACTGCGCCAGGAACCGGTGCGGCCGGGAGGCGTAGGGGACATACCGGGAACTCATGGGGTCGATCCCAACACGTCGCGGGGCGCTGCGGGGGCCGAAGAGCCGAGGCGCCGCCCCGCTACGCTGAGCCGATGCGACCCTCCCTGTCCGACTATCAGCATCTGTCCAGCGGTAAGGTCCGCGAGCTCTACCGGATCGACGACGACACCTTGTTGTTCGTGGCCTCGGACCGAATCTCGGCCTACGACCACATCCTGGCCTCCGAGATTCCCGACAAGGGCCGCATCCTGACCGCCATGAGCGTGTTCTTCTTCGACCTGATCGCCGCGCCCAACCACCTCGCCGGCCCGCCCGACGATCCGCGGATCCCCGAGGAGGTGCTGGGCCGCGCGCTGGTGGTGCAGAAGCTGCAGATGCTGCCGGTGGAATGCGTGGCGCGCGGCTACCTCACCGGTTCGGGTCTGCTGGATTACCAGCGCACCGGCGAAGTGTGCGGCATCGCACTGCCCGACGGTCTGGTCGAGGCCAGCAAGTTCGACGAGCCGATCTTCACCCCGGCCACCAAGGCCGAGATCGGGGATCACGACGAGAACGTCGACTTCGCCGCGGTGGTCGGGGCCGTGGGCGCCGAACGCGCCGCGGAACTGCGGTCCGAGACACTGCGGATTTATCGCGATGCCGCCGAGCACGCGTTGACCAAGGGCATCATCATCGCCGACACGAAGTTCGAGTTCGGCGTCGACGCCGACGGGAGGCTGACCCTGGCCGACGAGGTGTTCACCCCCGACTCGTCGCGCTACTGGCCGGCCGACGACTACCGGGTGGGGGTGGTGCAGCAGAGCTACGACAAGCAGTTCGTCCGCAACTGGCTGACCTCGCCGGAATCGGGCTGGGACCGCAACGGGGACCAGCCCCCGCCGCCGCTGCCGCCCGAGATCGTCGCGGCCACCCGGGACCGCTACATCGAAGCCTACGAACGGATTTCAGGTCTGCGCTTCGCGGACTGGATCGGAGCCGATGCATGACCGCGAACATCGAACCGCCCGTCGCCAAGCGCGTCGAGACCCGCCGCGAGTTCCACGGTGACGTCTTCGTCGATCCCTACGAGTGGATGCGCGAGAAGGCCGATCCCGAGGTGATCGCGCACCTCGAGGCCGAGAACGCCTACACCGACGCCATGACCGATCATCTCGAACCACTCGAGCAACAGATCTTCGACGAGATCAAGGCGCGCACCAAGGAGACCGACCTGTCGGTCCCGACCCGGCGCGGCGACTACTGGTACTACGGCCGCAGTTTCGAGGGCAAGCAGTACGGCGTGCACTGCCGGTGCCCGGTCCGCGATCCGGAGGACTGGAATCCGCCGGAGTTCGACGAGCACACCGAGGTCCCCGGCGAGCAGGTGTTGCTCGACGAGAACGTCGAGGCCGAGGGGCATGAGTTCTTCTCGCTCGGCGCGGCCACCATCAGCCTGGACGGTCAGGTGCTGGCGTACTCGGTCGACGTCGTCGGTGACGAGCGATACACGTTGCGGTTCAAGAATTTACGCACCGGAGAGCTCTACGACGACGAGATCCCGGGCATCGCCGCGGGCGCAACCTGGGCGGCCGACAGCGCGACCATCTACTACACCACCGTCGACGACGCGTGGCGCACCGACACCGTGTGGCGGCACCGGCTGGGCAGCGGGCTGCCCAGCGAGAAGGTGTATCACGAACCGGACGAACGGTTCTGGCTCGGCGTGGGCCGCAGCCGCAGCGACGCCTACGTGATGATCGGCGCCGGCTCCGGGATCACCTCGGAGGTGTTCGTCGCCGACGCCGCGGATCCCCAGGCGCAGTTCACCAGCGTGCTGCCGCGCCGCGAGGGCGTCGAATACTCCGTCGAGCACGCCGTCGTGGGCGGCGAGGACCGCTTCCTGATTCTGCACAACGACGGCGCGGTCAACTTCACCCTGGTGGAGGCGCCGGTCGGCAACCCCGCCGAGCAGCGCACCCTGGTACCGCACGACGACAGCGTCCGCCTCGAGGCCGTCGACGCGTTTGTCGGCCACCTGGTGCTGAGCTACCGGCGCGCCGCGCTGCCGCGAATCCAGCTGTGGCCGTTGACCGCCAACGGTCAGTACGGGACCCCGGAGGAGGTGGCGTTCGACTCCGAGCTGATGGCCTCCGGGCTGGCCGGCAACCCGAACTGGGACGCCCCGCGGCTGCGGATCGCGGCGACGTCGTTCGTGGTGCCGCTGCGGGTCTACGACCTGGACCTGCGCACCGGTGAGCGGATCCTGCTGCGTGAACAACCCGTCCTCGGCGAGTACCGCCCCGAGGACTACGTGGAGCGCCGGGACTGGGCGGTGGCCGCCGACGGGGCGCGCGTGCCGGTGTCGCTGATCTACCGCAAGGGCATCGAATTCCCCGCACCCGCACTGCTGTACGGCTACGGCGCATACGAGTCCTGCGAGGATCCACGGTTCTCGATCGCGCGGCTCTCGCTGCTGGACCGGGGCATGGTGTTTGCCGTGGCCCATGTGCGCGGCGGCGGGGAGCTGGGCCGGCCGTGGTACGAGCACGGCAAGCTACTGGAGAAGAAGAACACCTTCACCGATTTCATCGCCGCGGCACAGCATCTGGTGGACACCGGGCTGACCCGGCCGGCCAATCTCGTCGCCCTCGGCGGCAGCGCGGGCGGGCTGCTGATGGGTGCGGTGGCGAACATGGCGCCGGAGCTGTTCGCCGGCATCCTGGCGCAGGTGCCGTTCGTCGACCCGCTGACCAGCATCCTGGACCCGTCGCTGCCGCTGACCATCACCGAATGGGACGAGTGGGGAAATCCGTTGGACAACAGCGACGTCTACGCCTACATGAAGTCCTATGCGCCCTACGAGAACGTGGCCGCCGTCGACTACCCGGCGATCCTGGCGATGACCTCGCTGCACGACACCCGGGTGCTCTACGTCGAGCCGGCCAAATGGGTGGCCGCCCTGCGCCACATCAAGACCGACAACCACCCGGTGCTGCTGAAGACCCAGATGAGCGCCGGGCACGGCGGGATCAGCGGCCGCTACGAGCGCTGGAAGGAAGTGGCCTTCCAGTACGCGTGGCTGTTGACCACCGCGGACGCGGCGCCGACCCGTGTTAGCGTCGGGCCATGAGCCTCAACGACATTGCGCTGACCACGCTGGACGGCGGGTCGACCTCGCTGGCCGACTACTCCGACCGCGCCGTGCTGGTGGTCAACGTGGCCTCCAAGTGTGGACTCACCCCGCAGTACAGCGGGCTCGAGCAACTGGCCCGCGACTACGGCGAGCGCGGCCTGACCGTGATCGGCGTGCCCTGCAACCAGTTCATGGGCCAGGAGCCCGGGACCGCCGAGGAGATCCAGACCTTCTGCTCGACCACCTACGGGGTGACGTTCCCGCTGCTGGCCAAGACCGACGTCAACGGACCGGACCGGCATCCGCTCTACGCCGAGCTGACCAAGGCCGCCGACGCCGACGGGCAGGCCGGCGACGTGCAGTGGAACTTCGAGAAGTTCCTGATCGCCCCCGACGGGTCCGTGGTCAACCGGTTCCGGCCGCAGACCGCGCCCGATGCGCCCGAGGTGATCGCCGCGATCGAGGCGAATCTGCCCGGCTGACCTGATCGCCACCTGGCGTCCGCGTGTCTGACACGGACTGGACATCTGTGGTTGCGACACTGGCCGCATGAGTGGGCAGTTGATCGTGTCGGTGTCGGGAATCAGCGCGCAGACCCGGTCCGCCGTGGATGCGTTCTGCTGGCATCTGGGCGATCGCGGGGTGCCCGTGTCGCTGCTGGTGGCGCCGCGACTCAAGGCCGGCTACCGGCTGGACGAGGACCCGGAAACCGTCGAGTGGATCGCCGGGCGCCGTCGCGAGGGGGCGGCGGTGGTGCTGCACGGCTACGATGAGGCCGCGACCAAGCGTCGGCGCGCCGAGTTCGCGGTGTTGCCCGCCCACGAGGCCAACCTGCGGCTGATGGCCGCCGACCGGATCATGGACCACCTGGGATTGCGGACCCGGCTGTTCGCCGCCCCCGGCTGGGCGGTGTCCGACGGGGTGTTGAAGGCCCTGCCGCGCAACGGCTTCCGGCTGCTGGCCGGATCCACCGGGATCACCGACCTGGTGCGGGGGTCCACGGCGAGCGCGCGGGTGCTCGGGATCGGCGCGGGTTATCTCGCCGAGGCCTGGTGGTGCCGCACGCTGGTGCTCTCCGCGCAGCGCACCGCCCGGCGCGGCGGGATCGTCCGCTTGGCGGTCTCGGCGCGGCAGTTGAGCAAGCCCGGGCCGCTGCAGGCCTCGCTGGACGTCGTTGACCTGGCGCTGCTGCACGGGTGCGCGCCGGATGTCTACCGCTGGCAGTCGGGCCCGGCGCTGCAGGACGTGGCCTGAGCCGTGCGTTAGCGTGACCGGATGGACGCGGATGTCATCGTGGTCGGAGCCGGACTGGCCGGGCTGGTGGCGGCCTGTGAGCTGGCCGAGCGGGGCAAACAGGTGCTGGTCGTCGATCAGGAGAACGCCGCGAACCTCGGCGGGCAGGCCTTCTGG
>Ga0265293_10005625_pt1 | contig 20764 bp, 22 predicted proteins | sample Munlanlewell138R_FD_192505 | JGI IMG/M metagenome (GOLD analysis project Ga0265293, IMG submission 192505) | Leachate microbial communities from a municipal landfill in Southern Ontario, Canada - Leachate well 138R | ecosystem: Engineered > Solid waste > Landfill > Unclassified | place: Canada... | reverse complement strand
CATGCAAAAGCTGTGTTTGACCACCTCAATGAAGGTGCTTGGCACAACTTCACCGTTGGTATCAACGATGATGTAACAAAGTTGAGTATCCCTGTGAAAGAACAAATCGACGTAGCACCTGAAGGTGTTGTTGCTTGTATGTTCTGGGGCTTAGGTTCTGATGGAACTGTTGGAGCGAACAAAGACTCCATTAAGATTATCGGTGAAAACACCGACATGAATGCTCAAGCATATTTCTCATACGACTCTAAAAAGTCGGGTGGAATTACAATCAGTCACCTAAGATTTGGAAAGAGTTCGGTAAATATGCCATGGCTTGTTGATAGTGCCGATTTTGTTGCTTGTCACAACCCAGCTTACATTGGTCGTTATGACATGCTTGCTCCACTGAAAGAGGGTGGTGTGTTCTTACTGAACTCACAAATTCCTTCAGATGAAGTATTTGAACACCTTACAGCTGAAGAGCAACAAACCATCATTGATAAAAAGATCCGTTTTTACAACATTAACGCTTTAGAAATCAGTGAGAGAGTTGGTTTAGGGACACGCATTAATACAGTCATGCAAGCTGCATTCTTTAAAATTAGTGGTATTTTCCCTGAGAAAGAAGCTATTGAACTGATCAAAGGTGCCATTAAAGATACCTTTGGAACCAAAGGTGAAGATATTGTTAAGATGAACTGGGCAGCAGTTGATGGAGCAAGTGACGCTCTTATTGAAGTTACTATTCCTAAAGCTGTAGGTAACGCTTATGTTCCAAAACCTCTTATCGGAGAGAATGAAGATGCCTATGCAAAAGAGATCATCCAACCCATTATGCACCTTAAAGGGAATGATATTCCTGTTTCGAAGATGTCTTTTGATGGATCACTTCCAACAAACACTGCTCGCTTAGAGAAGCGAGGAGTTGCTCCTTTCATTCCAAAATGGAAGAGCGAGGTGTGTATCCAATGTAACCAGTGTGTACAATCATGTCCTCACGCTGCTATCCGAGCCAAACAAATTGATCCAAAAGATCTTGTTGATGCTCCTGAAGGGTTTGTTACACTCAAATCCAATACCAAAAACGATCGAGAGCTCCGCTTTAAGATTCAAGTCTACCCCGAAGATTGTCAGGGCTGTGGAGTCTGTATCGAAACATGTCCTACCAAAGATAAATCACTTGTCTTTAGCCCAATTCAAGTTGAGCGAGATGCTGGTGAAACTCGAAATTCAGAGTTCTTTGAAGCTCTTCCCTATGATGTTATTGACGGAGTATCTGTGAATACACTTAAGGGTATGCAGTTCAAAAAACCTCTCTTTGAGTTCTCTGGTGCATGTGCCGGTTGTGGAGAAACTCCTTATATTAAACTCGTAACCCAAGTAAGTGGTGAGAGAATGATTGCTGCAAACGCAACAGGTTGTTCATCCATTTATGGTGGAACATTCCCAACCACTCCATATGCTAAACGAGAGGATGGTCGTGGACCTGCATGGGGAAACTCCCTCTTTGAAGATAACGCCGAGTATGGCCTAGGAATGAGATTAGCTGTCGATTCTAACCGAAGACAACTTCGATCGAATATCGATAGACTTCTTAAAGCTGGTACTACTGACGCTCTTGCTGCCGCATTAGCCAAAAATATTGAGTTGTGGGAAGACCTCACTGATGCGTCAATTGATGCACAAAATGAGACTCAAGCTCTCTTGGACGATGCAGTAAAAGCAGCTACTTCTGATGAAGCTAAAGCAGCATTACGACGAATTGTCGAACTGAAAGATTACTTCAGTGAGAAACACGTGTGGATCATTGGAGGAGACGGTTGGGCATATGATATCGGCTTTGGTGGACTCGACCACGTTGTCTCAACAGGGAAAAATGTGAACATCCTTGTGTTAGATACCGAAGTATACTCCAACACCGGTGGACAAGCTTCTAAAGCTACTCCGATTGCAGCAGTAGCGAAGTTTGCAAATGCTGGTATGCAGATGGGTAAAAAGAACATGGGTATCATGATGATGAGTTACGGAAACGTCTACGTCGCTTCTGTCTCAATGGGTGCTAATAGACTTCATGTTCAAAAAGCAATCCAAGAGGCAATTGCGTATGATGGACCTTCAATCATCTTCGCTTATGCTCCATGTATTAACCACGGTATTAATATGATGAAGAGCCAAGTAATCATGAAAGAGGCTGTTGAAGCAGGATACTGGCCCATGTTTAGATTCAACCCATCTCTTGAAGAGGGAAGTCGTTTCTCATGGGATACAAAAGCCCTTAAAGGTGATTACCAAGAGTTTATTAAAGCAGAGAGAAGATACTCATCTCTTTACAAAACAAACCCAACACAAGCTGATGAGCTGTTTGAGAGAGCCGAAATCGACGCAAAACGTCGCTTAGAGTTCTACAAAAATGTTGGTGAAGTAATGAACTAATAACAAATCTAGATCTTAGTCAAAGGCCGCCTGTAAGGCGGCCTTTGTTATTCTTCGGTCCAAAATTCGATTATCTTTTGAGCAGAGCGATTCATCTCACGCATGAAATCGCTGGTATGTTTTCTGAAGTAGTAATAATCACTTATTGTTCCACTGTTTTCAAAAGGGAGTCTTTGTTGGTCTCGTAGGCGTTGCTCTTGCTCTTTAAAGGCATACTCTACATCACTCAGAGTTGGTTCTTTATACTTGTCTTTCATAAATATGGCATCAGAGGGGCAACGAAGAGAGGGCTGTGGTAGTGGATTTGGGTTCTTTGGATAACCAAAAATAAGCATAGTAGCAACAGCTGTATATTGAGGAAGTTCTAGTAGCTGACTCACTTGTTCAAAGTTTTCTAGGATATCACCTATGTAACACGATCCAATGCCTAAAGAATCAGCTGCAACCACAGCAGATTGAGCTGCAATAAGAGCATCGTTATATGCTAATAAAAGGTCCCCAGCTCCAGGACGACGATAAGAGACCCCTATCGACTCTCCGTGTGCAACTGAGCCACTTTGGTGGTAGTAGTTCTCCCATTTACGGACATCTGCTAGAAAGACCCATACAAGAGGAGCTGTACCAATCATTGGTTGGTTATCACACAAAACGGCAAGTTGTTCTTTTATTGACTGATCTTGAACATCAATCACTGAGTAAAACATCATATTACCAGCACTCGGGGAGCGGAGAGTTGCCTCTTGAATGAGGTGTAGGTGTTCTTTAGTTATGGGCTCTTTACTAAAAGAGCGATGGGTTCTTCTTGTAAGTAATTGTTCAATAACACTATTCATGTCACGTTCTCCTTCAAAATGCATACAAAGTAGCACACATGGTGTGTACTCAACAAAGAGGCTTCATATATCTACATTATAAATTAAGTATCCAGTGTGTTATATCCTCTAACACAAACTCCTCTATTGTTGTTTCGATGAGAGGATACTCTTCAATACTTCCACTTTCTGCTTTTTGAAAGAGGTGATTAAGAGAGTCGTAGATGATCGTCGTATAGTTTTGATGACCACCTTGTTCTAAGGCAGACTCAATAAGAGGAACATGGAGGGTGCTTGTTACTTGTTTGTCTAACGTACCATTGAGTATAAGGACATCCGAGGTTGTATGTTGGATATAATCAGCTGGGTCGGTCTCTAAAAACGCTCGATACCACGGTGAGAGCAATGCCTCTAATTGCATGTTGATAGTCATTTCATCCATACCAACTTGAGTAAGGATAGTTGTTATATGCTCTTGTTTCTCTTCTAATGAAACATGTGAGTCTAACACGATGTTATAAATAATTTGATTAAGAGCATTACTTTGATTAATATATTCTAAAGGAATTCCTTGTGCTTCTAAAAGAGCTCTGTTTTGATCTAACACGGTGGCCATTCCAGGTGCACCCATCCCTGCCATAGAAACAATAAAAGAGACATGTTCATTACGAGAAGCGACCATAAAGGCTAATAATGAGCCCTCACTGTGTCCAATAAGGCCAACAGAAACAGGATCGACATAAGAAAGATTGAGAAGGGTGTTCAATGCTGCTTCAACGTCGTACGAAAGATCTTCACTTGTAGCGAAAGAGCTATCTCCTAAAGAATCACCAACTCCACGATCGTCGAATCTAAGAACTACAATGCCGTTACTACTCAGGGCATCGGCTAATACTAAAAAGGGGCGATGTCCAAAAAGCGATTCATCTCGATCTTGAGATCCTGATCCACTAATAAGGACTACTGCGGGAAAGGGACCTTCGCCTAGTGGCTTAGTGAGAGTTCCTGCTAATGTAAAGTCTTCTTGCATTTGAGTGAACACGATATCTTCTGATGTATAGGTGGTGGGATCTACAGGATCTTGAAAGCGACCTGTTTTGGGAAAAACAGAACGGGCTAACACAAGAGGAAAGTCATACCCCATTTGAGAGAAGACCCCTTCAATGACATCCTCTTGAAGATGATAATTTCCAGAAAATAAAGCACCAATGTGCTTCATCTCTAGCAATACGCTCTCACCTTCAACTTCATAATCTAAAGATTGTCCCACTACTCCTTGTTGAGGTGGGATGAAGTATAAGGGGTTTTCATCATTAAGAACAAATCCTAATTCAATATGTTGAGAGGGTGCTACTTCAATACTTCCTTTCCAAAATCCATCAAAGGATACTGTAGTGGTGTGATGTGTTGTAGCACAACCAAGAAAGAACAGGAGGAAACTGACGACAAAAAAGGTACGAATATATTTCATATGATACGTCCAAAAAAATGGACCGTAAAAACACGGTCCTAATAACGGCTGTAGATTATTAATCTTCAGGTGAGAAGTCTGATTGTGCTGCACCACAAAGAGGGCAAACCCAATCTTCAGGAAGGTTTTCAAAAGCTGTTCCTGGCTCAACTCCGTTATCTGGATCGCCTTCGGCTGGATCATAGACGTATCCACATAAATCACATACGTATTTTTTCATTTTCTCCTCCTATACACATGGTGATACTAGAATACTGTGTTGAGTTTAAAATTGCAATGTTTTTCTCGATATGTGAGAAAGGAGATCCCTTCTGATTGATTCCTTCTTGTTCTTCATTTGTGAGAGCATTACAATGCCTTTATGGAAAAGAGAATTATGATCATTGAGTCTAAATTGGCCTATGCCGAAGATATAACAAACACATTAAATGAGTTAGTTATTGAGCAAGGAAAGATGATTGAAGCTTTACAGATGCGAATAGCCTTATTAGAGCAACGGTTCATTGAGTACGAAAAAGAGATTCCAAACGAGAGACCGCCGCACTACTAAGGACGCTTTTTCCACAGTGTATGGGCAACTGCAAGGCTTTGGTTATCACTAGATCGTATGACTTCATGAATGAACTTTATGTCATGATCATCATTAACTTGAGTTGATTGTACGACGATAGTGTCATCTCTAAAGCTTTGAGCGACATACGAAATGTCAATCTCATAAGGAAGATAACTATCTCTAAATGTAAATGGGAGAGAGTCGAGCATCCATGAAACATACACCACGTTATTCACGTGGTTGTTAAAATCTGTATGATGATACAGCGGCTTTGTATGATACTCAAAATACATCTCTTTTTGTTCTTCGGGGAGACTCAACTTCCTACCAAGATTAGGGTTTAATATCTCCTCTTTCATATGGTCACCGAACAGGGGAATGACTTGATCAGGTTTAACTGGTCTTTGTGTGTGTATATCTACCACGACCCATTGAGACATCGATTCAAATAATGGTTCTCCTTCTTCGGTGTGGGCTGTACAGGCTCGTGGGAAGTAGAACTTCCAAGGTACTTGTGGCCAAGTTGTTACTTTAATTCGATGAGGCCATTGTGCATAAGAGAAGATTGTCATCTTGGTTCTTGTCACAACCCACGTTTTATCAAGGGCATGAAGCTGTGGAATACTTACTCCAATGTGATGAGCGTGGTTCCCTGCAACTTCTTGAACAACATTGAAGTAATAAGATGGGTGTGCTGCATTTAAGGAATCAACATCACTAGATTGTAGGGTGAACTCTTCATGATATATACCGTCGATAATCTGCATCTCTTTACTCCTGGTTTTGGTAAAATCGCAAGAGGGAACGACCATATTTCCTCTCATCTATTGTCACATATGATCCAATAGAGTGTGGCCACTGTTTTGCTTCTTCTGATGGGTAGTGAATCATACACAGCCCATCTTTTTCTAACAGAGCGTGTGTCTCAATGTGTTCTATGATAGAGACTTTTTCTCCCATAGGGAAAGGTGGGTCAATGTATATCAGATTATATTGTTGTTTGGCTTTTGGGATGAAGCGTAACACGTCTAGCATAAAGAGGGTAATATCTGACTCAACAAAAGAGATATTCTTTTCAATAGTGGGTCTTTTTCCTCGGTCTAACTCAACAAGGTGAACAGGTTGAGCTCCTCGTGATGCGGCTTCGATACCGACTACACCACTACCAGAAAAAAGATCTAAAAAAGAGAGATCTTCAATATTTCCTAAAATAGAAAACAGTGATTCACGCATCCGGTCCATGGCAGGACGAATCTCGCCAGGGGGACATATAATGTTCCTTCCTCTATAAAGTCCACCAGTAATTCTCATAGCCTCTACATTAGGGAGATTGTCATTTTAGTTCAACACCCCTACATCAGAAGTTCCAGATAAGCTAAAAACATCTCTTCGCTTCGTGCTCCTAAATAACCGGAGACAACCTCTCCCTCTTTGTCGATAAACACAGTTGTAGGTAGGCTGTTTGTTTGGAAGATATAAGCAAATAGGCCATCGTCGTAGTAGATCATGCTCTCATCCATGCCAAACTCTTTGGCAAAGCTTTTTACTTTTTCAAGTGTCTCTCTTTCACCATCGAGTGCATCTAGGAAGATAAATGCTACATCGTCTTTCACCCTTTGTGCCGCTTCAACATAGTAGGGCATCTCATCTCTACAGGGAGGACACCATGATGCAAAGTAATTAATGACAACAGCTCTACCATTACGGATAGACTCAAAGCTTGTCTCTTCTCCATCAAGAGTATAAAAGGGGATATCTGGCATGAAAAATTGTTCAGAATCCTCAAGATTCTCTTCGTTCACTTCAGGTTCTATTGCTCCAGCAGGAGAACGCATGGAGAGTTGTTGAGCATAATCATCAAGTGAAACCTTTTGTTGCATCTTGTTGTATAAATAAGTCGCTGCAACGATAACAACGACAAAAACTATAACGGTAATAAGTAGTGTACGAACATTTTTGTTCATAAGAAACTCCTATAAAAAGAGGGCAGCTGGATTAAATCCAAGTACCAGAGCCACTCCAAAAACAATTAATAATAAGCCACTTATTATTGAGATGAGTTGTGAATGTTTTTTCATCACATTAAACACACCCTCAATTTGGTCTAATAATATGGCGCTCAATAAAAAGGGGATACCTAATCCCATAGCGTAGAAAAAGAGGGTAATCATCCCTTTATGGATTAAATCGGCATTGGCGGCCATCATCAGAGCTGATCCTAAAAGTGGGCCCACACATGGTGTCCAGCCAATTGCAAAGACTATTCCAAAAAGCATACTCTTTGGAATATTCATGTTCTCTAAACTTCCCATCTGAAACTTAAAGTTACGATTAAAAAGAGCGATACGAAATAGCCCTAGGTTGTTTAATCCAAAGAGGATAATGACAACTCCTCCAATCCGATTTAAGAGATCTAAATGGTTTTTTAAAAACGAACCAACCGAAGTAGAGGCTGCTCCCATTCCAATAAACAGAAGGGTGAATCCAACAACAAAGGCGATGCTATTTTTTATGAGAAGTCCTTTACGCTCTTCTCGGTTTTGTAAGCCACCTGCGAGGTAAGAGAAGTACAGAGGTAATATAGGTAAAATACAAGGACTAATAAAACTGATAAGTCCTTCTAAAAATGCTGTTATATATGCCATGAGAGGAGAATACCACACAAGATATTAGCGCTCAATAGGGAGGACCTTGATGCCTTAGTGTAGAGATTTCTACAGATGGCTAAAAAGAACGATATAACTAAATTCTGCTCTAAAGTGCCGAATAAAAGAACGAAGTATTATATTTTCGGAACGAATTGATGAAATATCGGAACGAAATAGGGTTTTGTGTGATATGACTGAGACAATTGCTGCTGAAGAGAGATATGGTAACCGAGCGTTTCTCTGTTGAGTGCTTGAACTCAGAACTATCTCTGCTGAAAGCTGACGTTGATTAGTATTACGTTAGGAATTACTGACTAAATAAGGAATTACAGGCAAATGTATTGCAAATAAAGTGCTAGATGACTATCATACAGCCTATGAAAAAGGCGCTGTCCCCCTCCTTCAAACAGCTTAAAAATTACCTCTATCTCTTACCCGCTTTAGCTTTGGCATACCTGTTTAGTTACCGCCCTTTTGTAAAAACACTTCTCAATAGCCTCTCCATTGTGAACTTCTCAGGAAACATTGTTGAGTTTGTTGGTCTTGAGAATTTTATCAATCTTTTTAAGGATCGTAACTTTCAAATCAGCCTTATAAATACCTTTAAATTTGCGGTGATGTTCATCCCTTTAGATGTAGCGTTTTGCCTTTTTGCTGCTTTGTTAGTGTATCGAAAAAGACGGCTAACAGCATTCAATGAAACATTGTTCATGCTTCCTATGGCTGTTGCTATGAGTAGTGCCGCTTTAGTCTTTAAAGCTATTTTCAATCCAACTATTGGTGTGATTAACTATGTCTTTCGCCTCTCTATTCAGTGGTTTGATGATCCAAAGTGGGCGATGCTCACAGTGGTCCTACTAGGGGTTTGGATGGCTATTGGACTCGATTTTCTTTTGTTGTTAGGTGCATTGCGTAGTGTACCACAGCAATTAATAGAATCGGCTCAACTCGAGGGAGCAGGAAGTGTTGCAACCTTTTTTAAGATACAGCTTCCACTTATCTCCCCAACACTTTTGTTTGTAATCTCGACTCGGTTGCGGGATAGTATGCTTTTGGGGGGACCTGTGATGGTCATGACCTCAGGAGGCCCTCAAAGATCGACACAAACGTTAGTGTACCAGATGTACGTTGAAGGGTTTGTTGCCAACAACTATAGTAAAGGCTCTGCCATTAGCGTTGTTGTATTTGCCCTTACATTCTTTTTAATCTTGTTTGCATTCCGCTTTGAGAAGCGGGGAGTGTTTTACCAATGAGAAAGAAGAATGTCTACAAAACAGTTGTAGCAACACTACTTGGGCTTGTTGTTTTGTTTCCAATTTATTATGCATTTGTCGCTTCATTTTTTTCACTAAGAGATTTTACTTCCCCAATTCCCCTGTTATTTCCTCCACAGTTCTCATTTCATAACTATGTTAGAGCTTTAACGGAGTCTTTACTTCCTCGATTTATGGTGAACTCTTTTATTGTGAGTTTTTTTGCTTCACTTGTGAGGATGGGTGTAGCTGTACTTGCTGCATTTTCAGTTGTGTTTTTCCGCTTTAGAGGGCGAAACTTTCTCTTTTTTGTCATTATTGCCACGATGATGCTCCCTGGAGATGCCTTAATTATTGAGAACTATTTAACAGTGAGTCGGATGGGGCTACTTGATACGTATGCTGGAATCATGAGTGTATATTTACTTGCACCTGTTCAACTCTTTATGTTACGTCAAGGATTCAAAACAATTCCTCTCACATACCGGGAGGTGGCAGCTGTCGATGGGTGTAGTGATATTAGATTCTTGTGGTCTGTTGTTCTTCCACTCTCTAAATCGATCGTGATGACATTGTGGCTTCACTCTTTTGTGACTATGTGGAATCTCTATTTATGGCCACTGTTGGTGACAAATAAGACCCATATGAGGACAGTTCAAGTAGGAATTACCATGTTAGGGTATGCTGAAAGTCTCGACTATGGGCCGACGTTTGCAGCAGTATCATTGCTCATTGCTCCATCTTTACTTATCTTTTTATTACTCCGTAAAGGAATTGTTGCAGGAATAACCAAAGGGACAATCGTTGGTTAACGATTAAAGGAGTCCGTTATGAAATATATTCGAACCACCATATCTATTCTCCTGATCAGTATGATCGTGGGTTTTTCTCTCACTGCTAAAGGGCAAGCTGAGAAGAGCTCTCAAAGTACACATGTTGAGTTTTGGCACTCAAATAGTGGCCTTTTAGGAGATGCAATGAACCACCTAGTTCGTGAGTTTAACGATACTATAGGTAAAGAGAACAACATTGTTGTTGAAGCTGTTTACCAAGGGATGGCTGCCGATGTAGCTACGAAGCTTCGTGCCTCTTTACAAAGTGGACGAGCCTCAACTCTACCCGATTTAGCTCAGTTGGATGCAACTGGGGTTATGGATGTTCGTGACTCTTCTTTCATGGTCTCAGTGGAGAAGCTCATTGATCAAGACCCTTCATACTCTTTAGCAGAGTTGCAACCAGGGACTGTGTTGTCAATGACTTATAAAGGGGAGATGATTGGTATGCCCTTTAATGCTTCAACAATTTTACTTTATTACAATAAAGATGCTTTTAGAGAAGCGGGACTAGATCCAAACAAGCCTCCAAAAACATTAGATGATCTTGCCTCATATGCTCAAAAGCTTGTGAAGTATTCTGCTGATGGAAAGAAAGTGGAACAATATGGATACATGGGAGTTCCAACATCATATGAACTTGTTTCTTGGATTGGACAACAAAACCATCTTTCTTATCTCACCGATTTTAACAATGGGCATGACGGAAATCCCACTCACGTCCTTTTTGATTCAGAAGGGACTTTGGCAAACTTTTTAAACAAGTGGAGAGCTGTCTACAATAGTGGAGGGCTATCCAATAGTACAAGTGATGTACGTCAACAATTTATCGTTCAAAAAACTGCAATGTTCTCAACAAGTACAAGTAGTCTCTCTACTATTTTAGACTCGGTTGATGGACGCTTTGAAGTTGGAGTTGGGTATTTTCCGATGGTAGATGAGCATGCCACAGGAGGGGTGAACATTGGAGGCGGGGCCCTATTTGTCTTTGATAACAATAACGATCCTGGAAAAAAAGCAACGTGGGAGTTTTTGAAATATTTAGTGAGTCCTGAGGTTCAACTCTACTGGCATCAACAAACAGGGTATTTCCCTGTAGCAAATAGGACGTATGAGTTAGAAGAGTTTACACAGCACATTGAGAAAAACCCACTGTTTAAAGTTGCTATAGATCAACTTCATGATAGTAACCCTGAAGTTCAAAGTGTCTGGTGGCCTAATGGATACCAAGTGTACTATGAGATTCAAAACAGTATCATTGAGATGCTTGAAAAAAACAAACCCACAAGTGAGGTGGTGACCTATCTCAGTGAAACAATTAATAGATTTATGGATGAATACAATAGGATGAACAAATAGAGATGAGAGTTGCTACTTCCACTAATATCATATCTACTCGAAGAGATCGTCCTCGTGTTCCAATGATTGAGTTTATCCCATTTTTGGCACAACACGGATACTCTGTATTAGATTTGAATTTGTGTGAAATTATGAACCCAGATTCTGCTCTTCGCACTGGCAAGTGGAGATCTTACGTAGATCAATTAAAGCAGTATCGTACTGATTTGAACCTGACGTATAACCAAGCACATGCTCCGTATCATAAACAACTCTATTCCCTCTCTAAAGAGAAAAAAGAAAACTTAAGCTTTGAGATAAACCGAAGTCTTGAAATTGCAGGAGAGTTGGAAATTCCATATATTGTTCTTCACGCAATAAGCGACGCTTACGGTTTTTCTCAAAAGGAGCATATCGAAATAAATATGAGGTGGCTAGAACCTTTTGTGGAGAAAGCCTCCTCGTATGGAACTTATATTCTGTTAGAGAATTTATTCACTCGATTAGGAGAGCCAGAGGCTTTTACAACCAATGTCCAAGATCTTGTAGCTTTGATTGATGCTTTTAATTCACCGTACGTGGGAGCTTGTTATGATTTTGGGCATGCCCATCTTACCGAGTATGATCACGTAGAAAATCTCAAGTACCTTGGTAAGAGATTATTAGCACTTCATGTAGCAGATAATCATGGAAAAGAGGATGAACATTTACTTCCATTTTATGGCACTGTTCCGTGGGAGGTGTGCATGAAAGCTCTCAAGAGAATCAATTATCGTGGGGATTTTACTTACGAGGTGATGTTCTTTAGTCAGTATCTTCCGGTCGAGCTTCACCCCTCGTTTTTACGTCATTCGTTAGATGTAGCGAACCATCTTGTCGATCTATTTCATCACTTTTGAGTTGGTGGGTCGTAAAATTCACACCCATCTTTAAATTGACAATCGATACAGGCAGTCCCTGGACAATCTTGGAATCCCTCTCCAACTGACTCAAGTTGATCTACGTGCCACTCAAGTTGTCCAATGAGTTCATCAATCTCTCGTCTTTTTTTTATCATTTTAGAGATGTGGATCCGGTACTGCTTTAATAACTCAACTCGTCTTTTTTGACCCGTGATATCTTCAGGTCCCATTTTAACAATGTTTCCGATTTGCTCTAAAGAGAAGCCGTACCGCTTCAGTTGGAGGATTCTCAGTAAGTAGATAAGATCGGCATCGGTGTAATAGCGTTGTCCACCATCAGAGCGGCTTTGAGTCTTTAACAGACCCAAAGCCTCATAATAACGAACTGTTCGAACTGTGACATGAGCTTTACGAGCTAATTCTCCAATTCGGTACGTCTTATCTTTCTCAGCCAAAAGCTTACCCTTTATGCACGCATCTCTTGTGCTGCTTTATAGACGATGGCGACAAGGTCTTCAATCTGATCGATATCAGTACTTGAGAAAGCGAGTCGGAGGTAGGTGTTTTTAATAGAGATTGTTCCTACTCCATAGGTATTCAATAAGTGTAAGCGAAGTTCTTCTGTATTAACAGCGCTCTCAAAAGCCATGAAGTAACCACTGTTAAAGGGGAGCGGCTTTAATACATCGTTATCAGCATACGTTGCTAACACTTGTTTGATGAGGTGGTAACGTTTAGCCATCTCCTTGATTCCTTGATTTTTCTCTTTGTGGTAAGAGGCATCACTCATACCACGTAATAAAATTGATTGAGCAGGTTTAGAACAGGAAGAGACGTTTCCGCGAATTGCTCCCATTGTTTTTTGTACAAGAGCTTGGTATTGGGCATCACTCATTCCTTTTGAGTTATACGTTAAAAAGGCAACTCTAAAACCCCACACCATCTCTTCTTTGGTTGCGGCATCTCCCTTAATTGCGAAGATGTTTTCATGAGCATCTGCTAGTAAGGCAAAAAGAGACTCTTTTAAGATATTCTCTTCAAAGAAGAGGCCAAAATAGGCATCGTCGGTGAAGATGATCAGTTTCTTTCCTGCCTCTGCTTGTTCAACAAGCATGCTTACAAGCTTGGTAGCTTCATCAACTGTTGGAGTGTATCCAGTTGGGTTGTTTGGGAAGTTAAGAATGATAAATACTTTCTCGGTGTTTGTTTTTTGAATGGTCTCTTTTAAGCCTTCTATGTTTAACCCTTGATCTTTAAAAAGTGGGAAATAGATTTGGTTAGCTTCACGTTGTTCGGTGAACACAAGGTTGTAGTTTCCCCAATACATGTCAGGGATAATCACTGGCTCACCTTTATCGATGAACATCGAAGCAGCAATGCTAATGGAGTGGGTAAGGCCCGATGTAACAACAGGGAGACTGGTCGATTTGCCTTTGAGTGATGGGTTTTTCTTAATCATCTCTTCTAACCAGATTTTTCTTAGTTTCATATCTCCTGCTGTTGGAGCATAAGGGAATAAATCATCATATGTAAATGAGGAGTCAAAACCTTTATACATTGGGTTAATTCCCATGGCTTTGCCTTTATCGGTGGCTATTCCAATAGTTGCATTATATAAATGGGCTTTCTCTTTTGCCTCTGCTGATTGGCTAATAATTCCTTTAGGGAAATACATACGTTGGCCATAATCGGATAACACTTGTGATACAAGGGTCCCCTCTAAAACTTCATTTAATTCTTTTGCTAATGGATTCATATCTCACTCCTTTATTTCCGTGTTTTTTAAGTATACTCTGAGTCGGGCTTTTAGGTAACCCCACTTTAGATCAAGATAATTGCATACCGCTAAAGTTTAACATATAACTTCTGTTTTCCCTAATGAAACGACCGTAAATTGCGTATAATTGCGTTGTTGCCACCTTGTGGTTTCTTTTTTATCTGAAATGCCTGAGTTGACGGTGCTCTCGCTTATTAGATACAGTAGTTTCATGAGAAATATCAGCATAACAACAATTCTCCTTGATCTAGATGGGACACTTCTTCCTATGGATCAAGAGACTTTTCTTGAACACTATACTAAACACTTTTTAAAGAGATGTGAATTATCTGGTATTTCTGTAACAAAGGCATCTGAAGCTCTTCATAGAGGGGTCTCTGCCATGCTCACTAACGATGGATCTAAGACAAATGAAGAGCTCTTCATGGAAGTATTTACACATGTATCTCAGGTAGACTCTTCTACGCTCTTACCTATTTTTGAGCAGTTTTATGAACAAGACTTTCCGTTGGTGCAAGAAGCAACACAATCGACTCGATATGCTCGAATGTTGGTAGATTCACTTAAAGAGAAAGGGTACACCGTGGTGTTAGCTACAACGCCGGTGTTTCCACAAGTTGCCACTCATCAACGAGTGAGGTGGGCGGATTTGTGTGTTGATGATTTTGTACATATTACCACGTATGAAGAGTATGGTTATTCTAAGCCCCATTTGGGATACTATCGCCAAATATTAGATGTTGTTGGAACAAACCCACAACAAGCTCTGATGATAGGAAATAATGTAGAAGAAGATATGGTTGTTACTCAGTTAGGGATGGATCACTATCTTGTTACCGACAATCTTATCAACGAACACGATGTAGATATTTCGCAATTTAACCATGGAACACTTGAGGAGGCTTACCACTACTTTGAACAGTTACCTCCCTTGAAGGAGAGGATGTGACAAAAAGTATATTATCTCGCCCAATAGTAGCAGCCCCTTTGGCCATCTTTTGTACCATCTTGTGGGGAAGTGCATATCCTTTTATTAAGTTAGGATATGAACTGTTTCAGGTAGGTGTTGATGATACTGCTGCCAAACTTTCATTTGCCGGGCAACGATTTTTACTAGCTGGAATCCTTGTTCTCCTGTTTAGGAGATTGAGTTCTTCTCCCAGTAAAAAAGAGAGTTATCAAACAATGACTTCACTCTCATCACTACAGTGGTTTAGAATTCTCATCTTAGCACTGACACAAACAGCTGTTCATTACTATTTTTTCTATGTTGGACTTTCGTATACTACTGGAGCAAAAAGTGCCATTGTCAATGCAGTAACGGTATTCTTCAGTGCTCTGTTAGCCCACTTCTTTTATGCAAACGATCGCATCACTGTGAAAAAGGGAATTGGCATTTTGATTGGATTTAGTGCAGTAATTTTAGTGAATTTAGAACCAGAAGTAGGATTTTCTTTTATTCTTCGGGGGGAAGGGTTTATCGCTATTGCAGCCATTCTTAATTCAATTGCAGCGCTCTACAGTAAAAAGAGTAGCAGAACGATAGATCCTGTCTTGCTCACTGGAACACAACTGAGTATTGGAGGGGCATTACTGCTTGTCTCAGGTTTCGTTTTAGGGGGATCTTTCCCCGTATCGAATCTCGCTGGGTATGGTGTTTTGTTCTACTTAGCACTTCTTTCATCCCTCGCATTCTCAATTTGGGCGGGGTTATTGAAACATAATAAGGTGAGTTCTATTACTGTCTTTAACTTTTTAGTTCCTGTAGTGGGAGTGTTTTTATCGGCACTGATCCTCCATGAAGCAGTCTTTAAGTTAGAGTACGCCATAGCGCTCGGTGCCGTTGTTATAGGAATTTATTTAGTAAACAGTAGTCGCTCTAGCACTTAAGCTTCTCCCAACTCGCTAGCTGCTTTTTGTGCACCTTTTGGAATAGCACCTGATAAGATCATAGATGCTTTTGCGAGTGCTGGCCCTGTAATCTCATACAAGACTGCAGATGATAAAATAATCGTATTTAACAAGCTCGCCATCTCAGGGTGTAAAAAACGTTGTCCTAGTGCAGCTAAACCAATCGATACTCCTGCTTGAGGGGTAAGGGCTAAACCGAGGTATTTTTTAATGTTAGGCTCCATATCAGTTGAGACAGCTCCGAGATAGGCTCCTAAGTATTTTCCAGCAATTCGGATGAAGAAGTAGGCAACCCCAATAACTCCCGAAGTTTTAAGAAGCATAACATCAAGTCTCATTCCAGAGACGACAAAGAATGTTAAAAGTACAGGAGGGGCAAAAAAGTTTAACAATCTGAAGACCGTTTTATCATCACTAATATTTGTATAAACAGCTCCTAAAACCATACAAGAGAGCAGTGGGCTAATAGAGAGGGCGGAACAGAATCCACTTAACCCTAGTATTACAAACATTAATACTACTAGGCGGTGATCATCGCTAGTCCGTTTCGCAATCAGGTATTTCAGTAAATAGGCTCCTGCAAATCCCAAGACTAATGAAGCAGCATTTTTAACAACTGGAACAATGAGTGTTTGAGCACTTACATGGCCTGTATTCATTGCTTGTAAAGCAGCAGTAACAATACTAAAGAGAATCAGGGCAATAGCATCGTCTAAGGCTGCAACTTGTAATACAGTATCGACAAAGTTCCCTTTTGCTCGGTACTGACGAATTGTCATAACGGTACTAGCTGGAGCAGTGGCGGATCCTATGACTCCTAAGAGGAAACAAAAAGGCCACTCAAGACCAAAGAAATAGTGCATGCCGAGGGTGACAAATACTCCTGCCATGAGAGATTCGAAGAGGGTGAGAATAATTACTTTTGAGCCGTTAGACTTTAGAGTCTTTAATTTAAAGTACCGCCCAACGGAGAAAGCAATAATAGCCAAAGCGATATCGGTCACTACCCCTAGAGTTTCTACTGTTTCAATATTAACCCATCCTAGTACTGAAGGGCCAATTAGGATTCCGGCTAAGAGATAACCCGATACATGAGGGAGGCGTGCTACTTTAGTGATACGGGTCATAAAAAACCCGGCAGCTAAAATAAGCGTGAAGAGTAAAATAAGATTAGCATGCTCATGCATTTCGACTGAATTAGCGAATACATTCATAAAGTGCGCCCCCTTTTTAGTATACATGTGTTGGAAACTATCGCTCTGGACTCTCAATATAGAGGTAATAAAAATAAAAATCAAATTATATTTCTTTATTGTAGTATTAGTAATATTTATGAGCAGTAGGTCTACCATATTATGATACAATTCGTTAGTCTATGAGAGTATAGCTCAATTAAAAGAAGATTGACAGTTATGAGGAGTTTGTCATGTTGGACCAAAAAATTATAACCTTTTTGAAGGTTGTTGATACCCGCTCTTTTACCAACGCAGCAACTGCATTGAATCTTACACAACCTGCAATTAGTCATCATATAAGACAATTGGAAGAAGAGTATTCTGCCAAGCTTTTTCAACGAACTCAAAAAGGCCTTCATCTCACCTTAGAGGGAGAGATTGTATTAAAGTATGCTCGTCGAGCTTTTGCGAGTTATGAGAAAGCGCTCATTGCCCTTGAAGATAGCAAACGGAACATTACGAGTTTAATTGTAGGGATGACAGCAACTGCAACTGAAAACATGCTCCCACAAGTGATGTTAGAGTACACAAAAATACACTCTAAAACAAAGGTAAGAATAGAGACAGGGACATTGGAGTCTTTGCGTACACAGTTGCTCCTTCACGAAATCGATATGGCTATTGCTGGAGGTTCTTTAGCTGATAACGAATTTAGTTCACTTAAAATAGATACCGATTATTTAAAACTTATTGTCTCTCCTGATAACCCTTTAGCCCAAGAAAACGATGTCTCTTTAGATCGCCTTAAACAAGAAAAGCTCATTTTGCGACCAGTTGAGACAGCTACTCGCAGACGATTCGAAGAGTTCTTATTTGATAACCATGAGACGATAAATAACTACAATGTTGTGATGGAAATAGATAATGTTTCGGTAATTAAAGATCTAGTAAGTAATGACCAAGGGGTGACTGTTATGAGTCATAACGCTGCTCTTATGGAACAACTTACTGGATCGTTAGTTGGTGTTCCTCTCCATGCAAGTTTGCAAACGAGCATGATTCGAGAAATTTATATTGTATATCGGAATGATTACTCATACCCCGAAATTGCTCATGAGATTAAAGATATTTATCTTAGGATGAAAGAGGAGGGGAAGATATAACAAAGGCTACCCGAAGGTAGCCTCTTTGGAGGTAAGGGGAATCGAACCCCTGGCCTTTTGAATGCCATTCAAACGCTCTAGCCAACTGAGCTACACCCCCAATTCATTTCGTAGGATATATGTGGATTCCCATTTAGTCAAGCTACATGCTTTTTCGTCACAGCGTAAAAAATGCTCTTAAAGGAGAAAGAGATAAGTCTTCAATTACATCAGCAAACAGAACATCTACTTGCTCGAGAGTTGCATCATTATGAGTCCAGAGACGATAAGTAGAGCAGAAAAGATTCGGGCAAAATTTACCGGTTCAGCTAAAAGGATAATTCCAATGAGAAATGCTCCAATGGCTCCAATGCCCGTCCAAATGACGTAGGCAGTCCCAAGTGGAATAGTGCGCATTGCTATTCCCAGTAACCCAAAACTAGCAATCATCGCTGTGATGGTGACAACCGAGGGGGTGAGTTGAGTAAACCCTTGAGAGAGCTTCATTGCATAAGCCCACACTATTTCAAGAATACCCGCTACTAAAAGATAGATCCAAGGCATAAGACTCCTCCAATATGTAACAATGCTGGGTCGTCCCAGTATGTGTGCCCAAACAGGGGAGGTCGTCCTCCTTCAAGGATATTATCTTTATTGCTAAATATAATCAAATCTGTAAACGAACGAAAGTGAGGCAATAATTCCCACAATCTAAGAAAAAATCTTCTATTAATTAAATTCATTACAAAAACAGCTCTGATATGGTAGTATACGGGCAATGTAGGTGAATTGAACTGAGGACATAGTGAAACAAGTTTATCGTGGAATCTCAATATTTCTTATTTTGCTCTCAAGTGCTCTTATTATCCTTTTTTATACGATGTCGACTCAAACTATTAAACAATCTTTTCTTGAGGACACTCAAAACATCATTTATGAGAGTAAGGCAAACTTTATTAAATCAACCGTAGACAACCTTATTAACACCATTGAGAGTAGAAGAGAATTTGAATTGTCAAAATACCATGATGCTATCGAAGGGATGAACCTACTGATTGAACAAGCATACCATGAGAAGACTACACAGGAGTTTCTTGAAGTTTGCGACACCCTTTTTTCTCAGAGAGTTGTTGGTGGAAACTGGGATATGTTCTTATGGAACGTCATTGATCAGGAAATCTTGTTTGACTCTACCAAATCTCATCAAAATGTATCCGACATATTTTCATACATCCACCACGAGACGGCTACATATGCTATGTTTGAAGATTATCTTTTGGGACCGTATCACCTCTTTTATGCTGTGAATAATTCCGCCATCGATGATGTGGTCAAAGGTGTCTTTGAAAAAGATATCCATAATCTTCAGTTTTCTGATGATCAATACATATGGGTAAATGAAGTCATTAATTATCAAGGTGGAGATGATTATGCGATAAGGAGAATTCACCCAAACCTCATTGATACCGAAGGGATGCTGCTTTCTACTTCCATGACCGATATTGAGGGAAATTTCCCCTACTTAGAAGAATTGGAAGGGATAAATAATTATGGGGAAATCTTTTTCACCTACTATTTTGAAAGATTGAATAGTGATGAAATCTCAAAAAAACTCTCTTACGCAAAATTATATTCCCCATTTAATTGGATTGTAGCGATGGGAGTGCCTCTTGAACGTATTGATCAATTAAGCGAGCAAGCGAACAGGAGAGCTGATCAATTTTTCTCTCAGAAAATGCCACTTTTTGTTATCGTTTTAGGCTCTATCGTAGTTCTCAGTTTTGTACTGTTTTTGATTGTTGAGCGATTGAGAACGAAAAAAGATCGACAGAGTCTCGAAATCCAAGCTCTCATTGATCCTCTCACAGGGATGTTTAACCGACGGCGTGGAATGAATGATCTTACTGATGATTTTATGCTTTTTATCCAAACGGGCCGGCCTTCTCATGCTCTTTTGATATTAGACTTTGATAACTTCAAAGAGATAAATGACACCTTAGGGCACTTGGCTGGAGATCGAGCCTTGCAGACACTTACCAAAACAATTCAACAAAACATTAGAATCTCTGATCGTATTTATAGATGGGGAGGAGATGAATTTGTCATCATCGGTGAGCGAGTTCACAAAGATGCAATTGGTCTTTTTGCTGACAAAGTAATGAGAGCTGCTGCTTCGATTGGTGAAGAGTGTGAGTGTGGAACGTTCACAGTCTCCATAGGAGCTACCTGCTTTTTAGATTCAGATTCTTCTCACTATGATTCTCTTGAGCGTGCAGATAAAGCATTATATGAAGCAAAAAGGATGGGTAAGAACAGAGTCGTAATTACACTCGATGAGAAATGAGCACTCTCTTATTTCTTGGTGGAAGAAATAAAAGGATCTGTAAGTTCTTTAATTGTTCCTCTAGAGATAGCCCACAAATAAAGGCTTGCAACTGAGCCGTACGGAGAGTAGTTCTTTACGATATGATCAAACTCTTTCTTACTTACATTTGTCAGCTGATATAACATGCGAATCCCTCGAATGATTGCAA
>Ga0265293_10005624_pt1 | contig 20764 bp, 31 predicted proteins | sample Munlanlewell138R_FD_192505 | JGI IMG/M metagenome (GOLD analysis project Ga0265293, IMG submission 192505) | Leachate microbial communities from a municipal landfill in Southern Ontario, Canada - Leachate well 138R | ecosystem: Engineered > Solid waste > Landfill > Unclassified | place: Canada... | reverse complement strand
AGGTATTATATCTATAAGATAGGTTTGGGAGGATATATGGTGGAAGGAGGATGGGAGGGGTACCCTTAACAGGTAGGGGGTGTTTATATATAGGTATACCCCACTAACGGTTCCCCAAAAAAACCAAAAAACCAAAAACCCCAAACCCAAAAAGCCCCTTCCAGAAAAAGGGATTTCCCAAAAATAAACCAACCTAATTTTGGCATAGGCGGTCTGGTAAAAACTAACAAAAGGGAGACAAGAAATGAACCTTAAATCGCTAGAGGACATGTTGCGGTTCTGGCAAAAGCGTTTGCGTTTACAGGACTGGGACATTAAGATCCGTTTTGCTCGAAGTTCCGAATTTGATCATGGTAGTAGTTCTGGCGAAGTTATTTACGAGTTAAGGAGCAAGCAGGCGATGATAAAGATTCTTGATCCGATTGACTATCCAAGGAACACATCGTGGGAGCAGGACGTAGAGGAAACGGTAGTGCATGAGCTATTGCACTTACATTTCGGATCGTTACAGATAGAGGAAGAGTTTGAGAGTATTATGTTAGAGCAAGCGATTTGTTGTATAGCGGACGGTTTAATTACGACAAAACGAGAAGGGGAGTAAAAATGACATTCGGACAAGCCTTAGAACGTTTTAAGAATAACGGAGGAAAAATGAGGAGAGCTTGCTGGCCCGAGGGCGTTTATCTTGCACAGAGTATGGAAACAGAACGAATTGTTGTTATCCATCCGACCGGAGATCGGTCAGACTGGATTCCCGAAGTGGGGGATCTTTTTGCTGATGATTTTGCTGATGATTGGGAGATTATCAAAGAGGGTGGTTGTTTTGTCTCGTCTGATTTTTGTGTGAGCGAAGAAGCCGCAGAGGTTATGGAGCTAATTGATAGCAAGGTGTTCGCATTTCACGATGCGGTTGACTTTGTTAGACAAGGAAAAAGGCATAAGAAAGAAATGTTGAGGTTAATGGAACGTGGATGGGATTACAGTGATGCCAGGGAGTTTACGTTGATGTATTTGTAATTATGGGGGGGTGTAGCTTTGAAACAGTCGGTGAAGATGGCGAAGGAGCTACGCCAAAACGACAGGTTATATGCGGAGAAGTTTTTGAAGATCCAGACCAAGAACATGGAGCAGATCAGCTTCAAATACAACGCAATCCAGGATAATTTACAAAAGCGTGTTGACGAATTAAGGGAGCTTGGAAAGCCGGTCCGCTTTATCATATTGAAAGCTCGTCAGATGGGTGTGAGCACATGGGTACAAGGCCAGTTATTCAAGCGGACTTCCACTCTAAAGAACTTCAATTCGTTGGTAGCGGCACACGTTGAGGAATCGAGTACAAACTTATATCGAATGTCGCAGCGATTTTACGATGCGTTACCGAACAAGATTTCGTTTCCGGACAGAAGCATAATGGAAGTAAAGCCAAAGACGAAGTTTTCCAACAGGAAAGAGTTAGTGTTTGCGGATTTAGACAGTCAGTTACGAGTAGCGACTGCTGGAAGCAAAGACATTGGTCGATCTAGCACGTTACTTGGGTTGCACTGTTCAGAGGTAGCGTTTTGGGACAATGCGGAAGAAACCATGAAGGCGTTGTTGCAGGCGTTATCGGACAGCCCCCATAGTTTTGCGGTAATAGAGAGTACAGCTAATGGAGTGGGCGGTTACTTTCACAGTATGTGGCAAAGGGCGGTAGCTGGTGAGAGTTCATGGACACCGATCTTTTTTGGTTGGTGGGAGTTGGAGGAATACCAGAAACCCTTTGACAGTGAAGAAGCCAAAGAGGAATTTGCCAAGAATTTAGATGTTGAGGAAAGGCAGATTAAAGAGTTATATAATTTAACGCTGGAGCAGTTACATTGGCGCAGGTTTACGATTGCCGATAAGTGTGGTGGAGATATAGATACATTTCGCCAAGAGTATCCTGCGAATCCAAGGGAAGCGTTTATAGCGTCTGGTCGTCCTTACTTTGGTCGCAAGCACTTATTGGCAACAGAATCGTATATTAGCGAAGGCGTTCGAGGGAACTTGGAGTTAGTGCCTGGAACATATCGCAGACTGGAAAATGGTCAGTTAAAGGTGGACACTGGTACGAGGGTGCGGTTTGTTCCCAATCCTGATGGTTACTTAGAGGTTTGGGCTTATCCGAAACGCAATGGAACGTATTCTGTAGGTGGTGATGTTGCCGAGGGATTGGAGAAGGGCGACTATTCTGTTGGTGAAGTATTGAATCGAGATACGGGTCAGCAGGTGGCAGAATGGCACGGTCATATTGATCCGGACTTATTTGGCGAAGAATTGGTTAAGTTAGCTATTTATTTTAATCGGGCGTGGTTGGCGGTCGAGGTCAATAATCATGGAATTAGCACAAACAAGGCGATTGTGCGAACAGGATATAACAGGATCTATCGGCGTCATGCTGCGCCCGACAAGATGGAAATAGAAACAACAGATAGAGTTGGATGGCGAACAGACCAAGCCACTCGTCCTATCATGCTGGATGATTTAGCAAGGGGTATTCGTGAAGGGAGTGTGTTGATTTCCGGTAAAGGTTTGTTGGAGGAATGCTCAACCTTTGTAATCAACGCCAAGGGGAAACCCGCTGCACAGGAAGGTTGCCATGACGACAGAGTGATGGCAATGGCGATTGCGGTACAGGCTCATCAGCTATGCCCTATGTCAAGACCCGTCAGCAAGGAAGAGCGGAAGCGGAGAAGGATAGTGAGGGAGAGGGAATTGGAGCCGGTTGTATCATCTGTCACTGGATACTAATTTTGTGCCGCCGAGAATAGCTACCTTGGGGCGCATGGGGCGCGGAGGTGCAAAGAAACCTCCCGCCCATTTTCAATCATGGGGTGGTGGCGAAACGCACCAACTGGACAGACGCTGAAAGTCTTGACCGTGCCGGAACAATGCGAAGGCACGGAGAGGCAAAGCTAGACGCTATGGTGCTATAAAGCGGAGGACTAGCGTAAGGAGGGTTCGAATCCCTCCCACCCCATTCTAAATTGGGAGGAAAGAGCATGGAAAACAAAATAACCCAAGAACACATTGAAAGAATGTATGACGAAGCAGAAAAAGACGTTGTGACGTTGTTTGGCAAATGCGCCATATTGGCTTGCCGGTTAAAGAACGGCTTCGTCTTAGTTGAAAGTTCTGCATGTGTAGACCCTGACAATTTCGATATAAATGTAGCACTTAACATCTGCGAGAAACGTATAAAAGAACGCTTATGGGAGCTAGAGGGGTATCCATTACAAAATCACTTATCTCAATAGCTGAGGTGGTCACCGTGAAGAAGAAATACAGGTTAAAAGCTGGGATTGCACTTTTAAGCAAGGGGGAGTTCAAACTAGGGGTAGAAGTTGGTAGTGAACCCTATTGTGAACGATTCAGTTTGGATTTGTATTTATTCAAGTTCAACGCATGGCTAGCTGTAATAGAAAGGTAAGGTGATCCTCATATCCCGCAGAGATCCTGTGGTCTACAAGCAGGAGGTGACCGTGGAGCAAATTTTGAAACGTGTTGCGGTTGTTCGTGATGTACTGATAGATTGCGATGGTTACCGGGGTAATGCCAAAGCCCTTGAAGATTTAATTGAAGAAGTGGAAGAGGCATTGACCAAGATTCTTAATGGAAAAGAGCCTTATCAAATGACAACACTTTAGGGGGCGTAGGAGGTGTACTTTTGTCTGACTGGCGACAAAGGGCCATAGAGTTATACGAAGCTGGGTTGGGTACAGTAAAGATAGCCGAAGAACTGGGGCGTTCTCACGGTTCCGTAAGAAGCTACTTGTACCGATGGAGAAAAACCAATGGCATGGTTCTAGCTGGCGTAAAAGAGGGGAAAGAAGAGAAGGGGCCTTCTATCTCCGATCACGGTGAATATTACATTGTCCAGACAGAATTAAGGCGTGTCGAAATAACCAAAGCTGATCTGTATTTGTTGAAGCAGTTGTATTGTGAACAAAAAATGACCATCAATGCGGTATGCAGAGAGTTAGATATACCAAGACAGGACTTCATTCTAATCAAAACCGCATTCGGGATAACAAAGGATGATGTTCCTTATCTGGACGAAGATTTAGAGGGGGACATTGACCAACTGGTCGAGGAGTCACTAGAGCGCAAGAAACACCAATACTTTGTGAAGCTGCAACAAAAAGAAGTAGAGCATGCGTTCAAAGAGTTAGAACGGTACCGCAAACAAGACTACCAGCTTCAAAAGATTCACGAGCTAGTGTTGAATCACGAGTGGAACATCCCCAGGGTATCCCCCATAAAACGTGTACGTTCCGGATTAATGTTAGAAGTCCCGATTGTTGACCTACACTTATCAAAGCTGGCCTGGGAACCAGAAACAGGTGAGAACTACGACTCCAAGATTGCTGAAAGGCGATTCATGGATGTTATATCCGACATTGTAGAACGGGCGCAAAACCATACGTTCGAGCAAATAGTCTTTCCTGTCGGGAATGACTTTTTTAATTTCAATGATATTTACGGTAACACAACGCAAGGGACACAACAGGACAACGATTCAAGGTGGCAGAAAATGTATATGAAGGGTAACGAACTTCTTATCGCTGCCATAGATACCTTATCGCAGATTGCACCTGTGCAGGTGTTCCAGATACCTGGGAACCACGACACACAAGTGTCTTGGTACGCTGTTTTCAACCTAGCTTCGTGGTACAGGAATAACGAAAACGTGCATGTTGACACAAGACCTAACGCAAGAAAATACGTTGAATTCGGCAAGTGTCTGATTGGTTTCACACATGGTGACAAGGAGAGGAAAAGGATCTTTGGCAACATGCAGGTAGAAGCCCCAGAAGCGTGGGGCAGGACGCTTTTCAGGGAGTGGCATTTGGGGCATTTACACTCCGAGCAAGTGAAGGAAGAACATGGCGTAAAGGTTAGGAACTTGTCGAGCGTAACCGCTACCGATTCGTGGCACTACACGTCTGGTTATGTGGGTGCTATTGCAACCAGTCAATCCTTTGTGTGGGATAAGGAGAGGGGATTAAGGGAGATATGGTATTCGCCGGTAAAGGCAGACCCAAGCTAGTCATTGGTGTGGATTTCGATCAAACCATAGCCAAGACAAAGTACCCGACCATTATCAAGCCGAAGTTTCTTGCTATACCTGTTCTAAAGTGGCTAAAGAGAAGGCATACGATTATTCTTTGGACTTGCCGAGTGGACAAGCATTTAGATGGTGCTGTAGGCTGGTGCGACAAGCAAGGTGTTTCGTTTCATCACATAAACAATAATTGCTTTGACCGAATTAAAAAATACGGTGGCGATTGCAGAAAACTGTCTTGTGACATTCTCGTTGACGACATGGCTGGATTTGTATTCTGGCCCTGGGTAGTCGTAAGAGTTTTAATCAAGGAGGTTAAATTGCGTGAATCAACCCGCAGAGGTTAAAAAGATGCTTTGTGCTAATTGTGGTACCGAAATGGTTGAAAGCCCTTGCGCTAACTGTAATGGAACTTATATAACGTTTGGTTTCAAGGGCAACGAACGCAAAATCAAAGGTGTTGGTCAAGATGCCCCGATGGACGTTAACCAGTATGGCGGCAAACAATCTAAAATGGACTACGCCTTTGACCAACTAGATCCATTGGCGATGTTCCAGCTAGCTGGTATTTTGCAAAAGGGATCGGAGAAGTATGGTAGAGATAATTGGAAAAAGATCACTACAGAGGAACACCTAAACCATGCTTTGCAACATATATTTGCCCATCTCGCAGGTGATAAACAGGACGACCATCTAGGACACGCTTTTTGCAGGCTGATGTTTGCAATCGTAGTGGACAGGGACGGTCTTTCCATATAAAGATTCTTAAAGGGAGGTGAGGGATTTGCATGATGCTATTTCGCAGATTGAAAATATAATGATGGAAGCACTATCCACCGAAGAAACTCCCGAAGAACAAGTGAATGAACACGAACTAACAAAGGGAGAAGTGCTTGGAGAATTGCTAGACCGATTCACTAATGCAGATACCTACCGCAAACAGTACGATCAGATTGCCACAAGGTGTTATAAACTTTACAGAGTGTTTCAAAGACAAGCCAAGAATGGCAGATCAAACCTACACATTCCCAGAGTGTACGAGCAGATTGACACGTTACGTTCCAGGATCGTCAAAGCCTTTACTTCCCAAAGACCGTATGTGGAATTCATTCCAAAGGCCAAGGGTCAGTCGCTTGAAGAACTACAAATGAATGAACAAAAGGCAAAGGTTGCTTCTCTTCTCGTTGACGATCAGTTGGAGACAAACGACTTCAAACTGAAGTTATATGACTTCGTGACCAGCTATTTGATTTATCCTTGTGCCATTATGGGAGTTGGTTGGAAGTACGAAGAAAAAATGGTCAAGAGGAAGCACAAGTACACAATGCCACTTCTTGATCCCTTTGGAAGAATACACGTTGACGAAGCTGGTCAACCCATCATGCAGACTGTTACAGAAATCATAGAACAACCTGAAGTGACGTATGACGGTAACGAATTGATCAACATTGACTTCTATGATTTTTGGGTTGATCCGAAAGCGCAAAGCATTGAGGATGCAAGGTATGTCTTTCACAGAGAGTGGTTGACAAGAGCCGAAATCGAAGGAAAGATAGCTGTATTGCAAGAAGCACACGGTGGTAATGTGTTTAATGTTGACTGGGAAAAAATCGGGCCTTCTAGTGGGTTAGAAGAAGGGAAATGGGAAAGGCAAAGCGAGGTTGGTATCAGCCCCGCCACTGATGATGAGGGGAACGATCATGACAACTTGCGACAATATGAAGTCCTCAACTATTGGGAGGACGAGCGTTACGCCCTTCTAATCAACCGAAGCGAAGTCATTTATGATGGTCCGAACCATTATTGGAGACATTCTGAAAAACCTTTTGCTGTATCTAGTTATGAACCTTTACCGAATGAGTTTTACGGTATGAGTGCTGTCGAATTGGTAGCTGACATCCAAGAGGAAATTAACACTCACAGAAACCAACGTATCGACAACATATCCCTGGTCATGAACAAGATGTGGAAGGTCAAGCGTGGTGCAGACATTGATGAATCGGAACTTGTATCTCGTCCGCATGGGATCATTCACGTTGACGACATGGGCGATATTGATGAATTCAGAATGACTGACGTTACCGGAAGTTCCTACTCCGAAGAGCAAATGTCAAAGACGGACATGGAGAACACGCTCGGTGTTCCTGCTGTTGTTCGTGGTGCTGACAGTACCAGGCGAGAAACTGCGACAGAAATCGTCACCAAGACTTCTAATGCCGGCATACGTTTTGACGTAAAGATTATGCTGTTTGAGTCCACATTTTTCAAGCGAATTGCAAGGTTGATGGATCTAAACAACCAACAATTCGTGGATGAAGAAAAGGCTGTTCGGATAACCGGACCTGCCGGAATGGAAGAATGGCGTATGATTGATCCCGTTGAAATTGTTGGCGAGTTCGATTATCGTCCTGCCGGACCTGCGATTGACCCAGCGGCTAACAAAGAAATGAGAAGGCAACAACTTATGACCCTGTATGATATAGCTTTACGTTCTCAAAGCCCATACTTTAACATTTCATACCTGACAAGGGAACTCGTTGATTCATTCGACTTGCGAAACGCTGACAGAATTGTCAAGAGTGAAGAAAAAGTTATGCAGGAAATGATGCAACAACAGATGGCTCAACAACAGATGATGCAGCAACAAGCGATGCAAGAGCAAATGACGCAAGAACCCCAAGGGGGAGGACAGATAGACCCTGCTTTACTGCAAACCGTAGTGTCCGGGGGGTAATTATGGATAAGTGGGACTACATTGAGGATAAGATGGAACGCAAGGAAAAGAAAGAATTAAAGCGAGAGAAGATTAAAAAGGCAAAAGCTAATCACAAAAAACGCTTGGCCAAAGGAAAGGAGGTGAGACGTTGAAAGTAACACCCCACTCAATAGAAGAGGCTAGGTATATCGAAGAAATGACCAGAACTGCAGGTTGGTCAATATTAAGGGGTGAAGCCGAAAATCGAATTAAGAGTCTCACGAATGAGCTTATTAATTCAGAGTTTGAACCTATGAAAGCAAATGGAATTGTTCACGAAATAAGAGCCTTAAACGGGCTTTTATTATATGTGGCTAATCGCCAAAAGAAAATTGAAGGAGGAACACAATAATGAAAACTGACATTTTCGGTGAACCTATTGCCGAATCCCAACCTTCCCCTGAAGCGGAAGAGACAATCTTTAACGAGGTTGACGAAGCCGAAGAAGGACAAGAAGGCGATACGGAAGAACAAGGGACCCCTGGACAGGGACAATCCGCACCGAAGCTGTATGCTGGCAAGTTTAAGAACGAGGATGAATTGGAACAGGGTTATATTAACCTAATGAACTATTTGGGAAGGGACTTAGATACCTTCACTTCAGTCGAGGATCTTGAAAAGGCGTACATCGAAGCCGAGAAAGAACGAGGTAAGCCCAAGGATCAAAGGCGGAAAGAAGAACCAAAAACCAATGAGGAACTCGAACAACTTCGTCAAGCGTACCAACAACAACAACTGGAAATGCAACAACTGGTAGGGTATTTGCAAGCCATGCAACAAGCTCAACAGAAAGGACAATCTGGCCAACCTCAACAGAAGCAAGAGGAAAAGGTAGACCCTTCTGCGCTGTTAGATCAATGGTACGAAAACCCGCAAGAGACCCTAAATAAGATGGTCACACCACTACTTCAAGAGCAGTTGAAACAGTTGGTTCCTCAATATGCCCAACTTTTGGACAAACAAGTAGAACAAAAACTCATGCCATTCAGGCAACGCATGGAGTTCGAAAGGACTGTTCAGGAGTGGTCGGCGGCAAAAGAAGAGGTGGCTAGGCAACTTCCTGACTTTGAAAGTTTAAGCAATGAAATCGCAGCGGAGTTTGAGAAAGATCCGAACTTGGCTTCGGTAGGACAAGCAAGTCCGCAAGGAAAAATTCTAGCAATCCGAGCCGCTTATGACAGGGTGAAGGCGATTAAGGCACAACAGGAAGGATTGGATCTGTTAAATCAGCAACAGACTAAACAGTCTGTACTGCAAAAGCAGGCTGCTAAGATGGGTTCGTCCTCCAAGGTACTAAAAAAACCAGAGCCTACCGAAGAACAAAAGATGTTAAGTGACATCTTCGGTGCGGCAGGAACATCAGGAATATTTGACCTATAAGCACTACGAGGAAACCCTCTAGTGCTTTATAATTGGAGGGATAATAAATGGCTGTAACAACCAAAGTTATTGACAGAGCTAGACGAGATTTAGATGTATCAAAGGAGATAGCGAGGTTATATCCAGACGCTACTCCATTTGCGGTAATTCTGATGAAGGCCCGCAAGGAAACCACACAGACCAACTACTTCTACTGGTATGACTCGGAATTAGTCGATTGGTGGGGCAAGGTGGTTACCGCGGTCACAACCGGTGGCCCTGGCGATGAAGTAACCATCAGCGTGGAAAGCAACTCCATGTTCAAGCCAAAGGATCTTGTCAAGGTTGCTGATACTGATGAGGTCTTGTATGTAACCGAGATCACGAGTTCCGGCGGAACGGATCAAATCAAAGCTATCAGAGGATACGAAGCACTAGAAGCAGGAGCTACTCTAACGGACATTCCCAAAGACGCTCAACTATTGATTTTGGGCAACGCAATGGAAGAATTTTCGAGCGCTCCTGGTAGCAAACTACTCCAACCAACGAAGGGCGAGAATTTCACTCAATTTGGGTGCCTAGTAGCGTAAGTTACTAGCGAAAAGTTGGCTATATGCTGGAACATCTGCAAGTATCCTATCGGTAGGCTACTGTGGAGGCGACTTCACAGCGACCCCTAAAAATCCGAAGGTGACGCAGGCAATCAGCAGGGAAGGCTGCTTGGCAGCTTGTATCTCATGCAGTGCGGAACTAAATCGTAAAATGGTTCTATGAATGCTGGTACGTTTGAACGGTTGATTACCAGACGGTATCTTACCTTCGCTTTGGAAAAAGTTGTAGCGTAATTTCTTCGAGAGATATGTGGTTTGAATCCTAGATTTTTTTGGAACCAATCCGCAATGAGTTCGTTACCCTCTAATCCAAAGTTGTCGGTAGATATGCTCATTTGTCTAGATCGAGGATTTGAATTGTAGGAACCGTCGTCTAAATACCATATACACAGACCTAACGGTTCTAACATGTTAAGCCATTCTTTCGATACAGTCTTAATGCCGTTTTGGTAAACAATCGAGTGGAATTTGTCAAGTTCGGGATGAGAGATACTGTGATAATGCAATTGGCGATACCGACCCCTACTATATTCATTGGGTTTGTCTTGTTGGATAAGGTCGCCTAAAAGGTTTCGTTTGAATTCCATATATTCTCTTTGGGATTCCGCATGGCACATGCTGAAGCGGTAGTGACTTGTACTCTTGACTAAACAACCGTCACCTAAAAGCCCTCCAATGATAACTTGTTTGGCGTCTGATGGTATCGGTCGTTTTCTTGTTTCTTTGGCTTTGAGGTATGATTTGTTAGTCAAGCGTGGTTTTCTGTCGTTTCTGTATTGCCACTTACATTCCTTGCTGCAGTAAATCTTATTCTTGCGTTTGGCTTCAAATTCCGAACCGCAATTCAAACATATCTTTTTCATTGAATCACTCCTTTCCATAGGAGTATTGTAGCACTAACGTGAGATTATGTCAAGTAGAACCCTCAACGACTACACGCCAACCCCCTAGCAATAGGGTGATGATATAGTCTGAACTCATAGGCGACTATGAGAGGTGGGAGGAACCGAAACTACCCACCCGCTGCCAAATTGGCAGAGGTAACAGAATGCAAATTTTCCGTACACCCTTCGATCAATCCATGACTTCCACTTCCGAGAAATTACGCACTGCCGAAACCGAAAGGAATCGTCTGCGTAGAGACAAGGCAATCGAACACCGTTTGGCCATTGAACGTGCCATGATCTTCGGTAAGCCCTACCAAGATCCAAATGAAGCACGGAATACCACTGGTGGCGTATTGCATTTCATCCAAGATCAGAAGTTCACTTCCAACTCCACCTTTGACGAGGACGTGTTCGAGGACTTCTGCGAAAAGTTGTTCACCCATGGAAGCGACAAGAAACTTCTTATCTGCTCCCACAAGGTTGGTGCGGCTATCAACAAGTTCGCCAGGGACAACATCGAAACCAGGTCTGGCGAGGAAACATACGGTCTGCGCTTGAAGCAATACAAGTCGTTCCACGGCGATCTGTTCATTGTACCTTCCCGCACATTGGAAAGGGCATACCAAGGCTTGGTTCTTGGCCTTGACATGAAGAATTTGAAGTACCGTCCTTTAAGCACTCGTGATACCACTCTAAAAACCAACATTCAGCCCAACGATGCTGATGGTTGGAGAGACGAGTACATGACGGAAGCAGGACTTGAACTCCGTCTGCCAAAGGCACACGCTTGGATGAACATTGATATGTCCGACTGGACGGTTGACGCTTAGTGATAACGGGGGAGGCCAGACCTCCCCTTATCTCTAAAAATGGAGGTTTTTTATGAAACGCTATAAATCGAGGTATAAAAACCTTACACTTCATAGTAACCAAGGCACGATTCAATTTGAGAAAGGTGTATTCACGGCCGCATTTGGCTGGCAGGAAAAAGCGATTGAGAAAACAAAGATGTTCAAAAAGGGCGATATTACCGCAGAAGAGGTATATAAAACTCCCGAGAATATTGAAACGCCTGAAATTCCAGAGAATACACCAGATAAACATGTGTGTGCAGTTTGCGGTGAGGAATTCACCACAAAGCAAGGTTTGAATTCTCATAGCAGGGTACACAAATAAGGAGGTGCTTTTATGTCCTACAAACCGAAAAAGGGTGCAATTCAACCCATTGTGTTATATAGCGAGGATGGAACCGCTATTGAGTTTAAATACCTAAAACAGCAAGAAAAGGAACGGATTGTTCTTGCTAATAAGTTAGAAGTACGAGTAGTCGCCCCAGAGGGCGAGGATGATACAGGAGACGATGGAACCCGCATGATTTCATTTCCAGATGTAGCAAAGTATAAGGAGTGGGATCTGTTTATCACAAACAGTCATGACCAAGATCTGGTTTTGGGATTTGCCGGAGAAGAAGGTTCTGATCTTCATGTTATGGGGACCGAAGATGGCCTTCTGAACTTCAACCCTATTACCGAGGATGAAGAAGCCACAACGACAGGATTCTCAATTACCGCTGGCCCCTACACGGGTATTCGCTTATCTTCTTTTGAGATGGTCAAGGCAGTACCAGACGTAGAGGAATACAAGAAAATTAGCCACTTAATTGAGAGCATTGTGATTATACCAACAGAAACAGAGCCAACCGAGGGGAGCATTACCATCACTTTAGTTGGCAAATATTAAACATTGGCGAAGAGGGTAGGGCGGGGCTTTTCCCCGCCATATTCTTGTAAAGGGAGGTGTATTTAAGTGGCACTTATAGTATATTTTGACGAAGAAGCAACAGAAGAAGTGACCCTTCAAAATCCAGACAGAACTAAAGAAACGGTTGTTATAGGAAATTCGTTGGCCAGCGAAAGGATATTATTCGTGAAATCCGATGATGAAAACCTGACCTACGAAAACATTGTTATTAGTGCGGCAGAGGGCGATTCATCCGCTAACATCCAATACGCATTTGACAATGGCGGTGTTCCTGGTAGCTATATGAGTACACTGACCCTCATGGACGGAGATTTTTCGGAGCCTGTTGCATTTTGGCGAAAGGTCGTGTCGGGTGCAGTGGAATACCCTTTCAAAAGACAAGATATCGAACATGAAATTTCTTATGATGCATACTTGAAATAGGGGGTGGAGGAATGTATAACGTTTCTAATAACGCTGCAACTAAACTTGTTGGCGTTCTAGGTGTATCCGATACAGAGCTAACTGTGCAAGATGGGTCGTTATTTCCAGCCACTCCCTTTTTAATTACACTCTACAAACCAAGAACAAGGGACGATGTTGTTGAAATCATAAGGGTGAACACCAAGGATGGTAATGTGTTTAGTGACCTAGAAAGAGGGTACGAGGGAACTACCGTTAGAGCGTGGGACGACACCGTAGAACAGACGTACATCGAGAACCGGTTCACCGCTGGGACATATCAAAAACTGAAAGAAATCCTAGAAGGTTTATTCATAGAAGAAGGTGCAGATTGGGAGGTGGATGACTAATGCTTGATAATCTCCTGTTAAGGTTAGGCTTTAGGGGTCATGATGGCAAGGCCAAGCCGGGAAATCTTGACGAAAATGGTAACTTAAAAGTGAAAGTATCTGGAAATATCTTTGGAGCAGACTTATCTGATAGACCTCCTGCCGACAGTGTGCCTGTTGGGACAACCTTCACACTTGCTAATGCTGACCTTGATACTTGGATAACCAACGGTGTCGATTGGGTGGAGGTGTAGCTATGGATGTTGTAACGCTTAAAAAGGCTGTTAAAGATGCAGGTAAGTACACTCCCTCCAACCCTGTGCCTGATGAATGGGAGCCTACGAAAGTCGCAGAGGCGTTGGATATTTTGGCGGGTAGTCGAATCGTCGAACAAGGCTCCAATGAAAATGGCCACTATGTACTGCTTAGTGGCGGGATGGCAATATGCATACCAAGTGGGTTTTTGACACTAACATATGCTGATCCTGCGCTACTTATATATACTTGGACGTTTCCGGTTGCCTTTGCCAATACCGGGGCAATGGTGATTTCAAACGTGTCCCTCCCCAAAGCGGACGCTCGGGGCGTCTCATACCCACACGTGACAAGCATCACCGCAACATCTGCCCTGGTCCGATTATATGTCATAAATCAGCTTTGGGTTGAAGGAGACACAGTGCAAGCCAGACCGATAGCCATCGGGAGGTGGAAATAATGCGTATCAAATACAATGTCCAGCGTGGGGATAACCCGACATCATATACTTTTGACAACGACAAAGTACTCTTTGATGATATTGAACTAGACTTTTCTGAGGTTCCTAATGGCGCAGATGTTTTGGTAGAAGAACTCGAAACAGACAAAGTAGTAAGAGCATGGCGGGATGATGAGGGGATTATGTGGGTTGAGCTACGACAACAGCATGGCAAAGATGCACCGCATGAAGAACGATTTCCGAAATGGTTCAACGCTCAAACAGGGGAGGTTTTAGACATTGAAAATCCCGTATAAGACTAAAGAGCAAAAACTCACCGAAAAAGCAGAACAAGACCGTCAACGTCAAATATCCGAACTAGAGAATTTGCTAAAGGATCGTTATGAAGCCCACAGCAGGCTTTTGGCTACTGATGCAAGCGAGGAAGAGATTGATGAGGTCAAGGATGAAATTGCTTTAATTTTAGGGGAGCTGGAGGGATTATATCATGCTTAACCTCCCGAAACGGTGTCCGACGTGTGGCAGAAAGATGGATAAGACTGAAGCAGGGTATGTTTGCCCGAACTGTGGTAAGCAAGTAGAGGAATAGAGCAATATACTTTCAGTTTTTACTAACAATTAACAAAGAACCGAAGCCTATTGAACTTGTGCAGTATCTACTTGGACATGAAAGTGTAAAAACAACACAAGTCTACGCCAAGACAAATCCGAAGAATGTCGAGCACTTTTACGCTAGAGTGTTTCCTTAAAAAATCAAAGAGTCTCCTTTGGAGGCTCTTTTTTGTGGGGTGAATTACATGGCAGCAGACAAAAGAAAACATTTGGTTGCCGGGTTTTGGATTGCTTTTGTTGTCGGAGTTATATTCACTCCGCTTTGGGGCCTTATCACCTCTTGTATTGTGGGGGTACTGAAGGAAATCATTTGGGATTGGTTGTTGAAAAAGGGAACGCCAGAACTTCTCGACTTTGTTGCAACGTGTCTTGGAGGTGCTGGCGGATTGGTTGTCGTGTTTCTTTGTGGGGGGTGGGCGATATTCTTAACAGCAAACCTTTGAATAGCAGGACGTACAATTCGATTGGATTGAGAGTAAAGTCCAGACTTCCATTGAATGTTAGCATAGGTTTGGAAGAAAAACGTTTATTCCCAGCAGACTTGAATATCGGAATGGACGTTATCCGAAGATTTGGAGCATTTATTTTGGTCGGTATTTCTCACCTACACAGATTGCCAACGGACATGAATATAGGTCTATTCATAAGAACATACTTTCCAACAGACTTAGATATTGATGTTGTGCATTTTGATCCATTCCCGCCCCGTGATGGAATGTGGACAGTTGTTGAACCGCATGGCGATTCAATCTGGACTATAAAACAAGCTACAGAAATGGAATGGACACGCAGGAGCAGGAGGTGAACCTAAATGACGGGCATAGAGATTAAGAGGGCGGCAGAAAACTATGTGGACGAGTTTATAGACGATCCGGAAGCGGTAACTGCAATTAACAGAGCTTTGAACATCATTGGCGATACAGCACTGATATACGAGCAGGCTCATGCGTATATCCCAAAGGCAGACGAATGGTACGAGTTGCCGCCAACGGTAACAAACATTCGAGAAGTCGAAGATGCGAATGGCAAGTCTTATGAACACTTTCGGACTAGAGATAACATGATCGCTTTTGACCATCCTGGCAAGTACACTGTGCACTATCGAAGATTGCCGAAACCCATTTCTGGAATATTAGACGTGCCAGAGGTACACCCTGCGTTTCACCAAGTGCTAGTTACTTATGTGATTGCTTGGTGGAAGCTCAAGGATGATGATACGAACCCTGATGGAGTAAGGCACATGCAGATGTTCCGAGAGGACACAATGAGGGTATTTAATATACTTAGGAGAACCAGAGGCCCGAAAAGTATTAGAGTAGAGCGGTGATGTTATGTCGTTAAATCAATTAAGATCATACTATGACTTTCGTGGTGGGCTTAACGTAGACACTGCTCTTGACAACTTGATGGACAACGAATTAACTCTTGCAGAAAATGTTGATCTAATGGAAAGGGGCGGTCTACAGAAGCGTAAGGGCACGAAACGAATTAATGAAAATAGTTATGAAAAGCCCGTAGAACAACTCATTGAGTGGGGAAAGAATGATGGTAGTTTAATGTTGTTGGCGATCATTGGCACTAAACTTTGCAAGGTTTCAGATGCAGGAGTATCAACGGAGATTGCCGATGTGGCTACAGATAAAATTGGTTATATGTTCCACCAAGACAAGGTATTTTTCGTGGATGGAAACAAGTACAGAGTATATGATGGGAGCACCGTGCAAGACGTTGCTGCCTATGACGATGAAGAAAATGACCTTTCGCCAATTAAGAAATGTACTATGATTGTCCGGCACCCAAAAAGCATGCGGTTCTTCTGTGCAGGAAATACGACAGATAAGGCTGCACTTTACTTTAGCGAACCTGGTGCGCCCGACTTTTTCAAAGAAACATCAAAGATGTATCCCACAACTGGTGATGGCCCAATCACAGGACTAACCATATTCGGTGATGCGGTCATGGTGTTTTTTAAGCACAGCATTTGGATTTGGCGCGGCATGGACCCCGAAATAGATGCTATATGGGAGAAAATCCCTACAGGAGTTGGTACTGTATCCAATTCAAGTATTGTTTTGACTACGAATAGTTTGACGTTTCTTGGTGATGGCGGTCTGTATTCCATATCGCCAGCCATTTTAAGCTATACGTTGACGCTACAACCAGGGCAAGACCTGGTTGCCAACCTCACAAATAGTAAGGTGAACAGCATCATCAACGGTATCAACAAGCCAGAAGTCAGCTTTGGAATATTCGATGCCATCAACCAGAAGTACATGTTAGCCTATACCGATGAACACGGCGAGAGAAACAATCGCATTCTGGTCATGGATTGGGGAACGATGGCCTTTACGGAATATACGAATATTCAAGCGAATTGCTTCCTGCTTAGGCGTAATGGTGATCTGTTAGTCGGTTCTAACGGATACATTCTTCAAATGAATGTTGGCGGTTCAGATGCAGACGGTAGCCCTATTCCTATGAAAGTACGCACAAAACAGTATAACCTAGACTTTCCCTTCCACAAGAAGCGAATTTTGCGTTTATACATGAGTTTCAAGCAACCCGAACAAGAAACGTCCATTGTTACCATGAGGCTATATGTAGACGATACAATGGAAAACGAGATCGTCAAAGCTGACGTGTATGACAACTTCATTTGGGGTGACGACTGGGGCGGCATTTGGGGCTTTAGAAACCAAGTGACAACACGCTCCAAAGTATCTGCATCTGGTCACAGGGTACAGATGGAATTTGAAAATCTGCAAGAAGATGTTCCAACCGTCATTTATGGTTGTGCATTTGAATTCAGACCTGTTAGGGCAAAGGGTAGCAGGTTGTAAGGAGTGATAAAATGGCTAAACCAAAAAGAACATTTAGCGGTCAAGAGGGACAGCGTTCAGTCGGCACTGCCGGACCAGAAGGGATCAGTTATGACTTAGACAATTTATTTGCCGCCCTTGACCCGGATGATACATTCAAAGACGGAACCCCTGGTGGTGTCGGAGAAGAAAACCTCCGTACTGGTGCAATTTCAGACCGTGCACTCGGGGAAAAGACTGTCGATCAGAGTGAATCTCCATCTAGCAACACAGGGTTTTTAACGAACGTACTTTCGTGGTTTGGGAATATGATCAAGAAGATCACTGGTGAGACAAACTGGTTTGACACACCTGCTACGACTTTGAAAGCCGCCAAGACACACATTGATGCTAATGCTCCGCACAGTGGTCACATTAATGCTATTAACAATATTCAAGGTGGCAATATCACACTCAAAGCTGGCGCAAATGTAGCAATCAGTCAAAACACTGCCACAAAAGAAGTTACCATCGCAACAAGCGGTACAATCGCACCTTCTTCTCATGCTAGTTCTCATGCGATTGGTGGTGCAGATCGGATTACTCCTGCAATGATCGGGGCAGCGTCAATTGCAGATATTCCCTCTGGCATTATCGCCATGTGGTCTGGGGCTATTGCAAACATTCCTTCCGGCTGGGCCTTATGCAACGGCTCAAACGGAACGCCCGATTTAAGAGATAGATTCATTGTCGGGGCAGGAGGGGCATATAGTCCGGGGAATACTGGCGGGTCTAACACAGTCACGCTTAATGTGAATCAGATACCATCCCATAATCACGGGGCGGGAAATTTGAATGCGAACACGGCTGGTTCCCACAGACATACTTACATTAGTGGTGACAGTGCGGTCCCTGGAGGGGGGTCGACTAGCGGGTATGTATTCGATTTCTCATCCAAGCAAACCAGCAGTGAGGGTGCTCATGCTCATACTGTCTCAGGCAGTACCGCTAGTGCTGGTGGTGGACAAGCCCACGAAAATAGACCACCCTATTATGCACTTGCATACATTATGAAACTGTAGGACAAAATAAGCATAAAGGAGGAATCAAGAAAAAATGAAAGCATGGAAAATGGACACCGTTTTTGTGTTGCTCATTGCTATAGTATTCGTTCTAATTATGGCAAGTGTAACACAGGCAAGTGTTGGAGGACACGTTTCGGGAAATTATGATTTCGTTTCAGAAACATACTACTGGGAAGTGGACGTACACAAAAATATTTTCGGGTTTTTAACCTTGGGAACCTCATTCGGTACTCCTACACCCGAAATCGTTACAAAGGTTTTCATACCTTCCGGCGTACCGACACGAATTGACTACAAACTCTATGCCGAAGTTAAAATCAAAGACTTCTCTATCAGACTGACAGACTGGTGTGATCACTGGCTAGTGCAACACACAGACTACATGAAACCCCAACAAGACAAATGGGGGTTGCAACTACAAGTGAAGTACGAATTTTAGGTGGTGTTGGTATGCCAAGGAGAGTAGCACACTTTAACGATCCAAGGCTAGAAGCGCAGATCCAAGAGATTATAACAAAGGTGAAGCAGTTGCGGAGTGGAGGGGATGAACGCCCTTCCGACCCTCCGCTTTTTTCATGCCACTTCGATACCAGCTTGGGCAAGCCGATCTGGTGGGACGGAACAAAATGGGTAGACGCAGGGGGTGTTCCCGTGTGAAACTAACAAAGGCAACAGAAGCGGATCTTCCTGTTCTGGAAAAATGGTTGGAGAATGAAAACACACGAAAGTTAATTCAAGTAGAACCCCCCAACATGTCCTTGCCATCGGTTGTTTACATGATACGCCTTGACGATGATACACCTGTCGGGTACGTTACCCTCTATAACATTGACACCGAACGAAAGAACGCAGATGCAGGGATCGTTATTCCAGACAAAAGAGGGCGCGGTCTTAGTCACATTGCGGGAAGAATTCTTCTTCGTGCCGCCTTCTCGGAAGATTGGCTTGGCCTGGAAAGGGTTCGTTTGAAAGTCCTCCGAACGAACCGCATAGCTAGAAGACTTGCTGAATTATTCGGTTTTGAACATGAAGGGATAGAGAGAAAAGCTACCATTCACAATGGAGAAAGGGAGGACATTTATATATATGGCTTATTAAAAAATGAATTCAAAGGAGGGATGAAAGATGGCTGATCCAGTAACCGCAGCATTAATTAGTGGTGCTGCCGCAATAGGAAGTTCTGCAATACAAGCGAATGCACAAAAACAAGCTGCCAAACAGGTACAAGAAATGGCTCCCCCGACACTTACCATAGAAGAAGCAGAACAACAAGCGAAGAAACTTTTGAATCCGCTATATGACGAGCAACTAAAGGAAAACCTGAAGGCGATAGAACGCAGTAATATTGCCAGAGGGTTTTATGGTCAAATGCCAGGTGACGCTTTTGAGCTTTCCAGAGCAGCCGAAATTGAAAGTGCAAGGTCTGATCAAATTGCTTCATTAGCACAACAAATGCAAGGTCAATCACAACAGCAGGCGTTGCAACAACAGCAGTTAGCCGCACAGTATGCACTAAGCAGAGGGCAGCAATCTTCCGGCCTACTCAACAACGCCTTGAACATGGGAGTGAACTTGTGGCAGTTTGGGAAACAGTCCGATTATCAAGACCGGGTTCTCGACCAACAGTGGAATCTCGGGTACAAGGACCGCACCGGGCTATGGCCGGGCCAAGCCAACCCATTAGGTCTAAGTGGCCTGGATTACAATCAATCCGCCGAATTGCTGGCAGGAACAAACTTTGGACAAGAGGGCTCTCTTTTACCCACTTTTTCGACGACTGTTTTAAGTGGTGTGAAAAAAATAGACCGCCCCCTGTCACCTTATAGAAGTGACTCGCTCAACCCATTTCGATCCTAAGGAGGGATAACGATGAATAACACACGACCAAGTTTGGGTGCAAACCAAGCTTACGGCTTGGCGGCGCCTAATAAGGAAGAGCTCGAACGAAGGCAACAGACCATCCAGGCCATGATGCCAACAATTCAAAAAATCATTGCAGGCGAGCGGGTTGAGGGCATCGACCCCAACATGGCCATGCGATTGATGGGCATAGTGGGTCCCGCTGAGCTGAAAAACCTACACACGAGGGGCATGGATGTAGATCCAAATTGGTATCAAAACTACATTCAACCCGGAGTGGTGGATCCAAAGACGTACAACACGATTATGGACTATTCAAGGGCGTTTGGTTTTGAAGATACGCCCGTGGCTTTGCAGGGCGGGTTTTCGCAGTGGGGAGAGAACCCTGCATACACTATGACGAACGCACTTCCCGACTATAGGCAAACGATGTTAAACGATGCTTACAACAACATGCGCATGGGTATG
>Ga0265293_10005623_pt1 | contig 20765 bp, 14 predicted proteins | sample Munlanlewell138R_FD_192505 | JGI IMG/M metagenome (GOLD analysis project Ga0265293, IMG submission 192505) | Leachate microbial communities from a municipal landfill in Southern Ontario, Canada - Leachate well 138R | ecosystem: Engineered > Solid waste > Landfill > Unclassified | place: Canada... | reverse complement strand
GCCTGTTGTCGGCAGAGCAGGCTCGGGAATCGGGCATCGTAATGCGGCTCGGCGTCGCGGTCCGGGCGATCGATCGCCAAGCGAAGTCGCTGGCGCTGTCCGACGGCACGATGCTTGCTTATGACAAGCTTGTTCTGGCCACGGGCGGACAGGCTCGGCGGCCCGAGGTGGAGGGCATGGACTTGCCCGGCGCGCACACGCTGCGCACGCTGGACGATGCCCGGCGCTTGCAGCGCCGATTGCGGGCAGGCAAGCGGCTTCTGGTGCTGGGGGGCGGCTGGATCGGCCTGGAGGTGGCCGCCACCGCCAGGCAGGCGGGCTTGCATGTCACGGTCATCGAGGGCGGGGACCGATTGTGCGCCCGATCCGTTCCCCCCGAGATCTCGGCATTCCTGCTCGAGCGGCATCGACGCGCCGGGGTGGATGTGCAATTGAACGGCATGCTGACGGCCGTTCATGCATCGGAGGACGGTGCGTTGCATGCGGCGACGCATCGCGGTCTGCGCGAGTTCGATTCGATCGTGGCCGGCGTCGGCTTGCAGCCCAATACCGGCTTGGCCGAGGCATGCGGGCTCGAAGTGGATAACGGCATCGTCGTCGATGCTGCCGGATGCACTTCCGATCCCGATATCCATGCCGCCGGCGATGTAACGAATCAGCCTTGCTCGTGGGCGGGGGCTCGGCCAGGCATGCGTGTGCGCCTGGAGTCCTGGGCGAATGCGCAGAATCAAGGCATCGCCGTAGGCAGGGCGTTGGCCGGCATGGAGCCGGGCCGGCAAGATCCGCCCTGGTTCTGGTCGGATCAGTATGGCGTGAATCTGCAGGTGCTGGGCATGCCGGTTCCCCATGCGTTGACCATACGGCGCGGGAGCGAGGATGACGGGAAGTTCTGCCTGTTCCAATTCGTTGACGACCGCTTGCACGCCGTCATTTCCGTGAACATGCCGCGCGAGCTCAAGTTGGCCAAGCGTTGGATGAAGGCGGGGGTGCGCCCCGATCCCGGCGAACTGGCCGATCCGGATTTCAGGCTGGATAAATTCAAGGCTGTTGCTACTCTCTAGGCGTCGCGCCGCATTTGCCGCCGTAGGCATCGAGCTGATCTTGCGCATACCGCGCCATGGCGATATCGACCATGTTGCCTCGAAACGAGATGGCGCCGTCGCCGGATGCGGATGCAGCCGCGAATGCATCGACCATGCTGGCGAAGAATTCGATTTCCTCGCCGCTCAGGCTGAATACCTCGTGTACGACGGCGATATGAGCGGGATGGATGACCAGCGCGCCGGCGTAGCCGAAGCTGCGTGCCCGTTCCGCCAGCTTGCGCACCGTTGCCAGGTCGTCCAGTCTCATGCCGATCAGGCTTGCCATGGGACGGAGCGCGCCGCCCGCCTTGCTGTCCAGGACGACCTTGGAGCAAATGTAGCTTTGTTCCGCGCCGTGTGTCGTAGGGTGCAAACCGAGTGCGCGAGCGACGTCGCCAGCCACGGATTCATTGAGCACGCCCACCAGCCCGCTCACCCGATCCGTTGCGGCGGCGAGCGCGTCGCCGCTCTGAATGCCCCGCGCGGTCTCGGGCAAAGGCAGGAACCGGATGGTTCCCAGTGGAATTCCCTGTTTGCCTTCTTGGTATGAGACGGCACGGTCCAGCAAGATGAGTTCTTCGGCGCGTTCGACCTTGGGAATCACGAGGCCGCGCAGTCCGGGTACGATGAGACTGGAGACATCCTCGAACCCGCCTTCCGAAGGTGCATTGATGCGCGCGTAAGGCAATTGCCGCGTGCCGCGCATATTGGAGATCGCGGCGCGCACGAGTTCGCGGGCGTCCGCTTTTTCGCCGGGCGGCACGGCGTCTTCCAAATCGAACAGGACCGCATCGGGATCGAAGCGCGCCACCTTGGAAAACAGGGACGGCTTATTGCCGGGCACGAACAACATGGAGCGTGGGCACGGCGGCTCGGTGCGATGAGAAGGCCGATCCTGGTGGCGCATTACATTCTCCTTATCCTCAGTAGCAACAACAGCAGCATGCCCAGCATCGGAATCGACAGGACCAGGACGGATATGGCGGGCAGGATGGGCGTGACTTCGAACAGGATGGAATCCCAGAGTTTGACGGGAAGCGTCTTGTTGCGCGCACCGCTCAGGAACAATGCCAGCACGACCTCGTCGAAGGATGCATGAAACGCCAGCAGTCCGGCTCCTACGATGGCGGTTCTGATTTGTGGAATCGTAATGTGCCAGAAGGTACGAAACGGTCCCGCGCCCAGGTTGCTCGACGCTTGCGTCAGATCGGGACTCAGGGTTTGCAAGCGGCCGCCCAGCAACACGACGACGAAGGGCAAGGCGATGACGGTGTGCATGATGGCGATGCCTGATATGGTGCCTTGCATGCCGAAATGAATGAACAGGAAGTAAGCGGAAGCGGCGATGACGACGGACGGTATGATCTGGGGCGCCATGAAAGACGCCTCGACGACGGGCCGCCAGCGGCTCGGAAGCCTGACGATGGCCAGCGCCGCCGCGCTGCCGATCGCCGTCGCGGCCGCCATGACGATCAGCGCGATGCGCACCGAGCGCCACAGCGCCTCCATCCAGTCGGGGCTGGCAAAAAGGCGCCGGTATTGTTCGAAAGACGGGTTGGAGGGGATCAGTTCGAACCTGGGCGCATCGTTGAACGACATCGGGATGATGGCCAGAACGGGAAACAGAAGGAATCCGATCGTCAATACGGCGCATGCGGCCAGCAGGATCCTGGCGAAGCGATGGCGGGGACGGTATTGCGAGTACATGGAGATACCTCAAAGTTTTCCTGGCGGGAAGCGGACACGGGCTGTCGAGCTCATACCGCTTTCATGACCGTGGACTGCGGCAGCAACGCGCGATACATCATGTACAGCACGATCGTGGAGGCAAGCAGCGTAGTCGACAAGGAGAACGCCAACGGCCAGTTCAGCACTTCGCGCACATTGAACGCGATCAAGGTTGCGACCATCATTTCGCGCGTGCCGCCCAGCATGGCCGGCGTAATATAGAAACCCAGGCTGACGATGAATGTCAGCAGCGCGCCCACCGCGATGCCCGGCATCGTGAGCGGCAGCGTGACCCGCATGAACGTGCGCCACCCATTGGCGCCCAGGCTGGTCGATGCGCTGCCTAGGTCGCCAGGCACCGCCAGCAGGGCGCTGAGCACGGGCAGGATCATGTAGGGCAGCAGCATGTTGACCATGGCGATGGTCACCGCGAACGAGTTGTACATGAGCTGCAAGGGGCTATCCAGCCATCCCAATTCCATGAGCAGCCGGTTGACCAAGCCGGTGTTCTGCAGCGCCAGCATCCACACGTAGTTCCTGACAAGCACGGACAGCATGAAGGGCATGGCGATCAGGATAATGGCGATCGATCTGGCCTTCGGCCGCAGCGATGCGATGTAATAGGCGCAAGGATAGCCTACGAATACGCATATCAGCGTAACGATAAGCGCGATGCGCAGGGTCTTCCAATATACGGATTGATAGACCGGCGTGTTGAACAGATGCTGGTACGAGGCGAAGCTGACGTCGGGAAACCCGACGCTGGCGCCGATGCTGGCGGCCAGGGGCACGACAAAGAATACGAGCAGGAATGCGCCCGGCACGAGCAGCAGCATGAGCGTGCCCAATGCGGAGCGCGATATGCCCTTGATCATCGGCGCACCACCATGCGGGCGTCGGCGACGTGAGCGCCGTGCGCGTTGACGATGACGGGGTTCAAGTCCAGCTCGACGAGGTCCGGGGCGGCGGCGCAGAAGTCCGCCACCTGTTTTATCAGCACGGCCAGGGCATCGACGTTCGCCGCGCTCCGCCCCCGATACCCCGCGAGCAGCCTGGCCGCCTTCGAGCGTCGGACCAGGTCGGCGGCCTGCGACGCGGTCAGGGGAGCGAGCCGGCAAACGACGTCCTTCATGACTTCCACCAACACGCCGCCGGCGCCAAAGAAGATTGCCGGACCGAACTGGGGATCGATTTTGGCGCCGATGAAGCATTCCACGCCCTTGCTTATCATGGGCGTCATCAAGACTTGGGCGTCCGGATCGCCGAGCCGGCGCGAGATGGATTGCAGCTTTTCGAATCCGGCGGATGCCTGGTCAGCCGTGGCGACGTCGAGCAGCACGCCGCCGATGTCCGATTTGTGGTTGGCCAGGCCGGACGACAGTTTCATTGCCACCGGCGTATTTCTTGCGGCCATGATGTCGCCCGCTTGTCGGGCGCTGTTTGCCAGCCAGTATTCCGGCATGCCGACGCCGGCGTCGGCCAGTCGCTTTCGGCTTTGATGTTCGAGCAGGACGAGCGCTGCACTTGTCTGTCGCCCTGCGAGGGCGACGTCGATTGCCGCGCTGTCCTTGGCGGCGGAGTGATTGTCGGCCGGCGCCGCCCGGTGAAGGGCCGCCATGCTTTTCGCCGCGGATTCCAGCTCCGCGTACAGCGGGATCCCGGAATCGTATAGGGGCCGCAGCGTCGCAAGGCCGGCTTCGGCATGCTCGCTGTGCATGATGATAGGCTTGGCGCTCTTGCGCGACAGTTCGCCGATGGCTGCGGCGGTTTGCCGCTCTATGGTGCTGATCGCGGCTTGTGTCGGCGCATCGTCCGTCATCAAATAGTAGCCCCCGAAATGCCCCGCGAAAATCACGCCGTCGACGTTGGGGTCGTCGAGGCAGACCGCCATGACGCGTTCGATGCTGTCGGGCTGGGATTCCGCCAGTCCGGCAAAGTCCACGGGGTTCGTGATACCGCTGCGCACCGGCATGATCCGTTCGAGCCGCGCAAGGGTTGAGGCCGAGAGCGTGGCCAGCTCCAGCCCGTTGCGGCCCGCGCAATCGGCGACGACGGTGGCGTGTCCCCCTCCGTCGGAAAGGACTGCGATGCGTGGTGTTGCCAGTACTTTCCTTGTGGCCAGGGCAAGCGCGATGTCGAAGGCCGTTTCGGTTTCAAGCGCGCGGATGATACCTGCGTCGCGCAGGGCGGCGTCGGCCACCGCGTCGTCGCCGGCCAGCGAGCCCGTATGAGACTGCGCCGCCTTTTTACCCGCTTCCGATCCGCCCGGCTTCAAGAGGACGACAGGCTTATGGAGCGTCGCGGCTTGAAGGACGTCCACCAGGCGCCGGCCGTCTCCGGGGGCGAAGCCTTCGCAATAAATCAGGATGACCTGGGTTTGATCGTCGGCCAGCAGCATGTCGACCAGTTCCGATATCGTCAGGTCGGCGCCGTTGCCGACGGCGAATATCGACGAGAACCCTGCCTGCTTCGTGCGGGCATAGCGGGTGAACGTGAGCGCCATGTTGCCGCTTTGGGTGATCAAGCCGATGCGGCCCGCGGGCACATGCCACCCCAGGGTGTTGACGCCGCCCGAGGCGCTGTATACGCCGGCGCTGTTGGAGCCCAGCATCCGTATATGGCGGGACTTGAGCGTGCGAACCAGCCGTGTTTCCGCTTCACGGCCGGCGGCGCCGGTTTCCGAGAACCCGGCCGATACCACGACGACCGCGCCGACCTTGGCTTGCGCGCATTCCTCGATGACGGCCGGCACGTGCTGCTCCGGAACCATGACGACCGCCAGATCGATCGGCACGGGTATGTCGGACACGCTGCGATAGGCTGCGTGCCCGCTCATGGTCGTTTCCGTGGGATGAACGGGGTAGAGCCGGGCGTTGGTGCGCGCTTTCAGCGCGCTCAGCCAGCGTCGGCCCCCCGCCTTCTGAGCGGCGGTGCTGGCGCCGATCATGGCGATCGTGGCCGGTTGCGTGAAACGCGTCAGAGTTTCCAGAGTGGTCGCCATTCAACGGTCTCGCCAGACAGGTTTGCGCTTTTCAGCGAATGCCGCGGGTCCTTCCTTGGCGTCTTCGCTACCGTGGACGAGCGCGAGGGCCGCCGCCACGAACCGCATGAACTCGTGCGGGTGCTCGTGCAGGCCGCGCCATCCCAGCTCTTTGGTGATCTTGATCGACAGCGGGCCGTTGTCCGCAATGACGTTCGCCAGCCGCATGGCCGCCGGCATGAGTTCGTCCGGCGCGACCAGCTCGCTGATCAGGCCGGCTTCGTATGCGCGCTGCGCGCTGATGCGTTCGCCGGTGAGCAGCATCTGCATGGCGACGGCGAACGGGATCATTTGTACCAGCCGCATCGCGCCATAGCCGTGCAGGATGGAGCGTTGCACTTCCGGACATCCAAAGGAGGCGCTGGTGGACGCGATGCGCAGATCGCATGCCAGAGCAAGCTCGAGTCCGCCGGCAAGGCAGTAGCCGTTCACGGCCGCGATGACCGGCTTGCGCACTTGTATGGACTGGCCCAAGCGGTAGGAGCGGTCCTTGTCCCACAACTCGGCCGCGCCGCCGGGGAACTGTTCGCCATGCAGGGATTTCAGATCGGCGCCGGCGCTGAAGGATTTTTCGCCCATGCCGGTGAGTATGGCGACGCGCAGTTCGCCGTCATCATCGAATGACTCGAAGCATTTTCCCATTGCCGACACGACGTCCGCATCGTAGGCGTTCATGGCCGCGGGCCGGTTGATCTTGATGATCGCGACCGGGCCTTCTTTGACGTAAAGTACTTTGTCCATGACGGCCTCAGCTCAAACGCCATTCATTGAATCGTTCGGTGACCTTGGACAGGTTGGGCCCCCACCAGTCGCCGTTGAACAGGAAGCCCTTCGCGAAGTTGTCGGGCTGGGAAGGCAGCAGCGCCATGGTCTTGGGCTCGACCAGCGAGAATGCCTTGCGGTTCGTCGGGCCGTACGCAATGTATTTGGTCAGCTCCGCCTGGCGATCGGGCCGGGTGGCGAACTCGATGAATTTCATCGCGAGGTCGTAATTCTTCGAACCTTTGGGGATGACCCAGCCTTCGTAGGAAATCGCCGCGCCGTCGTAGGATACGCGCACGGGCTTGCCTTCCAATTGCAGCGAGACGCCGCGCGTCCATGGCGACATGACGATTTCACGGGAAAGCAGCATTTGTTCGACTTGGGGAAATTGTGTCCACCAGATGGCGCTCTGCTTGAACTTGTCCAGGCTCTTCAGCGCCCGCTCCACGTCCAGCGGATACAGCTGGTCTTTGGACACGCCGTCGGCCAAGAGGGCGAATTCCAGCATGTACGTCACGCCGGCCAGCATGCCGCGCTTGCCCGGGAATTTTTCCGTGTCCCAGACGTCCGTCCAGGAGGTTGGAGCGTTGCCTTCGGCGAAGACTTCGCTGTTGTACGTCAGTTGCGCGGCGAACGTGACGCCGCCGCAGCAAAACTCGCTGACAGTTTCCTTCAGCAGGTCGTCGGTCTGGAAGCGGCTGTAGTCGATGGGCTCCAGCAGGCCTTCGCCCACCGCGGTGTAACGCAATCTGTCTGGAAGCGAAATCAGATCCCATTCCACGTTCTTGGACGAGACTTGGGCCTTGAGGCGGGCCAGTTCCACGCCGGTGGTCTGGATGATCTTGATGCCGGTTTCTTTTTCGAAGGGCTCGAACAAGGCCCTGGTCTGTCCTTCCTGATAGGCGCCGCCGAAACCGACGAATACCAATTCCTGGGCGCGAGCGCCGCGCGCGATGCCAGGCATCGCGATGCCCGCCGATACACCCACCGCGGCAGCCAGAAAACTTCTGCGGGAAAAAGCCGTTTTTCTATTTTCCATTTCTTTCTCCATTTACTGTGGAATGATGGTCAGGTCGGCGGGATGCCAAGAGACCATGGTTGTGTCGCCTACGTCGGGCAGGGCGCTGTTTCGCCCGGATACCGCTTTCGATATCAAGGCAGTGCCGTCCTGCATTTCCAGATGAATGCGGATGACGTCCCCGGAAAATATGCGCTGCGCGACGCGCGCCGGCACGCTGCCGGACGGTGCATCGGATTGCGTCGATATGCGCAGGGCTTCGGGCCTGAGCATGCAGGACACCTGTGTATTTGCCGGTACGTGGCATGTTTCCAATCGCAGCCTCAGTCCTGATGGCAAGACCAGCGCGGGGCCTTCCTGATCGATGTCGATACGACCGCGCAGAATATTGGATTCGCCCACGAAACCCGCGATGAATTCGCTGGCGGGGCGATAGTACAAGTCGGTGGGTTTGCCGGCTTGCTGCAATCTTCCTTGGTCGATGACCAATACTTGGTCGGACATGACCAGCGCCTCGGTCTGGTCATGCGTAACGGCGATGGTGGTGATCTTCAGTTCGCGCTGCAGGTTGCGGACTTCGATCTGCATGTCGTCACGCAGCCGTTTGTCCAGCGCAGCCATGGATTCGTCCATCAGGAGCACGGGAGGGCGAAAAATGACGGCGCGCGCCAAGGCGACGCGCTGTTGCTGGCCGCCGGACAGCTCGGCGGGACGGCGCTTCGCCAGGTCGGACAGGCGAACCATTTCAAGCGCTTCGCCTACCGCCTTGGCGATGTCCCGCCGCGGCATGCGGCGCATTTCAAGGGGATAGGCCAGGTTGCGGGCGACGGTCAGATGAGGAAACAGGGCGTATTGCTGGAATACGAAGCCGACGTTGCGGCGGTGCGGGGGGAGCTGCGTGACGTCACGACCTGCGATCGAGATCGAGCCGGAGGTGGGCTCTTCGAAGCCCGCGATCATTTTGAGGATGGTGGTCTTGCCTGATCCGCTGGGGCCGAGCAAGGTGACGAAATCGCCGGCATCGACCGTCAGGCTGGTGGGATGCACGGCGATGGATTTGCCGTAGTGCTTGCTGACGTCGCGCAGAACGACTTGAGCGCCGTCGCCAGTTGGATCATTCGCAAAATGCCGTGCGGTCATGCCAGAACGTCCTCGGTCGCGTTGGTGAACCCACACTATCCGTGCCCACCTGAAAGATATCTGAATCATATGATCGAGGTAAATATAAGTCAATAAATATTGTCAGACATTTATAAAAGAGGTATATTTAGGCCCTATTGAGAGAGCGTATTGAATGACTACAGAAAACGGTATGAAACTCGAGCTCCCGCTGGTGCGGGCCTTGAAGAAATCCGGGGTCCTGGCCGAGATACTGCGCGAAAAGATCTTGAGCGAAGAGCTGCGCGAAGGCGATAGCCTGCCGTCCGAGAAGGAAATGGTGGAAAGCACGGGGATCAGCCGCGCCTCGGTCCGGGAGGCGATCAGCCTGCTCGAGGCGGAAGGGCTGGTGCGCACGCGTCCCGGGCGCAACGGCGGCGCCACGGTGCATAAGCCGGATGCCCAGATCATGGTCCGTCCGATCGAGCTTCTGATCCGAGGCCGAAAGCTGCCTTTTCATTCGATCATCGAAACGCGCGAAGCATTGGAGCCGGCCGGCGCCCAGTTGGCGGCCCTATATCGCACGGACGGCGATCTGGAAAAACTGGATGCCCTTTGCGAGCTATTGGAAAGCGATATCGAGAACGTCAAAAGCTATCTCGACGCCAATATGAAGTGGCATATGGCCGTGATGCAGGCAAGCCATAACGAGCTCATGATTGGATTTATTCATGCGCTGTCCAACATAATTTACAGCGCGACGGATATCGAGGAGTTCAACTCGCTCGAAAGCCGTTGGGCCGTGGCCCGGGTGCACCGCAAAGTGGTGGAAGCCATCCGCGCGCGAGACGTGGACGCGGCAAGACGGCGCATGGAGCGCCACGTGCAGGCATACTCGCAAGCGGTCGCGCCGCATGCGCCAAGCAAGATCGCCATCGAATAGGATCCGCAATGAGCATCGATCTGGATATTCAGCAACGCATTGCCGTGGTGACCATCAATCGGCCTGGAAGTATGAATGCGTTGGATCAAGAGCATTACGGGGCGCTGTCCAACGCCTGGATCGAGATCCGGGACAATGCTGATATCTGGGCTGCGGTGGTGACCGGCGCGGGCGATCGCGCGTTCTGCGCGGGCGCGGATCTGAAGGAGTTCATACCCAAGCCGCCGACGGCGTCGGAGATGTGGATGACGCAGAAAGACCAATTGCTTAATCGCGGCCTTGAAGTCTGGAAGCCCATTGTGGCGGCGGTTAACGGATGGTGCGTGGGCGGCGGCATGACGCTGTTGTTCGCCACGGACATTCGCCTTGCATCGCCCGATGCGCAATTCGGCTTGCCTGAAGTCAAGCGCGGCATCATCGCAGGCAACGGGGGCACGCAACGGGCGCTATCGCATCTGCCTTATCCCATTGCCATGGAGCTTCTGTTGACCGGTGATCCGCTGGATGCGCAGACTGCGCTGAAATGGGGGCTGATCAACCGGATCGTCGAAAAGGACGAGTTGCTCGAACAGGCTTTTGAGTGCGCTCAGCGCATCGTATCCAATGCTCCGCTGGCGATCCAGGCGGCAAAGGAGCTAGCCTTGCGCAGCCGCGATGTGGATCTCCAGACCGGGTTGCGCATCGAGCAGATGTTCAATCGTTTCCTTATGGGCACATGCGATGCCGCGGAAGGCGCATCCGCGTTCGCGGAGAAGCGTCCGGCTCAGTTCGTAGGTAATTGAGCCGGGCGGCATTCTCTTCAAAAGCGCACGGCCAGCCGCAATTCGCCGGTCTGGCTCAGGTAGTTGCTCGCGAAACGCATCCCGTACTCGGCGGTGAGCTCCAGGCCGCCCTTGCGGGTCAGCACCATCCCGGCCTTCAGCTCGCCGAAGTGGCGCGGCAGGTCGGTGGTCAGTCCGAACCGGTTTTGTTCGGGGTCGCCTTCCAGGCTCGCCTTGACGTCCCAGCCCGTGTCCGATAGCCAGCTCACGCCCGCCGATACGTAGGGGCGCAACGTGTTGCCGCGCCATTCGTAGCGGCCGCCCAGCTCGATCGACGGCGTGATCATGGCGGACCATTGATGGGCGCTGTCGAAGTGGAGGTTCAGCGGGCCGGCGCCGCTCTCGCTGTAAGAGGACGTGCGCTGGTACGTAAGGGACATGTCCAGTATGGGCTTGACGTACCACGACGGCTCGGCATGCACGTACGAGGCGCGCATGCCCGCGGATACGTATTTCGCGCGCCAGCGGCTGCGGGCTTCGAAGAGTTCGTCCGTCAGCATGATGCTGCGCCGGGTTTTATAGGTGCCGTGTCCGGCGGTCAGGGAGCCGGCGAACAGCCAGGGCCCCGCTTGGCGCTTGAGCACTACGCCGGCCTGGAAGCCGTCGCCTTCGGTCCGGATGGGCAGGTCCGATACGCGATGCCGGGAGGCTTCGTACGCCAACGATCCTCCCAGGAACCATCCGGGCGCCAGTTCTTTCTGCCCGCCGACTTGGTAGGTTTGGCTGTCGACGGTGAAGCCGCCCGTTTCGCTGGTGTTGTCGCGGCGCGTGTGATTGCCCAGGAAGCGTCCCCATGCGCACTCGCCTTCGCGCATGGCCGTGTCGTCTTGATAGAACTGAGGGCAGCTCATCATGCGCGTGAAGAAGCTTCGATTGCTCAGGGGAATGTAGGCCGCCGGACCTTGTCCGGCATCCGACGCCAGGGTGTCCAGGGCCTTGCGGTACTGCTCCACGTTCTGGACGTTGACGAATTGGTCGAACAGGATCGCCGCGTTATAGAGTTCGTTGGGGGATTCCAGTTTCCAGGCTTGTTGCAGATAGCCGGCCAGATTGCGCTGGTCTTCGTTCAGGGCCTCGTTGCCGGCCTGGAAGTCGGCTTCGACGCTGACGGCCAGCGACTTTTCGGTGGGCTGTTGCAGCGGGTACTGGAATACCAGCGAGCCTTGCGAGGACAGATCATGCGCCAGCTTGAGCTCGCCGCCGTCGTCCGCCGCGTCGACGATGGTCAGCGCGCGGTTGGGCAGCGGATAGCGGGCCAGGGTGCGTACCTGGCCGCCCAGCTCGACCGACTTCGAGTACCGCAGCGTGTCGCTGCGGCGATCGCGGAAATCCGCGTCCACTTCGAGCGTGGCCGGCCCCTGCGCGGTCTGGCCGTGCTGGCGCAACGGCGACAGCAAGTGGCTGTCGCCGATCACGCCGGCGCCGCGCGGGTTCAGGACGCCCATGTTGGCCAGCGTGGCGCTGGAGCCGAGCCGCACTGTCGCGCCCGTGTCGAAACGGCCGCGGTTGACGAAGCCGTTGCGCGAGCTGCCGCTCAGGTCGATGCTGCCCGCCACGCGTCCCTGGTTGTCGACTTGCACGCGGGTATTCGGCGCGCTGCGGATCGCGTCATGGCTCAGCGCGGCGACGGCGCCGCCTTGTCCGATGGTGACGGTGTTGGCGTTGCCGCCGTGAACGAAGATGCCCGTGCCTCGGGCGCTCGTGACATTCCCGCCGTCGGTAACGGCGATCGTAATGTTGCCGTTGGCGCCCCCGGCGCCGAGGCTCTGGGCGAAGATGGCGGGCGAATTCTCGCCTTCCGTGCGCACCGATCCGCCTACGGCGATGGATATGGCGCCGCCCGCGCTGTTGTTTTTGCTGCCGCCCAGCGCGCCGATGGCGTCTTGGCTCATGCCGCCTCCGCCACCTACGCTTTGCGCCAGGATGCCGGCCGCGTTGGCGCCGGCGGTCTGGATGCGGCCGTTATGGACGATGTCGATGTCGCCCCCTTTGCCGTTGCGTCCGGTCGCCGAAGCGGGAAGCTTGAACGAAGGTCCGATGATCCGCAGCGCGCCGTCGCCGCCTATGCCTCCGCCGCCGCCTATGCTTTGGGCCAGGATGCCGTACGCGCCCGCGCCTTGCGTGCCGATGTCGCCCTCGGTGGCGATTTTGACGTTGCCGCCGTTGCCGCCGCCTCCGCCCTTGCCGCCGACCTGGATGGCGATCAGGCCCGTATTGCGCGACTGGATGCCTATGCCTCCGCCTCCGCCTATGCTCTGAGCGAGCACCGCATGGGCGTTGCGTCCCGACGTAAGCAAGGTGGCGCCTTTTTGGTGGGCGACCGTGACGTCGCCTCCATTGCCGCCGGCCCCGCCCCCGCCGCCGATGGATAAGTGCAGCGTGCTGTCTGAGGATCTTCCTTGTCGCCGCCGCTGTCGGTGTCGATGCTGGCGACGCCTCCGCCGCCCCCCACGCTTTGCGCCAGGATGGCGTAACTGTCCTGACCGCTGGTGGCGATGGAGCCGGAGTTGACGACGGACACCGACCTGCCGTGGCCTTGGCCGCCGCCGGATCCGCCAAAGGCGCCGCCCAGGCTGATGTCGCTTTCGCTGTTGCCGGCCGTATTGACGCTGCCCAGGCCTCCGCCGCCGCCGACACTCTGCGCGAGGATGCCGTGCGCATGGTCGCCCTGGGTTTGGATGACGCCGCTTTGCGTGACCTGCACGGCGCCGCCGTTGCCGCCCGATCCGCCGGAGCCTCCGATGGCCAGCGTCAGCGACACGTCGCCTTCGTCCGCGCTATTGCGCGCGGCGCTGGCGGCGCCTCCGCCCCCGCCTATGCTTTGGGCGACGATGGCGGTGGATTGGGATCCTTGAGTCAACAGCCGTCCGGCGTGCCGCACCTCGACCCGGCCGCCTTGCCCGCCGCTGCCGCCTTTGCCCCCCAAAGCGAATTCGGCCTTGACGGAGGTGGACTCGTCGTCGTCCTTCTTGTCCTTGTCCGAAGCCTTGGCATTCGCCTTTTCTTTGTCTTCATCGTCGCTTTTGGCTGTGCCGGTCAGGCCCGCGGCGCCTCCGCCTCCGCCTATGCTTTGCACCAGCATGCCGATCGCTTCGGCGCCTTTCGTCTGCAAGGCGGACGACGCGTCGGCGACGAGCGAAACCGCGCCGCCGTAGCCGCCTTTGCCGCCGCTTCCGCCCAAAAGGATGGCCGAGTTGACCGTATCCGAGTCCGCGCCCCCGTCGGCGCCGCTGCTGCTGCCGCCGCCCCCGCCCACGCTTTGCAGCACGATGCCGCGCGCCAGCGTGCCGAGCGTATGTATCGCGCCTTCGTGTTGAAGTTTGACCGTGCCGCCATTGCCGCCGTCTCCCCCGGAGCCGCCCAGCGCAAAGGCGAGACTGAATGATTTCGCGCCGCTGGCGCTGGTGTTGGCCGAGCCTGCCGCGCCCAGGCCTCCGCCCCCACCCACGCTTTGTCCGAGAATGCCGTCCGCATGATGGCCCGCCGTCCGGATTTCACCCTGATGAGTGATATCGATACCGCCGCCTTGGCCTCCACCGCCGCCCGAGCCGCCCAGCGCGACGGATACGCCGAAGCTGAGCTTGGGGTGTATGGAAATCGAATGAGCCGACGCGCTGCCGCCTTTGCCGCCGCCTCCCCCTAGGCTTTGGGCGACGATGCCGCGCGACTCCCGCCCCTGAGTGGCGATGAGGGCATCGTTCGAGACGGCGACCCTGCTCGCGTTGCCGGCGCTGCCGCCTTTGCCTCCGATTTGCACGGTGGCGGCAAACGATGCCTTGTTGTTGGGGATGGCGAGGGTGGCGCCGACCGCCGAGCCGCCGGTGCCGCCGCCCCCGCCTATGCTTTGGGCGATGATGCCGCTCGCGTCGTCGCCTTTGGTCGCGAGTTGCGCGTGGTTGACGGCGCGGACTTGTCCGCCTTGGCCCCCGGCTCCCCCCGTGCCGCCGATGCCGACGGACGCCAGGCCGGCGCTGAAGCTGGTGCTGTTGCCGCCGTTGCCGCCGCCCCCGCCTATGCTTTGGGCCTTGATCGCATCCGCGCCGTGGCCGGCAGTGCGGACGGAGCCCTTGAGTCCGTCCAGGGTGACCCGGTCGGCCGATCCGCCGCTGCCGCCGCTGCCGCCGATGGTAATGGTTGCCGCGCTCGCCAGTCCGACCCCCGTTACCGAGCCGCCTTGGCCTCCGCCGCCGCCCACGCTTTGCGCCACCAGTCCGGTGGACAGGCGGCCTTCGGTGGAGATGTCGCCATCCTGCTTTATAACGATGCGTCCGCCTTTCCCGCCGGCGCCGCCGCGACCGCCTATGCCCACGTTGACGACCGGCCCGATGGTGAACACGTCGCCGCCGTAACCGCCGCCTCCGCCCACGCTTTGCGCGAGCACGCCGACGGCGTCTTCTTCCGCCGTGGCGATGTTACCGTTTTGCGTGACGTCGACCTGTCCGGCGTCGCCGCCGGTCTGCCCGTGTCCGCCGATGGCGATGAGTCCGGCGGCCTTGCCGCCCGCGCCTCCGCCTCCGCCTATGCTTTGCGCGGTCAGGCCCGTCGCCTTCTTGCCATGGGTCGTGACCGTGCCTGTGTTGAGCACGTTGAGCGAACCGCCGGATGCCGACGGACTATAAGCGTTGCTGTCCGCGCCTATAATCATGCGCTGGTTGGATTGCGCGATGACCAGGCCCCCGCCCCCGCCGACGGTCTGTGCGAACAGGGCGTGGGAGCCCTCGCCGTGCGTCGTGACCGTGCCGTTGTTTTCCAGGCGGGCGGTGCCGCCCGTGCTGGCCCTGCCGCCATTGCCGCCCACCGCCACGATGCTGCTGCCGCGCCCGCCGTCACCGGCTTTCCCGCCCAGGCTGGATACGTACAGCCCGATGGCGTTGCTGCCGTGTGTCGTGACCGCGCTGTGATTGACCAGGGCGGCGCTTCCTCCTCGCCCGCCTTGCGAGCCGTTGCCTGCGCGGCTGAATACACCGCCCGCCCCGCCGTTGTGGCCTCCGCCGCCGTCGGCCACGGCCGCGGCGCCATATGACTGGTTGCCGTACGTGATGATGGTGGTGCCGCGCAGGGTAAGATCGACGGAGCCGCCGTCGCCGCCCTTGCCGGCCGAGCCGCCTTTGCCCAGTACGGAGTCGCCGCCCCAGAATCCGTCGCCGCCCAGCGCTTCGGCGCTGACGCCGTGCGCCCTGGCGCCGTGCGTGGTGATGCGGGTGTCGCGCACCAGAAAGGCGATGAGGCCGCCGTGGCCGCCGATGCCGCCGTCGGGCGCGTTGAAGCCGGATTTATATTCGATCGTGCCGCCTTGGCCGCCGTTGGCCGACAGCCGTATGCCGACTCCTTCAATGTCGAGGCGGTTCGTGCGCGCGGCTGGTCCGAAGCTTCCGGTGATTTCTCCGCCGCGCCCGCCGCTTCCGCCCGCTCCGTCGCGGTACTGCAGGCCGCCGAATACGGTGCCTCCGTCGCCGCCGTCGCTCATGGCGCGAATCCCTACGGATGCGCTTCCCGTGCTTTTGAATACGCCGCCGGTGTCGAGAACGATCTTGCCGCCATTGCCGCCGTCGCCCCCTCGGGCTCGCCAGCCGCCGGCCAGTTTGCGGCCGTCCGCGCCCCGGCCGCCTCCGGCATCCAGAAGCAGGCCGACGGCGCCGGCCGCACTGGTGGAAACGTCCAGTGCGCCGCTGCCGTCCATGTTGACTCTGATGGTCCCGCCATTGCCCGCCAAGGCGTGGTTTTTGTGGCCGCTATCGTAGCCATCGCCTGCGCTGCCGCCGCGCGAATAGAGCGAGATGGCATTTGCGCCAGGCTTGGTCGAGGTGTTCTGATAGCTGCCTTGCAAGACGACTTGCAAGGTTCCGCCTCTGCCTGCGTTGCCTCCTACGCCATTTGCCCATGCTTCGCTTTTGCCGCCGTCTCCGCCTCGCCCGCCGCTGGTGGAGATATGCAGCACCGCCGCGCCCGAATTGGAAAAAGGCGGCGGAAATTCGCCTATGCCCCGCAACGTGGTGGCATCGTTGGAGATGATGCGCAGGTTTTTGCCGTTTCCGCCGTTCGTGCCCCATTCGGCGTTGAAATGATAGGGACGGCCGTCTTTGCCTGCCGCTCCGGAGGCTTCGATGACGACCCGGGGTTTCAGGGTGCCCTGCAATCTGCAGGGGTTGAGTTGCGTGCATCCCGACGCGGCCCATGCCGGTACCGGGACGACTCCCAGGCCGGCGACGAGAGTGGCGAGCAAAGTGGGCGCCAGCCAGGGGTGGAGCATGGGGGAGTGTCGTGGGTCGGCATGGCTTTACTCCTGGCTCGACATGAACGAGCACAGTGAGCACGCTCGTGCCCGTTCAATTCACTTCACAAAGGGAAGAAGCCTAGTTCGTGGCTGAGTTTCGTTCGATCTTAGTAAGCATGACTATACGTGTCAATAATTGACCTATAGTTCCCAGGATTTACGTTTTCCTGCTTTCCAAGGGATTTACGTCACAATCATCCCTCCCGGCGCCGGATGGATTCCGCTCATTACGCCTGTCGGGCGACGAGGCCGCGCAAGTGCGCGGCGCGTACTGGAATATGGACGGCGGCTTCGTGGCGGCCTAACGGCCGTGCTCCGCCGGCATCGCGGCGTCGGCCTTGCGCGTCCCCAGATACGTGCCCACCAGAATGCATGCCAGCCCGACGGCATGCCAGGCGTTGAACGCTTCTCCCAGCAGCAACAGCGCGAATCCCACTCCGAAGACAGGCACCCAGTACTGGTAGACGGTGGTGCGCGAAGCGCCCAGTTCGGCGATCGCGCGGTTCCAGATCATGTTGCCGACGGCGGTGGCGAACACGCCCGAGAAGACCATGAGCAGGACCGGCCAGAAGGCCGGAAACACGGTTTGCCATGTCACAGCCAAGGGGCTGAAGTAAATGTGCAGACAGAGCATGAGCGCGCCGAGGGTGTAGATGACGGCGCTGATGATCAATGCGCTGAACTGCCTGGCCAGGCTCTGAATGAACAGGCCGCCGGCCGTGAAGATGACCATGCCGACGAAGACCTGGAGTTCGCCCCAGCCCGCGGCCGTCAGCGCCGCGTCGGCGCCGCTCAGCACAACCAGGAAGACGCCGCCGAAGCCCAGGACAATGCCGGCTATGCGCAGGCGCGACAGCGGCTCGCGAAATACGATGGCCGCCAGTCCGGTGGCGACCAGTGGACTCAGCGACATGATGAGCGAACCGTTGGTGGCGCTGGCCGACTGCATGCCGCCGATGAAGAAAAGCTGGTTGGCGTAGACCATGAGGATGGCGCACAGCGCGAAACGCAGCCAGTGCTTGCGCGAAATCCGCTTCAAGCGGACCGGGCGTCGGGACCAGACAACCGTCATGTTGATGATGACGCTGGCCAATACCATGCGGTAGGCCGCGATCAGCAGGGGATCCATGTATTCCGTCAGCACTTTGATGGCAGAAATGTTAAGGCCCCAAATAGCCATGGTACCGATCAACAGCAACTGCATTCTGACGGGGTTCATTGCGCGCGAACGAAGGGAAGGGAATAGGCTACGAGCATATCAGGTTATGCCCGGCGCGTCGCCGGTCGGACGCGGGTTTCCACCGGAGCGGGCGGGCGGCGCAGGCCCGTGGCCCGCTAAGCGGCTTTCAACTGCGCAACCGCATGCGTCGCCTGTATGAAATCGTCGACGTACCGTGTGTTGCGCGATCCCTGGGACCTGCCCAGTAGAAAATGGTTGATCACGCCGGGTTTGAAGGGCCGCATGGCGATCCGGCCTGTGACGGTGCCCGCCATGTGCGGATGCACCAGCGATATCCCCAGGCCCGCCGCGACGAATTCGCACAGGGTGGGGGCTGTCGTCGCCTCCAGCACATAGCGCGGCGTCATGCCGGCCTGTTCGAACAGCCGGTCGACCGTGCGCCGGATTTCCACGGCGGTATCGAAGGCGACGAAGGGTTCGCCGTCCAGGTCCGCCAGGCTCAGCGAAGTTTTGCTCGCCAGGCGATGGGCCGAGGGCATGATGGCCACCAGCGGCTGCTTGATCAGGGGTTCGAGCTCCAGGTCGGGATGATCCACGCGCGCGTTCATCAGCCCCACGTCGATCTGGCGCGTCGCCAGCCAGTCGGCCAGCACGGTGGACGCGCGTACCTTGACCGAGACGAAGACGTCGGGATGCCGCTGCAGGAAAAGCATGGTGGCCTGCTGGATGAAGTGGCCCGACAAGGCGGGGAGCACGCCCACGATCAGCTGGCCCCGGGTCTCGCGCTTGACGACGTCCACGGCGCGCGCGAGCTGGTGGATGCCCGCGAATATCCTGTCCACCTCTTCGTAGAGCCGCATGGCCTGGGAGGTGGGCGCAAGCCGCCCCTTGTTGCGTTCGAACAGGCGCAGGCCGGTCTGGTATTCGAACTGGGCGATCAGCTTGCTGACCGCCGGTTGGGAGACATACAGCGCCTGCGCCGCCGCGCTGACGGTGCCATATTCGACCACCGCCCGAAAGGCCTCCACCTGCCGCATGTTGAAAGATCGGCTCAAAGCATAACCTTTTGGAATAGATTATTGTAAAAATGAACTTTGACATTCTAGGTTGGCGGAACCAGAATGGCAATCGTTCCATGCATTCATAAACGATGTATTCATAAACGGATTGCGCGATGCAATATGCGGTGAAGCGGATTCTCATGGGAATTCCGACCTTGCTGGCCATGTTTACAGCCATTTTCCTGCTGGTCCGAGTCGTGCCGGGCGATGCGGCGGCCGTCATCCTCGGCGATCAGGCCAGCGCCGCGTCGCTGGAGGCGCTGCGCGCCAAGCTGGGGCTGGACTTGCCGTTGTGGCGGCAGTACACGGACTTCCTGTTCGGCGTTCTGCGCGGCGATCTCGGCGTATCGCTGGTCACCGGCCGTTCCATCATGGACGAGGCGTTGCGCGTCTTGCCCAGCACGCTCGAGCTGGCGGCCGCGTCCATGGTCATCGGATTGGCCCTGGGCCTGCCCATGGGCATCGTGGCCGCCGTGCACCGCAACGCTTGGCCCGACTACGTGGGGCGCATCGTGTCTCTCATCGGCTTGTCGCTGCCGGCGTTCGTCGCGGGCATCCTGCTGCTGTTGGTGTTCGCCATCCAGCTGCAGTGGTTCCCCGTCATTCCCTTGGGCGGAGACTGGCTTTCCGGCTTGAAAAGCCTGGTCCTGCCGGCCTGTACCCTGGGTTTCATCATGAGCTCGTACGTCGCCCGCGTCACCCGCAGCTCGATGCTCAGCGTGCTGGGCGAGGACTACATCCGGACCGCCCGCGCCAAAGGCGTCAGGCCCTTTCGCTTCATCATGCGCCATGCGCTAGCCAACGCGCTGCTGCCAATCATTACTGTCGTCGGGCTGTATTTCGGGACGCTCATCGGCAATGCGGTGCTGACGGAGATCGTTTTCAATCGCCCCGGCCTGGGCCGCCTCATTCTCGGCGCGCTGAACACGCGCGATTATTCCCTGCTGCAAGGGTTGATGATCGTGTTCGCCGCTTTCATTGTGCTGGCCAACGTGGTCACGGACATTCTGTACGGCGTGGCCGATCCACGCGTGCGGGTAGGACGGTAAGCCCATGACTACCATGACACTCGCCCCCGCCGCTTTCTTTCGCCTGATGTCGCGCGGCGGTTTCTTTGGCTGGCTCGGCCTGGCCCTGCTGTTGGCCATGATCGGCATGGCGGTCTTCGCGCCGCTCATTTCCCCCTACGATCCGCTGGAGCAAAGCATCGTCATGCGGCTGATGCCGCCCTCGGCGGATCATCTCTTCGGCACGGACAGCTTCGGCCGGGACGTCCTGTCGCGCGTGATCTACGGCGCCCGGGTCTCGCTTGTGGTCGGATTCGTTTCCATCCTGATCGCGATGACGCTGGGCACCCTCATCGGCGTGATCTCGGGCTATGTCGGCGGAAGATTCGACCAGTTCGTGATGGCGGTCGCCGATGTGATGCTGTCGTTTCCGTCCCTGCTGCTCGGCCTGCTGGTCGCCGCCGTGCTGGGATCCAGCCTGGAAAACCTGATCATCGCCATCGCCGTGACGGAGATCGCGCCGTTCATCCGACTGGCCAGGGCGCCGACCCTGGCCCTGAAAGAGCGCGAGTTCATCGAGGCCGGCCGGGCATTGGGCTTCGGCCATGCGCGCCTCATGGGGGTGCACATACTGCCCAATTTGCTGTCGGACATTCTGATCATGGGCTCGTTGTGGATGGCGACCGCGATCCGCACGGAAGCGTCCCTGAGCTTCATCGGCCTGGGTGTGCGGCCGCCGACCCCGACCTGG
>Ga0265293_10005622_pt1 | contig 20765 bp, 14 predicted proteins | sample Munlanlewell138R_FD_192505 | JGI IMG/M metagenome (GOLD analysis project Ga0265293, IMG submission 192505) | Leachate microbial communities from a municipal landfill in Southern Ontario, Canada - Leachate well 138R | ecosystem: Engineered > Solid waste > Landfill > Unclassified | place: Canada... | reverse complement strand
TTGCTTGGGTAAATATATTTTATGAAGTAGTTCAAGAGGCATTAATTCTTCCATTGTTTTATTTAATAAGTAAAGGTCTGGAAAATAAATCAGATTTAAATAATAGAGTTAAAACTGGATTAATAACATCATTCCTAGTTTTTTTATTGATGACTATATTTATGATAACATTTACTGAACCTCTTTTAAGATTTATGGGACAAAAAGAAGAAATTTTGGCTGCAACTGTTACATATATAAGGCTTGAAGCACTAGCAATTCAAATATCTGTTCTTTTTAAATTTATTTCTATAGTTTTAATACTACTTAACAGAAATAAAAAACTTCTTATATTGCTTGGACTTCAAATGATCTTAACAATCCTTTCAGATACATTTTTGGTTAGTAATCTTTCCTTTTCTTTAAATATTGGAGTTAATGGAATAGCAATTGGAAATATATTAGTTAATATATTTCTAGTTATATCAGGAATAAAATTTCTAAAAAGTGAAAAAATATACCTTTTCAATAAAACAAAAAATGATTTTAAATGGCAAAAAGATTGGTTTAAAATAGGTGGATTATCTGGTCTTGAATCTTTTGTTAGGAATGCAGCCTTTACTTTAATGATAATTAGGATGATAAATATGGTTCAGGAACAAGGAACCTTCTGGGTTGCAAATAGTTTTATATGGGGATGGTTACTTCTTCCAATAATGGCTTTAGGAGAATTAATTAAAAGAGATTCAGCCGAAGATCATAATAATGTAGATAAAATGTTTCCTTCATATATGATTATTACAGGAATTGTCTGTGGATTATGGATCTTGACCATTCCATTTTGGAACCTATTTGTTGGGAAATTTATGAATGTAGAAAATTTTATCAATGTTGTATTTATTGCTAAGATATCAATTGTTTTTTATATAATATTTGCATTTAATAATGTTGTAGATAGTATTTTTTATGGACTCGGAAGAACCGATTTAATGTTATATCAATCACTCATTGTAAATACATTCTTTTATGGCGGTCTTTTCATAGCATACAAACAGAATTATTTTGTTCCTTCATTAAACAAAATAGCTATAATGTTTGGTGTTGGAATGGCAATTGATTCGATTATAACTTTCATAATGTTCATATTTTTAAGGAAAAGGAACAAACTTATATTGGTAAAAGAATAATAGTGTCTGGTCTTACCAAATTTATGACCTCTTTTATTACATTCATAAGTGGAATCTCATATTTTATAATTAACACAATGTCGAAAAGAGACACTCATGGTTTAATGAATAAATTCTCTCTATGCCATTTTAAATATTTAACTATACTACTATTTGTTTTTTTTAAATTCATATCTGCTTTAATAGAAAAATTTTTGTATTTATCCTGCTCTATTTTTTTAGAAATTACTATTTTCCCATCATCTTCAAATGATATAAAACCTTTATCAAAAAGAGCATCGTGAATTGGACATAATAATAAGCCGTTATTAATATCCAATTTTTCTTCACCATTAGATTCTGACCATGGTTTTATATGACTGGCATTTAACAATTCTTGAATATCAATTTCACATAAATCACATTTAACAGTACCCTTGTTAATCCTGCCTTTAATCAGTTTTTTTCTAAATAATCCCTGATTAACTCTATATTTTTGCAATCTTTCCTTTTCTTCACCTGTGATTTGTTTAATACTTTCTACATTATCAATTTTTTTTATATCCTCTTTCACTTTTTCAGGTTCATATCTATTCCAGATATTCAATAAATTTTTATCTTCATTTGTATTTTTATCTGGGACACGCACGAATCCCATTTTTTTTAATTCTTTAAAAAAATTTATAACAGTATCATTATTGAATTTATCAACAAAGGAAGAATCTTTAGAAAGTTTTTTTCCTAAACAAAAAAGTTTTTTATTTTTATTCAAAACATTATAAAAATTAATGGTCTCAATATCACCTTGCTCCCCATCATCTTTTTTACCAATAATATAATTAACATAATATGGTAAATTTTCAACAAAATTATATTTATTTTCAACTGGATGTTTTTCATCTGGATTTTTATAATCAAAAACAATTAAAAAAGTATTATCCCCTATTTTTTTTCCATGTTTTGGAAACCAGGCTGTATTTAAATCTTTCTTAAATTCTCCTGTATATTTTTTTACTAATTCACAATCGAAAAAAATATATCCATCTTGCGAACCTTCTTTGCCATTTATCCAATCAGTCTCTGTTTTAAATCCAATCTTTTCTAAATCGTTTAATGAAGTATAATACCTAACAGTTTTAGTTTTAGTTTTATGAATTTCATCATCTAAAAATATAAAAAATTCTTTTGGTTCATTTTTTCCCAAAAAAACCTCCTTTTTAAAAAAACTCAAAAATATATTAATTTTAATAATAATATATTTTATCATAGATAGAATTTAATACAAAAAAATCTTCAATTGCTCAATATCTAGCAATATATTTATTAACATTTTTCAAAATATATACAAATGCAAACAGACAGCAAATAACAGCATTAGCAGGATTAGATGTAGTTGAAAGAAGTTCAGGCACTTCAGTCTCAGGAAGAAAAAAGATAAGTAAATGTGGTAATAAAAGAGTTAGAACAATATTATATTTTCCTACTATGAATGCTATCAGATATAATGAATTATTAAAAAAACAGTATGAAAGATTATTAAGTAACAATAAAAAGAAAAAAGTAGCAATAATAGCATGTATGAGAAAATTAATATTGATCAGTTATTCTATGTTTAAAAATAAAGCTGATTTTTCAGTTGACTTTAATCATAGTATCTGACCCCATCTGATTTATATATCGATTTTTTTTAATTAAATATCCTTTTAATGTTTGTTAATTTGATTCTTTTTTTATCAAAAATAGCAATTTATTATATTTTTTTCTCAGAGTATTGATTTTTCGCTTAACAACATTTTTACTTTTATCAATATCATAATTTTTGTCATAATCCAATCTATTCAATATTTCAAATGATTTTGAAATTATTTTTGTAATCAAACAATCAATTTCTGGATTTAAATTAATTTTGTATTGAAAGTTTTTCTTCTGTAAATTTGATGTAATTTCATCTATTTGCTCAATATTATCTTCAAAATAGTCATAAAAAATTTCATATCCACAATCTTCATATGAATATAAAAAAATTAGTTCACCGATATCTGCCATTAAGGCATTTAAAACTTTTCTTTCATCTGAAATATCTAATTGATTTTTATAGCTTAAATCCGACAATTTTACTTTTAATTCTTCAAGATCTTTTTTGTTGACAAAGTCCTGTAATTGCATCAATTTATCAAAATCAAATTTTGTTTTTTTAGGAATATACACTTTAAACAAATAGATAAATATAATCAAAAAAAGTCCATTTATTCCATAATCAAAAAAATAATTTAAATTATTCATAGTTTGCTACCATTCAAGGCAATTTTGGTAATCCAAGTTTTTTAAGAAACTCATTATGTGTCTGCTTTGCTTTTAATATTTTCTTCTCAATTTCTTCCAATTCTTTATTAACTTCTAAAACATCAACAATAGGTTCAGGTAAAGATGTACTAATATATCGAGAAATATTTAAATTAAAATCGTTTTTTTCAATTTCCTTCATTGAAACACAACGTGAATATCTTTTCTCTTCCTTTCTGTATTGATATGTATCTACAATTTTATCAATATGTTCATCTGAAAGATTATTTTGTCGTTTTCCTTTTTCAAAATATTCACTTGCATTAATAAATAAAACGTCATCAAATTTTTTACATTTTTTTAAAATCAATATACATACTGGTATTCCTGTTGAAAAGAAAAGATTTGATGGCAATCCAATAACAGTATCAATATTTCCATCTTCAAGTAATTTGGTGCGGATTTTCTTTTCAACACCACCACGAAAAAGCACACCATGTGGTAATATTATTGCCATAGTGCCTTCATCACTTAAAAAATGAAATCCATGAAGTAAAAAAGCAAAATCAGCAGCTGATTTTGGTGCAATACCATAATTAGTAAATCGAAAATCATCCGCAAGCGACTCCTTAGGATCCCATCTATAACTAAATGGAGGATTTGCTACAATTGCATCAAATTCAAGCTTTTTTGATGGATTAATTTCATTAAGAATATCCCAGTCATTAACAAGTGAATCCCCATGATGTATAATAAATTCTGAATCTTTCATACCATGTAGTAACATATTCATTCGAGCAAGATTGTAGGTTGTAATATTTTTCTCCTGCCCGTATATTTTTCCAATATTTTCTTTTCCAATATTTTTTCTAACATTTAAAAGCAAAGAACCTGAACCACAAGCAAAATCAAACACTTTTCTTAATGTTTTCTTTTTTCCGGAACTCGGGTCCTGATTATCTAATATAACTATTTTTGATAATATTGTTGAAATTTGCTGAGGAGTATAAAATTCACCAGCTTTTTTCCCAGAACCTGAAGCAAATTGTCCAATAAGATACTCATAAGCATCACCTAAAATATCACTTTCTGTTGAAAAATCTGAAAGACCTTCAGCGATTTTTTTAACAATATTACAGAGTTTTTCATTACGAGCAGTATAATTTTTTCCAAGTTTTTCTGAGTTTAAATTTATCTCAGAAAACAACCCTTGAAATGTACTTTCAAAAGAATCATTTTCAACGTGTTTAAAACCTGCTTGTAAAGTTTTTAATAAATCATCACTTTGAGTTCTTGCTAATTCATAAATACTACTCCATAAATATTCAGGTCTTATAATATAATGAATTTTTCGTCGCATCTGTTTTTCAAATTCTATTGTGTCATCTTTATTTTCTTCATACCATACAGAAAGAGGATTTCTTTTATCATCTTCTTTAAGTTTTGGATAATCTTTTCCAAGCTCTCTTTGAGAGGCTTTTTCATAATTATCTGAAAGATATCTTAAAAATAGAAAAGAAAGCATGTAATCACGAAAATCATCTGCATTCATAGCTCCACGTAACTGGTCGGCAATTTTCCATAAAGTTGCACCTAATTGTTTTTGCATTGCATCAGTCATTATTGCTCCTCCAGAAATTGCTCTTCTTCAAATATTTTTTCATTAAATTTGTAATCCTCTAAAAAGTTATTTAACGTTTTTATAAAATGTTCTTTATTTTCTGGAACCATTTCTTTAGGATCAAACAAAGAATAATTCCCATGACTTAAAAGATCTAATATTCTTTTTTTAACAGGTTCATCTTCTTCAGTTTCCTTTCTTAAACAAGAAGAAAAATGACTAAAGCCATGAAAAGACGCTGTTTTTTCCAATATATTTCTAAGAATATTAAAATGATATGTATATATTTTTTCTGAATCTGCAATTTTTTTTAACTCTTTTAACAATGCTACATGATGAAAAAAAGGTGTTTTTGATGTATCTTTCATTATATATGTCTCATCTTTTGTATTTTTTTGCAAAAATAATTGTCCAGCCTTATTAATTTCATTACATAAAACATTAAAAAACAAAGTGTGATGTGATGAAACAACTACTTTTAAATCTTTACCTTTCATTAATTGTGCTAAATGACTAGCAACTGCAATAACATTATTATCGTCTAAAGAAGAAATAGGATCATCAACATATATATATTTTACCCAATCATAAGATTCTTCTTTATCAACAACTAATTGAACAACTGAGAGAAAAAAACACCATATAAAAATATTTTCTTCGCCACGGGATATTTTTAATTTATCAATTCTTATTGTTTCTTCATCAACTCTTAAACTTCTAGAAAAACTTACAGTTTTTTCATCATAATCAATAAAAAAATCAAAATCAGCATACCTATGTAATAATGGTCGTATTCGATTTTCCATTTCTAATTCTCTTAATCCAGCAAAAAATCTAGAGCCACTATTAAACTTCAATAAGCGTTCAGTATCATTATTCAAATCATTATCCCAATAAAAAAGATCTTCGGTAAAAGCATTATAATATAATGTATCAGCAGTTTTTTCGTCTGTCTCTTCAATAATCTGCTGTCCCAAAGATTTGAACTCCACAGAAAGCCTTGTCTTACCTGTGCCATTATAGGCAAACAATACAATATATTTCTTCTCTTCAAGTAGCATTCTTAAAAACATGGCTATATCTTTTAACGAATCAAATTGTTTGTTTTTTACTATTCTCTTAAGAACAAAATCCAATTTTACAAGCAGCTCATCAGATAATCCCTCTTTCAATCTGTATTGTTCCTCACCTCTTGAACATAAATAATTGTCAGTAAACAGTTTTTTATATTGTTGGAAATTATCGTTATTAAGCTTCTTGTTGATAAGCTTCTTAAAATCTTCTTTATCGAATGTTGATGGAACGGTTATGCTCATTCGTCCACCTCCTCAACAGTAGGGAACAACCCTTGTATTAAACCTTTTTTATGAGTTTTCAGATTTTCTATTTTTTCATTTTGGGCATTAATAAGTTCATCAAGTGAACTTAGACAATCAGCGATTTTTTGTTGTTCCTTTGGTTCAGGTACTTTTAAAAAAAAATATTGAAATTCAGAAATATAATACCTTTTGTGCTCTTTTGCATCAAAATTAATCATTTTCATTGATTCAAACAAAAATTTAATATTATCTTTTTGTTTTATTTTTAAAATTTTTATTGCTGATGATTTAACTTTAAAAGGGAAATCTACATATTTCATATCAACAGTGAAATCATCAAATATGATTACAGGGAAATCTTTAAATATTCCATATGTTTCATTAGTATATCCAAGTATAAAACTTTTATTTGCAGTTAGCACAGGTACATTTTCACCATTATATTCAGTATTATTGACAATATATTTTTCTGGTCTTTCATAATTCAATAAATCGCTTAAAATTATATTTTTCCATTCCATTCTATTTTCAAATTCTGGAAAGCGTAAAGAAGGGACTGTCTTATCTTCCTCTGGAAAAAGTTTTTGCATAAGTCCTTTTTTATGTAATTTGTAGGTTTCTAATTTTTGTGTTTCTAATTCAATAAGTTCATCAAGGGAAGTTAAACAATCAGCAATTTTTTGCTGCTCCAATTCTTCTGGATATGGTAAAAGCATATTAAAAAAATCTTCATTGCTTATATTCAATCTATCATATCTTGCACCCCTATTTGCTTTATAATTCAAATATTTATGCCAATAATTGGTTTTAAAAAAATGTTCAAAAAAATCATTTTGTTCAATATTAAAACGAAATATTAAATATAAAGGGGACATTATACCTTTACCAATTTTATTTTTTGAAATCGGACCAACCGGTGCATTTTTTGATATACGTGGGTTATAAATATAATCACCATTATCTACTAAAAAATAATTTTCAAGATTATTCTCATTAGCAATATTTTTTTTAAAAAAATTATTTTGTTCAATTATTCCATCAATAGCTGAATTTGATAAAACTCTTTTCAAATTAATATTTTTATTTCTTTTAATTTTTCTTTTAGCTAAATCCTTAAGTGAATTAACATTCCATTCTCCACTATTTTCAAATTCAGAAAAACGATATTTCGGTACTAATTTCTTTTTATTTATATTATTCATAAGCTTCAAGACCGGCAATTATACGTCCATTTGCCATTTTTTTTAGTATTGGAATTAAATCTTCTACCAAATTCAATTCTTTTTTTGTTCTTTCTTTCCAACCTAAGTCAAGTGGTTCCATTAAAATATTTAATTTCTCACCATCAAAAATCATACGATTAAGAATTTCATTTACAAAATTCTGTAAATTATCAGTCTCTAATTCATACTTTAATGCAATTCGATTAATTTCATTAACAATTTTATCAGTTTTAAATTTATTGTAATTTTCTTTAATTTCTTTTTCATTTAATGGTTCACCAACTTTAAGAGAATTTATATAATCAATAATATCTTCTTGTTCATCCATTAAATTTGAATTAGAATTCAACATTTTTATTAAATGTTCTCGATTTACTATCCATTTTTCTGGTTCATTTTGAGTATATTTTGAAAGAAGAGACATTATATAATCATAATCAATTATAGCAGAAGAAAATAGGATAAACTCAAAATCAAGTTGTTGAAAAACATCATCTGCTTTTGTTCCTTCTTTAGTTTGTTTTTCTTTTAATTCTTTTGCAGTTTCCAGATAAGAACTTCTGAATGAACGTAATTTATCTTCTGATAAAAGTGATTCTATTTCAGCTTTTTGTTCATCCGTTAAATCTGTAAATTGATCTAGTTGAGTTTTTAATCTTTGAACTTCTTTAAATCTATTTATAAAATTAATTTTTGCAGTATAACCTTGAAGATTGTAAACATCGTGAGCTTCACATACTAAATCTTTTTCTTCCATAAAATCACCTAAGGCAGATACGGCTTTTTTATAATTTTCGATTACGACAGGTGCTGGATCAACCAACCAGATTTCTTTAGCTCTTTTACTATCGACACCTGAAAAAAGTGTTATTGCTTCATCCACATCTGTTGTTTGCCTTCTGAAATCAAGAATATTCCCATAAGGTTTTGTATCATTCAATACTCTGTTTGTTCTTGAAAAAGCCTGTATCAGGCCATGATATTTTAAATTTTTGTCAACATACAAAGTATTAAGAAATTTTGAGTCGAATCCAGTCAAAAGCATATCAACAACTATTACAATATCAATTTTATTTTTGTGTGAATGTTCAGAATTTGGATACTTATGATCTTTAATTCTTTTCTGTATATCCTGATAATATGAATCAAAATCATTCAACCTGAAATTTGTCCCATATTTTTGGTTATAATCGTCTATAATGTTTTTCAAAGCTTCCTTTTTTTTATCTGGTTCACTTTCATTGTCAGCCTTCTCTTGTGGCAAGTCTTCCTGAATCTGCTGAATATCACGAACACCTTCTGCCGGTGGAGAAAACACACATGTTATATTTAAAGAATTATAATTTTCATTTTGTTTTTGACGTTCTTCCTGCATTTCTTTAAAAATTTCATAATATTCAATAGCATCATTAATTGATGATGTTGCTAAAAACGCATTAAATCTTCTTAGATTGGTAGCATAATCATGTTTATCCAAAATTGTATCAATAACACCTCTTTTTACGAATTTGTCTTGATATTTAATATATTTTTTATCATCAGCAGTATAATAATCGATATGAAACCGAAGAACATTTCTATCTTCAATTGCATCTGTTATCGTATATGAATGAAGTAATTTTTCAAAAACATCTTCTGTAGTTTTATATGAACTTATATTGCCATCAATTTGCCTATAATTAGCATTTATGTCAAAAATTGGAGTCCCAGTAAATCCAAAAAGTTGAGCTTTAGGAAAAAATTCTTTTATTGCTCTGTGATTATCTCCAAACTGGGAACGATGACATTCATCAAAAATAATAACAATTCTTTTATTACTGAGGGGTTTCAATCGTTCTTTATAATTTAATAATCCATTTTCATTACTTCTTTGATTAATTCTATTATTTTCATCCAAAGCAAGTCCAAGTTTTTGAATTGTTGTAACAATTACTTTATCACGATAATCTTCGGATAATAACCTCTGAATTAGAGTTTCAGTATTTGTATTTTCTTCAACACAATTTTCCTGAAATTTATTAAATTCATCTCTTGTCTGTTTGTCAAGATCCTTTCTATCAACTACAAATAAACATTTTTCAATATCAGGATTATCTTTTAATAATGTGGAAGCTTTAAATGAAGTCAAGGTTTTACCTGAACCAGTCGTGTGCCAGATATATCCGTTGCCTCTATTTTCATGAATACAATCAACAATTTTTTTAACTGCATAAATTTGATAAGGTCTCATAACTAATAATTTTTTTTCGGTAGCAACAAGAACTATGTATCTACTTATCATTTGACCTAGAGTACATTTAGGAAGAAACTTTTCAGCAAAATCATGTAAATGTGTTATTTTATTGTTAATTTCATCAGCAAATTGATAAATTGGTAAAAATCTTTCCTCTGCATTAAATGCAAAGTGTTCTTTATGGTTATTTGCAAAATAATATGTATTACTTTCGTTACTGACAATAAAAAGTTGCATGAAACATAATAAAGTATTCGTAAAACCATTTCCGGGTTCGTTTTTGTATTCTACAATTTGTTCCATCGCTTTTTTAGGTGTAACTTGAAGTGTTTTGAGCTCAATTTGAACAACTGGAACCCCATTAATTAAAATAATTACATCATATCGCTGATGACTGTTTTCAGTATTAATTCTAAGTTGATTAATTACTTCAAATTTGTTTTTACACCAATCTTTAATATTAACTAGAGTATATTGAAGAGGAGTATCGTCTTCTCTAAAAAATGTATTTATTTCTCGTAATGTCTTTGACGCTGTAAAAACATCAGAGATAATAATTTCATCCCTAAGACGAGCAAATTCAGAATCACTCAATTTAACTCTGTTAAGCCTTTCAAAATGTTCTCGGAAATTATTTTCAAGTGAATTTTTATCTTTAATATCTTTGCGATATGTATATTTAAGATCTTGTAGTTTATTTATAAATAAATCTTCAATCTGCTTTTCATTTTTCATTATATACGCCTTGTTTATAATTTTATTTTTTGAAATTAAATTTATATAATTACATACCAAATTGAACTATTTTGTTGCCAAAAAAACTATTTTTATAGTAAAGTTAAAGTATTTTATCAAAAAAAATACTTACTTCAGTAAATGAAAAAGCAAAAATAGTCTAAGATAAAAATTGTAATTGAAAATACTAAAAAGTACAAGATAAAAATTCATAAAATCGATATCACCTATGAAAAATTAGCAATTAGAGCAAAAATTACTTTTTTAAAAATTTCTGAAATCAATATCTATTAATTCTACTATTATTTAAAAAAAGCATTTCCAAAAATAAAAGGATTTCAGAATTAATGAAATATTTAAGCAGATAATCTGTTTCAAGCCATTTTTAAATCCAACTATTAAAATAATAACATTTTTTTAAGTTAAAACCATGTCATCTTTAGGTTTTATTTGTCGACCCCCCAAAGTTTTTACACTACCGAAGGTCGACAGATTTTTATGATTTTTTTGATCAAAGAAAATTAGATTATAAAATAAAGTGATATTTACACATTATAATATTATACAATAATAAAGAGGGTTTTCTCAATATATTAGATAAACAAAATATTTTTTAAATTCAGTACACGGACCAAAAAATCTTCGAGTTGACAAAGCAATAACATGGATTGCTGAACTGATCAGTAATGACAGTGCAAAGATGGTGTTGTAAAGTACAGAGCAGAAACTGGATTCCCGCATTCGCGGGAATGACAACATTCTTTTCTCTTTCACCATCTCACTACTTCACCACTTCACGGCTTCTAAGAACAGATCCAGGCTCAGAATCGTAACTAGGATGACAAACTTTTTTATATTACATTTTACTTCGATTAAGTAAACTTATAATTAGTCTTTTGACTGTTTCTGATTCTTCGGCTTTACTATTTGCAATATAAAGTGTTAATGATGCAAGCGTTTCATTACTAATAATTGTATTATTATTTTTTTGAAGCATTTTATTTTTTTCTAGAAAAAGGAGAAAACATGCAGCTGCTATTCTTTTATTGCCATCTACAAAAGAATGATTTTTCACAATAAAATATAGTAAATTTGCTGCTTTTTCTTCGATTGAAGGGTAAAGTTCATTTCCAGAAAAGCTTTGTTTTATTTGATTAATTGAGCTATTAAAACTTTTATCTTTAGGTTTTGCAAATATATCTGATTTGAATTCAGAATTCATTTTATTAATCATTTCGATATATTCCTCATAATCAGGAAATACAGTTTCAACAAAAGTTTTACCTTTTTGATCTAGTTTTCCATTGTCGTAATCATCAAGTAATTTTAGTCCTTTTGAAAATAAATTAAGCCATTCAGAATTGTTTTCAGCATTTTCAATCTCTTTAGCAATTACTCGATTTAATATACTGATACCATCTTTTAAAACTTTTATCTCCTGATTTTTTTGAGCTAATCGTTTTTCGTTAATGACATAACCTTCTGTAAGATAATCTTTTAATAGCTTTGTTGCCCATATACGAAATTGGGTTCCTAAAACGGAGTTTACGCGATATCCAACAGATATAATTACATCTAAATTATAATGTAATACTTCTCTTCTTATTTCTCTTTGACCTTCTTTTTGAACTTGTGCAATTTTTGCACAAGTTGAATTTTCTTCAAGTTCTCCAGTTTCAAATATTTTTTTTATGTGTTTTGAAATAGATGTTCTATCAGTATCAAAAAGATGAGCTAACTGATATTGATTCAGCCAGACAGTATCAGTTGTAAATTTTACTTCTATTTGTGTTTCACCATCTGCTGTTTTATATATTTCAAATTTATTTCCTGGTTCATTTTTCATAATGTTTTCCAATTTATAATTTAATTATATTTTAATAATTATAACATATATAAAATCAGATGACAGTTCTTCTCACCATTCACTGTTTTTAAGTTAGACGTTTGTGGTGAAATGGTGTAAGGAAAAACATTAGCGTGACTGAAGTCACAATTAGTACAGCTTGTCATTATATGAAAAGCTGATATTAGCGATGTTGACGCATCTAATGAAGATAGTGAGAGGGTTAAAAAGTCAGTAGGATTAAAACCCTATAAACCCCACAAACCATAAAAATAGCTGGATTCCCGTTTCCACAGGAATTACAGTCATAGATCAATTATATCTCCGGCATATAGATGATTGATATCTGTTTTCATATATTTTTTTAGTATTGAATATGAATCAATTCCAGTACAATGTCCAAAATAGCAATATTCGGGATCAAGTTCATCTATATATTGGGAAATTTCTATAAGTTCATCTTCATTTTTGTGAAGTAAATGTGTTCCGCCTATAATTGCATAAATTGGTTTTTTTAGATTGTTTCTAATATATTCAATTGTATTTTTTATTCCTGAATGTGTACAACCAAGTATTATAACTATTTTGTTTTTATATTCAATTGCCATTGCCATATCATCTATCATGATATCTACCCTGTTATCAGACATTATATGTCCTGAATTTTTTTCATATTTACGAGGTATTTCACCAGTTAAATATATTTTATCGTATATTTTTGTAAAGTTTTGGGTGAATTTTAATAATATATCTTTTTTTATTAAATTTTCTTTATTAAGTTTTTGACTTATTCCTGTATATCTATTGCTATTACTTGAAATTCTTTTTGTAAAACATTTTTCATGCAAATAAAAAGGTTTATATTTCATACTATCGAGTATATGAACAAATCCGTCAGAATGATCATAATGACCATGACTTAATACAAATATATCAATAAAATCTGTGTTAATATTTAGAGTTTTTAAATTATGTTGTATTGCTAAACCTTGTCCTGAATCAAAAAGAATTTTTTTACCATTGTATTCAATTAAAAGACTTAAACCATGTTCTGCAAGAAAATCTGGTTTTCTTGCAGAATCCACAGTAATTATCTTTATATTTAAATTACTCATTTTATCTTTGAAGCAAATGAAGAATCTATTTCCATTAACATTTCATAAGTTTCTCTGTGTGAATAACCAATAATATTTTTTTCATTTCTGTATGGAAAACTTAAAGCTAATCTGCTTATATTTGCTGCTTCTCTGTATTTTTCTGGATAAACATCGGTTGGAACATTAAGAATTCCCATGCTTAATCTAAGTTTGCCTCCAAATTTTTCAAGTGTATCTGCATACAATGAATCATATTTTAAAGATCTTAAATTTGGAAATCCTGAAGTCATTGGAGAATCACCAAGTATTGTTCTCATAATCGATACTGAATCATTACATACCGCAAGCATTCCATATCCATTCATTGGAAATTTATTTTCTTTTTGAATACTATTGTATAATTTCATAGTATACATAGCAGAATGTACAAGATTTCTCTGATCAATCAATTCATCATGAATTGAAACTATTTTTGTTCCAGTCCAATTTGAATGAGTCCATATTGCAGGTTTCCATATTGTTCCTTGATGTAATTTATTATCTGAAGGAATTCCCATATACCATTTTACTAACGCAGTAGGAACTTTTTTGCCTTTTTTATAAACTGCAAGTACAAATTCTGAATGATTTGAAGGAAATAAAACTTTTTTATTATTTATTTGAGTTGTTACAAAACTTGGTATTTCTAGAGATAAGAATTCACTACCTTTTTTAATACTATATCCGCCATAATCAACTCCCATTCTAACTTCAAATGCAACTGTTTCATATTCATCACTAACTTTAAGTACATTTATAAGATCTACCGGTCTTTTTAATGTATAATTAGCAGAATCAGTTTTAAAAACAACTTCTGAGTAAACTCCATTTGAATCATGATTTGAAATCTGATTTAGAACATCTGCTAACCTTATTGAATTTATAATTGTTGCATCAGGAATATTTATAAGATTTGACATTTTACCTAATTCTTGTGAAAAATTACCACTTACCTTATTCCATTTTGATTTTGGTAATTCATCTGAAAATATAGAATCGTTTTCATCTAAAAAACTCAAACTTCCTACTGTTGAAAAATCATCTTTTATAAAAGCTGGAGTATTTTCAACATTTCCAACTCGTGTAAATCCACTTCCTAAATATTCATGTACAGCTTTAAAAATTGCAGGATCGGCAATTAAAATATGATCTTTATCAATAGTTTCAAGCAATTTTGCAATTTTTGCAGGATCTGAATTTAATACAACTTTAGACATTATCTTTATATATTGCTTAAATTCTTCATCTTTAACTGCTGAAAGATAATTATCAGGATTTTCAAAAACATCTTTTGGAATTTGAGATAATATCATCTGTTTTAATGCAGCAGACAACATAACTTTTTCTTGTTGAGATAAAGTTTCCCAGACTTGTTCAATACTAACTGCTTGATTTTTATCAGTCCAAACACTTTCAAGAAAATCTCTTCTGTCACTATTGGTATCTGACCATATAAATGTTATAAAGCTCAAAATCATTATAAAAACTAATAAAAATTTTTTCATATTTCCTCCATTGCCCATTTATCTATATGATACAAAATTTCAATTTAATTAAACAGTAACACTTCGTTACAATGCTTTTGAATAAAAAATTCCTCTATTTTGAATATTTCTTTTTATCTGTTTGTTATTTTCAAGAATTGAAAGATGTTTATTTATTTCATTTCTATGAATGCCTAATATTTCTTCAAGATCTTCTAAAGTACAAGGTCTTCTTTTTATTGTAGATAAAATAGTTTCATCAACATTATCCTGTACAATATTTACTTTGGAATTAGAATTATTTCTTGAAATAATGTCAATATTATCAAATTTCCATGATTTTTTGATATTTTCAAGCATTTCTCTTGAAGCTGGATAAATATCACTTAACACTCCCGGTCTATCAAGAGTATTTAATTGTATAGAATCAGGATTGATTTTTTCAACTATTTTTCTCATCTCTTCTAAATTTTCAGCAGAATCGTTATATTCAGGTAAAATAAAAACTTCAAGCCAATACTTACCTTTAAATTCTTTTCGAAGCTGTATAAGCCCATCAATATAATTATCAAAATCTATTTTATTGCAAGGACGATTTATTTTATCAAATACTTTTTTACTTCCAGCATCAAGTGAAGGAAGAATAAGATCTGCTTTTAATAATTCCTTACGAATATGTTTATCACCAAGTAAAGTTGCATTTGTAAGTACTGCAATTGGAATGTGAGAATATTCAGATTTAATAAAATCAATAATTTTACCAATTGAAATATTAAGTGTTGGTTCTCCAGAACCTGAAAATGTTATATAATCTGGATGTTTATTGTTTTTTAAATAATCTTTGATTTCTTCTACAATTATATCAGTTGGGAAATATTCTTTTCTATCAACTGTTAAATCTGTAGTTTTACCAACTTCACAATAAACACAATCAAGAGAACAAATTTTTAAAGGAACAACATCAACACCAAGAGAACTACCTAATCTTCTTGATGGAACAGGTCCAAACAAATATTTATAATCTCTCATACTTTACCTCTTTTTTTTATTAATTATAATATAAAGACAAGGCATAAGAAACAATGCAACTAAAGCTTCCATACCTAATCCACCGATTGCAGCAAGTGCCATAGGTTGTAGCATATCTCCACCTTCTTCAAGATTCATTGCAAGAGGAATAAAACCAACCATTGTTGTCAAAGTAGTCATAAGCCTTGGTCTTAAACGCAATACAGCTGCATCGATTATAGCAATTGATGGAATTAAATTGTTTGTTTTTTCAATATCTTCACTAGAAGTTATAAGAAGAACTCCATCATTTACACTTGCTGATATTACTATTAAAAGACCTATTATTACTGTAGCACCTAAAGGTATTCCTGTAAAATACAAAAGATAAACAATACCACTTAGACAAACTGGAATACTTATCATAATTAGAAATGGTAATTTTAAAGAATTAAATTGTACTGTTAAAACTATAAATGAGAAAAATATTGAAAATATCATAACAGTAAATACAGTTTTTTTCATATCGCCCATCATTTTTACCTTTCCACCATAACTAATTTCATATCCAGCTGGTAAATCTAGTTTTTCAAGTTTTAAAGATAATATTTCAACTGCTCCAGCAAGATCATTTGATGTAATATCACATTCAATAGAAACCTGTTTTATCTGACTTTCCCTATTTATCTCAACTGGACCTTCATCCATTACAACTTCAGCAATATCACTAATTCTAATAGGAATTCCCTTTACATTAGTAATAATAATGTTTTCAATATCTTTTCTTGAATTTAAAAGAATTTCAGGAATTTTAACAACAACATCATAATACTCATCATTTTCTCGATAGTCAGTAGCTTTAGCTCCTTGAACAAGACTTCTTACTGTAGTACTAATTTCAGCCATTGTAATTCCAAGATCATAAGCACGAGTTCTATCAATATGAATTTTTATTTCAGGTCTTGTTGAATTAACAGAAAAAGCTACATTTTGTAATTCATCCATTGTTGACATTTCTTTAACAGCTTGTTGAGCTAATTTATTCAAAACTTCTAATTTTTGACCTTTTATATTAACTGCAATATCAGAACCTTTATTACCCATAATACCTTTAATTGCAGCTTGTCTCACCATTATTTTAGAGTCTGGAATATTTATTTTGGAAGTAATACTTCTAAGTTTATTAACATAATCAGATGTTGAAATATTTCTCTTTTTTTTATCAATCATCTGAATATTAATCTCACCTTCATTTGTCATTTCAAAAGTTGTAAGACCTTTTAATTGACCACCAGAAAGTGAAAAATAATTATATATAACTTTTTCATCTTTAATCTTTTGTTCAATTTTTTTTAAAACATTATCTGTTACACTCAAAGAAGTTCCAGCTGGCATTCTAACTTTTATCATTATTCTTCCATCATCTATCATTGGAAGAAACTCTCCACCAGTACTTCTTAATAAAACAAGTGAAAAAAAGGTTAAAATAACAAAAAATAATATAGTAAAAACAGGTGATGAATTTGTTTTATAAAGAATTTTTTTATAAAAAACACCTAATTTATCAAACATATTGTCTGAAAAATTACTTTTTTCTCCAGCTTTCTTTTTTTTAATAAAAACTGATGAAATCATAGGAGTTACAGTAATTGCCATAAAAAGACTTATAACAACAATTCCTGAAATAACAAGTATAAGTTCTCTAAAAAGTAAACTTGTTAAACCTTCAACAAAAAGAAATGGAAAAAATAAAGCAAGAAAAGATATAGTTGACGCAATTATAGCAATTCCGACTTCAGAAGTTGCTTTAAAACAAACTTCCTCATTATCAGCATCAGGAAGCTCTTTTCTATATCTTGTAATATTTTCTAAAACAACAATTGAATTATCAAGCACAATTCCAATTGCAACAACAAGTCCACCAAGTGAAAAAATATTAAGAGAAAATCCAGCAACTTTCATAAGACCAAAATTCAAAATTATAGTTATAGGAAGTGTAAAAAGCATTATAAATACTTGTCTTATACTTCCAAGAAAAAAATACACAACAATAACAAGAAGAATTAAAGCACTAAAAGCTGCATTTTTAACACCATTAATACTTTGCCTAACATAAATAGCCTGATCTTCAAAAGATTGTATTTTTATACCACTAGGAAGTGATGAATTAATATCTTTTAATCTAAGAGAAAGACTATCAGCAATTTGAACCGTATTAGCAGAAGCTTCTTTAAGAATAGAAATTTTAACACATTCTTTTCCATTCATTCTAGTAATCATTCTTAATTCTTCAGAAGAATCCGATACTTTTGCAATATCTTCAAGCAAAACTTTATGAAAATCACTTTCAAGAAGAAGGATTTTTTTAATATCATCAATACTTGAATATCTTGCAGGAGTTCTTGCAATAATCTCTTTATCACCAATAATAAGCCTAGCCCCAGCCTGTTCAATATTTTCTTCTTGAAGTCTTTTAATAATATAATTAATTGAAAGACCATGTTTTTCCAAAGATTCAGTATCAATATCAACTTTTATTTCACGAATTTTACCACCAATTATCTCAGTACCAGCAACACCTCTAACACCAAGAATAATATTTTCAAACCAGTTTTCAACCCAGCTTCTAAGTTTTATTCCATCCCATATATCAGAACTAACAATAAGTTGAGTAACAGGAAGCTGTGATGGATCTGCCTTAAAAACATAAGGAGTATCAACATCTTCAGGCAATCTTGAATTAGCTCTCGTCATAGCTGCTAAAACATCCTGAAAAGCTATATCAATATCACTTCCATATTGAAAATAAACAGTTAAAGAATACAAACCTTCAACACTTGAAGATTCAATATAATCAAGCCTATCAACTGTAGAAATAATTTTTTCAAGCGGTTCTGCAACCTCAGATACAAGTTCATTTGGAGTTGCACCAGGCCATTTTATCTGAACTTTTACAACTGGATAGGTAATTTTAGGAAGAAAATCAACTGGAATACCAAAATAACCATAAATTCCAACAACTGTTAGAAGAAGTATAATTGCAGATAAAGCAGTTTTTTTATAAAGTGAATAATGAGTTAACCTCATTTATCACCTCCGATTTTAGCTTGTTTATTTAAAATTTTAACAGGTGAATTATTTTTAATACCATCAATACCATTTACAATAACTTTATCACCAAAAACTAAACCTTTAATTATTTCAATATCAGCACCATTTTCTATACCTTTATACACTTTTTTTTGTACAGCTTTATTGTCTTCAACAGTAAATATTGAAAAATCACCATCTTTATCAGTAAATACAGCAGCAGAAGGAATAACCACAGTATTTTTAATTTCTTTTAAAGATATTGATAATCTAGCAAACATACCTGGTAAAAGAACAATATCATTTTCAATATCAACCTCAAAAGGTCTTGTTCTTAATTTATTATTAAGATAAGGATATACTTTTTTGACAAAACCATTAAATTTTTGATTATTATAAGCATCTAAAACAATATTAACTTCCATATTTTCCTTAATATCCATAGCATATTTTTCATAAACAGTAGATTTAATAATCAAAGTTTGAGGTTCATAAATAGAAACAAGTTTTTGCCTTGGACTTAAATATTCACCTTCTTTTACAAGAATTTCTTCAACAATTCCATCCCATGGAGCTTTTATAATATAATCTCTTGATTGTTCCTGTGCTTTAATAAGAGCTGCATTTACTTTTTCAAAACTAGCACGAGCAATTTCATATTTTTCAGCAGGAAGAACATTATTTTTATAAAGAAGTTCAGTTCTATCCAAATTACTTTTTTCTTTACGCATTTCTTCTTCTAAAGATGCAATAAGAGCATCAATACCATGAGTTCTACCAATTATAATAATATCCTGATCTTTTTTAACCATATCTCCTTCTCTAACTTTAATCTCAGCAACAGGACCTTCAGCAGGAGAAGCCAAAGATGCATTATGATAAGGTTCTACGCTTCCTGTAAGGTCAAGAACTTGAGTAATATCAGTTGGTTTTACATCAATAACATCAACAACAGCTAATTTTGCTTTTTTTTCAACAATATCTGTTTTATTGCTTTTATTTCCCACAAATACCACCAAAGACAAAGCAATAATAACAATTAATAGAATTCCAATTTTTTTAATATTCATAAATATCTCCATTTTTTTTATAATCTAATACAGTTTAAAGTAATTTTGAGGTAAAAGGAAATTTTAAATGCAAAAAAAACAAAATCGGGGTCAAACCTGTGTAGGCTGTTGAAAAACTTAAAAAATCAAGGATTGATACAAAATAGGGTCTGTGCCGAGCTCTAAATTTAGCTTACATAGGTCGGCCTGACCATGCTGTTTATTTTTAAAGTTAATTTTGAAAAAAGAAAACTGCATTTTTCAACAGTCTGCACAGGTCTGACCCCCAATTGCGACCCCCAATTGTTCCTAATCTGACTTCCATCCACTAAGGGTATTCTTTTTATCCTTCTATCTTCTTCATTGACTATCATTATTGGTACCTGATTGTCTCCTTCAATTGAGAATTCTCTTGATACTGTTCTACTTCCACTTCTTTCAGCGACTGAAAAGTCCACTTTTGCTTTGACTATTATATCCATGAAATTTCCTTTGTATAAAGTGAAATCTGCCTGTGTGAAGTATTCTTAAAATCTTTCTTTGAAACCCCCGTGTTATAATATTTTCCCAGTTTCAGTATCTACATTTATTGA
>Ga0265293_10005621_pt1 | contig 20766 bp, 18 predicted proteins | sample Munlanlewell138R_FD_192505 | JGI IMG/M metagenome (GOLD analysis project Ga0265293, IMG submission 192505) | Leachate microbial communities from a municipal landfill in Southern Ontario, Canada - Leachate well 138R | ecosystem: Engineered > Solid waste > Landfill > Unclassified | place: Canada... | reverse complement strand
GATCTTCGCACAGACCCTTAAATACATTTAATATTCTGCTTGTATAGTTTGGAAGTACAATATATTGTTGGAATCGATCTCTAGTTTCAATTTGTATCCATTTTAATGAATCTAACCGTCTCAATAACGAGTTAGCTTGAATACGAGAAGCTTCTTCATTGTTAAGTTGTTCTAAAGTTTTATTGACAGCTACATGGTTACTTTTATTCGGACTTTCCATATCATCTAAGTCCTCGGAATCATCATCGAAATAAACTATTGTCCCATTTTGATAGTGCATTTCAAGCAATTCTTGAAAAATATCTCTCATATGTTCGTAAGGGACACCGAATCTCGTATATTGTGATTGTTCATATAATAAAAGTAGTGCTTCCGCATAGATATGTTTGTTTTTACCAATTAATAATCGGAAAAATTTTTCTGGTATCACATCAAACAACTTTTGCATCTGTCTGACTCTCCCCTAATTGCTTGTAATAAAACAAAAACCAATAAAGCAGATGTTGGCTGACTTTACTGGCTCATATTTCTATTAACCTACTAGCATTTTTTTATTTAATCCTGTAGTTATGATTTCTTTAGTTAATTGATTGCTATTTAAATTCATTAGATTTCGTTGTGGAATTTCCATATCATCTAATGTCACTAACAATTTATGCAAATCTAATATACAGTCTTCCACGTGATAGCAAAAGTCAAAGTGCAGACTGTGCAGTATTGATATAATTTCCCTTTTCAATTCTATGATTTCGAGTTTTTCTAATATATGCATCTCTAGCTTTTCCAGATGTATCACTCCTAATTTCTATCATTTGACTCTACCAATATTTCCAAGTTTAATAGAATCTATACATAAAAATTATAAGTTATATTATTTATTGTCTATTGAGTTTACTTGCCCCATCCCCATTGTTGTTTTGTATCCAACACCTGAAAGAAAAGCGAATTGCATAAGGGAATTAACCGCCCACTTCATTACTTCTGGAGAATCCGTTGGCAGTATATAGTTGCACACACCTTTGAACCCAATTAGATTATAGCTTTTAAAAGGAACCATAACTGTCTTTAGGTCATATTTTGATACATTGATTTGCTTACAATCTATGATTGGCAATTGAATTTCACTAAAATATTCCCATTTATCTCGCAAACTACCGAATACCAATTCAGGTTCAGGAAATAGTAATGTTTGTCCACTACTGCGAAAACAAGTCGGAGAAGTAAACTCAATGTTTATACGTGAGTCCTGCTGACCAGTTGCCATGAATTCATAGTAAGTCTGCTTATATTGTAATTCTATCGTTTCAACAACTACAAATCCTGCACTCCCAATCACTACTAAATTCTTTTGCAAATATCCTAACAGTTCTGGAAGAATATTAGTGACTCTTTCTGTCAAAGTTGCCAATGTGAATGAATAGACATTCCCTTCTACTATTTGTGCAATTCCGTCTCGTCTCTGAATCTTGCCAGTTAAAGGTCCAATACTAAATGGCTTGTACTGCATTTGATGAATCTCTGTTGCCAGCTCTTCATCAATATTCTCTATTGCTTTGAAAACAAGTCCATGTATTTCTGCACCAGCATGACCCTTAACCATTCCAGGTTCTTGGCAAAGTAATTGTATTGAGATTTTTTTCAGTTGCATGAATATACCCTCCGTAACCACCTATATTATATTGAATTAAAATTACTTAAGGTATTATTTTTACTTAGTGTAGCTGTTTTCTCTCAACTTTAACCTCCAAGTTTTTGGATAACCTACTTGTTTGTTGGTATTGTTGGTATTCTTATTATTAAAGAAACTCCACGTAATTTTCTTTGGATATAAATAACTACCATTCCCAAAGGTCTGATTATTATTTCCCTTAAATGTCTTGCTATTAATATACATTTCCAAATAATCCAAATACTTTGCATCATGCTTTATCATCTCATCTAAAAAATCATCAATCAAATCGCTATTATTAAGATTTATCATATCACATATACTGTTATAATTAGACTTCATTAGAGCTTCATAAGTGTTATCGACATTCTCAAATTTAATATCTTCTATATCTATCTGCACACTTCCATAGCCGTATGGTTTTGCACCACCAATTTGCTCAAAAAGTTGCCCAGCAATAGCATTATGTTGTTTTACATATTCGTTCTTAAACTTCTTCGTTTTCTGGAACTCTTCTATATCTAAGCTAAGTAATAAAGCACCTAACTCTTGTCGCTTTAAATTGTAAAAATATATTCTACCTGAGAATTTTTGATTATTCCTTCTTATTACTTGTTTACTAGAAATCCCTTCTTCAAATTCTATACTACTATTGTTAGTTGTTATTTCGTTTATTGGATAATATTTATACCCATTTAACTCTGGTTTTGTATTTTTTCCAGAACCATTTTGTTTGTTTTCAGCGCTAACTAGTCCTTCATATGTTATTAGTTTGTCTGCACCCTGCTTTAAATACATTGCATTTGAAGTTGCAGAAGGAGTTAATAGTAAAACATCTTGGTTATACGTATTCTTATTAATGTTTTCAAAATTAACCTTAACTGGACTAAAACGCAAACGTGATTTGTATGATGTTTTGTCAAGTGCCTTACCTTCGTCTAGCCCATCAGCAACATATCCGAATAAACTATCCACATAGTCTAGTTTATTGTCACTCTTAACTTCAATTAGGTCAGAGATCTTATACTTATATTGAACTTTGAAATATGGGGTGCGTCCAATATTTTTGATTTCATTATTTTCATCAACTTGATAGAATACTACTAATCCTTTAGGGTAGGTATTTAATAGCTTTATAAAATTATCTTTATCGAAAATATTATAGAACTTTTTTATTTTTTCATTTCTTTCTTCATAAAAACTATCATTTTTATTTCCAGAAGGTCTCATCTTTTTAAGGTTTTCATTATAACCAATAATAACATCTTCATTTACTCGTAATCCGTTTTGATCTTTAGCTATATCGCCAATTAAATAATGACTACGTTTAGAATTAGCATTTGTAGAATTATACAAGTATCCTTTTATGTGTGTACCCTTCGTACTTGTAATTGATATATTTTCGATTCCACCATTTGCATTTTGAGAGAAAAATACAGACTTTTGATAAGGATAAAATCTATTATTAGGCGGTATATACAGATATATAATATGAATTTTTGCTTTTAACATCCAGCGATCTGTCAATAATGAAAAATAATCGTCTAAGTCTTGCCCTCCTTCTTTTATCAATCCTTTTAAACTCAATAACAATTCTTGCCGACAAGAAATTATATAATCTTCTATCGCTTTCTCTCTACTAATATTTTCATTCTTTTCATTATCGATTTCATTCAATTTTTCTTTTTTAAATTTTTGTAAAAATGGATAGTCTTCCAAAAAAGCTTTGGATATTTGTTTGCTGATTTCTTTTGTCATATAATTAGTAATTGACGGTTTCAAAAGCTCTATTCCCTTAGTTATCTCGTCAATTTTCTTTTGAAGCCCGTTTATTATTTTAAATTTTTCCGTAGTATCTGTACTATCACTACTAAAATTTCTAAATAACGAAGGTAGTTCTCCTATAAGTCCCATATTTCGTAGCGTATGCTCTTTAATTGAGACAAAAAATTTGTCTTCTGTGATTCTTTCTGCTGGAATTACATAGAAACCGTCTTCATCTTTTTGCAAGTAGCCTACTCTAATAGACTTTTCTAATCCATTCGATCCCTCAACAATGTTTAGTTCTTTTCTATACGCTTCAGCCAATTCAATATTTTTATTGCTTTTTATAATTTCTCTATATAGCATAGGTGATCTTTTTATGAAACGAGGATAACTATGACTTAGAATTTCTAGATTTGATCGTATCGCTCCTCTTATATTACTACCACTAATAAAGTATCTTCCTTTACTAGCTTCTTTAATCTCAATTGCTATATCTGATTTAGGAGTTATTGTGTATTCGATATATCCCGAAAGATTTTCGCGTGTAGCATGACAAGGCAGTGAATTCATATCATACGGATAATAGTATTGCTTAGGAAAAGGAATAAAATCATAGGGCAATGTAACATATACAACATTTTTATTATTTGTAGTTCTTGGTTGACTATTTTTTGTGTTATTACTCCCCATAGTTCCCCTCCTCTAGCTTAAATAATACTGTCTTGTCAACATAGGCCAGATAAAATTCATCGTATTCTACGTACTCTTTCACTACTAATTTTTTGAAATGCTTGTTGAAATGTTTTTCGCTATCTTTATTACGTGCTTTCTCTATAATATAGTTTCTGGTAATAACTCTAGTATTATTCTCCTCTGCTGTTTCAGCTTTATGCTCCAATGGCTTATAGAGAACAAGTTGTCCATTGACTCTTGAAGCAAAATATTCTTTTTCCTCATTGAAAATATGTAATTCGATGATTTCATTTACTGATAAAGCTTTTATTAGCATTTCTTGTGCTTGTATGCATTGTTCGCCTACTAAAACACCGTCTAATAAATGAACAATAAAAAAGTATCTAGCAGTAAAATGATCTCCATTGATAATTTCATGGATAAAGGTGTCAATATCACTACTCACTGATACACCATTTTCTAAATGATTCATAGTATTCTCCCATCCTTTCTTCCTGTTCTTCTGACATAACAACAATTTCTCTATTGTTATCTACACTATAGCGTTCAATTAGTTGTCCTCTTACTTCAATTTCACTGCCCTCGAATTCACCTAGCCCTATTGCTGTTCTGCCACCTAAAGTAATGGCTCCAAGAGCAATCTTTTTTAATATATATACAATCGGGAATACTAAGGAATCTTTAGTTCCATTTTGCAAATAAATATGTATAGATGTATGACCAAATATTTCACTTTGTTTTTTTATTGCTCCTTCATAGGCTCCACCTGTAAGTCGATCAATCTTAATATATACTGATTCTGTTTCCTTAACTTGTTTATACTTATCATTTCTCTGATTCCTATGTGTTCGAACAAAGTTTTCTTCTAGCATTGCATCCGAAAATATTAGTATGCCTTTTCTTTCTTTATTGCCAAGCATCTCTGCCAATTTATTTTCTATTTTTTCTGGTCTAATAAATCTCTGCAACAACAATCTCAATTCACTTTTAAATACTCCTTTTATACTTGTTGAAGGGAGGTAGTATTTACCATTCATCCTTTGTATTCCTGTAGTAGTGCCATCTCCCAGTTGATACCCTTGATAAACTCCAAATGGAAAACTACCCTTAAGGATAAAATGAAAAAATGGAGTGTCCGAATTCCGCTCTCCTATATCAATACTCTTAACACTTAGGTTTTTGTAACCGTTAAATATATAGTCTTCTAAGTCTTGCACTGATAGTAGGTTTAGTTCCCTTTTTTCCAAAGCAATTAATTTAAATTCACCAAATCCGTTAGTTTGTTGCCCCCCAAGTCGGAGCATCCCCTTAACGAAGCCACTTGCCCACGTTTCTATTATGTGTTGAAAGCCGACTTCTTGTTCTTCAAACTCTACTTCGCTTTCAATGGTGAATTTAACTGTTGTCCCTGCTGGTAAATGTTCTAGAGAGTATTTATGCTTGTCTTTAGCCGTACCTGTCTCAGGTTGAATCATCGTTCCTTCTTTTCCTTTAATAGGAATATCTTGATTTGAGTTTCCGTTTATACGTATTGTTCCATCACTAATATAAATAGCACTTTCTATAAAGATATCTTTAAGGGTATCTTTATCTTTTTTTACGCCACCCATATATTTAATAATTTCATCATCACTAACTCCATTTTTCTTCAAGTAATACCTTAATGCTCCACCAATAGAACTTCCCAATAATATTGGCTCGTTTTTTGAATTTCTGATGATAACACCTTGTCTCTCACTGCCAAAGTAAAGAGAAGTTATCGCCTCTATGGTAAAGTCAAAAACAATGATTTTATTTACCACTATTTCTCCGCCTCCTCTCTATTTCTAATCCTACCAACAGAAATTCAATGAGAAATTTTATGTCTCGAAGTTTCTTCTCAGTATCGTTATAAAAAAGTTGTCCTAATTTCGAATTGAGCTTTTTATTGATTAAATCATCTAGCCTACTATTTTCTTCTTTTCCATTTAAGTACTCACATATAGTTTTAAAATTGCAGCCCGCCAGAGAAAACATTTTATTATTATTGGCATAGTAATATTTTAATGTGTCAGTATCTACTAGTTCTCCGTCTTTAAATTGATTAAGTTTTTCTATCAAGTTACTTATTTGACTGTTTTTCATTACATTATTGATTATAAAACGATAGTCACTAGTAGCTTCGTCTTGATGATTTAAACTCTTAATATATATCATTTGTAGCCAACGTTTCTTTGCATCCTTAAGTCCTGTTAATATGGTATCCATAGTATGCCTGTCTTCTATCGTCTTAAAATCACTATCTGTTACGGCAGCATTAATAGCGCATTGTGTAATGCATTCAGCTTCATTTGGTAGTATTTTGTTAGGGTAGTCGAAATTGATACCTACCCATCCATATCCATCCTGTGTACGATACCCAATTAAATTTTGCTCTAGTAGTTTTTCAAGACTATTTTTCTCATCTTCAGATATTTTACTAGGCAACTTATATATCAGTACCGAACCAGCTTTTACCGTAGTTTCCTTTGGATATCTTGCATTCCACTTGGTATTGTAGCCTTCTGTCACACCAGTTTGGACAAATTTCTTAGCAATGGAAACTCGTAAACCAGTCAATTGATAGATATATTCTTCTGGCAAGTAATTAGTTGGTTGTCCATACACGTCTCTAAACATGCAATCAGATAAACAGGTGACGGTCATTTCTTCAAGGTTGTTTTTACTCTTTTTAAATTGAAGTCCAAGTCTATTAATAGCTTCACTGTACTCCGCATATGTGCCTTTATTATATACTTCGCATTTGCCGTAACCTGAACCTTTAGAGCCACCAATATAAACAGTCAGAGTATTATTACTTCCGAATATGTTATCGAAGTGAGGTCGCAATTCTATTCTATATTTCAAAATTGATCTAAATACTTGACCAGATGATATTGCCTCATAACGAAATAGATTTTCTGGCTCTACCTCGTCAAACGCAGTGGTGTGATGCAATCTGAATTCTTTTTGTACTAGTAGCCCTCGAAGTACACTTTGAGGTTCATCTTGAGTTTGCACTATGACTTCTGATACAAAGGAGGGCCTTAATTGGTTTTTACAACGTGAGTCACTATTATCAGCAGCCAAGTTTGCGATAGCAGTTATTTGATTGTTTTTAGTATTTTCCCTCCATTCATGCTTGTCCATCCGAAGATGAATAGGAGTTGGTAAAAATAGCGTTTTAGTACTTTCAGCATATGGATATGCATTATAACATTCTAATTCATACAAGATATTTTGTTTATATTCATCAAACAACCGACTATTTACAAACTGTGAAATCAGTGCTCCTCTAATGGTAGAGCCAGGTAAAAAATCTCTAGATGGCTCTGTATAAGTACTTTTATTTCCTCCCGATCCTATTTTCATTGGTTCTAGATTATGGAATTCAAGCACCCTATATTCATACATCTGTGCCACCTCCATCCTCTGTATTATTCAAAACACAATAAAGTGTTTTGCTATCTCCGACTAAAAGCTTTGCTTCTACTTCCCCACGCCCTCTATGTATTCCCGCACCAATTCTTCGAAAAGAGTAAATGATTTTAGCCAAATCCTCTATCACTGATTGATTTATCAGTGATACATTTTCAAACGTGATATCAGCATAAAAGTATAAGTCTTCTTTAACCGTATGGTAGCTATTAAACATTCTTTTCTTAATTACTCCTTCTTCTAATTGAATTCCCGTACGTATATTTGTTTGTGCTTTAACAATTTCGTAGGGAGATAATCGGATGTAGTTATTTTCTATATCTTCCTTGTGAAGCTGTATGAAATATTCTCTGATGCTTTTTGCTAATTCTAAGTTGCTTAATCTCATATTCCCTGCTACGCTTCCATAACTTATGTTGTATGGCTCGAATTGGGGTAGTTTATTTCTTTCCAGACTATTAATCCCGAATAATGTCACAATCGATTTGTAAAACCTTTCAGCATAATTTGTATTCTGAATTTTATCTATTTGGTCATATTGCTTTAATAGCCAAAATGCTTGCTTTTTCAATTGACCCTTTAATGTTTTCGCATGAAAATATACAAAGCCGTATGAATCAGACAGTACTTTTGACTGGACTGTATTCCTTTCTCGTTCGCCACTGTCAAATATCGCTTCACTAGCTATTTTAATTTGAATCTGGTAATAATTTTCTAAGAGTGCCATTATTCTACACCTCGCTTCATAAATGGCAATAATTCAATCACATCGTTAATCAAATATGTATGCTTCTTTCTACCATTATCTTCTGAATCAATAAGCAAATATTCTATGTTCTCATTGAGTGCATTTTCAAATATTTTTTCTAATTTTGCTGTTTGCTTCTTATTTATATCTAGGTACAAGCAATACTGTTCAATGCCACCATACATATGCTGTTTTATACCTTCAAGAAAAGAGTTGCTTATTTTATTATCATCTGAGTCAAAAGTAGCATCTTCAGTATTGCCAACGGCAATATCCCTTGTTATTTTTATAAATGCATCATAGCTTATAATTCCATCTTCTAACCCTAATTCCTGATCTATACAAAGTGGTTTTATATTGTATTCCAGTTCATAATTTTGATATTTACTATACGAATCAAACTTAATTCTCTCTTTTACTTGACTCTGTACAATTTCCCAGCTGATGAGAGTTTGTCTCTGAAGCCCTTCTTTTTCTGTTCGTGGTCTATATAAACTACTCTTTGCTTCATAACACAGTTTCTCTGCAATTTTAATTGCTTCAAAATATGGATAGCCATGCTTTACAATGGCAACTCCTGCACAAGCTGTTAAGTACTTGTTATCTAAGTATTTATTCATAAGTGCTACATTGTTTTGTGAAAGTGTATTAATGGACTTAAGGATACTTGCGGCAATATCAACTGCTTGCTCTGCTTCTACTATAATGCAAATATCGTCCCCGGCCTGTAGAATCGGTGTTACTATAAGTCTTTCTGTTGACTCTTGATTATTATTTTTTCTACTAGCATGTTCAGTTAAAGCTTTTATAATAGCAATGAAATATATATTGTTAATTGCCTTACTAAATCCTCTTAAATCTTCGAAACTAGCAATCTTTTCTACTATTTCTCCCATTCTATTACCGTCAATCGATATGACTCCTATATAACTTTTTCCATTCTCTTTTTTGTAATCATTTAGCTCAGTAGTTATTTTTATTCTATCCTCGTCTAAATTTTCCTTATAGTCATACAGCATAAACTCTCGTATTTCATTGCCGTAAATAGTTTCTATTGTTTCTTCACCATAGAGTTTAGCTTTTCCAGTTTCATCAATTTCTTCTATACCATAGCTCCAACGTTTAAACCGTGATTTACGACTATCCTTTTGTTGGTCAGACCTTGATATTAGCAACTCTCTTATTCTACTCGCTTCGTAGTTATGTAGTATTTCCTTATCTGCAATCTCATCTGCGATACTAATATACAGTTCTAAATCTGGATAATAGTTCAAAATTTCATACGAATAATTCTCAAGAAATTCTTTTGCCTTTTCTAGACACGTAAATCGTATAATGCTATTACCACCTCCTGAATATTCAAATTCAAAAAGACCACTATAATTGTCATTCAAGTATGTTTCTAATATCAATAATCCTTCTAGCTTTGTTCTGATTGCTTCTATATCTCTATGTTGATCTGATAACTTTTCAGTCGTTGCTTTTACTATAAATGATCTGACTAAATTATCTTTTAGTTTATTTTTTTTATAGATATATTCTTGTTTCTGAGATACATCAAGGTAGACATATACTGACATACTATCACTCCTCTTTATTCTCTTCATTTTTGATTCTTTCGGCAATCTTGTTGAAGTGCTTTGCATAAGCTAGGTGTGGGAAAAGCATTGGATTATTTATTAGCATTAATAATTGGTTCAATTGTAAGTTCAATGTTAACAGTGGGTTATCTTTTACTTTTAGATCACTTAACTTATTAAGAATGTTTGTCCCACATGAACAAAACGTAAGGTGCTCAATTTTCTCTATCCCCTTCGCTCGCCCACTTATAGCCAAAGGGAGGTCGTCATCGCCATTACTGTTATTCGTATTCAAATAATTGCCCCACCATCCAAGAGATTTATTTTCCCTAAGAGTAAGAAGTTCAAAGAGGTTAGATTCTCCTGTTTGCTTTTTCTGCATAATTATAAAGTCAAACGAATCTGATAATTTTTCTTTTAAATATTCAAAAGACTGTTCTTCTTTTAGCCCCTTTATTGCAGTAAGAATCTTTAATGGTCTTGTCCTTGACTGTGTTGCATTTGTTATACCACATGAGAAACCAGGAGCGAATCTAGCTATACCCGTTGGATTTGTTATTAATTTATCTATAGCCTTAGCCCAATCCTCTAACTTTTCAAGATTATAACTTGTACTCTTACACTCAATAACTACAGCAACTGCTTCAATCGGGATAAATTTTAAAGTATTATAGTTAAAAACATATGGTGTATACTGTTCATCATATACAGCGATATCCACTTCATTGGATACATTACCCTCTGAATCAATAATCATTACTCCTTGGGCCATCGAAAACTTCTTTGGTATAATGCTACGGAACAGCTTAATCCACATTTCTTCCCTATAGTTCCCTGTGATATTGCTATGTGTAGACGCAATATCCATTTCTTCAACCATCATTTTGTTAAGAAAGCAATAATTTTTATAGATTTTTTCAAATACATCTTTTTTATCATTACCCATACTATCACTGTCCTTTATTATAATTTTTTCAAAACGACCTTGATACGTATCCCTATCTTGCTTTGCTAAGACTATCTTCTATACGCCCCACCCATCTCCTCGTTCGAATTTTGTCGTAATTTGTCGAAACTGCTATTTTTTTGTACTTTTGATAATCGTACAACATACAAAAAGGCAGGTATATAAATACCCACCCTAACATTTACGAAGAGTCGCTTTTTAATTATATAACTAAAGTTTTTACAATAGAGCCCTTATCAGTACATCAATCACCCGCTGCTGTTGTTCTAATGTCATATTAGATCCAGATGGTAAACATATTCCACCAGTAAATATCTCGTCTGATACACTACCTAAATATTCATCCGTAGTCCCACTCACGTAATAATCAGTCCGTCCAGCTATATTATGTATATTATGCGGATAATATTTAGCTCCTTTAAACAATGGCTGCAAATGCAATGGTTTCCATACAGGGCGAGCTTCAATGTTATGTTCCGCAAACAAATCGCATAGCTCTGAAGGCTTAACTTTAATTAAGCTTGGATCAAGAGTAAGGGCAGTTAACCATCGATTCGAACGGCCGAAATCAGCCTCTGGCATAAATGCAGCACCTGGAATACCAGATAAAGCATCATAATAACGTTGAAATACTTCCCTACGCTGTTCAACTCGCTGTTCAAGCACCTGTAATTGTCCACGTCCAATACCCGCCAGAATATTACTCATCCGATAATTATATCCCATTTCGCTATGCTGATAATGAAGTGCTTTATCTCTTGCTTGTGTAGCCCAGAAGCGTGCCTTTTGCAGAGCATCCAGATCATCAGAAACTAGCATTCCACCGCCAGAAGTCGTGATTATCTTATTACCGTTAAAAGAATAAATACCGAATTTACCAAAAGTTCCACTACGCTTCTTTACGATTTTCTCATCAACACACTTTGTAGCTGAATCCTTTACTATTTTTCTTTTTGTAAAATAAAAAGCCCCCAACGATTCTGCAGCATCTTCAACAATCGGAACCCCGTAATAATCACAAATTTCACAGATTGCATCCATATCAGCACTCTGTCCATATAAATCGACTACTATCACAGCTTTTACCTTGTCAATTATTCCTTGCTTTCGTGCATCTGATAATGCCCGTTCTAATGCTTGCGGGGACATATTCCAGCTTTCAGGTTCAGCGTCAATAAACACTGGCTCTGCACCTAGATATAGAATGGGATTAGCACTAGCAGCAAAGGTTAAAGATGAACATATGACAATATTGCCTTGCCCTACACCTAGTAAGCGCAGCGCTAAATGAATAGCTGCTGTACCCGAGCTTAAGGCCGCCGCTCCCTTTACTCCTACATAGTCCGCCAATTCCCGTTCAAATGCGTCAACATTTGGACCAAGTGGTGCAATCCAATTAGTTTCAAATGCTTGGTTAATGTAATGCTGCTCTAATCCGCTCATATGGGGGGATGATAAATAGATACGATTATGAATTGACATTAGTATTCTCCTTAATCACTTGTTATCTCGCAGATATTTTGCTGGAATTCCTGCCGCAACAACATTATCTGTTATCGATTTTGTAACTACAGCATTAGCACCAATAATTGCCCCATCACCTATCGATAGTCCTTGCAAAATAGTCGCTTTCGTGCCAAGCTCGCACATTGTCCCAACTTGCACATTACCCGAAACATTTACATTCCAGTAAAGTGTTGTATAGTCACCTATATTAACATCGTGTCCAATACCACATTGAGGATTTATAGATACATGATTACCTATAGATATATTTTTCGTAATGATACATCCTGGAGCTATAATTACACCTTGTCCAAGTTGAACATGTTTACCAATATAGGATGTAGGATGAATTATATTGGTAAAAGCAAACCCTAGTCTTTTGATTCTTTCTATGGATTGTTTTTTGACTTTTGGTTTACTTATGGCACAGATAACATCAACACCAGTTGGCAACAAGGGAATGGTATCACCTGAATTACTGATTATTTCGAAAAATTGGTTTTCCTTGATTTGCTGGTGAATCGATTCAGTTGTACCCCATACAGGAATACCTTCTAACATCTTACCACTTAGACCTTCGTCATCATCAATAAAGCCAATGTGTTCCCACGTTGGCTTGTCTCGATTGATATCTTCTATATATTCAGCAACTTCACGACCGAAGCCGCCAGCACCGATAATGGCAATAGCTCGCTTACTCATAATATCCCTCTTCATTATTCATTCTGAATCAACTAAATACGTTGTTTCTCTAACTCGTTTTTACTGATTTAGAGTGTTCTGACTGTAACTCTGTGAACCTTCGAACTTAGTCATTGTAACATGCCCCTGTTGATTTACACCATCTCTCTTTATTACTTTTAATGCTGTCAACCACAGAATCTTTATGTCTAACCAAAAAGATTGATTAACTACATACCACACATCCAGCTTAAATTTCTCTTCCCAGCTAATAGCATTGCGACCATTGACCTGTGCCCAGCCAGTAATGCCAGGCTTAACATCGTGACGTCTTGCTTGCTCAGGTGTATACTTATCCAAATACTCCGTAAGCAATGGTCTTGGACCAACTAGACTTAATTCGCCTTTTAACACATTAAATAGCTGCGGAAGCTCATCTATACTTAGTTTTCGAATAATTAACCCTAACTTTGTTAACCGCTGTTCATCAGGCAACAGATTCCCAGCAGAATCTAGTTCGTCTGTCATTGTACGGAATTTATAAATATAGAACGGCCTGCCATGAAGTCCAGGACGTTGTTGTTTGAATACAATTGGGTAACCGATCTTAATTCTTATAATAACAGCAGTAAAAGCAATTACGGGAGCAAGTACGACTAATAATATTAACGCTATGATGAAATCAAATAAACGTTTGATCATATTTTCCCCCTCCTAACATTATCACAACTAATATTTATTATAACGTTTTTCATGAGAAAATTGAACCCTATACATTATCTACTAAATTAATAATCCTTCAATTTCTTAAATAGCTCAATTTGTTTTTCTATAACTAATCTTTCATTAAAATCTTTAATAGCAATTTGTCGACTTCTTCTTCCCATTTGTGTCCGCATCAATTGATTTTCAGCTAATAGCTTCATTTTACTATATAATGATTGATAGTCTTGTTTAGGAACTAGAAACCCATTCTCACCATCTATCACTTCTTCTCGACAACCTCTTATATCGGTTGCTATTATTGGTAACTCCATAGCCATTGCTTCAATAATAGATCTAGGAAGTCCTTCACGATAGGATGGCAATACAAATACATCACTCGTAAAAAGTAATTCAGGAATATCTGACCTAAATCCTGTAGCGATAACATTTTCGCTCTTTAATAATTCTTTAATTTGATTCTCACTATCTAGATCTCGTTCACTTGCAGGCAAATCACCTACAATTAATAGTTTAACATTTGGAGTTTCTTTGTTAAGCTTTATAAAAGCTTCCAATAACTCTATTATGCCTTTCTCTCCTACTAATCTTCCAATAAACATAAACACTACGTCGTTGTCTAATATTCCCAAAGACTTCCTTAGTTCGTTTCGCTGCTCACTTGAGTATATCTCTTTATTAAATATATCCTTTACATCTACTCCGTTACTAATATGAATAATTCGCTCTATTGGACAAAAGCCCTCATTTTTACATAATTCGTAATCTTCTTTACTCTGAAGGAGTAACCAATCAGTGCAAAATTTAGCCAACAATTTCTCTATCCAAAAGTAAAAAAAATACTGCTTTCTAGCCATTCCTTCATGAAAGTAAAAGCCATGGGCAGTATATATTATGTTTCTTACTCCAGCTAGTTTTGCAGCAATACGACCCAAAACAGCTGCAATAGGTGTGTGAACATGTACAATATCATATTCTTCACTTTTTATTAGTTTATATAACGCATTGACCGACTTTAAATTATCAATAAAGCTAATTTTACGATCAATGTTAATATTATGCAAAATTAATCCTTCATTAGTTAATCTTTCAAATCTCCCAGTATCAGTACAAGCACTTTGAACTTCAAAACCTTGCTTCATTGACTCTTTAATCAATGGTTTTAATAATACATCTACAGATAAATCAATCGCACATACTTGTAATATTTTCATTGGTTTTACCTTACAATCTCCACAGCTTTATCTGCTGTGGACATGTTTCTGCATTAAGGCAACTTTTGACATCAACTACAATACCTTTATCACCCTTTAATAATTCTTGGCATAACTTCCAAGCGCCATCAATATATTCATTATGTGGTACAGCTATTATAACTGCATCGCTTAACTCTAAATTCTGTCTTTTCTTTAATCTTACTCCATATTCCTTATACGCCTGTTCGCTATCTGCAAGTGGATCATGAACCTGTACATTGACGCCAAATTCTATAAGTTCCTTAATAACATCAATAACCTTTGAATTTCGTAAATCTGGCACATTTTCTTTAAAGGTTAGTCCAAGAACTGTAACTACAGATCCTTGTATTGAAATATTTTGATGTATCATTTCTTTAATTAATGAAGTAGCTACAAATTTGCCCATTTCATCATTAATACGGCGACCTGCCAATATGACCTGCGGATAATAACCAACAGACTCTGCCTTATGTGTCAAATAATAAGGATCGACACCAATGCAATGTCCACCTACCAACCCAGGTGAGAATCGCAAAAAGTTCCACTTAGTTCCTGAAGCTTTAAGCACTTCTTGAGTATCAATGCCTAATTTATGAAAAATTATTGCTAGCTCATTCATTAGAGCTATATTCAAATCACGTTGCGTATTTTCAATCACTTTAGCAGCTTCCGCTACTTTAATGGAACTAGCTTTATGAACACCAGCAACAATTACACTTCCATAAACATCTGCAATAATTTCTAAAACTTCTTCAGTTTGACCTGATACAACTTTTTTGATTGTCGTAAATGTATGTTCTTTATCCCCTGGGTTGATTCTCTCAGGTGAATATCCTACAAAAAAGTCTACTCCACCCTGTAAGCCTGATGCTTTTTCTAATATTGGTAGGCACACTTCTTCAGTTGCTCCTGGATATACTGTTGATTCATATACAACGATAGAACCTTTGGATAAGTTTCTTCCAACTGTTTCTGATGCTTTAATTAATGGTGTTAAATCTGGCTGCTTAGAATCGTTTATAGGCGTAGGTACAGCTACAATGATAAAATCACATTTGCTGATATTGGATGAGTCTGTAGTAAACTCTATATTTACACTACTTAATGCATCTGTATTAACCTCATTAGTTTCGTCAATTCCTAGTTTAAGCTGATTAATACGATATTCATTTATATCAAAGCCGACAACATTATATTTATGACTTAATGCGACGGCGACAGGTAGGCCAACATAACCAAGCCCTACCACACAGATTTTATTATGTCTATTATTAATCATCTGTCTAATCCCACACTCTCTATGAAAATATCACTTTATACTTGGTAATAATCTCTATACCAATCTATAAAGCTTCCTATACCATCCTTTATCGAGGTATTAGGCTTATATCCTACATCTCTAATTAAATCATCAACATCTGCATAGGTTGCTGGAACATCTCCTGCTTGTATAGGTAGATACTCCTTAATCGCTTCTATCCCCAGTTTTGCTTCAATCGCTTCTATGAAATCCATCAATTTCACAGGATTATTGTTACCGATATTATATATCTTGTAAGGCGCTATACTTGTCCCAGGGTCTGGTGCTATGCCTGACCAATTTTCATTGGGCTTTGCTGTCCTATCTACCAATCGAACAATTCCCTCTACTATATCATCGATATAGGTAAAATCTCTCTGCATCTTACCATGGTTAAATACTTTAATTGCGTTCCCCTCTAGTATCGCCTTAGTAAATAAGAATAAAGCCATATCTGGTCTTCCCCACGGTCCATACACTGTGAAAAAGCGTAGTCCTGTAGTTGGTAAACCATATAAATGGCTATAGGTATGCGCCATTAGTTCATTAGCCTTTTTGGTTGCTGCATAAAGACTTACAGGATGATCAACATTATTATGTACAGAAAACGGCATCTTTGTATTTAACCCATATACAGAGCTAGATGAAGCATATATTAAATGTTGCACTTTATGATGTCTGCACGATTCAAGTATATTCATAAAACCAACAATATTAGAATCAATATATGCATACGGATTGGTCAAGCTATAACGAACTCCAGCCTGAGCAGCTAGGTTAATAACAATTTGAGGATTATAAACATTGAATATTTGTTCTATTTCTCTGCGATCTTCTAAACTCACTTTTTCAAAATGAAAATTCGGGTGATTATTAATTAGCTTTAATCGATTTTCCTTTAATGAAACATCATAATAATCATTGAGATTGTCAATGCCAATGACTTCTTTCCCTTCAGATAGTAATTTAGTAGCTACATGGTATCCAATAAAACCTGCCGCTCCGGTTACTAATATTTTCATTATAATCACCACCATAACAAGATTATACTACTTTGTCTAAATGAACAACAACTATTGCTATACACTGCAAATCATTATGATCTTAGCCATAAAAATATCATTTACTGTTGTAATATACTATTTAATGATTGTTTTACGAAATGTGAAATATACGATTGCCCATCCTTATTGAAATGAATAAGGTCAGACATATACATGTCATCTAATAAAACTTGATCTATATTTTTAAATGGATCTATAAAATTATTTTTAAATACTTCTTCTAAAATATTATTATATGTTGCAACCCTCTCATTCATCAGTGGTGACTTACTTTTTAACTTACTTGAAGGCGGCGCTATTGATAGTGCATATATTTGAATTCCATCTAAAGCATTTATGAATTGAATTAAATTTTCGTGAAATACACTCTGACTTACATAAGCAATATTTCTAACTTTACTCAGTTTTGCATAATTACTACTTACAAATGAGTGAAGAAACTTAAGTTTTAAAAATTTAACCACTCTAAGTTGAAATTTAGTAAAAACTCTAGGTGCACAGTCAACAATTCCAACCTGCAAAATTATGATATCTGGTTCATACAAGGATATTCTAGTTAAAAACTCTCCAATTAACATATCAGTATCTAACCCATGAATATTTTCAAAAAGCACTTCCATATTTCCAATATTCTTTGACACTTGATAGCACCACGTATCATTAAATGTGCATTTTTCAGGAATGTTCCTTGGACTTCCAATTGAATCAGTCACAAATAAAATCCTTTTCATATTTAATGCTTATCTCCCTTATATATTATTGTAGTACTATACACAATGTTATAAAAAGTAAATTCTTTATATTTCTTCTAAATTATAACCTAGTTTTAAATCAATTTTACATTTAATCGAACCTATTAATTTTCATCCTTTTACTAGCACGAAAAATAATAATAACCCTCATGATTTCAGCAACTATTGTCGATACAACTGCACCAGCTAAACCGATTATAGGGATTAATAATAAGTTTATTACAATATTAGTAATTGCTGCCATCAAGCTACTGGTTGCAATAGATTTTGTTTTCTTTAGGAAATATAAGTTAGCTACTACTATAAAGTAAAATCCATAAAAGATTTGCCCTATCAATAGTAACGGTATAATCATTATTGCTTTATGGTATTCAACTGATATTAGTAACTTCGTAGCATAAATTGCAACAGGAATTGAAAGTATACCGAAGAAAATAACTGCATACCAAAACACTTTTAGTAGTTTCTGTGCAGATTTTTCATTACCTGCTTTTCTCAAGCTTGTATAGCGCGGTATAAAAGCGCTATTAACGCTTGTATAAAACATACCTAAAACCGCTGAGATTTGAACGGCTAATGCATATATCCCGAGCTCTTCTGTAGTTACAAACTTTTCTAGAATTATACGGTCTGAAGAGCTGATGATCCATCCACTAGCAACATGAGGCAACAATGGCAAGCTAAACAACAAGCTTGCCTTTATATATTCAATATTAAAAGATATTGTTAAATATCTTAATTGGTTAATAAAAACAATTGAAACTACTACAACCAATACAATAATATTAGCTAGCAAGGCAGACTCAGCACCAAATCCTTTATAAGCTAAAAAATAAAAAGTCAATATAACTGTAAAAATAGACTTTATCAAATTAATAGATACAAAGGCGCCTGCCTTTTCCTGTGCTCTTAAGAGTGCTAAAGGCAAGGAAAAAAGCGCTGAAAGCCAAGATAATCCTACAAGATAATAAAAGTAAGGATATATTGGAATTTCCCTAAAAATTATATTCCCAATTGGACCACTAAATACCACTAATATTACTGATATGATAGATGAAAAAACAACTACAAATATATAGATTGTTCCTATATACTCTTTTTGCTTCTCTGGTTGATCCAAAAAGTCATAATAAAAACGTGTTACTGCCCCATGTAATGCTAATAAAAGAATTAATTGTATTAACCCTGCTACTGTCTGAACTGTAGACATAACGCCATATTCAGATGGGGTTAAATAATTAGTATACACCGGCAACATAATGAATCCTATTATAGGTGTCATCATTGAACCAAAGGTATATAATATAGAGTTTTTCAAAAAAATATTATTTTTAATTTTAGAGAACATTGATATATTCCTTAATTATAAGACTAAATCGACTTTTTTAGATTGCTCGATTCGTTTATTTATAATCGCCCGAAACGATTGATAATCCATAGTATCTCTATCTGGTAATTTTATTCTTGAAGTTTTGTCAATCTCAAAATAAGGTATTGCGACTCTTTTGTGTAGTTGTACAATCTCACGATAAGTTGGGTTCAATTCTTCTATATGATCATATATAAACTTTGTTCTGTATAAATCTAATTCAGTATCAACAGTTAAGCTTGTATATTCTTGCCATAGCTCTTTATCAGATGGTGTCAATACCAAAGTGCGAAAATTCGCTGGATCAAAAATATAATAAAATAAATATTCACTTTTATTTGGATCAATCATTTGGTAGCATCTCTTCAATGCTTGTACATCTATAACTTCTGCCGTAGTGCCTATAGATAAAAATTCAGTTCGTGTATATTCCATATTAAATTTGTTATGAGCCATCAACGTTGACTCCAAAATCTCTTGATCTGTAAAAATATTATCACCGGTGATTCGAATAACATTGGTGGCATTTTCTATTTCGGCAATATCTAGCATTCTATCTATAACAGAATTCTCATCTCCGAAATATACTTTTATACCCTTTGTTTTAGCTATTTCCCCTAAAACTCTATCATTTGGATCCTTAGACGTAGCAATATATATTCCGTCAATCCCACTTACTAGCTTTACGCGATCTATAATATGCTCAATAAGCTTACGCCCATTTACGTCAGCTAAGACTTTTTGAGGTAGCCGTGTTGAATTTGTTCTCGCTATAATACATGCAATATTTTTCATCTCTTATCACCCAAATCAGACATTTTAATCAAGTCACCTTTATATACAGAATCCTTAAGTCGATGTCCCACTATACTATCAATATCGAAAATTTTATATTGACTTTGTCCTATATCTCTTTTAAAAATTATATCTTTTGGGCTAAGAATTTCACCGGCTTGAATATCTCTTCCGTAAAGTGGTATCTTCCTGAATCTCCCAGAGTATTCACATTCCGCAATACTCATTTCTGTGTTTTTCTTCCCCCAAGCAATAGAAAGCTGATGCAGATTTGCAGTCAATTCTTTTATTCTTTCAGCGTCATATGCTGTAATATAGTCAATTCGCTCAATACCGTATTCAAGGACATAATGTAATTCAATTACACGAATGCCTCTACCATATACAGAATGTATAATGGAGTTTTTAATTGCATTATTATACTCAGTATGGTCTGCATAGCCAACTGACACACCAGA
>Ga0265293_10005620_pt1 | contig 20769 bp, 16 predicted proteins | sample Munlanlewell138R_FD_192505 | JGI IMG/M metagenome (GOLD analysis project Ga0265293, IMG submission 192505) | Leachate microbial communities from a municipal landfill in Southern Ontario, Canada - Leachate well 138R | ecosystem: Engineered > Solid waste > Landfill > Unclassified | place: Canada... | reverse complement strand
GTATAGTTGGACCGCATTGTGAGGAAGCGACCTTGAACGATATGGCAAAAAACCTGATTTTATGGCTGGTGATTGCGGCAGTTCTGCTGTCTGTGTTCCAGAACTTCAACCCCGCCCCCACTACCCAAGCCCTGGATTACACCAGCTTTATCGAAGAGGTGCAGTCCGATCAGATTCATAAAGTGGTGATTCAGGATCTGGTCATTGAAGGCGAGCGCAGCAATGGTTCCCGGTTCCGAACCGTTCGCCCTAATGTGCCCGACAACAAGTTGATGGATGACCTTCTCAACAATGGTGTTGTGGTGGAAGGTCGCGAGCCGGAAACCCCGAGCATCTGGACCCAGTTGCTGGTGGCCTCTTTCCCCATTCTGCTGATCCTTGCCATCTTTATGTTCTTCATGCGCCAGATGCAGGGCGGTGGCGGTGGCCGCGGCGGTCCCATGGCGTTTGGCAAGAGCAAAGCGCGCCTGCTTGGGGAAGACCAGATCAACACCACCTTTGGCGACGTGGCCGGTGTGGACGAAGCCAAGGAGGACGTCAAAGAGCTGGTGGATTTCCTGCGCGACCCCTCTAAATTCCAGCGCCTCGGTGGACATATCCCCAGGGGAGTGCTGATGGTAGGTCCCCCCGGTACGGGTAAGACCTTGCTGGCCAAGGCCATTGCAGGCGAGGCCAAAGTCCCGTTCTTCTCCATCTCCGGTTCTGACTTCGTCGAGATGTTTGTCGGTGTGGGTGCATCGCGGGTGCGGGACATGTTCGAGCAGGCCAAGAAGGCCGCTCCCTGTATTATTTTTATCGATGAGATCGATGCTGTCGGTCGCCACCGCGGTGGCGGCTACGGCGGTGGTCACGACGAGCGGGAGCAGACCCTCAACCAGCTGCTGGTGGAAATGGACGGCTTTGAGGGCACTGAGGGCGTGATCGTCATCGCCGCCACCAACCGCCCCGATGTGCTGGACAAGGCGCTGCTGCGCCCGGGCCGTTTCGACCGCCAGGTATTTGTCGGTCTGCCGGATGTGCGCGGTCGCGAGCAGATTCTCAAGGTGCATGTGCGCAAGGTGCCCCTCGACGAGCGGGTCGACCTCAGCGTCCTGGCACGCGGTACCCCTGGTTTTTCCGGTGCCGACCTGTCCAACTTGGTGAATGAGGCAGCGCTGTTCGCGGCTCGTTCCAACAAGCGGCTGGTGGGTCAGGAAGAGTTTGAGAAAGCGCGCGACAAGATCATGATGGGTGCCGAGCGCCGCTCCATGGTGATGTCCGAAGAAGAGAAAGCCAATACGGCTTATCACGAAGCAGGCCACGCCATTATCGGTCGCCTGGTGCCGGAGCACGACCCGGTACACAAGGTCACCATCATTCCCCGTGGTCGGGCTTTGGGGGTTACCCAATTCCTGCCCGAGGGTGACAGGTACAGCCTCAGCCGGCGCCAGATCATCAGCCAGATCTGTACGTTGTTTGGCGGACGCATCGCCGAGGAAATGATCCACGGCCCCGATGGCGTCACCACTGGCGCCTCCAATGACATTGAGCGGGCTACTCAGCTGGCGCGCAACATGGTCACCCGCTGGGGGCTGTCAGACACCCTGGGTCCGATCCTTTACGGCGAAGAGGAAACCCAGATGCCGGGGTCGGGCAATACCAACTTTTCCAGTGAGACGTCTCGCGAGATCGACGCCGAAGTACGCCGTATCATCGATGATAGCTACGCCACGGCCAAGCAGATACTGGAAGACAACAGCGATATCCTCCATGCCATGAAAGCGGCGCTGATGGAATACGAAACTCTCGACGCCGAGCAGGTGGACGATCTGATGGCGCGGCGTCCGGTGCGTCCTCCCCATGATTGGCGGGATCCGCCGGCTGGGGATGCCTCTGGTGATAAGTCTTCTACGGCGACGGACAGCACTGTCGGCGGTCCGGCTAGTGAGCACTGAGCGGTTTTACTCGGTTTAGCCTGAGGCAGTACTTAGAATGGAATCTGGCAACGTTTCCCGGCTGCTTCCGCCCTCCGGGCGGGCAGCCGTCATGGCCATCCTCAATATCACGCCCGACTCCTTTTCTGATGGCGGCAGATTCTTTGCCGCCGGCAAACCCTCTTCCGATCTGATTCTGCGTGAAGCCGAGGCTCTGGCTGCGGCTGGCGCAGATATTTTCGATATCGGTGGCGAGTCTACCCGTCCCGGCGCAGCGCCAGTGAGCGAAGCGGAGGAGCTGGAGCGAGTGGTGCCGGTGGTGGCTCTGCTCAAAGCGCACTTTGATATACCGGTGTCGGTGGATACCAGTTCGCCTGCGGTGATGAGGGAGGCAGCTGCGGCAGGTGCCGACATGATCAATGATGTCCGCGCTCTCACCAGGCCCGGCGCCTTGCAGGCTGCGGCCGCTACCGGCTTGTCGGTCTGTCTGATGCACACCCGGGGTGAGCCCGGCGCTATGCAAGGGCTGGCCAGTTATCAGAATGCGGTGGCCGAAGTGCGCGACTACCTGCGGCAGCGAGTCACCGCCTGTCGCGAGGCGGGTATTGCCACCCAGGCTATCGCCATCGACCCCGGGTTTGGTTTTGCCAAGAATCTGGAGCACAATCTGGCGCTGTTTCGCGCCCTTGATACCTTTGTCGCCGAAGACTTCCCCGTGCTGGTAGGGGTGTCTCGCAAGCGCATGGTGGGTGAGTTGCTGGGGCGCGAACTCGGCGAGCGACTGGCGGGTAGTCTGGCCCTGGCCTTGCTGGCGGCGCAGCGGGGCGCCCGCATAATTCGTGTTCACGATGTCGCCGCGACGGTGGACGTTCTAAAAATTCTTACCGCAATCGAAGAAAACTGATCCTATGAGCAGACGCTATTTTGGAACCGACGGCATCCGTGGGCTGGTCGGGCAGCCGCCTATTACTGCTGACTTTGTACTCAAGTTGGGCTGGGCGGCCGGTAAGGTCTTTGGTGAGACAGCCAGGGGTCGCAAGCTTATTCTGGTGGGCAAAGATACCCGGGTGTCCGGATACATGTTCGAATCCGCCCTGCAGGCGGGGATCATCGCCGCTGGTGTCGATGTGGGGCTGTTGGGGCCAATGCCAACGCCAGCCATTGCTTATTTGAGTCGTACTTTCCGTGCTCAGGCCGGAGTGGTAATCAGCGCTTCTCACAATCCTTACGACGACAATGGCATCAAGTTTTTTGGCGGTGATGGCTTCAAGCTGAGTGATGAAATCGAGAGCCGCATAGAACACTATCTCGATTTGCCGATGGAGACAGGGTTATCGGAAAGGCTGGGCCGCGCCCACCGCATTGCCGATGCTGCCGGTCGCTATATCGAATTTTGCAAGAGCACAGTGCCGTCCGGTTTCAGCCTGGCCGGCCTGACAGTGGTTGTGGACTGCGCCCACGGCGCTACCTACCATGTGGCACCCGATGTGCTGCGGGAGCTGGGTGCCCGGGTGATTGCGATGGGCGTTGAGCCAGACGGTATCAATATCAACGCCAACTGTGGCTCTACCCAGCCGCAGGCACTGGCCAGCGAAGTGGTGGCCAGAGGTGCTGACCTGGGTGTCGCGCTGGACGGTGATGGCGACCGGGTGGTCCTGGTCGATCGCCATGGCGCCGTGGTTGATGGGGACGGTATTCTGTTCGTGATTGCACGTCATCGCCACGGCGGCAGTGACGGCTGCGGTGGTGTCGTAGGCACTCTCATGTCCAACCATGGTCTCAAGCTCGCCTTTGATCAGCTGGGCATTCCCTTCGAGCGCGCCAAGGTGGGTGACCGCTATGTAATCGAATCGATGCGCCAGCACGGCTGGCTGTTGGGAGGCGAAAACTCCGGGCACATTGTCTGCGGGGACCTCACCACGACGGGTGACGGCATCGTCGCCGCTTTGCAGGTGTTGCGTGCTATGAGCGAGAGTGGCAAGGCTCTCGATGAGCTGGTCGCCGATATGGAAATGTTGCCCCAGGTTATGATCAATGTGCCGGTGGCTGGTAAAACATCGATTGCCGGTATGCCGGAGATCGATGCGGCAGTGGCCGCTGCCGAAACGGCTCTGGCGGGTACCGGGCGAGTCCTGTTACGTCCATCTGGAACCGAACCGCTGATTCGCGTGATGGTGGAGGGTGCCGATGCCGACAAGGTGGCGGAGCTCGCCCGTCAAGTTGCCGACGTGGTGGAAAAAGTCCTGAAATAAAGGCGATTTTCGCTTGTATAATGCCGGCGACTTGGCTACCATTTGCGCCCCTCAGAACAGAGATTCGAGGGACGGCAGTGATCAGGGAGGCGGTAAGGGTGACGCGAAAACCGCTGGTGGCGGGCAACTGGAAAATGCATGGTTCCCGCGATTTTGTGGCAGCGCATCTGCAAGCATTGGAGGCTCCCCTGTCAGGGCTGGCGATTGATGTCGCGGTGTTTCCTCCCGCTGTCTATCTGGATCTCGCCGCCCGACAGCTGGCAGGATTGCCCGTTGCGATTGGCGCCCAGGATCTGAGTTTGGAAGAAGGCAGCGGCGCTTTTACCGGTGAAGTATCGGGCGCCATGCTCCAGGATGTCGGTTGTAGCCTGGTATTGGTAGGCCACTCCGAGCGCCGTACAATTTACGGCGAAAGCAATGAGAGCGTGGCGAAGAAGTTTGTCGCCGCTTGCTCCGCTGGCCTGACGCCAGTGTTGTGTGTTGGGGAGACTCTCGAACAGCGCGAGGCAGGGGAAACCCAACAGGTAGTGGCAGCTCAGCTGCAAGCGGTGGCTGCAGTGGCCGGTCTCGATAGGCTGGCAGCAAGTATTATTGCGTATGAGCCCGTATGGGCCATAGGCACGGGCAAAACGGCGACGCCGGATCAAGCCCAGGAAGTGCATCAAGGTATCCGCCGCTGGCTGGGTGCCGAAGGTGCCAAAACACGTATTTTATACGGCGGCAGTGTGAAGGCCGCCAATGCGCGGGAGCTGTTTTCCCGGCCCGATATCGACGGTGGCCTTATTGGCGGAGCCGCACTGGTGCTGGAAGAGTTTTCCGCAATATGCAGGTTGGCGGATCAACGGTAATGATGCAGATTGTTCTGGTAATACACTTGCTGATTGCCCTTGCGATTGTCGCCTTGGTGCTATTGCAGCAGGGTAAGGGTGCGGAAGCCGGTGCTTCTTTTGGTGCTGGTGCTTCCCAGACGCTTTTCGGCAGCTCAGGCAGCTGGAACTTTTTCAGCAAGGCGACAGCCCTCCTGGCCGCTGTCTTTTTTGTGACGAGTTTCAGCTTGGCAGTAATGGCCAAGCACAAGGCAGGGATGGGAGATTCCTTTATTCCTGTCGAGGAAGCACCCAGCGGTATTATGCAGGGTGACATTCCGGTAGCGCCTCGCGATAATGGCGCCTCCGAAGTGCCGGAGCTTCCCGCTCCCTGATTTTCAAGAGTAGAAACTCGGGTAGTGAGTGAGTCGAGCAGGGCGTCAGGATGGCACCCGTAGTGAGCAGTAAAGTGAGGGACAACAGGTTTCAAGCCCAGGTGGTGAAATTGGTAGACACGCTATCTTGAGGGGGTAGTGACGCAAGTCGTGCCGGTTCAAATCCGGCCCTGGGCACCATTTCAAAATCCGATACAGTCCAGTATCGTCCTCTAAGCCCCGTCAATCGGGGCTTTTTTGTGTCTTTCGATATGCTGGCGTCCTGCTGGAGCCCATTGTTATCCGCGCTACTTGTCGGCATCGCTGACGGTATCGCGGGTTCAATTTGGGTGATACCGTCAATGGTCAAAGAATAGCTCAGGGCGTAGCACGTCCGATAATCTTGACCAGTTGAACAGGTATTTCTGTAACAATTATTCCTCTACTGTATTTTTTGTTGACAGCTGCTCAAGGCTGCACCATTATATCTGGGCTTCGAAAAGCATTGGCGCCCTACTGTTTTTTTTAAGTGAGTAAAAAGGCAAGGTCCAGCAAAGATTAGTCAAGCTGGTGAAGGGGTGGAGTTTCAAGGAAATGCTCCGATCAGCCAAGTTGTGGGGAGCGCGCTACACACCACGCTCAGGAAAGGAGGCTTTTATGTGCAAAACTATTAAACGATACCATCTTGGAGAGATAGCCGAAATTCGTACTGGCTTTACCTTTCGAGAAAGAGTCGAAGAGGTCTCAGCCGGAGGCAACGCCCATGTGGCGCAGATCAAGGACGTTCGCGGCGCATGGGAGGCAACAAACACACCCAGGCTTCAAGCTCACCAGCTGCCGTTAATCAATTGGCAGGGTAAGGACAAGGCCTTTGCTCTTCCTGGTGCGGTGCTGCTACCGGCCCGGGGGGCTAAGGGCGGGTACTTTCGTGCTTCCTGTCTGGTGTCGGGTCAGGAGTCTGCACTGCCTGTCGTCGTCAGCAGCCAATTCCTCGTCATTACTGCTAGGGAAGGCGTGCTGCCCGAGTTCCTTTGTTGGTCGCTCAACCGCCCTGCAATGCAATACTGGTTATCCGAAGGGGCCGGGGGACAGGGCACAAGTCTCGTAATGTTGACTACAAAGGTGGCCAAAGCGCTGGAGCTGGAGATTCCCGGCATACCCATCCAGCAGAAAATCCTGCACTTGAATGAGCTGTGGGAGAAGGAGCAACAACTGACACAAGCTTTGCTGAATAACCGAGAGTCCATGCTGCAAGGCATGTTTCAACAACTACTTATGGAGAAAAGCTCGTGAGCGACAAGATTAGCCAGGACCGCATCAACAAAGCGTTGTGGGCCGCTTGTGACACCTTCCGTGGCACCATCAGCGCCGATACCTACAAAGACTTCATCCTTACCATGCTGTTCCTCAAATACATCTCGGACGTATGGCAGGATCATTACGACGGTTACAAAGCTGAGTATGGCGATGAGCCAGAGCTGATCGACGAGATGATGAAGAATGAGCGTTTTGTGCTGCCTAGAGGCGCCTCCTTCTACAATCTGTACAAGCAACGACACGAGCCCGGCAACGGTGAGCGCATTGACCAGGCCTTGCACGCTATTGAAGAAGCCAATGGCAACAAGCTCAAGGACGCCGGCAAAAGCGTATTCCAGGACATCTCCTTCAACACCGATAAACTCGGTGAAGAAAAGCAGAAAAACACCATCCTGCGCCACCTGCTGGAAGACTTCGCCAAGCCCGAGCTGAACCTCAAGCCCAGCCGCGTCGGCACGCTGGATGTCATTGGTAACGCCTACGAATACCTGATCAAGAACTTCGCCGCCAGCGGCGGCCAGAAGGCTGGTGAATTCTACACCCCACCAGAAGTCTCGGAGCTGATGGCCGAACTGCTCGACCCGCAGCCCGGCGACAGCATCTGCGACCCGGCCTGTGGCTCTGCCTCGCTGCTGATGAAATGTGGCAGCAAGGTACGCAAGAACCACAACAGCAAAAACTATGCTCTGTACGGCCAGGAGGCCATCGGCTCCACCTGGTCGCTGGCAAAAATGAACATGTTCCTGCACGGCGAAGACAACCACAGAATTGAATGGGGCGACACTATCCGCAACCCGAAACTGCTGGATAAAAACGGCAACCTGATGCTGTTCGATATCGTCACCGCCAACCCGCCGTTCTCATTAGATAAATGGGGCCACGACGAGGCCGATCACGACAAGTTCAGCCGCTTCCGCCGGGGTGTGCCGCCCAAAACCAAGGGTGACTACGCTTTTATTCTGCATATGATAGAAACCCTGAAGCCCGGCTCTTCATCCGGAAAAGGGGGCCGCATGGGCGTTGTCGTACCCCACGGCGTCCTGTTCCGGGGTTCAAGCGAGGGGAAGATTCGTAAGCAATTGATCGACGAAAACCTGTTGGATACCGTAATTGGCCTGCCGGAAAAGCTCTTCTATGGCACCGGCATTCCGGCCGCCATCCTGATCTTCAAGAAGGCCAAGAGCGACGACAAGGTCTTGTTTATCGACGCTAGTCGCGAGTTTAAAGCCGGTAAAAACCAGAATCTGCTCGACGACGGCAACATCCAGAAAATCCTGGACACTTACAAAGTCAGAGCCAGCGTGGATAAATACGCCTACCTCGCCAGCCTCGATGAAATCAAAGAAAACGACTACAACCTGAATATTCCGCGCTATGTGGATACCTTTGAAGAAGAGGAAGAAATCGACCTGATGGCGGTGCGGGCCGAGCGTATTCAGCTAAAAGCCCAGCTGGCCGAGCTGGAAGGACAAATGGAAGGCTACCTGAAGGAGCTAGGGTATGAATAAGCTGGTGCCAGAGCAATATGGCAGGTTGGTTGACCAGATCTCAACCACCTTTGTACAAGGGCAAGCCAGAACCATTCAGGCCATTAATGCAGGGCTGGTGATGACCTACTGGCAAATTGGTCAGCATATTGTAGAGTTTGAACAGCAAGGACAAGCCAGTGCGGCATACGGCCAGCAGTTGTTGGCCAGTATTAGCAAAGAGCTCAAGCTGAAGCATGGCAAAGGTTTTAGTGTCAGCAACTTACAGCGATTTCGCCAGCTTTACCTGCTCAATCCAAATCATGCGACAGTGTCGCACAATTTAAGCTGGTCACATCATGTGGAGCTGCTCAAGATCAGCAATGAAGCAGAGCGCAGTTTTTATACCAAACAAGCTCTGGCAGCAAACTGGAGTGTGCGTGAGCTGAAACGGCAAAAAGACAGCGGCCTGTTCCTGCGGCTGGCTGCCAGCAAAAACAAGGCTGAAATACTGGAGCTGGCCAACCGCGAAGCGCTTATCACCAAGCCGGAAGACATACAAAGGGACAGCTATGTGTTTGAGTTTCTCAACTTGCCAGAACGAGGGAGTTACAGCGAGCGAGAGCTGGAAACAGCTCTTTGTGAACATTTAGAGCACTTTCTGCTGGAGCTCGGCAAAGGCTTCACCTTTGTTGGTCGGCAATATCGCATCACCCTGAATAACACCCATTACAAAGTGGATCTGGTTTTTTACCACCGTATACTGCGTTGCTTTGTGCTGATCGACCTGAAGATCAATGATGTTAAGCACCAGGATATCGGCCAGATGAACATGTATCTGGGATACTTTTCCGCAGAGGAAAACATCGAGGGCGATCAACCGCCTATCGGAATCATTTTAAGCCGTGACAAAGATGAGCTGCTGGTTGAGTACGCCACCTACGGCATGGATACCAGCCTGTTTGTGCAGAAATACCAGCTGTACTTGCCCAATGAACAAGAACTGCGCCGCGAAATTGAAGCCACACTGGCCGAACAGGAGCGCGGTCTATGAATGATTTTGCCAGGGCCGATCTGCTGAAAGCCAAGCTGGACAGCTACCGCCCACTGGATGCCCAGGTAGTGGCTAATCTGCATGACAACCTGGTGCTGCAATGGACCTACCACAGCAATGCCATTGAAGGTAACACCCTTACCCTCAAGGAAACCAAGGTGGCGCTGGAAGGCATCACCATCGGCGGTAAAACCCTGCGCGAACACATTGAGGCCATTAACCACCGTGACGCCATTCTGGTGTTGGAAGATCTGGTGGCAAAACAGCAGCCGCTGGATGAATGGACGATTAAAAACCTGCATCAGCTAGTGTTAAAAAATATCGACAACGACAATGCCGGGCGTTACCGGCAAGTGAATGTGCTCATTGCTGGTGCCGAACACCGTCCGTCCGAAGCACTTAAAGTGCCAGAGCAGATGACCGTCTTATTGGTGGGCACTGGGTGTGGAAACGGAAGTGCAGCAGTATTTACAGGAGGTGGGCCATGAGCAACCCCGCTGAAACCGACCCGCTATACCATAGCATCCGCGAACTGGTTCAGCAGGCGCATCAGCAAGTACAGCGCCAGATCAACAGCGCTATGGTGCAAACCTACTGGCACATTGGCCGGCTGATTGTTGAACACGAACAGCAGGGTGAACGCCGCGCCGCCTATGGAAAACAACAGCTGGAACAACTGTCCAGCCGCCTGACCAGCGAGTTTGGCAAAGGCTTTGATGTAACCAATCTGCGCAATATGCGCCGGTTTTATCAGGCATTTCCAATTCGGGAGACAGTGTCTCCCGAATTGAGCTGGTCCCATTACAACCAGCTGGCCCGGCTGGAAAACCCGGCTGCCCGGCAGTGGTATCAGCAGGAAGCCATTCTGCAACACTGGAGTGTGCGCGCCCTGGAGCGCCAGATTGGCACCTTGTACTACGAGCGCCTTCTTTCCAGTCGAGATAAAGCCCCGGTTGCAGCCGAGGCTGAAGCGAAAATCGCAGCACTCGCAAGTGACCCGAAGGAGTTTCTGCGCGACCCCTATATTCTCGATTTCCTGAATCTGGAATCCGGCCATTATCAAGAAACCGATCTGGAGCGCGGCATTATTCACAACCTGCAAAAATTCCTGCTGGAAATGGGAAAAGGCTTTGCCTTTGTCGAACGCCAGCAACGCATCCGCACCGACGATGGCGACTATTACATCGACCTAGTGTTTTACAACTACCTGCTCAAATGCTTTGTGCTGGTCGACCTGAAACTGAACAAACTCAGCCATCAGGATGTCGGCCAGATGGACATGTACGTGCGCCTGTACGAAGAACAAAAACGCAGCCCCGATGACAACCCCACCATCGGCCTGATTCTGTGTAGCGAACACAACCATACGGTAGCGCAGTATTCGGTATTAAAAGACAGCCAACAGCTTTTTGCCTCGCGTTATCTCACCGTATTGCCCAGCGAAGAAGAACTGCAACGCGAACTGGAGCGGGAGCGGCGCAACATTGAACAACAGATTAAAGAACGGCGGGGGGAATAACATGCCTGAATTTTTCGGTATAAGTAGCGGGTTAAATGCGGCGTGGCCAGTGGCCGGTTTGGTAATTCCGAGAACTGCTATGGCTATGAATTGCGTGGAGGTGGGTTATGGTGCCTGAAGGCTGGAAGGAAACTTATTTGGGGGATGTCATTACCCACAAAAAAGGCTTTGCTTTTAACTCCGGCTTATATCGAGATAAGGGCATCCGCATTGTTAGGATTTCGGACACAACACGAAACTCTGTTCATTCCGAAAACCCAGTTTATTTAGCAGAGGAATATGCTGAAGGGCTAGAGAGCTACAAATTAGCTGAAGACGATATTATTCTCTCTACAGTTGGCTCTAGACCACACCTTCTCGATTCAATGGTAGGCAAAGCAGTAAAAGTGCCGTTAGAGGCAGGTGGAAGCTTGCTTAATCAAAACCTTGTAAAAGTCATCCCGAAAGCATCAAAAATTACTAACGAATATCTTTTCGAGATGCTTAAAAATAAGAGATTCATTTTTTTTATTTCTACATTGGTTCGCGGGAACGCAAATCAGGTGTCTATCACTTTGGCGGATTTGTTTCAGTACCACCTCGTTCTACCCCCACTCCCCGAACAAAAGAAAATCGCCCAAATCCTCTCCACCTGGGATAAGGCCATCACCACCACCGAACAACTGCTCGCCAACAGCCAGCAGCAGAAAAAAGCCCTGATGCAACAACTGCTCACCGGAAAAAAACGCCTGCTGGATCACAATGGGGTTAGGTTTGGCGGAGAGTGGAAGCACAAGCGATTGTTATCGCTTTGCTCAATAAAAACCGGCAAGAAAGATGTAAATGAAGGCAATCCAGAAGGGAAATATCCTTTTTTCACCTGCGCGAGCGAGCCGACCAGAAGCGACAATTACTCCTATGATTGCGAAGCGATTTTGGTCGCAGGCAACGGAATTCTTGGAAAAACTCATTATTTCAAAGGGAAATTTGAGGCTTATCAAAGAACATATATTTTATCGGGATTTAATGATATTGATGTTCATTATCTTCATCAATTTATTCTCTATTGGCTGATGCGAGATATTGAACGAGAAAAGCAACATGGTGCTATGCCATACATCAAGCTGGGCCTCCTTCAGAATTTTAAGGTGCTTTTGCCCTGCATCGAAGAACAACAAAAAATCGCTGCCGTACTATCCGTTGCCGATCAGGAAGTCACCTCCCTTCAACAAAAGCTCGATACCCTAAAACAAGAGAAAAAAGCCCTGATGCAACAACTTCTGACGGGTAAGCGCCGCGTCAGGGTCGACGAGGCCGCTTGAGGAAAGGGACACCATGACCGACAAGAGACTGTCACAAGCCCCCTCCGGCGAATTTATGATGTTCTCCTCCGAGGACGGCAAAGTCCGTATTGAATGCCGCTTTGAAGGCGAGACCCTGTGGTTGTCGCAGGCGATGATCTGTGAGCTGTACGGCAAGGCCAAGGCCACGATCAGCGAGCATATCAAACACATTTTCGAGGAAGGCGAGCTGGCTGAGGATTCAGTTGTTCGGTTTTACCGAACAACTGCCGCCGATGGTAAAAGCTATAACGTGCAGTTTTTCAGTTTGCCCCTGGTGCTGGCGGTTGGTTACCGGGTTCGCTCGGCTCGTGGTACCCAGTTTCGCAAGTGGGCGACTCGCACCCTTGAGGAATATGTGGTCAAGGGCTTCGTCACGGATGACGAACGCCTGAAAAATCCTCCTGTGGGTACGTCCACAGCCCCTGACTATTTTGATGAACTGCTGGAACGCATCCGCGACATACGGGCCAGCGAGCGCCGCATGTATCTGCGGGTACGGGAAATCTTTGCCCTGGCTGCCGATTATGAACCTACCCTCAAAGAAACCACACAGTTCTTTCAAGTGATACAGAACAAGCTGCACTTTGCCTGTTCTGGCCAGACTGCTGCCGAGTTGATTTATACCCGCGCCGATGCCAGGCAGCCCAATATGGGTCTGAATGCCTTCAAGGGGGCAGAGGTTCGCAAAATCGATGTCACCACAGCCAAGAATTATTTAACTGAGCAGGAAATCCAGGAGCTGAACCGGATTGTCAATATGTGGCTGGATTTTGCTGAAGATCAGGCTTCACGGCGCAAACAGGTGTTCCTGAAAGACTGGCAGGAAAAGCTGGATCAGTTTTTGCAGTTTAATGATCGTGATGTCTTGGTTGGTGCAGGCCAGATCAGCAAACAGCAGGCAGATGAAAAAGCATCCGAGGAATACGCTCGCTTTGCCGAACAACGTCGCCAGCTGAAAGAGCAGTCTGGTGAGCAGGATATTGCTGAGCTGCTGCAATGGCAGCCGCCGAAGAAGTAAGGATATTCAATGACCCATTACGCCCCAAAATTCCAGGAAGAATACAGCGCCAAGCTGCCGGCACTGACCCTACTGGCCAGCCTTGGCTGGACATTTCTGTCACCGCAGCAGGCGCTGGCCGCTCGTGGCGGCAAAACCAACGAGGTGGTTTTGCGGGATGTACTGCGCACAGAGCTGCAAAAACGCACCTTCACGGTCGCCGGTAAGACCAACCCGCTGTCGGAAAAATCCATCGACAACCTGATTGCCGAGGTGTGCAGCCCGGCGCTAAACGAAGGTCTGCTGGCCGCCAACGAGCGCCTGTACAACCACCTGTTGTACGGTATCTCGGTGACCGAGTTTGTGGATGGCAAGAAGGCCAACCCCACCGTGGCCCTGATTGACTGGCACAACCCCGCCAACAACAGCTTTGTCTTTACCGAAGAATTTACCGTTACTCGCTCTGGCGGGGTGGAGAGCCGACGGCCGGATATTGTCTGCTTTGTGAACGGCATCCCGCTGGTGGTGATTGAGGCCAAACGTCCCGATGGCCACATAAAGAAAGGCCCGACCATCGCCGAAGGCATTTCCCAAAGCCTGCGCAACCAGCGACCCGACGAGATTCCCCAACTGTACGCCTACAGTCAGCTGCTGTTGTCCATTAATGGTCATGAGAGCCGTTACGGCACCTGCGCTACGCCCGCCAAGTTTTGGGCCACCTGGCGCGAAGAGGATATCACCGACGCCGAGATGTATGACATCAAGAACCGGCCACTCTCTGAGGCTGAATACGCAAGTCTGTTCAACCATCGGTCCATCGCCGATCGCCAGTGGTATGACAATCTGGTTGCTGCGGGCCACCTTGCGGTAACCGGTCAGGACAGGATGCTGATCAGCTTGCTCAGTCCCACCCGGCTGCTGGAAATGATCCGCTTTTTTACCCTGTTCGATAAGAAGGCCGGCAAGATTGTGGCCCGCTATCAACAAATGTTCGGCATCAAGCGGCTGATCGAACGCATCAACACTCATCGCCCGGACGGTGGGCGGGAGGGCGGCGTCATCTGGCACACCACTGGCTCGGGAAAATCCTTTACCATGGTGTTTCTCAGCAAGGCGCTGATCCTCCATGACGATCTGAAACAGTGCCGCATTGTGGTCGTCACCGACCGGGTGGACCTGGAAACCCAGCTGAGCAGAACCTTTGTCTCAGGTGGTGAGCTGGCAGACAAGAAGGATCGCGAAGCCGCTATGGCTACCTCGGGAAGGCGTCTTGCGGAGCAGATTGGCAAGGGCCGTGAGCGGATTGTTTTTTCATTGATCCAGAAGTTCAATTCGGCGACCAAGCTGCCGGAATGTGTCAATACCAGCTCCGATATTATTGTGCTGATCGATGAAGGGCACCGCAGCCAGGGAGGCGAAAATCATATCCGTATGAGGCAGGCGCTGCCCAATGCCTCCTTTGTCGCCTTCACCGGCACACCCTTGCTCAAGGACGACAAGACTACCAACAAGTTCGGCCCCATTGTGCATGCCTATACGATGCAGCGAGCCGTGGAAGATCAGACAGTAACACCGTTGTTGTATGAGGAGCGCATCCCGGATCTGGATGTGAATGAACGCGCCATCGACAGCTGGTTTGAGCGCATTACCGAGGGGCTGTCGGACGAGCAGAAAGCTGACCTGAAGCGCAAGTTTGCGAAGAAAGGGCAAGTGTATGGCGTCGAGGATCGTATTCGCCTGATTGCACTGGATATCGCTAATCACTTTGCAAAGAACATCGACGAGGGATTGAAGGGCCAGTTAGCCTGTGACAGCAAGGCTTCCGCCATCAAATACAAGCAGTATCTGGATGAGGCCAACCTGTTCGAGTCAGCCGTGGTGATGAGCCCACCGGACACCCGCGAGGGCAATACTGCGGTGGATGAAGAAGCCACCCCGGAGGTAACCCAGTGGTGGAAGGTGCATGTGGGCAACCAGGACGAGCAAAGCTACACAAAGAAGCTAATCGATCGTTTCGCTGACGAGCTCGATCCGCTGAAGGTGCTTATCGTCGTGGACAAGCTGCTGACAGGCTTTGATGAGCCAAAGAATGCGGTGTTGTACATCGACAAACCACTGAAAGAGCACAATCTGATTCAGGCGATTGCCAGGGTAAACCGTCTGCATCCAAAGAAGAAGTTTGGCTTGCTGATCGACTACCGGGGCATTCTGGCAGAGCTGGATACCACCATCCAGAAATATCAGGATCTGGCATCCCGCACCCAGGGTGGCTACGACATCAACGATATCGCTGGCTTATATAGTCAGATGAGCACCGAGTACAAACGGCTGCCGCAGTTGTACAAGCAGTTATGGGCAATTTTCGACGGGGTAAAAAACAAGAATGACATCGAGCAGCTGCGTCAGGTTCTGGTGCCGCGCATTGAGGAGAAGCACGGAGAGCTGGTCGACGTACACATGAAAGTACGTGAGGATTTCTACGAAGCGCTGACGGCTTTTGCCAGCTGCCTGAAGGTTGCCCTGCAGTCTGCCACTTTCTTTGAGGACAAGAACTTCACGGAACACGACCGTCGCCACTACAAGGAAACGCTGAAACAGCTATCCAGCCTGCGACGGCTGGTACAGCAGGATGCCGGTGAAAGGATTGATTACGACGAATACGACCATCAGGTAAAAAAACTGCTGGACAAGCATGTTGTAGGCGTCGGAGTTAAAAACTCACTGGGCGTATATGAAGTCAACAAGATGGGCCAGTCGCAGAAGCCTGAAGACTGGAGCGAGGACAAAACCCGCAACGAGACCGACATTATCAAGACCCGTGTCACCCGGATGATCGAACAGGAATTGCAGGACGACCCTTACGCGCAGGAGGCGTTCTCAAAGCTGTTGCGACAGGCGATAGAGGAAGCCGAACAGCTCTTCGATCATCCTCTCAAACAATACCTGCTGTTCCATGAGTTTGAAGAGCAGGTGCAGGCGCGCCGTCTCACAGACATACCAGACGTCTTCGCTGGTAACCACCATGCCCAAGCCTACTTTGGCGTGTTCAAAAAGATATTGCCGGAAGCGCTTGCCGTTATGAATCAGCAGGTTCAGGACAAGTGGGTACAACTGGCCTTTGACATCGACAAGGCGGTAGAAACAGCGGTGACTGAAAATTCTATTAACCCTCAGAATATTGAAGCAGAAATTCGCAAAAAACTGCTGCCAACAATGTTCCAGGAGTGCAAAGCCATTGGTGGCGGAATAGATCAAGCCAAGAAAATTGTCGAGATGGTGGTGCAGATCACTCGCATCGGGCTGAGTGTATATTGACCATGAATGTGCCGGTTAAGGCCGAAGGTCAAACCATGAGCTTTCGCTATGGTGATGAGGAGATTGTTTTTCAGCGTATCACGCGGCCCCGGATATCAGACAGGATCTCAATCCATGTCCATCCGGATACCCGTATTGTCGTGGCAGCCCCTGAAGATACTGATAACAATGCTGTCCTCAATGCGGTAAAAAAACGTAGCCGGTGGATTTATGAACAACTGCGCGACTTCCGCAGTCAGCTTGAGCATGTTACACCCCGTCGTTACGTCAGTGGTGAAACCCATTACTATCTGGGCAAACAGTACATGCTGAAAGTGATTGAGGCGCCTGGCCCGCTTCAGGGTGTAAAGCTGCTGCGCGGTAAGTTGGAAGTAACGCTCCGCACCAGGTCTGGTGACAGGGTGCGGGGCCTGCTGGTGGAATGGTATAAGGCGCGAGCAAAGGAAACCTTTGCCAAGCGCCTTGATGCCGTTCTGGAGCAGGCATTATGGGTGGCGAAAAAGCCCCCGCTGAGAATCCTGACTATGCAAACTCAGTGGGGCAGCTGCTCGCCGCATGGTCGCATCACACTGAACCCACACCTGGTCAAAGCTCCCAGAGAATGTATTGACTATGTCGTCTTGCACGAACTCTGCCACCTTGCCGAACACAACCACAGTGAACGGTTCTATCGGCTGATGAGCCAGGTCATGCCCGAGTGGGAAGCGACCAAAGAGCGGCTGGATAGAATGGCTGCTACACTTATTCAAGCGTAACTGTTATTTCCGCCAGGATTCTTACGTGGCTCCCAGCCCACAACGAGCAACTTCTGGTACTCGTCGCCCAATCTTGATTATGATGACGAGCTGGAGGTGCAGGTCAGCCTGCAAATCAGAGCCATGCAAAGTCTTGGCTCCGGCCGAGTCAGAGTGCCGTGTATGCTTGGGTGCAGCGCGCCCCGTTTGGTTGCCAGCCCGGATGTTCGGGGTGGCGGAGCCTGGTTAGTGTTATTAGAGAGATGTGATGAATAAGCTTGCTACCCGTGATGAATTCGATTCCTGCTTGAACGAGACCCTGCCATTTCATGAAGCGGTGCGCCTGCGGCACTCGTGTCGCGGTTTTTTATCGCAGCCTGTACCGGACGCGACGATTATGAAGATGTTGGAGGATGCTCATCAGTCGCCGTCAAACTGCAATACCCAGCCCTGGAATGTGCACCTTATCTCTGGCCAGAAGCTCGCAGAGCTATCAACCCTGCTGCAGGAGAAGGCTGATGCTGGTGAATATACACCCGATTTTTCGTTTGATTTTGGTGATTATTGCGGCGTTTATAGCACCCGCCAAAAAGAGCAGGGCAAAACGATGTATGAAGCTCTGGGGATAGCCCGGGGTGACGAGGAAGGGCAGCGTCGTGTCTTGAGTATGAATACCTCCTTTTACAGTGCGCCGCACGTTGCACTGCTTTTCATGCCCTCGGTGGGGGATAGTGTTCGCGTTGCAGGTGATATTGGCATGTATGGGCAAACTTTTTTGCTGTCGCTGGCGGCGCGTGGGCTCGGAGGGGTGCCGCAAACATTTTTGGGCTTTTTTGCCGGCACGATCCGGGAGTTTCTGGGTGTACCCGACCAATATAAGTTGTTGTTTGGTATTTCTTTCGGATACCCGGATGAGGAAGCACTGGCGAATAGCTTCAGAATAGGGCGGGCGCCTGTTACCGACAGTGTGACATTCCACTCCTGACCGTTGAGGGGCGGTGTGCAGGCAAGCTGCCAGCTTCCGCCTTGACCCAATATCTGCGGGCCTGCCACCCCGGAGGGGCAGGCCGATTGTTCGGTGCCGCACTGTTTTGGCCCATTTGAAGCGTACTTGAAACGTGCTTAAAAAGAGTTACACCCTGACCGTTGTGTGAACGGGCTCATGGTCGTATTATGGTATGACGTTTTATCATCAAATATTGACTTCGTGCTCTACAGTACAGTCAGTAGAGTGTTGCAGACTATAACGTTAACAAGTTCTGGCAATGGGAAAGTAGTATGGAGAAAGTCTGTTTTTGGCCCATACTTGACTGGCACATAGAAGCTGAGATTGCAGCTTTTACTCGGCGTACCATGGGTGTCATGAGCGTATCGGGTTGGAGTTCCTCCCAATATTCTTCTGGAGGTAATGCCCTATGGTAAGCATTACCTTTATCTCTGTTGATAATGAAAGAAATACTGTCGATGTCCGCAGTGGAATCTCGCTGATGGAGGCCGCTATCCAGAATGAGGTTCCAGGCATTGATGCCGAGTGCGGCGGTGCCTGCTCTTGTGCCACTTGTCATGTGTATATTGATGAGCAGTGGGTTGAGCGGGCTGGCAAGCCGTCCGGGATTGAGTCGGGGATGCTGGAAGCGGTGGTAGAGCCTCGCTTCAATTCGCGGCTGGCCTGTCAGATCCCCGTGACCGAAGGCCTGGATGGCTTGGTGGTGACGACTCCGCAAACTCAACAGGGGAATAATCTTTAGAACTGGCTACAAGAAAAATATACCACTGACAATAGAACTCAATAATGGAGGTAAGGTATGGCACTTTCTACGGCGCAAATGAGCCCGGAGGTTGAGATACCGGCACATGTTCCCCGCGAACGAGTGGTTGATTTTGACATGTACTGCCTGCCAGAGGGCAAAAAGGGGTTTCACGAGGCGTGGAAAACTCTGCAGGCGCCTGGTATTCCCGACATTGTCTGGACATCCCGTAATGGGGGGCACTGGATAGCTACCCGTGGCAAGGTAATCCACGAAGTTTTTGGCGACTTCGAGAACTTCTCCAACCACTGCATTCTTGTACCCAAGGAAGTGGGCTTGCAGCACAAGTTGTTGCCCAGCACCTTGGATCCGCCGGAGCACAGGCCTTTCCGAATCCTTCTGAATACGGGGTTGGCTCCCAAGCGTATTCATGGTTTGCGCGAGCAGATTCGCCAGCTGGCAGCTGAGCTTATCGAAGAGGTCCGTCTGGAGGGGCAGTGTGATTTCACCACTGTTTATGCCGAGCAATTGCCCATACGGATTTTTTTGCTGATCGTCGATATGCCGCTGGAAGATGCCCCGAAAATGAAGTACTGGGCAGATCAGATCACCCGCCCGGATGGCACCATGACACTGCCCGAGGCTGTCGCAGCGTTTGGAGATTACCTGGCTCCCTATATCAGACAGCGCATGGCATCTCCCGGCGACGATATGCTAAGCCACATGGTTAGCGGTCAGATCGACGGACGCCCGCTGACATTTTATGAAGCGCAGCAACTCAGTGTGCAATTGTTGATCGCCGGGCTCGATACAGTGGTGAACTTTCTGAGCTACATGATGCTGTATCTGGCTCAAAATCCTCTGCAGCGTCAGCTGTTGGTGGATGATCCCTCCCTCATCCCGGCTGCGACTGAAGAGCTTTTCCGCCGTTTCCCCCTGGTGTGCATAGGCCGTCTGGTCAAGCGCGATATGGTATTCCACGGGGTGAAGCTTAAAGCTGGCGAAATGATTCTGGTACCGAGCCCTTTGCATGGCACCGATGAGCGGGAGCATGAGTGTCCCATGACTGTGGACTTCAGGCGGAAGGATGTCAGTCACAGTACTTTTGGCAATGGCCCTCACCGTTGTCCAGGCGCTCATCTGGCCCGCACAGAGGTGATTATTACGATTGAGGAATGGCTGGCACGCATCCCCGAGTTCAGCATCGCTCCTGGGGCAGAGATCGTCTACAAGGGAGGTATCGTAGGTTGTATTGAAGCGGTGCCCTTGGTGTGGGACCCGGCCAAAACCCGCACAGGGTCGACAGCTAGAAGCCAGTAGCAACACGTTGCCGGTAGCTGAACAGTTGCCGGTAGCTGAACAGTAGTAGTGAAGCTCGCGTTGGATTGTGAGCTTATGCTACTCCAGTGATTGAAATGGATCGGTTGGAAGAGCAGGGTTGCTGCACTGGAACGTGGTTCGTTTGGGTGTCTGCGCTTGTGGAGAGACTCCTATAAAAAGGAGTCCAAAATAGGTGCAGCACTGACAGGTTGATGGAAGGGCGCATTGGGGCGCTAGCCTCGTGCGTCTGAGAATAAAACATAACGCAACTTAACCTTAAGCGAGGATACAACAATGAAAACAACCCAACTCCCGAGATGTCGGCTGCTGTACTCTGCCGTGGCACTTGCAGCCCTGGGTGGCTCTGTAACTGCTTTTGCCCAGGAAGGGCGCACCCTGGAAGAGGTGGTGGTCACCGCCCAGAAACGCGCGGAAAGTATGCAGGAAGTGCCAATTGCGGTCACCGCGGTGACCGGCGATGCCATCGCCAACCAGAGTATCACCAATATCAGTGGCCTGCAGAACGCCATCCCCAACGTTCAGATCAATAGTTTCGCCAACTCGCCGGACTCCGCCGTCTTCACCATTCGCGGTGTGGGCGTGAACGATGCCGACCCCTATGTGGGTACCAC
>Ga0265293_10005619_pt1 | contig 20771 bp, 19 predicted proteins | sample Munlanlewell138R_FD_192505 | JGI IMG/M metagenome (GOLD analysis project Ga0265293, IMG submission 192505) | Leachate microbial communities from a municipal landfill in Southern Ontario, Canada - Leachate well 138R | ecosystem: Engineered > Solid waste > Landfill > Unclassified | place: Canada... | reverse complement strand
AAAAGCAAGCCGACTGTTCTACGCAAAAATGCAACAAAGTAACATTTCAAAACGCATTTTTGCGAGTTTCGGCTTGCCCGAACGAAAACTTTTACAGCTCTTGCAAATGAAGCGTAGTTTCCGCTATTGCAAAAGTTATATCTCAATATGTAGGGTCTGAAACAGTAACTAGGGGGGACGAACAGTAATTCAAGGGGTAAATTAACATTCTTTGACTAACCCGAGTTGGCTACAATTCTTTTTAATAATAAGGATTCATGAGTACTCTGGCAGGGAAGGAGCTTTATATAGTGAGATTTGTATTCCATACTTCCCGACTTGGCACACAAAGTATAATATCCTGGCGGTAGATCATCTATAACAAAGTTGCCATTACTGTCCGAGTTCACTTGGTGGACAGGAAACGATAAATCTGTTCCAAAATATAGATATATTTTCGTATCCTTTATAGTTTTTTTACTTTTATCTATGTAGGCAGTACCTGTTATTTTTGCTGAATAGTTATTACTGCTGTTACTCACATATATGTGAATATTTTGCGAGTTCAGCTGTTTTGGATTCACATCTACCTTTTGTTCCTGGTCAAGATCTTGGCAATTAAACTGAATGCTGTCTTTTTCTAGAATTTTATTATGGCCCCCTACTGCTTTTTCAATTTTTTGCTCTAACTGCTCATCTGTAATCACAATTTTTACCACTCCCTTTATATATCAAATTGCTTTTTCGCTTATCTTGATTTTGTGTACTCTTCAAATTATGTAAAGTGGGAAGGAAATTTCCCACTATGTTTTGGTTGAGCCTTAATGATATTTGGGCTTTTTATCAGCTTCAATGCTTGATTTAACCTCTGATTCATTGTCAGCTTTTGCTTTTGATTTGCCCTCTGCTTCAGCTTCAGCCTCAGCTTCAACTTCTGATTCAGCCTCATTTTCTGCTGACTGTCCTTGGTATTGTTTCTGAATTAAAACATTATAGTTAATTTGTTTGTTGAACTGCTTCTGATCGTTTTTATCCTTTACTTCCACTTCTTGTTCAGTTTCATTCTTGTAGTTCAGCTCATTTTTGATTTCATTTTTTAGTTCTTTTTTTAATTCGATAAAATTCATATCAGACATTTATATCTTCTCCTTTCAGATTTCCATTTTGGTTATCCACTTATAGTAATATAATACTTTTTTGTTATGTAAAGTGTGACACCTATAAATAAGAATTACCCGAAAAAAGTTTTATTTAATAGTTTGATAAAAACGTTGCGTTTGCGGCTTGTTGAGGACTCTCAAAATGTGTACTATTTTCTTTGCAATTCCCATTGCATAGAAAAGTATACTTTCCCATGCAATAAAAAAGTGGGATTATACCCACTTTTTTTGATAGTTCTCTAAAATAGTCGTAAAACGCCTTTTTCGGGCTATAATCATGTAATAGTGAAATAGTATTTGGTATTCTTTTTATCATCAGCACAATCAGAGCCATACTTTGCACATCCATCATTACTAGGATCGACTTGTGATTTACTATCAGCTTTTGATTTATTATCAGCTTTCGCTTTTGATTTCGATTTGCCCTTTGCTTTAGCCTTTGACTTGGCTTCTGCTTCTGATTCATTTTCAGCTCTTTGTTTTTGTGCCTGCTTTTGAATAAGAACGTTATAATTGAAATGACTGTTCCTTTGCTTTTGGTCATTTCTATCGTCCACTTCAACATCCCTAAACATATCATTTCCGTTTGAGCTCTCAGCACCGGTTTCGCTCATCAATTCCTTTTTCATGAATAAAAAATTATCGCAGCTCATTTTTTTTCTCCTTTCTATGCTCTTTTATGGTTAACTTCATTATTCATTAGTATAATATTTTGTTTTTATGTAAAGTGTGCATAGGAAAGTATACTTTCCTAGACAAAAAAACAGACTACATAAAACATAGTCTGTTTCTAATTATTAGTATACAAAAGGTTTCTTGTATATTTAATTTAATATTTGTTATTTTCTACTCAAAACAAAATAGCCCCAAGTATGCCTGATCCTACGATTATAAAAATAGGATGAACCTTGGTTTTTACTAACAAGAAAAATGCTCCGGCTGCAATCAGAATACTCTTAACCTCAAAAAGCTGTCTTCCTGAGGCATATACATTCCAGCCCCCTTCTATAACACTATCCTGCCCTGCAAAAACAATACCATTTTTTAGTGCAATTCCTACTGCCGCATAAAAAATAATTCCAGTTATAACAGGTCCCAAAACATTGAGTATTGATCTTACCACCGGGTGTTTATAAACTTTAAAGAAAAAACTGGCAACCAGAATAACTATTATGGCGCAGGGTAAAGCAATCCCCAAAAAAGCTGCAAAAACACCTGGAAAACCTGCTACTTTGTAGCCTAATCCTACTGCGGCATTAACAGCAACAGGTCCCGGGGACATACCAGCAATAGCTATGACTTCTGTCATTTGGGCTACCGTTGCGATTTTATTGCTTTCTAACTCACTCATTAGCATGGGAAACATTACGTAACCACCGCCAAAAGAAAAAACACTTAATTTTGCGAACATCAAAAATAATTCAATCAATATATTCATTAACTTTCCCCTTATCACTACAGCAAAAAATTCTTTATCCTGATAGGAATTAAGACCTGAAGCACTGACTGAACTCCTATCGGGTGCATTACATGCATTATATTAATGAATTTTTCGCCGTACTGTTATTTACATATTACTTTTTTATATCTGTCTTATTCTTAATGCCACGCGTAGTTTTAACAGAAGACAGAATTGCTCCTAAAATAACTCCTCCTAAAATAATAGGTATAGGTTTGATACTCAAAAGTGTAGTCAGTACCAGCGCTGTAAGCATTATAACAATACTAAGTTTGTCCTTTAACGCTGTTTTACCTATTTTATATCCTGCATAACAAATCAATCCCACTATTGTCGCATACACGCCTTTAAGAGCAGATTTTATCACAGGATTTGAACTTATCTGCTCAAATAATGCGACTAAGGTTAAAACAATCAGCATGGAAGGAGTAAAATTCCCCAGCAATGCAGCTACTGTTCCTGGAATCCCGCAAATGGAATAACCAACAAATGCTGATGAATTCAATGCAATTGCTCCTGGTAAAGACTCAGAGACTGCAAAAATATCCACGATTATTTCTTTGTCAACCCATTTCTTTTTTTCAACAACTTCTCTTTCAATAAGAGGGATCATTGCATAACCGCCTCCAAAACTCATAGCACCAAGTTTGAAAAATGTTACATAGATCTCTAAAAGCAACTTCAGTTTTTCCATAATCTTAGAAGTTCGATGACCCCATGAATTTAATCATAAGAGGAGAACCCCATTACACTACCTTTCTCTATACTAATTAAGTTTTATTTCCCTAACAACATCAATCAGGGAGGACTAGTATCTAAAAATTCTTTCCTCCCCTATCTACCACAGATATTTTTTTGTCCAGGTTTTTCACATAACATCGAATATCTGGATTCTTATTATCTTTTTAAAAAATCAGTGGGAATCCCTCGCGTTTCAATGGCAACATAGTTCAGTCAACTAATCAAGGTGTCATTTCACTTTCTTTTAAAATAACATCATGAGCACCGCCTTCTATAATACTAGTTGATGAAACAAGTGTTATTCTTGCTTTATCATGAAACTCCTGCAAATTTATTGAACCACAATTACACATAGTAGATTTAATTTTGCTTACAGTTATATCTAAATTATCTTTAAGCTTTCCTGCATAGGGGACATAAGAGTCAACACCCTCTTCAAAATCCATTTTTGATCTTCCCCCCATGTCATATCTTTGCCAGTTGCGTGCTCGATTTGAACCTTCACCCCAGTATTCCTTCACATAGCTGCCGCCTGACATTAGTCTCCTGGACGGGCTTTCGTCAAATCTTGCAAAATATCTGCCCATCATGATAAAGTTAGCACCCATAGCAAGTGCTAATGTCATATGATAGTCATGCACTATTCCACCATCAGAACAAATTGGTATATATATGCCTGTTTCGTTGTAGTACTCATCTCTTGCCTGTGTAACTTCGATTAAAGCAGTTGCCTGACCTCTTCCAATTCCTTTTTGTTCTCTGGTAATGCAAATTGCCCCGCCGCCTATTCCAACCTTTACAAAATCAGCGCCTGCCTCAACCAGATAAAGGAAGCCCTCCTTGTCAACAACATTTCCTGCTCCCACTTTGACTTCACCATCGTATTCTTCTTTAATAAACCTAATGGTATCATTCTGCCATTCAGAATAGCCGTCGGATGAATCTATACATAAAATATCTGCTCCTGCATTTACAAGGGCTGGTACCCTTTCTCTGTAATCTTTTGTGTTGATGCCTGCTCCTACAACATATCTCTTATGTTCATCCAAAAGCTCAAGAGGGTTCTCCTTGTGGGCATCATAATCCTTCCTGAACACCAGATGCAGAAGGTTTCCGTTGTCGCTTATTATCGGTAGGCAATTAAGCTTATGCTCCCATATCATATCATTGGCTTCACTCAACGTTATGCCTTCCTTACCATATATGAGAGATTCAAACGGTGTCATAAACTCACTAACTTTTCTATCCAGAGGGCATCTACTCAGCCTGTAATCTCTACTGGTTACCAATCCCATCAATTTCCCCGAAGAAGATCCATCTTCTGTAATCGGTATGGTTGCATGACCAGTTCTTTCTTTCAGGGCAATAACATCCTCTAATGTATTGTCTGGTTTAAGGTTTGCATCGCTTACTACAAATCCTGCCTTATACTTTTTAGTTTTTCGAACCATTTCCGCCTGATTCTCAATAGGTTGTGAACCGTAAATAAATGAAATTCCACCACATCTTGCCAACGCTATTGCCATCTTATGATCCGATACGGCCTGCATGATTGCCGAGGCAAACGGAAGATTTATTGAAAGCGGTGATTTTTCACCTTTTTTGAATTTGACAATTGGTGTTTGTAAATTTACATTTTCAGGTGTACAATCTTTTGTTGTCAAGTTTGGGATAAGCAAATACTCATTAAAGGTTCTTGACGGTTCGTTATAATAATATACCACTTTACTAGCCTCCTTTTTTGTGTTCCAACATTTATAGATACTCACAGTCAACATTTAAACAATTGGTAATTCCCTAATCTAAGCTAATAGTATCCTCTTCATTATTGCCGCATTTTTAATATTGATCATAAGGTCAAGCTATCAATGAAGTTAATTTTGTATAATTTAATTGATAAAATTTTATATATCATATGACGCTTGATATATCCTTAAAAAACGCTTGTTAAACCATTTAAAGCATTTTACTACAGTCATAATCATATGTCAAATAATTTTTGATTACTGTAAATAAAGTATGATCCACTTATGATAATGTCTCATTGTACCGCACATGAAAATGTGATAAGTAAATTATCGTTTAATAAAAAAAATGAAATCACCAAATTAAAGCTTCTACAATGTATGTTTTATCTACCTAGCGCTATTAAATTATTGTGATGTCCAGCTGGATTTGCGGACAAAGACAACCGGCGTTATCATGTGTGATCAAGTGAAGGCTCTCGACATGCAAAGTAGGAACGCTGCCTTTATAGAAAAGGCTCCCGAGGATCTGATAGCTGAAGCCGTGGATATAGTCATTGCCATGATTGAAGTACTATAAAACGCAAACATAATGCCTGTTGGTGACGTATCAGTTTTCACTTTTTAACCTCCCGTCGGATAAATTCAATTGGGTCAACTACTTCTACACCAATTATTGTCTTCTTGAGAAGATGGGCATCTGTCGAAATAAAATATACGCCGACACTGACGGCAGTTATACCGCTAATGTAGGCGTACATATAAGTGGTTGCGGGAGGAGGATTTGAACCTCCGACCTCTGGGTTATGAGCCCAACGAGCTACCAGTTGCTCCATCCCGCGTCGTTATAAAGCTGATTAGTAAACATGTAAAACATCGTTCAATGTACTACTATAACACTTTTCCTAACATAAAACAAGAGGGTTTTATGTTGCTTTAGCTAGTAACTTCTGACATAAACTTAGTTACTGTGATTTTTGACAATAACTACGGACTAATATATGAATCTATTTACATTAAAAGCTTCAGATTCGCTTAATGCGCATAACTCATAGTATCCTGTCCTATCAAGCAACAATTTAACCATCAATTTAACCGTTAAACTTGGTGTCAACTGAAAACTAATGGTGCCGGAGACCGGAATCGAACCGGTACGATCGTTGAGGATCGCAGGATTTTAAGTCCTGTGCGTCTGCCTGTTCCGCCACTCCGGCATTTTTTTGCTATACTAGGACTTGCACTCATACTACTCACTGCTTACACTACTGACCTAGCACTTCTTTTTAAAGCGTGTGCTTCTTGCGTTTCTTAACGCTTAATCAGTATAGCACCATCATAAATCATTTGCAAGTTTTTTCTGAGAATTTCTTAAAGGAAATTTCTTCCTGTAAACTACACTTATTTTGCACAACAATCATAAGTGGTGATTGTATCCACAAAAAAAATCGTTATTTGTTTTAATGTCAGAATTTTATTTATACCCTAGTGAGCTTCCGACTTCCGCCACTTCCTCGCTTGGATTCAAAATTCTTTTTAAGGTCACCCAATTTTTCATCGCTGTCTTTCATAAATTTCGAGAGCTTATCTTCAAAAGACATTGCATCAGCACGCGGCTTTTTCCACTCGCTATCCGTGCTTGGCTTCTGACGTTTTCCTGTATCAACAGGTTCCATTGCTTTTTTAATGGAGAGACTAATTTTCCCATTCTTGTCGATAGTCATGACTTTGACATTAACTGCTTGATTTTCCTCGAGGTGATTGTTCACATCTTTGACATACTCATTTGAGATTTCTGAAATATGAACTAATCCTGTTTTTCCTCCAGGCAGTTGGACAAAGGCTCCAAAATTCGTTATTCCCGAGACCTTTCCTTCAATAATATCGCCAACTCTTACCTGCATAAAATAAGTGTTCCTCCTTGTTATTGTTACGAAAATTTGCATTTTATTTCGGCTTTATGCAAACTTCAATCTTTTTATACCTTAAAAACCAGATTTATTTATATAATATAGTACAAATACCTATTCCGTCAAGCATTTACTTAATTTTCTTCAACCCGCTTTTTCAAAAAAGGTTATGATGATAAAGTGTACAAAAAGAACAATTAGCTTTATTTTGACATAAAACTAATTTTCTTAAATTTATTTAAGGCTAGCTAACATGTTTTATAAATCCAATAAGCTCTGTATCTAAACATGTTATTCATTTACATCCACAAATATCTTCTCTCCATCTTTAACCATACCTAGTTTTTCTCTTGCTACCTTTTCAACGTACTCATTGGTAAATAAGATCTCTTTCTGCTCCAAAAGGTCGGCATTAAGCTGCTTTTCTTCGGTTAACATAGTTTCAAGCTGAAGAAGCTCCCTGTTCTTAATATCCAGTATTCTTTGTTGCTCATACACTTTAAAGCCAAGATAGCTAAAAAAAACAGTTAGCAAAAGTATTTTAATGACAACATTTTTTCTTTTGTTCATAATAGCTCCCAAAAAATCTTCAAATTAAATTTAAAACTGCTCAACTCTTGATTTTGTACCATGTACTAAGACTCATGATGTATTTAATTCTACACAAACAACAAAATTCCTTTTTTTTAAATTTTTTTTCTGAGGTTTTTTATTATTCTGGTCCACTCTTTTGCTCGTGATACCTTTATATTATGTATCAACTTCACTTTGTGCAGCACTTTATTCAATATTTTCAGGAAAAAATTTCCCGGTACAGACAGGATCTTCATTATTATTCTAATCGGATACATAATAATTATGAATATTGTTTTTATCACCCTGACTATAATTCCAATTATAAATACTGATGCTGCAACAATAGCTTTACTGAAAAGAAGCATATATAAAAATGCTCCTAGAATATTTCCAATAAATATGTACCCTCTTACCTCACCATCATTACTGTAATACATTACCATAAATATTATTACAGCAATCATGATCCAAAACAGTAAATCTTCCAGATAAATTATTAGTTTACCGGTATTTACTATCTTTCGCTTAATTCTAAAGGTATCATATACGAAAGCTATCAGCATACCACCAATTAATGAACACAAGAAAACATATGCTTGATTGTTTAATGAAACCGGCAATCAAATCACCAATCCTGACTGTTAAATTGCATTTTTGATAATTCCATATCATCTGAACATTTTGCCAAAAAACCCGCCACCTGACTTGGTCTGTTTATCACTATATTCACAGCTGATTATTTCCCCTTCAATATCTAGCTCGGCATTATCTAGATTGAGTTTGCTGATATGAAGATCATCACCTCTTACAATAAGCATACCAAGTTCAGTATCCACTACTACGTACTCATCATTAAAGCTCTCCACATCAATTACTCCAGAAACGCTCAGTTTTTCTCTGTTTTCTATTAACAGATTCTGCACCTTCGGTTTATTAGTCTTTCTTTCTTCAGCCATTTTTCTCCTCCTTGTACATAATATTTTCATTAAAGTAAACTGCAACAAAAGTTACATCGGTTAATCGACATTTATAAAACCTGCATGAAGTGATGGCAATGCTCAATTCAGTATTTCGTACAAGGTTAAATAATGTCTTTCTTAGACAGTCAAAAGCTTATCCAATATAATATTTATGCATATATGAATATAAAAATGACAGAATTTTAAAAGTGACTATTTACTTGGCACATGTCAGCCAAATAAATGAACTATCTCAATAGTCACTCTTAAAAATAAGTAATAAAAAAGTGTTTTCTAAGAAATATACTTTTATAGACAACAAAAAAGGTGGTTTCTAAGAAAGTATACTTTCTTAGACAATAAAAACAGCTCCAAAAAGAGGAACTGTTCATAAGGATCGAGAGGGGCTAATCTGCCCCACGATTACTGCTGCGCTATTTATTTTTCTAAGGAAATATTATCTGCCTACTGGTTTACCATATCCTTTAGTGCTTTACCCGCTTTAAATACAGGTGACTTTGATGCAGGAATAGTTATTTCCTCACTTGTCTGGGGATTTCTCCCTTTGCGTTCAGCCCTTTCCCTTACTTCAAAAGATCCAAACCCTACAAGTTGAACCTTGTCATTATTGGAAAGAGCTTCTTCAACACTTTCAATAAAAGCGTTCAATGCTTTTTCAGCATCTTTTTTAGGTAAATTACTTTTTTGAGCAACACTGCTTATTAGCTCTGCTTTATTCATCCATATACCTCCTCAAAATAATTATTTCCATTGATTAACATAAGTATAATAATATTATTACCAACTTTAGTAGTGTTTAGACACGCTTTTTGATTGTTTTGGAAATATTAAATTCCTTTGGTCTTTGCTTTATCCCATAGCTTGTCCATTTCAGAAAGGGTCATTTCATTCAACTTCCTGTTTTGCTTCATCGCTTCATTTTCAACATACTCAAATCTATTTATAAATTTGTTTATTGTCCCTGTTAGTGCAAGTTCAGGCTGAATCTTAAAAAACCGCGCAAGATTTACAATAGAGAAAATTGCATCACCAATCTCTTCTTCAATCTTTTCTCTGTCAGAAGTTTGGTAAATACTTTTTAACTCGTAGATCTCTTCTTCAATTTTCGAAAATACATCTTCAGTATTATCCCAATCAAAGCCTACCTGTGCTGCTTTTTGCTGCACCTTATAACTTCTCATAAGCGCAGGAAGATTTGTTGGAACATCCTTTAATACTCCAGTTTGCGTTTTAATCCCTTTTTCCTTCTTCTTGTTCTTTTCCCACGTGTCAACAACATCTTGTGCAGTTTTTGCAGTATCATTACCGAAAACATGAGTATGTCTTTGGATCATTTTTTGGCTTATTCCAGTTATAACTGTATTTATATCAAATTTACCCTCTTCTTTTGCAATCTGAGATAAAAAAACTATTTGCAAAAGCAAATCCCCAAGTTCCTCAGCCACCTTGCCACTATCTTCAAGATCAATAGCTTCAAGTACTTCATAAGTTTCTTCAATCAGATATTTCTTTAAGCTTTTATAGGTCTGTTCTCTATCCCATGGGCATCCTTTATCACTTCTCAAAAACCTCATAATTTCTACTAATTCCTCAAAGCTATAAATTTCCTTCAGCACGTTTTATTCCTCCTGTAGTAATAATCTTTTTAGCCAAGTCCCAAGTTCCTTATTAATACGCTATTTGCATTCACAGGATCCCTTATAGAATCTATCTAAAAAGAGCGTATTCTTATCTTACAAGCTTCACTTTAGCCAGTATTTGCCCGATATTCTGCCCAAAAGGTACCAATTCTATTTCTCTTCTTGAAACTCCTCCAAGCAATAAAATGATAATACTGTAAACCAATACTGACAATACTATAGTTGCTGCCATAGAAATTAGATTGCTTTGGGAAACCCTAGCAAAATAATCATATCCATAATATGCAAATATACCCATAGCAGAGCTTGCAACCATTGGTTTTATTATAAAGTCTCTAAGATTAATCTTCAACTTAAATTTTCTAATAAGATAAATATACCCAGTAATAGATGATACCACGTAACAGACTAAAGTTCCGACTATTGCACCTTTTAAATTAACTTCAGGTATGGATACAGTTGAATAATTTATTATAAGCTTAACTACTGCTCCAAAAAACAAGCTAATAGCTGGAATGCTCACTTTTCCCAGTCCTTGAAGTATACCAGCAAGCGTTTCTGTTAAGCCTATGAACACTATCGTAGACGCACTCAAAGCTAAGAAATATGCACCATCACTATTATTGGGGAATAGCAGCATAAGTATAGGGTGTGCTAATACAGCCATGCCAACCGATGCCGGAACACCTATTAATGTAGTTAGTTTTAGTGACATCGAAATCTTTCGCGATACCGTTCTCATATCTCTGATTGCCATTGATGATGCAATAGAGGGTACTAATAGAGTTGCAAGTGCTACATTTATTGTGATTGGAAAATGCGTAAGCACATAGCACTTACCTGTAAGAATCCCATATAGTCTGTTTGCATCATCAACTGAAAATCCCGCATCTATCAGGCTCCTCATTACAGTAGTAAGATCAATTATACTTGATACCGTTAAGACTACCGCACCTACCGAAATAGGAACAGCTAATTTAAATAGATTCTTCATTATTTCTATCCATGTTTCAGCACCACCTTGCCGATGAAAATTTCTAATGTTTTTCCATAAATCCTGTTTGCGTCTGTTATATAGCCGCCATAAGTAGATAGTTCCTATACAAGCACCTATTGTTGTCCCGAAGGTTGCTCCAGCTGCAGCCCATTCAACTCCATAAGGGAGCAATAAGTATGCCAAAAATACTGTAAATATTGTTTTCACAGCTTGTTCCACAACTTGGGATCCGGCTTGAGGCGTTATATCATTCATGCCCTGGAAGTATCCTCTGTATGCAGACATGACGCAAACAAAGAAAATCGTCGGAGAAAGTGCCATCATAGTATATACTACCTGAGGATTTGAAATAATTTTAGCTATTTGGCGCGATGAGATAAAAAATAAAGACGATATTATAATTCCAAAAGCAAATAGCACGTAAAAGGATACCTTGAATACCTTATGCGCACTTTTCCAATTGCCTACTGCCATTCTTTCAGCAACCATTTTTGATATTGCTGATGGAAATCCTGTCGTAGAAAGGGTAAAAAGAATCAAATAAACTTGAAACCCTGCGCCATATATACCGTTCCCGATATCACCATACCCGGGGAGATTGGTCAGAACAACTCTGTATAAGAATCCAAGTACCTTAACTGCCATTCCAGCTGCTGTCAGCAGAACTACTCCTTGTATAAAGGATTGTTTTTTCATTTCATCTAGCCCCTTAAATTAAAGTTGAGTTGTTTTATTTATATTACTGCTACAGCAAATAATATGATTGTAACTTCGAAAGTCGTAATTTTTAATTTCATCAATTTTCATAAAAAGGCTGAAAATTCTTTTTGCTGTAATAATAATAAAAAAGTGGCTTGAAATGAATATTTTATATTCCAATCATACACGCAATAAAGGGTTACAGTTCACAGGTAGCTAAAGAGATATAACTTTCGCAATGTTAGGAAACATTAGCGAAATGCAGCTTAGAGATGTATAGTCAGAGTGAGGAAAAGCAAGCCGACTGTTTGAGCAAAAATGCAACAAAGTAATATTTCAAAATGTATTTTTGCGAGTTTCGGCTTGCCTGAGCTGAACTATACAGCTCTTGCAAATGAAGCGAAGTTTCCGTTATTGCGAAAGTTATATCTCAAGTTATAGAGGGTCTGAACAGAAACAATAAAGGTGACCTTAGAATTTTAATTTCAGGTCACCTCGTATTACAGAAGAAGTATATCCAGTTACTGTTCCATGTGCCTTCCCAAAAATCCAGCTGCCGATTGAGCCAACTTTGATTCAACTTCACCCATTCTAATGTTTGGTTCAGTTGACAAAAGAAGAACTGCTCCAATTGGATCACCTTCTGAGATAATTGACGAAACAACCTGAGATGAGTATTTTCTCTCTCCAGCTTCACCTTCTAGAATGGAAATAGGTTTTTCATCAGGTGATTTTACAACTATTGTAGTTTTATCCTCAATAATCTTTTCAAGTTCTGCACTTAGCTGCTTTTCCATGAAATCCTTTTTGGAAGCTCCAGATACAGCTATAATGGTGTCCCTATCTGTAATGCAAGTTATATGTCCACTAGTTTTATGGATAGAGTCAGCATATTGAACTGCAAAATCCCCTAGTTCACCAATAGGCGAGTATTTCTTTAAAATTACTCCGCCTTCTTTATCGGTAAATATTTCAAGAGGGTCTCCCTCCCTGATTCTCAAAGTTCTACGGATTTCTTTGGGTATTACTACTCGGCCTAGATCATCTATTCGTCTTACTATACCAGTTGCTTTCAAGAATATTACCTCCTATTAATAGTTTGATTTTTAGTACACTTTTAGTATTATTTACTTTAAGGAGTTTTATACATTTTTCAGACGCAGAGAAAAAACAAAAGCACCTATTTTGAAGTAGATGCCTTTGCTTTGCTGATTAAATCTTTAATATGAAATCAACCAAAGTTTGTTTTATACGATTTTATCATAAGCGCTTTCAAAAATTTCTATTTTGTAATCTTTTGTCCATTCTTCAAGCATTTCGAGGAATATATTATTAATAATGAAATATTCTCCGTACTCATAGTATTCCTTTGCACATTCGAGGCTAACCGGTTGTCCTTCGGAATATTTTTCTTCTAATTTAATTATGTGATAGCCAAACGGCGTTTTAACTAGGTCGCTAATTTCACTTAGCTCCATACCAAAAGCTGACTCTTCAAAAGCCGGATCCATCACTTGTCTCACAAATACATAATCTCCGCCTTGAGAAGCATTTCCGTCTTGCGAATGTTCTTTAGCAAGTGACGCAAAATCCTCACCGTTTTTGGCTTTTTGCAAAATCTCTTCTGCTTTTTGCCTAGCTGTTTCCTGCTCTTCTTCTGTGAGCTCCTCATTGGTTTCAAGGTTCAATGTTGGAATCAAAATATGCTTTACCCAAACCGCTTCCTCACCATAAGGTCTCATACGAGATGTCTTAAATTGATCTGCATTTTTATTGTAATAATCAAGAAAGACCTCATCAGTAACTTCAATCTCATTCACTTTTTCTGATTGATATTTTTGGATTAATACATCATCCATCATAAACTTTTTAAACTGGTCTATAGTCATTCCAGTTTGCTGTTTAAAAGCACCGCGTGCTGCTGACATTGTCCCATACTGCTGAATAAGTCCACTCTCCAGATTGTCACCAACTGCTTTTTTTTCTTCCTCACTAAGTTTCATACCAAATTCTTTGGCTTTAATAAGCTGAACCTTTTGCTGGCGGATTACCTCTAAAGCCTGTTCCTTTGCTATTTCAATAGCAGGCTTGTTGTCAATTTTTGTGTCCCAAAAAGTATTCGGATCCACTTCTGTGCCAACAGACATGAGCATATTGTACTTTACTTGGTCAAGATAGAGTCTATACTCCTCTTCACTTATCTTTTCATCACCAACCTGTGCAATATATGTTGTCGAATTCTTCAATATCATGTACAGTCCAAATGAAACTACCAATAAAACAATTAATCCAACTATTGAAAACCTGATTATTTTTTCAACTTTGTTGCTTTTTTCTTTTTTATCTTTTAAACTCAAGTGAATCTCTCCTTAACGAGACAAAGCTCAAATTATATAAGTCCATAACCGAGTAACAGTAATATTATAATTGAAATACAGCTACACTGCAAAGTTTTTAGCATCATGTAACAAAATCTTAATATTGCTTAATAAGCTTTCTACCTCCTCATCAGTAATTCTGTAAGTTATGTAAGGACTGTTGCCAGCACTGAGCAGCAGTTTTCTTTTGTTGGCAGCCACCAGTTTTGAAATTGCTTCAATATTTATTTTTTTATCATTACTAAAATGAAATGTCACTGCTTTATTCTTTTGAGAAATAGATACAATTTCAATGCTGCTTGCTATAGATTTTATCAGTGCAATATCAATAAGATTTCCCACTGGTTTGGGTAAATCACCATACCGATCAATAAGCTCATCCTTTACATCATCTGCATCCTCTTCATCCTGTATGCTTGCAATCTTTTTATACATATCGATCTTGGAAACCTCATCCTCTATATAGTCTTCTTCTATATATGCATCGATACTCAAATCTATCTGAATTTCTTTTTCATCACTTAAAGGAATATCTCCTTTAATTTCACTGATTGCTTCATTCAGCAGCCTGCAGTACATATCATAACCAACCGATGCAATATGTCCGCTCTGTTCGGCTCCTAAGAGGTTCCCTGCACCTCTGATCTCAAGATCTTTCATGGCAATTTTAAAACCTGAACCAAATTCGGTAAACTCCTTTATTGCCTTGAGTCTTTTTTCAGCAACCTCTGATAGGACTTTATCTTTTTTGTATGTTATATATGCATAAGCCAACCGGTTTGACCTTCCTACCCTGCCCCTTAACTGGTAGAGCTGTGCAAGACCCATTTTGTCAGAATTTTCGACAATAATCGTATTAACATTGGGCATGTCAAGTCCAGACTCTATTATTGTGGTACAAACTAAAATGTCATATTCACCGTTTAAAAACTCAAACATTATATTTTCGAGATGCTGCTCATTCATCTGCCCGTGAGCTACAGCAATACGAGCCTCTGGAACAAGGTTTTGAATCTCAATCGCCTTAAGATCTATTGAGCGCACACGGTTGTATAGATAAAAGATCTGCCCACCGCGAGCAAGTTCACGAGTTATAGCATCTTTGACAACATCAGAGTTATGCTCCATAACAAAGGTTTGCACAGGGTATCTTTCTTCGGGAGGATCCTCCAACATACTTATATCTCTTATCCCTGCCAATGACATATGAAGCGTCCTTGGTATAGGGGTAGCTGTAAGTGTAAGAACGTCAACATTAGGCTTTATCCCCTTCAGCTTTTCCTTATGACCCACACCAAACCTATGCTCTTCATCAATTATCAAAAGACCAATATCTTTAAACTGAATATCCTTTTGAACTAGCCTGTGCGTTCCTATTAACACATCTATCATACCTGATTTAATATCTTTTACTATTCTGCTTTGCTCTGATTTTGTCCTAAATCGGCTTATCACCTCAACCTTTACCGGAAAGTCCTTGGTGCGATCTTTAAAAGTGTTATAATGCTGCTGAGCAAGAATAGTTGTAGGCACAAGGTATGCCACCTGCTTTCCATCCATAACCGCTTTAAATGCAGCACGAATAGCTACCTCAGTTTTCCCATATCCAACATCACCACAAAGCAGCCTGTCCATGAGTCTGTCAGATTCCATATCAAGCTTAACTTCCTCAATACATTTTAGTTGATCTTCTGTTTCCTCATAGGGAAACAGCTCCTCAAACTGAGTCTGCCATACCGTATCAGTCGAAAAGGGATGACCTTTTATTGACTGTCTCTGCGCATAAAGCTTAATAAGTTCATCTGCTATTTCCTTTAGTGACTCTTTAACTTTTGCCTTTTTCTTGTTCCATTCGCTACCACCTAACCGACTAAGCTTAGGTGCTTTTCCCTCTGCACCTATAAACTTTTGAATCAGGTCAAGCTGACTAGTAGGTATATATAAATAATCTCCCTGCAAATAGCGAATTTTTAAATAATCTTTCTTTATATTTTCAACATTTAATTTTTCAATTCCCACATATTGTCCTATGCCGTGAGCTCGGTGGACAACATAATCACCAGGTCTCAAATCAGTAAAGGATTTAATTTTGTCTCCCTTTATTTTGCCGGTATATCTTCTAGATTTTCTATCCTGCCCTAATATTTCCTTGTCACTGATAACCACAAACCCTATGGAGGGATACTCAAATCCGCTATTAATGCTTCCTGTAGTTATGGTAACCGTACCGCCTAAAAGTTCAAGAATATCATCTGTACTCTTGTAAAAATTTGCTTCAATTCCTTTTTCCTCTAAGGATTCTTTAAGCTTCATGCCACGAACTCGTGTTCCTGTAAGTATAATTATTTTGTAGTTCTGATTTTTCCAATACCTTATATCATCAATCAGAAGCTCTATATGCCCTCTGTATGAACTTAGTCCCTTTGACGGTATAGAATACAGCTTGTGATTCATTCTTTCTGCAGGCATGGTATATAACTCTACTGATTTGACCTTTTCTAAAACTCTATCAATATCAGCTCGCCTAAGTAATATATCAAAAGCTGATGGAAGAATACTTCCCTTTTCCAGAAGAGATTTTGAAATTTCTTCATGCTCCATCATCACATTATCAACTCTTTGCCCGACACGGTAGTATTCATCTATAAAAACAACTGATGTATGTCCAACATAGTCTAGTAATGTTGAATATTTCTCTAATACAATTGCAATATACCTGTCTATTCCGGGGAAGTAGCTGCTGTTCATAAGAGCTTCTTTATCCTCGCTTACTCTCTCACGGATACTTTTTGCATTTTCCTCATTTTTTATCGTTTTAACATATTTTGCAAGCTCACTGCTTAACTTCTGAGCCAGTAAAGGTTTATCACTGCTCTTAAAGATTACTTCCCGAGCAGGAATTATGTGAAGGCTTTTCAGGTTTTCAATGGATCGTTGGCTTATAACATCAAAAAATCGGATTGAATCAACTATATCATCAAAGAGCTCGATTCTTGCAGCATACTCACTACTTGGAGAATATATGTCTATAATTCCTCCTCTTACTGTAAACTGACCTTTTCCTTCAACAACACTAACCCTTTCATAACCCATTTCAGCAAACTTTTGCAAAATACCTCGTGAATTAAGCCGATCTCCCTGACTTATATCAACTACTGACTCTAAGAAAAAATCCCGGTCAGGCAACCGATTCATCAATGCTTCTGCAGAAGTTACCAGAACCGAATAATCTCCATTTAAAATCCTGTCCAGCGCATTTATTCTAGCATATACATCATCATAGGTTTTTGCTTCAATATTGTGTAAAATGAGTTGTCTTGATGGAAAGTAAAGAGCCTCTTCACCAAATAAAAAGGAAAAATCCTCAAATGCTTTGCTTGCCTGATAATCATTAAAGGTAATATATATAACAAGGCATTTAAGCTTGTATCCTAAAGCAGTCGCAAGATGCACCTTTTGTGATTCAGACGGTCCTGTAATGGAAATAGGCATAGTATAATTTTTGATGGACGAAAGTATCTCATTGAAAATATCCATATCAAAAAGTGGATTAATAAACGACTTCATTTAAGTTCCCTTCCAATTTAAGTAATAGTGACTTAGCTGCAGTGCTAAGATTTAATTTCATCAATTTATCAGTATTAATGTCCCTGACATAAAATAGCTGCCAACACTTCAATGTATTACTTCTGTCATTTAAGAATTAACGCTACAGTGCTAAGAGTTAAATTTATTCATTGCCAGTTCAATACCATCAAGTATTATTTCCTCAATTGAATCTGCTGCTTCTTTAACACTGCTTTCCATGATCTTTGCCTCACTCTGACTAAAGCTGCCCAAAACATAATCATAAAGCTCCCAATCCGGCGGTGGCTTACCGATACCTACCCTTATCCTTGGGAATTCCTCTGTCTTAAGGTGATATAAAACTGACTTCATACCATTGTGAGTCCCGGCACTGCCTTTTTGTCTTATTCGGATCTTACCAAATTCGATATCTATGTCATCATATATTATTATCAGTTTATCTTTTGATATTTTATACCATTCTGCTATTTCCCGCACACATTCGCCGCTTAAATTCATAAAGGTCTGGGGTTTTGCCAATACTACTTTGGTTCCTTTTATAGTGCCGTCACCATACAACGCTTTAAACTTGAGTTTTTTTAAAGCTATATTGTGTCGCAAAGACAGTTCGTCTATAACCTTAAACCCAGCATTATGTCTTGTTCGCTCGTACTTAGAACCAGGATTACCAAGTCCTACAATTATATAAAAATCCTCCAAATAACACACCTCAATTCAATCAAATCCCCCATGCTTTATTTATTATTATATTTCCTTGCATGGGGCTGCTGTAGCTGCGTGCGCATAGCTTGTAGCAGAGTCACACATTGTAACTTTCTAAGAAATAAACATCTTATCATCCACAGCTTTCAATCATCCTGCTGTGTAAAAAGCTTGCTTATTGACATATTTCCGTATATATGTTCAATGGCTTCTGCAAATATCTTTGCTGTAGATAGCAGTGTTAATCCTTTAAACTTCTTTTCTTTCGGAAGTGCGATGGTATTAAGAGTCACAAGCTCTTTGATGTTGGAGTTTTTGAACTTTTCCACAGCGTTACCTGACAAAACCGCATGGGTACAACAGGCATAAACCTCCTTTGCTCCATGCCCCAAAAGTGCCTGTGCTGCATTTACAATAGTCCCTCCGGTATCTATTAGGTCATCTATCAAAATTACCCTTTTATTTTGCACATCACCTATGACATTCATTACTTCACTTTCATTGGATACCACTCGCCTTTTATCAATAATAGCAATTGGAATATTCAATCTTTCTGCAAACTTCCTAGTTCTTGCAACGCTGCCAGCATCGGGTGAAACAGCTATCAATTCTTCGCGATCATCAAACTTTTTTGCAAAATATTTTGCTATTATCGGAAAGCCTTGGAGATGGTCCAATGGAATGTCGAAAAACCCTTGAAGCTGTGGAGTATGCAGTTCCATCGTAAGTATTCTGTCTGCACCAGATACAGTTATTAGATTAGCAACAAGCTTTGCCGAAATAGGATCTCTTGCTTTTGCTTTTCTATCCTGTCGTGCATATCCAAAATAGGGGATGACTGCTGTTATTCTTCCGGCAGAAGCTCTTTTTAATGCATCTATCATAATTAAAAGCTCAACCAAATTATCGTTTACAGGATGGCTGGTAGATTGTATTATAAAAACATCAGAACCACGCACCAGCTCCCCTATGCTTACTTGTATCTCCCCATCACTGAACTTACTCACAATAGCTTCGCCTAAAGGAAGTCCTATTTCCCTTCCTATCTCTTCAGCCAGTTCTGTGTTTGAGTTACCCGCGAAAATTTTTATATCTTTCCCTCTAATATCCATAATAGATCTCCTTTTTTGTCGTAGCCTAATGCACTATGCGTGGCGCTCATCCCCATTATATAGGAGAGTATACTCTCCTAGACAACTAAAAAGGTGGCTTCGCCACTTTTTTTCGCTAGGGAACCTTATGGTTCCCTTCGACGGATGCTCCGCATCCTTAAGCACCCTCCTTAAAGCAGCAAAGGGGCTTCCCCTTTGCAATCCCCATTGTCTAGGAGAGTATGCTCTCCTAGACAATAAAAAATTGCATAAGCCTTTTAGATGGTGCATAATAATTCTACGTAATATGACTTTCAAAATCAACCAGAATATTTGGATATTTTAAAAGTCATATTATAAGGATTAAAAGCGGTCCATATAGTCATGCAATTCTTTATCGCTTTATTAAAATTTGTTCTACTTTTCTATATTTCCTCTTCTGTATGTGTGGTGGCAGCCATTGCTACAGATTCATATTTGCCCAAAATAGCTGACTGTATCATCTCTCTGGTCTCCGAGTTGATCGGATGTGCAATGTCCCTAAATTCACCGCTTGGAGTCTTTCTACTGGGCATTGCAATAAATAAACCATTATGACTCTCAATAACCTTTATATCATGAATGACAAAAGCATCATTAAAAGTCACAGAAACCACTGCCTTCATTTTACCTTCGCTATCAATCCTTCTTATGCGGATATCTGTTATCTCCATAATTCTACCACCCTCCTAATTATTATGCATATAACTAATCATATTCGCCATAAATTTGCATTTTCCTTCTTCTTGAAATAAATTTATATATAATTTGTTATATTCTTTGTTATAGTTCACAAGTAGCTAAAGAGATATAGGTAGTGAGCAGTAACTATTCTTTCGTGTCTATTCAGAGGTAGCTTAAACATATTAAATGAAGAATCATCTCTAATACGGCTAGTTACAGCGAGGCTTAGGAAAACACAATTTAAAATGCCTTAGAGTTTAGTAATGTCCGTGCTGTCTGAACGCAAGTGAGTTCACGGAATTACTTAACGAGAAGGCATTTTAAATTGATTGTTTTCATTGCTGAAGCTGTATTGCAGTATTGGAGATGATTCTTCATGAAAGAAAAGCTACCTCTGAATAGACAC